>ERZ827458.250-NODE-250-length-92069-cov-21.389180_pt1 | contig 92069 bp, 90 predicted proteins | sample MGYA00519706_ERZ827458 | MGnify/ENA primary metagenome ERZ827458 (study PRJEB31778, sample SAMEA3449309) | human gut metagenome | biome: human gut; feature: human-associated habitat; material: faeces | place: United Kingdom | collected 2010/2012 ...
AGCGTTTCATGGAAATGTCCGCAGACTACGAAGCCGAGCAGCGGGAACTGAAAGAGAAAGCCGCCGCATTGCAGGGCGAACTGGACAAGGCACAGGAAGCCACGGTAAACGCTGAAAAGTTTATGAACGTTGTCCGCAAGTACCTTTCTATCGAGGAACTGACCCACACCCTCTTGCGTGAAATGGTGGAGAAAATCGTTGTCTATGAATGTGAGTATGACGAGAACGAAGTACGCCACCAGCGCATTGATATTTATTATAGCTTTGTCGGCAAGATTGACTTGCCCGAAGAATAAGCCCGACCTATCCGACACCCTGCGCAAGTGCCGGATAGGAACGGCAAAATTTTTTACACTTCTATTACTTCTTTATCACACATAAGCAAATTCTCAAGGGATATTGTCAGCAGCGCAGCGCACACACTGAATGCAGAAGCAGAGAGCAGAAGAAGCCAGTATTCTGCCAAAGCGCTGGAGGCTAATCTGAAGCGCACAGAAGCACTGGCAGAGATCATACAGCTTCTTGAAAATGATGATACCATTGAAAAGATGATGCTCAGAATCCTGAAGACGGTGGGAAGCTTCCTGAATCTGAGTACGGCTTCCCTGTGCAAAAAGGCAAAGCAGCCAGGAGAGATCGATATTCTGTCTTACTGGTGCAATCAGAAGGAGGTCTGGTGCTTCGAGTCAGGAACAGGTCAGAAACGACCGTTCTTTTTCAAGGAGGATAAAAAACCCTATATTCTTTCAGACTGCTCCGGACTTAAAAAGAAGAAAGAAAAGAGCTGGAAGAACTGAGGATCCGGGCAATTGTAGTAATTCCGGTCATGATCCTTGGAAAGGTCGATATGTACGCCGCTTTTACGGAGAAGAGAGAAAACAGGATCTGGCAGAAGGAAGAGGTCAAATTCCTGTCAGATGCCATGAAGATCCTGCAGAGCATACTCACAAGAAGGATCCAGAAGAATTCGCTGGCAGGCTCCTATGCCTGTCTGGAAACGATTCTGGACAATGTGGGGGGTGCTGTGTATGTCAGGGACTTTGAAACAGGACAGAGCCTGTTTACAAACCGGAATATGCGCAGCGTTTTCGGGAAAGAACTGAAGAATGGAAATATCAATAAGCTGCTTGAAAAGACCATTGCAGCAGAGAAAGGGATCGGGGAGCTGTTCCTTGAGGATCCCGGCAAGTGGTTTGAGGTTTATTACACAAAAATATGCTGGGTAGATGGAAGAAATGTATTGCTGGTTGCCTTGCATGATGAAACAGAGAAGAAAGTATATCAGAAGAAGCTTGAGCAGCAGGCACATACTGATTGTCTGACAGGACTTTCCAACCGTATGTGCTGTGAAAGGGATCTGGCAAGATATGTGGACGAAGCCAACAGGAAGAAGAAAAAGGGCGCAGTCCTTTATCTTGATCTGGACGATTTCAAACATATCAATGACGGACTCGGACACCGGTATGGCGATGTACTGCTAAAGGCGATCGCACATAATTTCCAGAGGATCAAAGGGATCGAGAACACCTGCTACCGTATGGGCGATGATGAGTTTGTCATTATTGTGGCGCCTTTACATTATCAGGAGCTTAACAGGATTATCCAGGAGATCAAGGATATCTTCGTGAAGCCCTGGTTTTTGAAGAATTCCGATTATTACTGCACCATGAGTATGGGGGTTGTGGAATTCCCAGACAATGGTGAGGTTGTCCACGAGCTCATTAAAAAGGCGGATATCGCCATGTATGAGGCCAAGAAGGCCGGTAAGAACAGAGTGTCCAATTACACATTGGAGATCGGCATTCTGTCAGGGAAAAGACTGGATATGGAAAAGAATATGCGTGAGGCGACAGCCAAGGGCAATCAGGAGTTTGAGATCTTTTTCCAGCCGGTCATGGATATCAGGGGTGAGAAGCCGAAGTGTACAGGTGCAGAGGCACTGATCCGGTGGAACAGTACGGAGCTTGGCTTTATTTCACCGGCAGAGTTTATTCCGCTTGCAGAGTATCTGGGACTGATCAATCCGATCGGAAACCATATCCTGAGGGAAGCCTGCAAGATCTGCAGCTACTGGAATCAGAACGGTTATCCGGATTATAAGGTGAATGTCAATCTGTCTATCATCCAACTTTTGCAGAGTGATATTGTTGAAATTGTAGAAAGTGCTATTCATGACAGTGGGATAAGTCCCTGTAATCTGACGCTGGAGGTAACAGAGAGCCTTGCCATCAATGATATGGACAAAATGAAGGGAATTCTTGGAAGGATCAAGGAGCTTGGGGTAAGGATCGCACTGGATGATTTTGGTACCGGTTATTCTTCTCTGAACCATATCAGAGAGCTTCCGCTTGATGTGATCAAAGTGGATCAGAGTTTTATCAGAAATCTGGAAATGGACGTATATGCAAAGTCCTTTGTCCGTATGATCGCTGAACTGGCAAAGGTGATCGGTGTAAACCTCTGTGTCGAGGGAGTGGAAACAGAAGGCCAGTTCTATATCGTGTCCAAAATGAATGTAGGACTGATCCAGGGATACTACTTTGATAAGCCTTTAAAAAGAGAGGATTTCGAAAAGAAATATACGCCTGACCTTCCGAAAAATCAGAAGGGAACAAAGAAAAAATGAATCTGAAACAGCTGGAACAGTTCAATCTAAATCTGCTCCTGATGATCGATAAGCTTGCTATACCTGTCGTGTATCTGAAGGAGGATATCATCTTTTCCCTCCGGAGCTGTATGGAAGAGGTTCATGCAGATGAGCTGGCAGCGCTTCTAGCTGGAGAGGACGGGAGCGGAGGCGGTCATCTTCTGAAGGCAGCCGGTAGAATGAAAAGAAGTAGTATTTTCAGGATCCTTGATATGGAATTTACAGAGAGTTATTTTAATCAGAAGCTGGAAGATTATTTTGAGAAACTGGAGAAAACTCGCGGAAAGGAATAGCATATTAAAAAATAATGTGCTATGATGTGGAATAAGAGTAACGGAAAATGCAGGAGGTAAAGCTAGAGCCGGTCTGCGGCTTATGGTATCGGACAGGAATGAGCGAAAAAGAACTGAAAGAAAATGTGACCACCGAAGGCGAAGCAGAAAAAACTGTTTCCAGAAATTTTATTGAGCAGATGATTGATAAGGATCTGGCAGAGGGTGTCTATGATACTGTGCATACCAGATTTCCACCGGAACCCAATGGATATCTTCATATCGGACATGCCAAGAGCATCCTTTTAAATTATGGACTTGCAAAAGAGTATGGCGGCAGGTTCAATATGCGTTTTGATGATACCAATCCTACGAAGGAGAAGGCGGAGTTTGTAGATTCTATTCTGGCTGATATCAAGTGGCTTGGCGCTGATTGGGAAGACAGGCTGTTCTTTGCATCGGATTATTTTGAACAGATGTATGAAGGCGCTGTGAAGCTGATCAAAAAGGGAAAGGCTTATGTTTCTGAGCTTTCTGCAGAAGAGATGAGAGAGTACCGTGGTACTTTGACAGAGCCGGGGAAGAATGATCCCAGCAGAGACCGCAGCATAGAAGAGAATCTGGAACTGTTTGAGAAGATGAAGAATGGCGGCTTTGCCGATGGAGAAAGAACGCTCCGGGCAAAGATCGATATGGCATCTCCCAATATCAATATGAGGGATCCGATCCTGTACCGCGTGGCTCATCTGTCTCATCAGCATACCGGGGATGCATGGTGTATATATCCGATGTATGATTTTGCACATCCCATTGAGGATGCCATTGAAGGAATCACCCATTCCATATGTACACTGGAGTTTGAGGATCACAGACCATTGTATGACTGGGTCGTAAGAGAACTGGAATATCCGCATCCACCCAGACAGATCGAGTTTGCCAAGATGTATCTGACCAATGTGGTAACCGGTAAGAGATATATCAAGAAGCTGGTTGAGGATGGCATTGTAGATGGATGGGATGATCCCCGTCTTGTGTCGATTGCAGCCCTGAGAAGAAGAGGCTTTACACCTGAGTCCATCAAGATGTTCGTGGATCTCTGTGGTATCTCCAAGAGTAATTCATCTGCAGATTATGCCATGCTGGAGTACTGTATCAGAGAGGATCTGAAGCTGAAGAGACCGAGAATGATGGCTGTTCTTGATCCTGTCAGACTGATCATTGATAACTATCCGGAAGGTCAGACAGAGATGCTCACTGTAGCCAACAATCTTGAGAATGAGGCTATGGGAACAAGACAGGTACCCTTTGGCAGGGAGCTGTATATAGAAAGAGAGGATTTCATGGAGGAGCCTCCGAGGAAGTACTTCCGTATGTTTCCAGGCAATGAGGTCCGTCTGATGAATGCCTACTTTGTAACCTGTACCGGCTGTGTCAAGGATGACAATGGCAGGATCATGGAGGTACACTGCACCTACGATCCGGAGACAAAGTGCGGAAGCGGCTTTAATGGACGTAAGGTAAAGGGAACCATTCACTGGGTTCCTGCAAAGGAAGCTGTGAAAGCAGAAGTAAGGCTTTATGAAAATATTATAGATGAGGAAAAGGGTGTATACAATGAGGATGGAAGCCTGAACCTGAATCCCAATTCCCTGACCGTACTGAAGGAATGTTATTTAGAACCGGCTTTGAAGGACGGAAAGCCCTATGACAGCTTTCAGTTTGTCAGACAAGGATATTTCTGTGTGGATTCTAGGGACTCTGCGGAGGGCGCACCGGTATTTAACAGGATCGTATCTCTGAAGAGCTCATATGTATTACCTAAGGCGTAGGAGGAAAATATGGCAGGATTATTAAGTGGACTTTCCGAGATTGGACTTGGAGGTCTTGAAAATATGGAAGTATATGAACAGTCTGAGGATAAAGAGGCAGAAAAGCAGGCTGAAGAAAAGTCTGAGGTGAAGGAGGAAACATTCCTATTTGACAAAAGATACGAATGTCCGGTATGCTATCAGGGCTTTAAAGCAAAGACAGTCCGTTCCGGAAAGCTCCGCTCTCTCGGAACAGACAGGGATCTCCGGCCGCTTTATGATCAGATGGAGCCACTGAAATATGATGTGGTGATCTGTCCGCACTGTGGCTATGCAGCACTGACCCGATTCTTTGGAGGGCTGACAGCAGGACAGATCAAAGCGATCAAAGAAAGTATTTCTTCGAAGTTCAATCCGGTAAAGGAGGAAAAGGAAACCTATACTTATGAGGAGGCACTGTACCGTTATAAGCTATGCCTTGCCAATACGATCGTAAAGCACGGCAAAGTCAGCGAGAAGGCATATATTTGTCTGAAGGCAGGATGGCTCCTTCGCAGCATGGGTGAAAATCTGGATCCTGCTACAGAGGATTACAATAAGAAAATGCAGGAGATCAAGGAGCAGGAAAAGGAATTTCTGAAGAATGCCCTGGATGGACTGATCACCGCCAGGCAGACAGAAAGCTATCCGATCTGCGGTATGGACGAGGTGACACTGGAGTATCTGATCGCTGTGCTTGCCATGGAATTTGAAAAATATGATATTTCATCCAGACTCATCTATAATATCCTGAATACACCGGCTGTGAACAACAGGATCAAGGATAAGGCAAGAGAAGTAAAGGATGAGCTGCTTCAGCAGATGGGTAAGAAATAACGATAAAAGAGACCGCATACCAGTAAATGATATGCGGTCTTATTTTATTATTTGGGAGATGATCCGGGAAATTTCATGCCGGATTACTGCGCAGGATCTTCATCATCAAAGAATTCTTCTACAGTATCTTCAGCTGCTTCAGCAGCCTCTTTGACATCCTCTCTGGCAATTTCGGAAAGATCGGTAAAGGAGGTGTGGGTACTCTGATTATCAGCAACAGATTTCACGGTGTCCTTTACCTGCTGGACAGAGTCGGTGATCACTTCCTTGGCCTTATGGAAAGCCTCTGTGGCAAGAGCTTCTGCCTTATCAAGATTTAAGGAAACATAGGAACGATCCTTAGAGGAAGTGAGATCCTCGTCCAGATCTTCGCTGAAATCGTCAAAATCATCATCAGTATCATCACCGGCTTCAGGATGGGTAATGATATCCTTCTTCTGGAGATAGGAATAAGCACCATAGGCGGCACCGGCAACTAAAGCGCTGCAAAGTAAAAATTTACCAAAACTCTTAGACATCGAAAAACTCCTTTCAAGATCACTTATAGAATAACAACATTCTAATACTATTTTGCAGGATTGAAAAGAGAATATAAGCAAAAAACAGGAAAAAACCGAAGTTTTTTGGATGACAGGAATTGCGAAGCGCACGAAAATATGATATATTTAGTTTCGACTAGAAAGGTCAATGGGGAGAACGGGGGTTATATGAACGATAAATTTTTTGATCTCAAAAAAGAGAAACAGGATCGTATGATCAATGCCGCATTGAAGGTATTTGCGGGAAATGGGTATGAGCATGCCAGCACAGATGAGATCGTAAAGGAGGCAGGCATCAGCAAGGGACTGCTCTTTCACTACTTTATCAGCAAGGTTGGATTGTATACGTTTGTATACGATTACAGTGTGAAGTATCTCCTGCTGGAGCTGAATACCGGTGTGGATAAGGAAGAAACTGATTTTTTTAAATTGACCAGACAGATCAAAAACTGTGAGCTGCAGGTCATGCGCACCTATCCTTATCTGATCCGATTCTTAAGTGAAAGCGGCAGAGAGCAGAACAGTGAGGCACTTGAAGCTACCAGAGAGAAGCGTGTATACCTTGGGAAACAGTATGACAGAGTTCTTGAAAGGACAGAGAATACATCCCTGCGGGATGGGATCAGCATGGATCAGCTGAAGAAGATGGTGCAGCTTACACTGGACGGGCTGATGGCAGAAGCCTTTTTTGAGGGCTCTTTCCAGCCGGAGCGTTACATGGAGGATGCACTGGGGTATCTGCTGCTTTTAGAAAGACTTTGTGTCAGGGAGGCATAGAATGAAAGAAACTTTGTATACGATACCACTCAATGATGCTGTCAGTGCCAATGATGAATGTCCTTTCTGCTATATTGAAAGAGAGGTAGAGCAGGATCTGATGGACTTTGTGCTGGGCAGTGGATCCTCTTATATGGAAAGTGATGTAAGGGGAGAAACGGATAAGGCAGGCTTTTGCCGGGCACATTTCAAAAAGATGTTTGATTATGGCAATACCCTTGGAAATGCCTGGATACTGAAAACGCATTATATGAAGATCAACCGGGATATGAAGGAGCAGTTTAAGCACTTTACACCGGGAAAGAATTCCCTTGCCAGCAGATTCAGGAAAACGCCGGAGGAGGAAAACAGCATCAGTGCCTGGGTAAAACAGGTAGAAGGCTCCTGCTACATCTGTAACCGGTTTGCAGATACCTACGACAGATATATGGATACCTTTTTCTATATGTATAAGAAGGATGAGGAATTCCGTAAGAAGATAAAGGAAGGCAAGGGGTTCTGCCTCCACCACTTCGGAGACCTCTGCAGAGCAGCGGAAGCCAGATTTTCTGACAAGGAGAAAAAGGAATTTTATGACGATATGTTTGCTCTGATGGAGCGCAATATGGAAAGGCTTCAGGAGGATGTCAACTGGCTGGTAGAGAAATTTGACTACCGGAATAAGGATGCCGACTGGAAGAATTCCAGAGATGCTGTACAGCGCGGCATGCAGAAGCTGAAGGGTGGATACCCCGGGGATCCCGTTTATAAGATGAATAAATAAAGGATCCCAAGGATAAAGCTTGTGAAAATACCGTAGAGAATGACGGGACCGGCGATCGTGAAGATCTTGCAGCCGATACCGAAGACCTGCCCTTCCTTCTGATATTCAATGGCAGGGGCAGCAACAGAATTGGCAAATCCGGTGATAGGGACAAGGGCACCGGCTCCGCCAAATTTTACAAGAGGGGCATACAGGCCAAAGCCCGTTAAAAGGGCACTGACAAGGACAAGACTGATGGAGCAGAAGCTCCCGGCCATGTCCTTTTCCATTTGCAGGGTATTTTTGGCATAGTTCAGGAGCAGCTGCCCCAGAGTACAGATGAGTCCGCCGGTCAGAAATGCTTTCAGCATCTGTAAAATCAAATTGTGGCAGGGGGTAACCCTTTTTACATAACTGGCATAATCCTTTTCCAGCGAGAGCTGTTCTTCTGACTTCTTTTCTTCCATAGCGATTGATCTCCATAATGCAGGATAGTTGCAGAGAAACGTCTGCTGAAGAAAAGCCGTGCTTCTCATGCAGGGTTCTCTTTGTTTCATTTGTATTTCAGTATGTGCGTTTTTGTAAAAAATATGCAAAGGAATATTTAGCTTAACTTAAGATTCTGGAAGAGAATGTGCCTTGTAGATTTACAGGGCAGATGCTACAATGATAGAAACAAATGAGAAATGAAGGTTAACTGGTATGGTCAATTTTGCGGGGATGGAATTTATATTCTATTTTTTTCCTGTTTTTTTACTAATATATCATCTGATCCCCATAAAATATAAGGATGTAGTTCTGCTTCTTGGCAGTTATCTTTTCTATGCATCAGGGGATCTGAAATATGTTCTTCTGCTTCTTTTGCTGACTCTTTGTAATTACTTTATGGGACAGCAGATCCATAAGCTTTCCGAAGGCTATAAAATGCATAGCTGGCAAAGGACAGAGAGGAAAAAAAAGCTCGCGTTCATCATCAGTCTGGATATCACGGTGCTTCTTGTTTTCAAGATGCTTGCGGTTTTCGTGGACAGCAGCCTGTTTCCTCTTGGACTCAGCTTTTACCTGTTTAAGATGATCTCCTTTCAGGTAGATTATTACAGAGGGGAGATTTTCGAAAAGACATCATTCCTGTCAGTTGCTGTGTACTTTTCCCTGTTTCCCCAGGTGATCTCTGGTCCGATCATGCGCTATAATGAAGGAACTGAGCCGCAGAACAGAATTTACTGTCTTTCCCAGCTTGAGGACGGCATAATGTATTTTGCAGCGGGACTTGGCATGAAGGTACTGCTGGCAGACCGGCTGGCGATTCTGTGGAATGATCTGCAGATGATCGGCTATCAGAGTATTTCAACGCCGCTGGCATGGCTTGGGGCAGCAGGCTATTCCCTACAGTTATATTTTGACTTCTGGGGTTATTCCCTGATGGCATCCGGCATACTGGTATGTCTGGGCTTTGATTTTATTGAAAACTTTCATCATCCTTATGCATCAGGCAGTATAGGGGAGTTTTACCGGAGATGGCATATGACACTTGGGAGGTTTTTCAGGGATTATGTGTATATTCCGCTTGGAGGAAGCAGATGCAGGAAGAATAGGTTGATCCTGAATCTTATGATCGTATGGCTGATCACGGGACTGTGGCATGGAAACGGGCTGAATTACTTACTGTGGGGCGCTGTGCTTGGTCTGTTTATCATGCTGGAAAAGCTGTTTTATGGGGAAAGGCTGAAAAAGCTTCCGGTGCTCCGTAATCTGTATGTTCTGTTTCTGATCCCGTTGACGTGGGTGATTTTTGCGATCACAGATCTGCATCAGCTTCTGATTTATTTTGGCAGGCTTTTCCCGGTACTTGGCGGCACAGGCATTGCAGTGAATACTGGAGATTTCCTGAAATATGCAGGAACCTATGGAAAGCTTTTCCTGGCAGGCGGACTGCTCTGTATTCCGGGTGTTTTTGATTTTCTGGAAAAGCACAGAAAGAATCCGCTCGTGATCGCAGGACTTCTGCTGATCTTCTGGTATTCGGTTTATTTTATGGCAAGCAGTGGAGAAAATCCATTTTTATATTTTCAGTTTTAGGGTGAGCAGGGATGAAACATTTGAAGGAAAGTCCGTTTTTCTTTTTGCTTTTGTTGTCGGGTATTTTATTTACCATACTGGCAGCGATCGGGAAAAATAACATATATCGAAATCAGCAGTATCATCCGGAAAAGGGACCGCTTCTGTCGATTCTGTTTACTGCCATGAATGAGGACATTTATCCCTGGCAGTTATTTACAGACGGGCAGGCGGTTGAGACAGAGGGCAGTGCTGTCAATCAGGCGGTTGAGACAGAGGGCAGTGCTGTCAATCAGGCAGAGGATGACCAGAATGATCAAAATGAAGGCCAAACATCTGAAAACAGTACTGTCAGTGGAAATAACGCTGCACAGGAAAAGGAAGATGATGCTGCCGGTGGTATGCCGCAGGAGGAGCCACCTTACGGTGAGAACAGACCGGAGCCTTTAAGAGGCAGTACGGAGGAAGAGTATTTAAGCCATATCTCAGCCGATATCTATGGAGATGCAGGAGTGCAGAAGGCTGCAGAATATCCTTTTGCTACGGTAGATGAGAGCTACTTTGATGATGCCCTGTTTATCGGTGATTCCAGAACGGTCGGGCTCCATGATTATACAGATCTGTCGGAGCATGCGGATTTTCTCTGTAAGACATCGCTGACGATCTATAAGGTACTGGATGAGAATTTCAAGGACATGGGAACAGTAGAAGAGGTTCTCAAGAAAAAGCAGTATGGAAAGATCTATATCATGGTCGGTATCAATGAGCTTGGAAGAGGAACCACAGAGGATTTCATGGCAAAGTATACGGAGGTCGTGGACACGCTGCATGAGTGGGATCCGGATGCCGGGATCATCATTCAGGGCATTATGAAGGTGAGTAAAAAGAAGGATACAGAGGATAAAGTCTTCAATAACAGTAATATAACAGGAAGAAATCATGCCATTGCCACGCTGGCAGATAATTATCATATCTTTTATATTGATATGAATGAGGCGGTCTGTGATGAGGAAGGAAATCTGAATGCGGAATATACCCATGATCAGATCCATCTGCTTGGTATGTACAATGACCTTTGGAAGGATTTCCTGATGACGAAGGGAATCAGCGGATAGAAGGTACCGGAACTGCAGGATTTGTATTTCCGTGTATAAAAACCTCCAGATCAGAAAAACTACTAGAAAAGTAATTTGATCTGGAGGTTTTTTATGGACAGCTGGAAAGGTGCATTTTTTGAACAGGGAAGGCAGAGCATTAAAATTCCTGTGCCGGTTTATATCAGGGCAAGTGCCAGTATAGCAGGGAGCAAGGAGGGAGATGGACCCCTTGGCGATCTGTTTGATATGGTTGGAGTAGATGATAAATTTGGCAGTAATACATGGGAAGAAGCAGAAAGCACTCTGCAGAAGGAGACACTGCAGCTTGCCATAGGGAAGGCAGGGCTCAGTGGTGAGGATATCCGTTTCCTGCTTGCCGGGGATCTTCTGGCACAGTCCATGGCAAGCAGCTTTGGCCTTGCATCCTTCCAGATCCCGCTGATCGGCTTGTATGGAGCCTGTTCCACCTGTGGACTTTCCCTGGCCATGGCTGCGGCCCTGATCGTTGGCGGAATGGCACAGTATGTGGCCAGTGTGACATCCAGCCATTTTGCCAGTGCAGAAAAGGAGTTCCGTTACCCGCTTGGATATGGAAATCAGAGACCTCTGTCGGCCACCTGGACAGTAACGGGAAGCGGTGCCTTTATCTTAAGCAGCCTGAAGGGGAAAAAAGACAGAGCAGTGATCACAGGGCTTACGATAGGAAAGATCGTGGATCTTGGGATGAAGGATTCTATGAATATGGGAGCATGTATGGCACCGGCAGCATCGAGCCTAATCTGTCAGCATTTTGCGGACTTTGGCAGAACACCGGAGGATTATGACCGGATCATAACCGGTGATCTTGGCCTTGTAGGCCAGCGGGTGCTTCTGGATATGCTGGCTGAGAAAGGCTTTGACCTATCCGGAAAGCATATGGACTGCGGCATTGAGATCTATGATGAGAAGCAGGATGCCCACGCAGGAGGAAGCGGCTGTGGCTGCAGTGCAGTGGTACTGTCAGCGCTGATCTTAAAGAAGCTGGAGGAGGGCGAATGGAAAAGGGTGCTCTTTGTCCCTACAGGAGCGCTTTTAAGCAAGACCAGCTTCAATGAAGGCAAAAGCATACCGGGAATTGCTCACGCACTGGTGCTGGAGAGATGCTCGTAAGGGTGCTGGAAGGGAAAACGGAATGAAGAAAACAGGAAAGGGTATTATAAAACGTGTAGGCACCAGTCAAAATGGACATTGGGAAATACTCATGATACAATAAGTTCAGATACGAATCGAGCTGTATCGGAAAGAGGACTTATATATTGAAAAAAGCAGGAAAAAGAATCGGAATTATCATACTGGTGATTCTGCTGATCGTGGCAGCTTATCTGGTCTATGTCATGGTGTCCTATCACAGGCTGCCGGACAAGCTGACTCTTGAGGTCAACAGAACAGGGAATCAGGGAGCCTTTGAGGAAGATCGTCAGGTAGAGGTTGGAAAGTATTATTGGATCATGACCTATAATATCGGTTTTGGGGCTTACCGGAATGACTACAGCTTCTTTATGGACGGGGGCAGGAGCTCCTGGGCGAAGGATGAGGAGAGCGTGACTGCCGGCATCTGTGGAATGGGAGATATCGTAAATACAGTTAATCCTGATTTCGTGCTTCTGCAGGAGGTGGATATTGATGGAACCAGATCCTATCATGTGAATGAGCTGGAGCTGATGAATCAGTTTGTGACAGGCTATTATTACACCTTTGCTGAGAATTATGATTCTCCATTTTTGTTTTTTCCACCGTGGGAGCCCCATGGTGCCAATCAGGCAGGAATCGTGACCTATTCGCGCATCGAGATCACAGATACGATGAGAAGAAGCCTTCCTATTTCCCAGTCCTTCAGCAGGTTCCTGGATCTGGACAGATGCTATTCCATTTCAAGGATCCCTCTGGAAAACGGAAAGAGCCTCTGTCTTTATAATGTACATCTTTCTGCATACGGGGCAGATGCTTCCGTCAGGGACGGACAGCTTGCCATGCTCTACGAGGATATGAAAGCAGACTATAAGGAAGGAAATTATATCATCTGTGGCGGTGATTTTAACCATGACATGAAACAGACTGTTATAGAAAATACGGATGAATGGGCACGGCCCTTCCCGAGGGAATCACTGCCGGAGGGCTTTAGGCTTGCCATTGACTCTGCCAAGGCAGAAGACATAGAGCATAACAGCTGCAGGGATGCAGGAGAGCCTTATCAGGAAGGACAGACACAGACCTATACCCTGGATGGATTTATTGTTTCTGACAATGTTGGCGTAAATTATTATACCAATATGGACTGGCGTTATGAGCTTTCTGACCATGATCCGGTATTAATGCAGTTTATGCTTCTGAAATCAGAATAAAAGAAGAAAAAAATGACATACTAGTCTTCAGAAAAAGGAAGGTAATGGTATGTCATCAAAGGTTTTATATTTAAAAGCAGAACAGAATGCGGAGGTAATGCAGGCACAGGTATGTGTAAAGGACATTGCCTCCGTTTACTGTTCTGACAGTAGCATCACTTCCAAGGTGAAGGCACTTAAGATTTATCAGTTTCAGGAGGAGAAAAGAAAACGACAGGTGATCAGCGTTCTACGTGTGATCGAGCTGATCGAAAAGGAATGCCCGGCCGTTACAGTGGAGAGCGTGGGAGAAAATGCAACATTGATCGAACTGGTCAATGTGAGCCGGCACAAAACCATGGCGCAGGCGGTCAGGCTGATTTTTGTCATGCTGATCAGCTTCTTCGGAACAGGCTTTACTATTATGGCATTTCACAATGACATCAGCATCAACAGGCTTTTTTCCAGGGTATATGAACAGGTTATGGGATATACGCCGCAGGGATATACCATTCTGGAGATTGCCTATTCCCTTGGACTCGCAGTAGGGATCATCATATTCTTCAATCATATTGGGGGCAGACGGCTGACGAAGGATCCCACGCCAATCGAGGTAGAAATGCGTGTATATGAAACAGATGTCAATAAGGCACTGATCGAAACGGCAGACAGGGAGGGCAAGACCATTGATGCTTCTTGATCAGATCCTTCTGGGGATATTTGGATTTTCCTTTGGCCTGCTTTCCTCGGCAGGGGTATTTACCGTGCTTTCTTCTGTAGGGCTGATACCCAGGTTTGCTGGAAGGATGCATGTGGCAGATAAAGTATTTGCGCTGGAGGAGGCAGTGATTCTTGGCACGGTTTTCGGGTGCATTGCCAGTGTGTTCCCGGACTGCCTTCAGGCAGGAGGCTATCTGCTGTCCAGAGAGCCCTTTGGGGAAGCGACAGCAGCAGTAGTCAGAGTGGCAGGAACAGTGTTTCTATGCTTTTACGGATTTTTTTCGGGGAGCTTTATCGGATGCCTGGCATTTGCCATTGCGGAGATGCTGGATTCCATTCCCATTTTTGCAAGGAGAATGGGTTTCCGGCATGGTCTTGGGATCGCCATAGCGGCAGCTGCTTTTGGGAAGCTCCTTGGCAGTCTGTTTTATTTTTCCAGACAGATCTTTCTGTCCGGGATGTAATAGTATTGAAAAAAGCAGAAAAGTTGATTAAAATGGATGTGCACATGTAAAGGAGGTATGGAGATGCGTTCTATGGAATTCAAGATGGAGCGTCCGGGACTTTTGAAGGAAGGCGATCAGATCACGGTGACAGAGGGTGTTCTGCCAAGTAATTACTATTATACGATAGATCCTTCCCTTGCAATGTCACCCAATATTCCTTTCCGTGAGAGACTAAGGACAAGAGAAGGACGTGTCAGCGCTGTCATCCAGAATGAAAGAGGCTACTACGTCACCGCAGAATTTGATGAGTAGAGAAGGAGAGAAAAACATGTTACAGAAGATTTCAACAGATAAGGCACCTGCAGCGATCGGACCCTATTCCCAGGGAATTATTGCAAACGGTATGTTATATGCATCCGGTCAGATTCCGATCATTCCATCTACAGGAGAGCTAGAGACAGGGGATATCACTGCACAGGCAAAGCAGGCCATCGAAAATGCAGGAGAGATCCTGAAGGCAGCAGGCACGGATTATGAGCATGTGGTAAAGACCACCTGCTTCCTTGCGGATATGGCAGATTTTGCAGCCTTCAACAGTGTATATGAGAAATACTTTACCGGGAAGCCGGCAAGAAGCTGTGTAGCCGTAAAGCAGCTTCCGAAGAACGTGCTCTGCGAAGTAGAAGTGATCGCCGCCCTGGAAGATTAAGTGATGACGGAGAAAAATGTGATTCTGATCGGGATGCCGGGAGCAGGCAAGAGTACCGTGGGGGTGGTGCTTGCCAAGAAGCTCGGGTATTCCTTTACTGATTCTGACCTGGTGATCCAGGAACAGACAGGAAGGCTTCTCTATCAGCTGATCGAGGCATATGGAGAAGAGGGATTTCTTGAAATTGAAAATAGGATCAATGCCACGCTTGTTCTGTCAGGTCATGTGATCGCTACAGGAGGCAGCGTGGTATACGGAGAAGAGGCCATGGAGCATCTGTCAGAGATCGGATGCGTGGTGTATCTGAAGCTTTCCTATAAGGAGCTGACAGAACGTCTTGGGGATCTGCATAAAAGGGGTGTGGTCCTAAAGGAAGGATATACACTGGAAGACCTTTACCGGGAAAGAGTTCCGCTCTATGAAAAATGGGCGGATATCACCATCACCTGTGATGGAAGGAATATCCGGGATATTGTAGAGGAGATCAGTGAAAAATACTGGAAGGAGCCATGGCAGCAGTGAAAAAAGGTTCACTGAAAAGCAGTCTGTTTCTGCTTCTGGCAGCATTTATCTGGGGTGTTGCCTTTGTCGCACAGAGCGTCGGAATGGATTACATGGGTCCCTTCAGCTTTAACGGAGCCAGATTTATCCTTGGCGCCCTGGTATTGTTACCGCTTGTAGCCATAAGAAGGCAGAAGGCCATAAAGGAAGGAAAGGAAGGCGCACCCTTTGGGGTTACGCTGAGGGGTGGTATTCTCTGTGGTATTGCTCTTGGCAGTGCGGCACTGTTCCAGCAGTTTGGAATCATGTATACCACAGTAGGAAAGGCAGGATTTATCACTACACTGTATATTATTCTGGTGCCGATCGCCAGTATTTTCCTTGGGAAAAAGGCCAGTGGAAAGGTATGGATCGGGGCGGCTCTGGCAGCTGTCGGCATGTATCTGCTCTGTATGACAGAGACACTAAAGCTTTCAAGGGGAGATCTGCTTGTATTTATCTGTGCCCTGATCTTTACCGTACATATTCTGATGATCGACCATTTTGCAGAAAAGGTGGATGGCGTGGAGCTTTCCTGTCTGCAGTTTCTGGTAGCGGGTGTGATCGGATGGAGCGGAGCCATTTTATTTGAACATCCTGTACTGTCTGACTTTATAGCAGGCATCGTACCGCTTGCCTATGCGGGAATTTTATCCTGTGGCGTGGCATATACGCTGCAGATCATAGGGCAGAAGGATCTGGATCCCACAGTGGCATCCCTGATCCTGAGCATGGAATCTGTATTCTCCGTTCTGGCAGGCTTCGTGCTCCTGCACCAGACACTGAGCCTGCAGGAACTGTCTGGATGCATACTTGTATTTGCGGCAGTGATTCTGGTACAGCTGCCGGATAAAAAGAAAAAATAAGGATATGCTATATTCCAGCAGAAAGTGTTCCGGGTATGTGTCCGGGAAGTACCGGATGGAGATACGGACAGAAAGGATTTCAGGTATGGAATATAGCAAAGCATTTCTTATAGGTGGAGGGATCTGTGCCCTTGTGCAGATCCTGATGGAAAAAACAAAGCTGATGCCGGGAAGGGTCATGGTGCTGCTGGTATGTCTTGGAGCAGTCCTTTCCTTTTTGGGCATTTATGATCCCTTTGTGGAATTTGCCGGTGCTGGGGCATCAGTTCCGCTTCTTGGGTTTGGACACGTTCTGATGAACGGAGTAAAGGAAGCCATAGGTGAGGACGGGATCATGGGATTATTTACAGGGGGCTTCCGGGCCGGAGCAGCAGGCTGCAGTGCAGCATTGATCTTCGGATATCTGGCAAGTCTCATTTTTAAACCGAAAATGAAAAAATAAGACAGGGAGGCAGCTACACATGATAAAGGAAAGGCTTGGAAAACTTAGAGAAGTGATGAAACAGGAAGGCGTGCAGTGTCTTGTGATCCCCACCTCAGACTATCATAATAGTGAGTATGTCAGTGAGTATTTTATGGCAAGAAAGTACTTCAGTGGCTTTACCGGATCGGCAGGGACACTGGTGGTAGCAGAGGATCAGGCAGCACTTTTTACGGATGGACGCTATTTTATCCAGGCAGCCAGAGAGCTTGCGGGCAGTGATATCACACTGATGAAAATGGGTGAGCCCGGTGTGCCTGCGGTGAAGGACTATATAAAAGAAATCCTGAAAAAAGGGCAGAAGCTTGGCTTTGACGGCAGAGTGGTCACAGCCGGAGAGGGAGAAGCGTACGAAAAGCTGGCAGAGGCTGCAGAAGGACGGGTCGTGTATGACAGAGATTTCTGCGGCATGGCATGGGAAGGAAGAACGCAGCTCGCCTTTACCCCTGTATATCAGCTTTCTGAAGCCTATAGCGGAGAGTCCTGCGAGGGCAAGCTTGCAAGACTTCGTGAAAAAATGAAGGAGAAGGGGGCAGAGATCCATTATCTGACCACGCTGGATGATATCGCATGGCTGTTTAACCTCCGTGCGGATGACGTGGAAAGCTGCCCTGTGCTCCTTTCCTATGCGGCGATCACAGAAACAGAAAGCTATCTGTTTGCCGGGGAGAAGGCATTTTCAGAGGAGATCAGGGAATATCTTGCGAAGAACCATATTATCCTAAAGCCTTATGAGAGCTTTTATGATTTTGTGGCAGCAAGAGGGATGGAAAATAAAGAGGAGAAGATCCTTGTGTGCAAGAACCGGATCAATTACCGGCTGTTAAAGGAGCTTCCGGAGAAGAGACTGATCGACAGTCCAAATCCTACCACGAGGATGAAGGCCGTCAAGAATGAAACGGAGCAGGAAAATCTCAGGAAGGCACATCTGATGGATGGCATTGCCGTGACCCGTTTTATGTACTGGCTGAAGAAGAACGTCGGAAAGATCCCAATGGATGAGATCAGTGTGGCAGAGCATCTTAAAAGCCTGCGGGCACAGAATCCTTCCTTTATAGAGCCAAGCTTTGAGACTATCAGCGCTTACGGAGACAATGGTGCGATCATTCATTATAGCGCAAAGAAGGATGCCTGCAGTACGATTCAGGCGAAAGGCATGCTCATGGTAGACAGCGGCGGTCATTATTATGAAGGAACGACAGACATTACAAGAACTTTTATCCTGGGAGAGATCACAGAGGAAATGCGACAGCACTTTACGCTGGTAGCAAGGGCGGTCATGCGCCTGAAGAGCCTCCGGTTTCTGAAGGGCTGCAGGGGAACCAATCTGGATCTGGCAGCCAGGGAGGTTTTCTGGCAGCAGGGACTGGATTATAAGCACGGAACCGGTCACGGGGTAGGTTATCTTCTGAATGTCCATGAAGGACCAAACAGCTTCCGGTATAAGGAGCTTCCCGGCAGTGATAATGACTGGGAGTTTGAAGAGGGAATGGTGACGACAGATGAACCCGGTATTTATATAGAAGGAAGCCATGGCATCCGTACGGAAAATGAGCTGCTCTGCCGGAAGGGTGAGCAGAACGGATATGGTCAATTCATGCACTTTGAGGATCTGACCTATGTGCCCATTGACCTTGACGGTATCGATCCTGCGGCTATGGAAGAAAGTGAAAAGAAAACATTGAATGCATACCATAAATCAGTATATGAGAAGCTGTCTCCTTATTTTGAAGGGGAAGAGCTGGAATTCCTGAAGAAGGCAACAAGGGAAATCTGACCCGGCCGGAGGATGGAAGCGCCGGAGGAAAGAAATCAGATCTTTGCTTGACGGATATCTCTTTTTTTGATAAGGTTGTATCTAAAGGATTTTTCGGGGAACGGGATTCATACTCCGGGAAATCAGTAAATACATACGGAGGAGATTGAGATGAGTAAAGCAAATGTAACTGTCGGAGATTCAGGTATCTTCGATGCAAAGCAGCTTGGCGTTTCCAAAATGCTGATTCTTGGTGTACAGCATATGTTCGCAATGTTTGGAGCAACAGTTATCGTTCCCGCACTGACAGGTCTGGATGTTTCCACCACACTGTTATTCGCAGGACTCGGTACACTGTTGTTCCATTTTTTAGCTAAAGGAAAGGTACCTGCATTCCTGGGATCCTCCTTTGCCTTTATCGCAGGCTATGCAGCGATTGCCCCTAACGGAGAGAAGGAGCTTCTCCCTTACGCCTGCTTTGGTGTTGCCTGTTCCGCTGTCCTGTATCTGATCCTGGCAGCACTGATCAAGGCCTTTGGAACCTCCAAGGTTATGAAATTCTTCCCACCTATTGTAACCGGACCTATTATCATTGCCATCGGTCTGAACCTCTCCCAGTCAGCGATCAATAACTGTGCAGCTAACTGGTGGATTGCAGTACTTGCCATTGTTGTGGTCATTGCCTGCAATATCTGGGGGAAGGGCATGATCAGGATCATTCCCATTATCATGGGTGTTATCGTATCCTATGCAGCCGCAGCCGTAACCGGAAATGTAGATTTCGCACCGGTAAAGGAAGCAGCATGGATCGGTTTCCCGATTCACTATGAAAGCACAGTATTCTCTGTTTTAAAGGGTGGAGATACTTCCCTGCTGATCACAGCAGCTATTACCATCATGCCGATTGCACTGGCTACCATGGTAGAGCATATCGGTGATATGTCTGCGATCTCATCAACCGTAGGCAAAAATTATATCAAGGATCCCGGACTTCACAGAACACTTCTTGGAGATGGTCTTGCAACCATGCTGGCTTCCCTGTTCGGAGCACCAGCCAATACAACCTATGGTGAAAATACAGGTGTACTTTCCCTGACAAAGGTTTACGATCCCGCAGTGATCAGGATCGCTGCTGTGCTTGCCATTCTCTTCTCCTTCTCACCGAAGATCGAGGCGATCATTTCCTGTATGCCGACAGCAACACTGGGCGGTGTTTCCCTGGTGCTTTATGGTATGATCTCTGCAGTCGGTGTCCGTAACGTAGTTGAGAATCAGGTGGATTTCGCGAAGAGCCGTAACGTGATCATCGCTGCTCTGATCCTGGTGCTTTCCATTGGTATCAACTTCAGTGCAGCAGGAGCGATCTCCTTCAGTATAGGCGCAGTCACAGTAAACCTTTCCGGTCTTGCTGTAGGTGCACTGACAGGTATCATCCTGAATGCAGTCCTTCCGGGTAAGGATTACAAGTTTGATGACGACGAGCCCTCTGATACCGGTGTAAACTTCGAGGTATAAGAAGCGGATACAGACAAAAACAGGTAAGAATGAAGCAGTCTTCCTTAGGCGGTACAAATTAGGGATTTTATATCTTTAAGAAAATCGGCATAGTTTAGTGATTACGATTACTGGACTATGCCGTTTTTATTGATGGGATGTCGATGTTTGAAATTCGCCGATACAATTCCAGATGATTTTGATTTTTGTTCTTATAAGAATTCTGGTACCGATTTTGATGGTAGGAAAGCCCGGCTGTTTTACCAGTGCATATGCTTTGGGAAGTGAGATACCTATCTGTGCGGAAAGCTCCTGAACGCTCATCGTTGTTTTATCCATCACCATAATCAATTGCTCCTTTCGGAAAAATTGGACAAAAAAACACCGGAACTCTGATTGACTCGGATTTCCGGTGTTTGACTCTGATTGACTCAATATTTGTCTATTATTTACTTTGATTGGCTATGACTCCCTGGCGATGGAGCAGGGTCTCCGTAGAAGGATTTTCATTAACTACACCATAACTTTAGCACAGACAGATATAGAAGTCAGTATAAAATCTCACATAATGTCATAGAAAATGATAAAAATATGTAAAAAGCAGTTTCATTTTCTCACTTTTTGTGCTAATATATTCTTTGTGTTTTATGTGATTATAGGAGAAATGACATGTTTGGAACACGATTAAAAGAATTACGTAAGAAAAATGGATATACACAGGTTACTTTAGCGGAAAAATTAGGAGTTTCCAAAGGCACTATCGCTATGTGGGAAGTAGGTAAGAGGAAGCCTGATTTTGAAACGCTTTGTACACTATCGGAACTATTTGATGTTCGGACGGATTATATATTAGGGCAATCGGATGATGCTTCTTCTGCTACACTATCAGCGGAAGCTATTGAAAAATTAGGAAAATGGTCAACAGAGGATGAACTGATGGATCTTTTTAAGCTCTATCTTTCAATAGATGATTATGGTAAGCAGACTGTGGATTATTTAATAAAAACCGAAGCCGAAAGGTGCAGAAATCAGGGAACATCTGAGGATGTAAGTGGAATAGATATTATGGTCACTTTCAGGTCATAACCCCCCCCTATTGCATTTTGCGATTTTGTACACGATGGGGAACGGTGGTTCTACGCTAACTATATATAGGATTAGATGATTTTTACAATGAAGTAATAGATAGACACCTATCAAATACTTTTGAATAGTTTTTTGAAAGGAACTACATCATATGGAACAAAAACATGATATCGTCCTCTATCAGATAGATGATACCAATGTCTGTGTCAGTGTATATTTTGAAAATGAGACATTCTGGCTTACCACAAAGGCTATGGCTGAGCTGTTTGGTGTCAAGTCTCAGGCTATCACAAAGCACTTGGGAAATATCTATGAAGAGGAAGAATTAACTCGTGAGGCAACTTGTTCCAAAAAGGAACAAGTTCAAATTGAAGGTGGTCGTGAGGTAAAACGTAATCTTGATTTCTATAATCTTGATGCAATTATTGCCGTAGGCTACCGTGTAAATTCAAAAAAAGCGACTAAATTCCGCCAGTGGGCTACCAAAACACTGAAAGAATATATTACAAAGGGCTTTGTGCTCAATGATGATATGCTCAAGAACGGAAAACCTTTTGGCAAAGATTACTTTGACGAATTGCTGGAGCGTATCCGTGAAATCCGTGCCAGCGAGCGCAGAGCTTATCAGAAAATCACAGATGTATTTGAACAGTGCAGCTATGATTATGATAAGAATAGCGAAACCACAAGAGCCTTTTATGCATTTGTGCAGAATAAGCTTCATTTCGCCGTTACCGGTCAGACTGCTGCTGAGCTGATATTTGACCGCGCCGATGCAGAAAAGCCTACTATGGGACTAACCACATGGAAGGATGCTCCGGATGGCAAGATATTAAAAAGAGATATTGTTGTTGCCAAGAATTATCTCAATGAGAAGGAAATGTCCCGCTTAAACAGGCTTGTTACAATGTTCATTGATTATGCTGAGCTTATGGCTGAGGATGAGATTCTCATGAGCATGCAGGACTGGGTAGATCAGACCAATCAATTTTTAAGCAACAACAGGCGTAAGGTTCTTGAGGGTAAAGGAAGAATATCCCATGAGCAGGCTATCGAAAAGGCTGCAAAGGAATATGATATCTTCCGTGTGCGTCAGGATCAGGAATATGTATCAGAATTTGATAAACAAACCGAAAAATATTTCAAGGGTGAATGGTAAACAGCCGAGGTGGTAACCTTTCGTTACTGCCTCGGCTGCAATTCTTAGCTGCCATAGTGCTACCTCCGATTTAGATTTTCTTTGCTTCATACCACTTGAAAACGTTATTTATAAATATTCTCTAAAAATCCCTTAGTAGCACCGCCTTTTCCGGGAGGCTGTTTTTGTGTTAGAATAGAGAACAGTAGATTACATACAGAAAGAGGCAGATTATGAAACAATTACCGGAAGTAAACCAGGATATCAGGAGCAGGCTGAAGGATATTACCTGCTTTGCCCTAGATATGGATGGAACCGTTTATCTTGGCACGAAATGGATCGAGGGTGCCGTGGACTTTTTGAAGGCAGTGGAGAAGGCTGGAAAGCAGTATATCTTCCTGACCAATAATTCCTCCAAGGGGCCTGAAAACTATGTGGAGAAGCTGGCAGCCATGGGACTTATTGTGACAAAGGACAGGATCGTGACCTCCGGACAGGCGACAATTTCCTATCTGAAGAAGCACTATCCGGGAAAAAGGGTGTACCTTCTTGGAAACGATCTTCTGCAAAGGGAATTTCAGGAGGAAGGGATCCTTCTTGCAGAAAATGATCCGGAGGTGGTCGTGACAGGCTTTGATACCTCACTGACCTATGAAAAGCTGTGCAGGGTCTGTGATCATGTCAGGGCAGGGCTTCCTTATATTGCAACCCATCCAGATTACAATTGTCCTACGGAGGATGGCTTTATCCCGGATATCGGCTCTTTTCATGAACTGATCCATGCATCGGCGTTCCGCTACCCTGATCATGTGGTAGGCAAGCCCAGTGGGGATATTATGGACTATCTGGCCGGGCGCGCAGGAACCTCCAGGGCAGAAACAGCTATGGTGGGGGATCGTTTATATACGGATGTGGCAGCAGGTGTCAATAACGGTTATACCGGGATACTGGTGCTGAGCGGTGAGGCAACATTGGCAGATGCAGAAGAAGCTGAGGTCACACCGGATCTGATCTTTACCTCGGTGAAGGAGATGATCCCTTTTTTATAGAAAGGTGCAGAAAAAATGGCATTGCAGTTTTATTTTGGCTCTTCCGGAAGTGGAAAGAGCCACAGGCTTCACAGAGATATCATCACATGGGCGGAAAAGGAGCCGGGACGCAGCTTTCTGTTTCTGGTTCCCGATCAGTTTACCATGCAGACCCAGCTTGACCTGGTGAATGCCAGTAAGAAAAAGGGGATCATGAACATTGATGTACTGAGCTTTGGGAGACTGGCCCACAGGATTTTTGAGGAAACCGGTTTTACAACGGAAACGGTACTGGATGATACAGGAAAGAGTCTGATCCTCAGGAGGATCGCCGAAAAGCACAGGGAAAATTTAAGCGTGATCGGAAAGAATCTGAACCGGATCGGCTATATCCATGAGGTAAAGTCAGCCCTGTCAGAGTTCATGCAGTACGGTCTGACACCGGAGGATGTGGACGGGCTTGCCGGATTTGCAGGAAGAAGAGGAACCCTGTCCGGCAAGCTGAAGGACTTAAGTGAGCTTTACCGGGCTTTTCTTGCCTGTAAGGAAGGAAAATTCATAACGACAGAAGAAACGCTGGAGCTTCTGACAAGGGCAGTGGAGCAATCTGCCATTATCAGGGACAGTGTGATCATATTTGATGGCTTTACAGGCTTTACACCGATCCAGAACCGGCTGATCCAGCGTCTGATGGAGCTGACCGAAAGAGTCATCGTTTCCATAACAATCGATATTTATGATGACCCCTACAAAATGGCAGGGGATCAGGAGCTGTTTTATCTAAGCAAAAAGACGGTCCGGGATCTTTGCAGGCTGGCAGAGGAAGCCAGTGTAGAGAAGATGGAGGATGTCTATCTGAAGGAAGAGCCGGTATATCGTTTTTTACAGAACCCGGCACTGGCACATCTGGAGAAGAGTTTGTTCCGGTATCCTTTTGCCCCTTTTGCAGGAGAAACGAAAGCGCTGCAGCTCTCAGAATGTCTTTCTCCGGCAGGTGAAGCAAGAGCTGTGGCTGAAAAAATCCGTGAGCTGGTACTTTCTAAAGGGTACAGCTACCGGGATATTGCTGTTATCGTAGGCGATATGGAAACCTATGGGGATTATCTGGAACGGGAAGGCGAACGGTATGAGATCCCTATGTTCATGGACAGGACAAGGGGACTTCTGCTGAATCCCTTTACTGAATTTATAAGGAGCAGCCTGAAAATGGTGCTGACGAACTTTTCCTATGAATCAGTATTCCATTATCTGCGGAGCGGACTGGCAGGTTTTGAAGAGGAAGAGGTCGACAGGCTGGAAAATTATGTAGTTTCCCTGGGAATACGGGGAAGGAAGAGCTATCAGGAGGTCTTTGTCAGAAAAGGAAAAGGGATACCAGAAGAAAAACAGGCGTTATTTCTAGCTGGACTGAATGCAACAAGAGAAAAACTGATGCTGCAGATGACACCTCTGCTTGAAAAGCACAGAAGTGCCGGGGAATATGTCAGAATGCTGTATGATTTTATTGTGCAGGCAGATATGGCAGCAAAGCTGGCGTCCTATGAGCAGTGGTTCCAGGAGAATGGAAGACCGGAAAAGGCACGGGAATATGCCCAGGTATACCGGTTTGTCATGGAGCTTTTAGAGCAGATCGAGGCGCTTCTAAAGGATGAGGAAATGTCTTTGCAGGAATTTGCGGATATTCTGGATGCCGGCTTTGCCGAGATCGAGATCGGGATCATTCCGGGCAGTGTGGACAGGGTTGTCGTGGGGGATACCCAGAGGACCCGGCTGAAGCAGGTGAAGATTCTGTTTTTCCTTGGCGTAAATGATGGAAATATTCCAAAGAGTGGTCAGGGAGGGGGTATCATTTCCGATATTGACCGGGAATTCCTGCAGACCTCCGGCATTGAGCTGGCGCCTACACCAAGGCAGGAAATGTATATCCAGAGACTGTATCTTTATATGAATCTGACGAAGCCATCAGAGCGGCTGTATCTGTCCTATGCACGCTGTGGCAGTGACGGAAAGAGCATCAGGCCTTCCTATCTGGTCTCCCTGATCGAGAGGATGTTTCCGGGTATTCATAAGGAATATCCGGACATGGTTACTTCAGTGACAGAAAGACTCTGCGGACCAAGGGACGGACTGCTTCTGCTGGCAGAAGGCCTGCAGGCATACAGGGAGGGAAGACGGGAGCATGAAAAGGAAACAGCAGCACTTCTGAAGCTGTACCGGCAGAGTGAGGATTACAGGGAGCTTGCAGAAGAGATGACAGAAGCGGCCTTTGCAGGATACTCGCATTCACCGCTCTCTGAACAGGTGGCCAGAGAAATTTACGGCACTATGCTGCAGAACAGTATCAGCCGTCTGGAGCGGTATGCAGCGTGTGCCTATTCCCATTTCCTGCAGTATGGGCTGCAGCTAAGGGAGCGGGAGGAATACAGCTTTGAACCGGCAGACCTTGGAAACATATATCATATGGTGCTGGAGCGTTTTGCAGGAAAACTTGCAGAGCATGGAAAAACCTGGTTCAATTTTGATGAAACAGAAGCAGATGCCTGGCTGAAGGAGGCTCTGCTGGAGAGCACAACCTCTTATGGAGAAACGATTCTTTACAGTAACGCCCGTTATGAATATATGACGGAACGGATCCTCCGGATTTTGAGGAGAACGGTCAGGACATTGAAGACACAGCTTCTTGGTGGTGCCTTTGTGCCTTCTCATTTTGAAATGTCATTTCAGAGAGTAGAGGATCTGGATGCAGTAAATATTGCCCTGTCAGAGCACGAAAAGATGAAGCTGAAGGGAAGGATCGACAGGATCGATACCTTTGAGGATGAGGAGCATGTTTATGTAAAGGTGATCGATTATAAGTCCGGAAACAAAAAATTTGATCTGGCGGCCCTGTATTACGGGCTGCAGCTCCAGCTTGTTGTTTACATGAATGTTGCTGTGGAAATGGAGAAAAGGAGGAATCCGGGGAAGGAGGTAGTACCGGCAGCCCTTCTTTACTATCATGTGGCTGACCCCCTGGTTAAGGAGGAAAAGGAGCTGTCGCCGGAGGAAATAAATGACCGGATGCTGAAGGAGCTGCGGACAACAGGAATTGTCAGTGCAGAGGAACCGGTGGTGAGCCTTCTTGACAGAACCCTGTCCGGAAAATCCCTGCTGATCCCGGTAGAGCGGAAAAAGGATGGCAGCTTCTCTGCCTCCTCCAGTGTGGTATCAAAGGAGGATTATGAGGTGATCTCCGGTTATGTAAACGAGAAGATCAGACAGTTCGGACGGGAGATCCTTTCCGGGAATATGGCTGTCAGTCCCTGCGAAATGGGACAGGGAACAGCGTGTACGTACTGTGCTTACAGGAGTGTCTGCAGCTTTGATGAGAAGCTGCCGGGCTATCAGGTCAGGGAGCTGAAGGATGAGGGCAGAGATGCCATTATGGAAAAAATGAGGGAAGCTATGATGCAGGAAAAAGCCGGAGACGGATCCGGGAAGGGAGGAGAGCAATGGCAGTAACATTTACAGAGGAGCAGCTTAAGGCGATCACTCTCCATGACCGGAATATCCTGGTATCAGCGGCTGCAGGAAGCGGTAAGACAGCGGTGCTGGTTGAGAGGATCATACGGATGATCACCAGGAAGGAAGCACCGGTCGATATTGACAGGCTTCTGGTGGTGACCTTTACCAGTGCGGCGGCGGCAGAAATGAGGGAGAGGATCAGCCTTGCCATAGAAAGGGCGCTGCTTGAGGATCCGGAAAATGAGCACCTGCAGAAGCAGAGCACTCTTCTCCACAATGCAAAGATCACGACCATTGACAGCTTCTGTCTCTTTGTGGTCAGGAATAATTTTAACGATATCGGGCTGGATCCTGCCTTCCGGATCGCAGATGAGGGTGAGCTGAAGCTGATGAAGCAGGATGTGCTGACAGAGCTTCTGGAGGAATGGTATCAGGAAGGCACAGAAGAGTTTCATGCCTGTGTGGAATATTTTACCGGAGGAAGCAGTGACAGAGCTCTCGAGGAATACATAGGAAAGCTGCATGGCTTTGCCATCAGTCATCCATGGCCGGAGGAATGGCTGAAGGAACGGGAAGAGGATTATAAAATAACAGACGTATCAGGACTGGAAGCCCAGGAATGGGTGAAGTATTTGTTAAATTATGTTTTAACATGTATAAGAGAAGACGCTGACAGGCTGCGTGAGACGGTGAGGCTGGCAGAACAGCCATCAGGTCCCTGGTATTATGGTGAAATGCTGGAGAGAGAGGTGGAAATGCTGGAGACTGTGGCCGGAAGGGACAGCTATCAGGCACTCGGAGAGGCTTTTTCCAGGATTCATTTTGACAGGCTGCCAGGGAAAAAGGATGACAGTGTGGATCCGGTCATCCGGGATCAGGTCAAGGAGATCCGGAATGCAGTCAAAAAGCAGATCGATGAGCTGCAGGAGAATTTCTTCCTGCTTCCGGCAGAAACAGTGATCCGCAGAATGCAGGAGGCGTCAGGACCGGTCAGGACACTGCTTGCACTGACCATACAGTTCCTGCACCGGTTTGAGGAAAAAAAGAGACAGGAAAATGTGATCGACTTCAGTGACATGGAGCATATGGCACTGCAGATCCTGCTTCAGAGAAAGGAGGATGGAAGCCTTGCTTCCACACCGGCTGCCAGGGAGTACCGGCAGTTTTTTGCCGAGATCCTGATCGACGAGTACCAGGACAGCAATCTGGTCCAGGAGCTGCTCCTTAAAAGTGTTTCCGGAGAGGAAGAGGATGCATTTAACCGGTTCATGGTAGGAGATGTCAAGCAGAGCATTTATAAGTTCAGACTGGCAAGACCGGAGCTTTTTATCGAAAAATACACCTGTTATTCTAATGATGACTCGGTGAGACAACGAATTGATCTGCATCAGAACTTCCGTAGCAGAAAAGAGGTTATCACCAGTATCAACCATGTATTTGAGAGGATCATGGGAGAAAGGATCGGCGGGATATCTTATGATGATGCGGCGGCTCTGTATCCGGGAGCTGTTTATCCGGAAGGGGAAGGGTATGGAACAGAAATCCTGCTGACAGAGAAGGATCAGAAGGGGGGACTGTCAGGCAGCGGATCAGAAGCGGTCATGATCGCTTCCCGTATCCGGGAGCTGCACAGGACACTGCAGGTACAGGACAAGGAAAGCGGCGGCCTCCGCCCGGTGAAATACAGAGATATGGTGATCCTTTTACGTGCTGTTTCCTCAACAGCAGAGGAATTCAGAGGAATCCTGGAGAAGGAGGGAATTCCGGCCTATGTGACATCACGGACGGGATATTTTCAGGCGGCTGAGGTACGGGAGATCCTGGCACTTCTGCAGGTCTTAAACAATCCCATGCAGGATATTCCGTTGTTTGGAACAATGAAATCCTTCTTTGGAAGATTTTCAGAGGAAGAGATTGCCGGGATCCGTGTGGCAGGGGAGCGTAGCAGTCTTCTGTATGAGGATCTGGTCAGGGGGGAGCAGGACGAAAAGGTTTCCGGTTTCCTTAAGAAAATCAGACGCTGGCGGAGAATGGCAGTGTATACCCCGATCCATAAGCTGATCCAGAGCATTCTGACAGAAACGGGGTACCTTGAGTATATCCAGGCAAAGCCTGGCGGAGACCAGAGAAGAGCCAATGTGGAAATGCTGCTGGTACGGGCGGCAGCATTTGAGAAAACAAGCTATTATGGACTGTTTCATTTCCTTAGGTATATGAAACAGCTTGAAAAGTATCAGGTCGATTATGGAGAAGCGGATGTACTGGATGAAAATGCAGATGTTGTCCGGATCATGAGTATCCATAAGAGTAAAGGACTGGAGTTTCCGGTCTGCTTCGTGGCGGGACTTTCCCACCGCTTTAACAGGACGGATATGAGCGGAAGCCTGATCCTGGATGTGGATATGGGAATCGGTGTGGACTATGTGCAGAGCAGGGAGCGGATCAGCAGTAGGACACTGCGGAAAAATGTGATCGCAACAAAGCTGAAGCTGGAAGCCTTGTCAGAAGAGATGCGTATTTTGTATGTAGCCATGACAAGAGCCAGGGAAAAGCTGATCCTGACAGCAGCGGTACCGGATCTTGAAAAGGTCAGGACAGCGATGGAACAGAGAGAACCATATGAAAAGGTACCCTTTTCCGTGCTGGCATCGGCAGGCTCCTTCCTTGAGTTTCTCCTTCCCTGCTTCAGGGCAGATGAGGTAACCTTTCTGGGCAGTGAAGAGCTATTTACGAAGGAAGTGGAAGAAACCATACGAAATTATGACAGTAAACAGGAGCTTCTATTGTCCGGTGTGGATAATGAGATTATGACAGAAATGTCACAAAAGCTAAATAGAGCCTATCCCCATATGGAGCTGCAGCATCTCATTGTGAAGACGACGGTGTCAGAACTGAAAAAAGCCGGGATGGGTCATTTATCAGAAAGGTCAATCAGCGAGCTTTCCGGTGGTATGGCAGAAGGGAGAGAGGAGGGCTTTGCCAGAGAGCTGTTTCCGCAGCCTGAGGTTACTCCTTATATTCCATCCTTTATCAGGGAACAGGAAACTATGTCGGGAACAGACCGAGGAACAGCCTACCATAAGGTCATGGAGCTGCTGGATCTTGCAGGGGTGCTGGCGGGGGAAGAGAAGATGGAACAGGAAGCTGCTTCGGGTGCAGGAGCAGATCAGAAGCAGCTGGGTGCGCAGCTTCAGGCGCTGTGTGAAAGCGGAAGGCTGAAGCAGGCAGAAAGAGATGCGGTGGCAGACCGCAAGATAGAGGCTTTTCTGAATACTGCCCTTGCCAGAAGAATGGCAAGGGCACAGCAGGCAGGGAAGCTTTACAGAGAGCAGCCCTTTGTCCTTGGACTTCCAGCAAATAAGCTGGGAAAAGATCTCCCGGAAGAAGAAACTGTGCTGATCCAGGGAATCATAGATGTTTTCTTCGAAGAAGAGGACTATATCGTGGTGGCTGATTATAAGACAGACCGGGTAAAAAAGGCAGAAGAACTGATCCGGAGGTATCAGGTGCAGCTTGATTATTATGCGCAGGCACTTGAGCGTCTTACCGGAAAGAAGGTGAAGGAGAAGCTGATCTATTCCTTTGCCCTGTCAAAGGAGCTCCGGCTTTGATGATAAGGCTGTCAGTCCAGGGATTCTAAAAATTTACGGATATAAGGAAGAGCAGCACCACAGGCAATCGGTATGCCGGCACAGGAGGCAGTGGATATAAAATGCCGGTCAGTTGGAAATGCACTCGCCTTTTGGATCTTTGATAACAATAGAGCAATATCATTGTCTGTAATATAAGGAGCAATACTGCCACCGAGAATTACGTCATAATCAATAACCATGTGGAGATTATCTATTGCAATAGTCAGCGCAGAAAGATAAGAGAGCCAGCGTTCCTCATAGCTGTGCTCTTTTTTTCTCAGATGAAGGAAAAAATCCTCAAGAGTTTCATCCCCCTCAAGAAGGGCAGAAACAGAGCAGCAGGTTTCCATACATCCGCGCTTGCCGCAATAGCAGGGCTTTCCGTCTGGTATGATTGTCATATGTTCAAAAACACCACTTTTTAATTCACAACCCTTCAGGAATTTTCCATTTACGATAAGAGCACCACTCAGATTTTCCCGTATATGAAAGAATATTGCATTTTTCTTTTCCGGCTGCTGCCATAGCTCCAGGGTAGCTGCGGCCTCAGCATCATGGATCATTGTGCAGGGAAAGGGAAGATATTTGGAAATGGCACTTACGGTCAGACCGGTACAATTTAGGATTTTTCCATAGGTAACTGTTTTTCCATCCGCAGAGATCAGTCCCTGCAGTACGATACCGATACCCAGAATAGAAGAAGATGGGTATGCAAGTGAAGTCAGGAAATGAGTCAGCTTTTCACCCAGCAGTTCAAAATAATCCGGTGTATTGGAAAAGGGAACAGCGTATTGGATAGTGTGGAGCAGGGTTCCTCTCAGGTCAATAGCTGCCATGGAAAGCGTATGAAGACGGATTTCAATTCCGATGGAAATCCGGGCATCATAGATACAGGATATAATCTGCGCCTTACGTCCGCCGGTAGAAGCGAAGGAGCCATTTCTTTCGATCAGACCAGAGGCTTCCAGACTCTGCAGCTGCTGGGATACCGTTGGTAAGCTGAGCGTTAGCTGGTATGCAATGTCCTGCTTGGAAATACGTTGTGTTTTGTAGATCAGCTCATATACCCGCTTGCGGGTTATGGGATTTGGTTGACCATTCATAAGACAAAAGCTCTCTTTCTAAAAATTATACCAATGCTTTGTTCAGAATAACACATCCTGTTGCAAACAGCAAGCTTTGTGTATAATGCACAAAAAAATATATATTTTTTTTGATTATATGTCATTGACTAATAAAAAATGTTCGTATAAACTTATAACATAAACTTTTGCAAAACGAATTTACAAAAGCAGTTCACAAAAGCAGTTCCAAAAAGGAGGGAAGCAAGTGGATACAGCAAGAGAGTTACCAAAAAAGATGAAAGCAATTGTTGCTTATGCACCCGGCGATTACAGATTTGAGGTCGTGGATACCCCAAGAGCAGGAGAGGGTGAAATGATCCTGAAGGTAGAAGCCTGTGGGATCTGTGCAGGTGATGTGAAGGCCTTCCATGGTGCAAAGAGCTTCTGGGGCGGTGATGGAAATCCTCCCTACATTAAGGCACCTATGATCCCTGGCCATGAGTTTGTTGGCAGGGTTGTGGAAATTGGTGATAAGGTCAAGGGAAACTGGAAAATTGGAGACAGAATCTGTCCTGAACAGATTGTTCCCTGCGGCGAATGCATGTTCTGTAAAACCGGAAGACACTGGATGTGTGAAAAGCACGATCTTTTTGGCTTCCAGAATAATGTAAATGGCGGTATGGCTGAATATGTACGTCTGACGAAGGAAGCACTTCCATATCTGGTACCCGCAGATATGCCTGTTGAGAAGGCTGCTCTGATCGAGCCATATGCATGTGCATTTCATTGTGTGGACAGGGCACAGCCGAAGACGACAGACTTTGTGGTGCAGTCAGGAGCAGGAACACTGGGACTCGGAATGATCGGAGCCCTGAGACAGGCAAATCCCAAGTGTCTGGTGGTTTTGGATATGAACGATGAGCGCTTGAAAAAAGCAAAGGAATTTGGGGCGGATATCGTCATGAATCCGGGAAAAGAAGATGTGGTGTCTAAGATCAAGGAGATGACAGGCGGATATGGCTGTGATATCTATATTGAAGCAACTGGACATCCATCCAGTGTACAGCAGGGACTGGATTGTATCCGTAAGCTGGGACGTTTTGTTGAATTCTCTGTATTTGGAGAAAAGGTATCTGTGGACTGGAGCATCATATCTGATAGAAAAGAATTGGATCTTCTTGGTGTACATCTGAGTCCCTACTGCTATGACACGGTGATCGAATGGATTGACAATGGGAAGCTGCCGACTGCCGGAGTGGTAAGTCATAAATTCCCGTTAGAGAAGTGGGAAGAAGGATTTCATCTGGCACAGACCGGAGAAGATGGAGCAATGAAGGTTGTTCTGGTACCGGGAATGGAGGGATAGTATGCAGAGGATTCTCAATGATCCGGACAATATTGTAGACGAGATGCTGAGCGGCTTTCTGAAAGCAAATAGTGATATAGTAGAAGCCACGGAAAATAAGCGGGTTGTTAAAGCCAGATGCAAAGGCGAAGGAAAGGTTGGCGTGATCACCGGAGGCGGCTCCGGACATAAACCGGCATTCATTGGTTATGTTGGAGAAAATATGTGCGATGCTGCAGCAGTTGGTGAAATCTGTTCTTCCCCTACAGCAGTTGCCTTTCTTGATGCGGCCAAATGTGCAGATCAGGGAAAGGGAGTAGCCTGTCTCTATGGAAATTATTCCGGGGATAACATGAATGTAAAAATGGCTGTGAAAATGGCACAGAAGCAGGGCCTGACGATAAAGACAGTGATTGCCAATGATGATGTGGCCAGCGCTCCTAAGAATCAGAGAGAAAAGAGAAGAGGAGTTGCCGGGGAGATCTTTATGTGGAAATGTGGCGGTGCCAAGGCTGCAATGGGCGGTTCACTTGATGAGGTGATCAATGCAGCACAAAAGGCAATTGACCATACGAGGAGTGTTGGTATTGGTCTGACACCATGTACACTTCCGGCAGTGGGACATCCCAATTTTGAGATCAAGGATGGCACTATGGAGGTAGGGATAGGACACCATGGAGAGCCTGGAATAGAAGTGTGTGAGCTGGAAACGGCTGATAAAATGGCAAAGAGAATGACAGATATCATCCTGCCGGACTATCCTTTTGAAGCAGGTGATGAGGTTGCAGTGCTGGTTTCCGGGCTTGGGGCGACACCGGTAATGGAATTGTATGTATTATACAATGAGGTGGAAAAGCTTCTGCAGGAAAAAGGAATTGCAGTCTACAGAGCATATGTGGGAAATTATTTCACATCATTAGATATGATGGGGGCAACGCTTACATTAATGAAGCTTGACGGGGAATTAAAGGAGCTCCTTGATATGCCTGTTAATACAGTAGGATTGAAGCAAAAAGGGAAGGAGAAGAGATGAAAGCGTTTCATAACAAGGATGGAAAGCCTGTTCTGATGAGGATGGTCAGTGGAATTAAAGAAAATAAGGATTATCTCGGTGAAATTGACGGCCTGATCGGAGACGGTGACCATGGGATGAATATGAATAAAGGCTTTAGCCTGTTTCAGCAGCGGTTTGAAAAGGAAACGTTTGATCTGAGCGAAGGCCTGAGAGAGCTGGGGATGATTCTGCTTAATGAAATCGGCGGTTCCATGGGGCCGATCTACGGAACTGTATTTATGGCAATGGCAGACGAAGCAGATGGAAAAGATGAGATTACAGTTTCAGATCTGTACCAGATGCTGGATCAGGCGAAAAAAGAGCTGGAAGAGCTGGTTGGAGCAAGAACAGGAGATAAAACGCTGATGGATACACTGACACCTGCAGTGGCAGCTTTGGAAAAAGCCGGCCAGGAGGGTGCGGATATGCAGACTGCCCTTGTACAGATGAAAAAGGCTGCAGAGAGTGGAAGAGATTCCACGAAGGATATGATAGCAAAATTCGGACGTGCCAGCAGACTTGGGGAACGGTCAAGAGGTGTACTGGATGCCGGGGCTGTATCCTGCTGTATCCTACTTCAGAGCTTTGCAGACGGTATAATGGAGGTGATCGGGTGAAACTTGCAATTGGCTGTGATGAAGCAGCATATCAGCTGAAAAAGACGATAATGGAGCATTTGTCTGATATCGGTGTTGAATATGAGGATTACGGAGCGGCAGAGGGAGAAACTGTTTTATACCCGGATATAGCAAGGAAGGTAGCTGAGGCAGTAGCAGAAGGAAAATATGAGCGGGGCATTCTGGTTTGCGGAACTGGAATCGGAATGGCTATTACGGCCAATAAAGTCCCGGGGATACGGGCAGCAGTCTGTCATGACCCATATTCTGCAGAGAGAGCCAGAAAAAGCAATGACGCACAGATCCTCTGCATGGGAGAAAGGGTGATCGGGAAGGAGCTGGCTAAATGCCTGGTTGATATCTGGCTAAAAGCAGAGTTCTCTGGCGGAGGATCACTTCCCAAGGTGAAACGGATCGGAGAAGTGGAACAATACTATTTTGACAAAGTAAAAAAACAAGTATCTGATTGACATTTTCTGTAGCGTGGAATATACTATGATTAAGAAATGAAATTAAATTTCAAATAATGAAATTCAAAAAAGTGAGGTGAAGGTATGAATTATCATATTTTGGATTCGCTCGATTTAAGGGCATTTGACAACAGGGAGAAGGATTATGGGGTACATAATTATTTGGAAACGCTTGGGTTTGTTCCAGATGCTGTTACCCTGCTGGAATGCTCTGTAGAACAGGTTCATTCCTATAATGGGATCATTGATAATGCGACAGTGCCTTACCTGTGGACATGCGAAAGAGAAATGCCGGGTGGTAATGTCTGGAGTCAGAGGCAGCTGTACGGATTGGTAGAGGAACTGCATAAGGCAGGAACCAAATTTTTCTTTGGTGCACTTGCCCAGCCGAATATACATGATGAATACAATACCAGAGCAGAATGGCTTATGGAGCATGCGGATGAATATGATATTTTCATCATGACAAGGGATGGCGGTTCCTTACGGAATAGTACAGGATCCATTAATCCGCTGAGAAGGCTTCCAGATGGACGCTACTATGAAGATGTATTTCTGGAAGATCTGATCAGATATCTGGAGGATTTTCATATGGATGGCTTTCTGGCAGGAGATGGCTGGTGCGGTCTTGGCGTTATGCTGAAGGATGGGGATTTCCATCCGGATATGATCGATCAGTTTGAAACCTGGTCAGGAATAAAGGTTAAGGGTGAGAAGACGTCTGAACAGGCAGACTTTATCTGGAATGATCCCGGGAACCGGTCACTTTGGATGAAGTTTTATGCGCAGAGGTGGGCTTCTTTCTTTAAAAAAATGAAACAGGGATTGGAAAAGCATGGAAAAGAATTTGTTTCCATGGATCCCTGGGCAAGAGGAGCTGTAGATGCAATTTATGACTACGGTGTGGATTATAAGCTGTTGTCCGAAAGCGGTGTGGGTGCAGTCTGCATCCAGGCAAGAGAGGAAAACTGGGGACACAGAGGCGGTGAGTGGCTGTATGTATGGGAAGCTGGTGAAATTGTCAGCTTTGTGACAAGCAGGGCATATGCACCGGATCTGCATCTGTACTGGGCAATTGCCACCTGCAATGCACCGGAGCACTGGATTGCAGTTAAGGATATGCCAAATGCGCTGGAGAGACAGTCATTATCACTGCCAAGTACAACCTTTATCAATGAGGAAGGAAATTATATCCGCGCAACAGAGGGACTACAGTTTATTTTTGGAACAGACCTGGAGAAGCAGGACTGGAAATTCCTGAAGGACAGATGGGATATAGGATTCGAAGAACCCATTCTGAAAACAAACGGACCTGTGCTTGTATTTTCAGATGCAGTGTATCAGTATCATTTGGACAGGGGCGAACGGTGGGAGCTGACAGCTCCGGGATTAAGAGCCATTATGGCAGGTGCATCGATCCACTGTGCTGTTAACAGTAAGAATCTGAAGAAAAGTAATGCAGACGGATACGTTCTTGTCAATCCTATGGGAATCACCAACGAAGAGGTTGAGGCACTTCTTGAGAAGAACAGGCAGGGAGCCGGGATCGTTGTGATCGGAAATACCGATAATGAATATCTGATCCGTGAGCTGGGACTGAAAAGAGCGGAAGCGAAGGAAGCTGACTGTCTCTGTCTGGATCAGAAAGCAATAGAGAAATATTGGAAGGGCATTGACTGCGATGCACTGGCCTGTGTAAAGGATGGTAAGTTTGTAGAACAGGTTGTTTCTGTAAAGCCGGTTTATAACACCAGAAGCAGAATGGAAGACAAGGCACTGTTCCAGGCAGTAGATGCACAGGTACTGATAGGGCTTCAAACAGAAGCTGGGATTTATGCAGGTACAACGATAAGGGAAACAGGGGAGAATACAGGATTACGAATGTATGTAAGCCGTTCCTATGAATGGCCAAAGACCCTGGCAAGATGGAATTTTAAATTCACAATGAGGAGCTTTGCGGAAGAATTACCGGATGATGTAGATAGATTGAATGCACATTTAATGAACAGGGTATGTGGAAATATTGCCCATGCGTCGGAAGGACAGATTTATCAGTATGAGATACATGAGGATGGCACGCTGCATATCGGGCTTGGCAATATGGGAAATATGTTTTATGGAAAGCCGGTATTATACGTGGAAGACGATATCTGTTTTCATGATGATTATGCAATTCAACGATATACACCGGGCGGGTATATCCATTTTGACACAACATTACACACGATAAAGGTGGAGGTACCACCGTTAGGCAGTACACATGTGAAGCTTAAAAGAAAATAAATAAAACGACAGTCTACAGGAACTGTCACACAATCAAAGGAGGTATGGTTATGAAGAGAAAAATGAAAGCAGTAGCGGCTTTGTCACTTGCAGCAGTAATGCTGCTTGCAGGGTGCGGCAGCAGTAAGGGTACACAGGATGGAGGAAGCGCCACAGCAGCAGACACAGCAGCAGACACAGCTGAGCAGCAGGCAGGTACAGAAACTGCAGCATCCGATTCAGGAGAGAAGATAGTTATCCGTGTTGTCGGACCTATGGAAAATGAAAATGATACAACAAATCCTGTTACCAAGCAGACAGTCAGAGGTTACTATGTGATCAAGGAGTTATATGAGGCAGAGCATCCTAATGTAGAGCTGCAGCTGACAGGTATTCCGTGGGACAGCTGGCAGGCAAAGCTGACAACAGTAGCGGCAGCAAACCAGGTTGACGTTGTTGTACATGGTGCAAGTATTGTGGATATAGTAGAAGATCTGACACCTTATGCGGAAAAGGACGGAGAGTTCCTGGATGGACTTTTACTGAAATATTCCTACAGAAGAGCAGATAAGTCCAATTACACAGAATTGGTTCCTACCGGTATCCCGATCACAGCGGCAGCAACATCTATTATGTATGATAAGAAGATCTTTGATGATTATGGACTTGACTATCCTGATGAGACATGGACATGGGAAGATGTGCTTGATGCGGCAAAGAAAATGACAGGTACAGATCCGGTGACTGGTGAGCAGACATATGGCTATTATATTGACGGTGCAAGCAGTGACTGGATAGGACGTTCCCTGATCGGCTACTATTTTTCAAAGGATACTAAGGTAATTGAATATGCAGACAAGCAGATGGATACGAAGGTGAACTATACCTCTCCCGAAGCACTGAAGGGCTTCGAATTTGTAAATGAACTGGCAAAGACATGTCCTAAGGGCTTCCTGGAAGGACGTGGAGCAGAAAACTTTGGAACAGAAAATAATAATATTGCTATGTGGTATTCACAGAACCTGGTATCCAATTACCAGAAAACAGAAAGTCTTGGTCTGACAGACCGTTATGGCTATGCATATTCCCCGGTACTGGAAAATGGACGTGAGGGCTGGGCAAACTTTACCGGTGACTGGAATATGGCAATTGCAAAGAATGCACAGAATAAGGAAGCATGCTGGGAATTCATCAAATGGATGGCAACAAATCAGGACATTGCAGACTGGTGTTGGGAAAGCGGTAAGATCCCGAATAACAAGGAGGCTATTGAGCGGTTATCAGCCCAAAATATTCCTTTTGCAGATGTATTCTTCAATACACTGGCAGCAACACCCGATAACTTCACTATTTTTGCAAGTGATTATGATGATGCATTCCTTGGAAGTTCCAATTCATTCAAGGCAAATGGACTGTCTGCGATGTTTGCAGGTGATCTGACACCAGAGCAGGCTGCTGAAAATATTCAGGCTGCTTATGAGGAACAGGCGGCATCCTATCAATAAAGAAACAAAAATGGAGCAGGGCTTTCACCGTGTGTGAAAGCCCGCACATCCCAGACAGAAAGGGAGAGATTGGATGAATAAAAAAATTGGATCTCGGAATTTTGGAAAAAATGTTTATAAATGGAAAAAGAATCTGATCTGGCTGACTTTTCTGTTACCGACATTTATCTGCCTTCTGATTCTGACTTATATCCCAACGATCAAGGCTGTGAATTACAGCTTTCACGATGTAAATGTGATCGGGGAAATACAGAGTAATGTGGGTTTCCAAAATTATAAGGTGCTGCTGGAGAGCAGCGGCTTTCGAAAATCGATACTGAATACATTGATTCTGGCATTGATGTCATTACTGGCAATTCCTTTGGGATTTGTGATTGCCTGTGGTGCAAACGGGGTAAGGAATAAAAAGGCACAAACGGTATTCCGGCTTGGATTCTATATGCCTAATATTATAACAGGAGTCAGCATCGTGCTGATTTTCCAGTACATATTACAGGTAGACAACGGACTGATTAATCTGGCGCTTTCTAATATCCTTGGTAAAAAAATAGAGATTGGCTGGTTATCAGATCCTTCTCTGACAAAGGTAGGGGCAAGCATTATCCAGATATGGACTACACTTGGTTATAACATGCTGATCTGTCTGGCAGGGCTTCAGTCTATCCCTACTGAGCTGTATGAGGCTGCGATGATGGATGGTGCAGGCAGCTTCCGGAGATGGCGGTATATTACGATACCACTTATGCGTAATAATTTCATCTTTCTGTTTATAACAGGTATTATCAGCGGCTTCAGCAGATTTACCGATTTGTATATTTTGTCAGGAAATTCGTCATCCGGTAAGCCGGCAGGATCCTTACAGACGATATTGATGTATATATATCAGTACAGCTTTGAAAATCCGAGCTATGGATTGTCCTGTGCCGGAGCGGTTATCTTATTTATTATTGTATTTACAGTTACTGCGATTAACTTAAAGGTAACGAAAACGATTTAGGGGTGCTTGCGTATGAAGAAGAAAAAGATATTTAGTCAGGCTGTTTTAATAACGATATTGGGAGCGGCACTGGTAATCGTACTGATTCCGATTTTTTGGGCAATTTCCATGAGCTTTGATGCAACGACCATAGACGTGGTACCCAATCCACCCCGGTTTATTCCCAAGGAATTTTCTGTCTTTAATTATAAGTATGCATTGGAGGCAATTCCAATTGCCCGTTATTATATCAATACATTTTTGCTGACACTGATCAACACAGCGATATCTGTTTTTACTGCAATGGCTTGCGGTTATGCTTTTTCCAAGGGGAAATTTCCTTGTAAGGGAATTCTGTTCCTCATGGTTCTGGCGGTCATGATGATCCCGTTTGAAGTGCGTATGATTCCTCTTTTTTTACAGTATCGTGATTGGAATATGCTGGATACATGGTGGCCGCTGATCTTAGGTTCCTTTGCATGGGCATATGGGATCTTTCTGGCAAGACAGTTTATCGACAGTATACCGGATTCCCTGAGGGAATCAGCATCCATTGACGGTGCGGGAGAATGGTATATCTTTTTAAAGATCATTCTTCCTTTATGCGGACCGGTCATCGCAACGCTGGTTATTTTCCAGGTTGTGAACCAGTGGAATAATTTCCTTTGGCCGTTAGTTGTTGTTTCAAATCCTAAAAAACAGGTCATATCCGTTGGTCTTGCTATGTTTAATGCTTCAGAAACCGCAAGATATCTGGGACCCAGACTGGCAGTTTCCGTGCTTGGTGCAATACCGCTTATGATCGTGTACCTGTTTTTACAGAAATATATCGTACAGAGTGTTATGTTAAGCGGCGTAAAGGAATGATAAGGAGAACAGGATATATGAGACAGTTGAAGCTGAATAAAAGTGGAATTATAATACCTGTCATGTCTCTTGGAACATGGGCCTTTGGTGGTGATGCGATCTGGGGAAAGACAGATGAAATGCAGGCAATTGATACAGCACGGAGAGCTGTGGAAATGGGGATAGTACAGATTGATACTGCTCCTGCCTACGGAATGGGAAAAAGTGAAGAGATTCTTGGAGAGGCTTTGAAGGGGATCAGGGATAAGGTTATCCTTTCAACCAAATGCGGACTGAGCTGGGATGAGGGAAATATAGGACAGCTGCATGTGGAAAGAGACGGACACAGGATTGTAAGAAATCTGTCAGCAAAAAGCATCAGAAAAGATCTGGAAAATAGCCTGAAACGGTTAAAAACAGAGTATATTGATATTTACTATGTGCATTATCCGGTATTTGGAACATACGCTGTTCCTGTAGAGGAAACGATGGATGAACTGAACCGGATGAAAAAGGAAGGAAAAATCCGTGCAATTGGAGCTTCAAATATGAATCCGGAGGTCCTGAATGAATACTGTACTTATGCAGATATTGAGATCATTCAGGAAAAATACAGCCTTTTAGACAGAAAGGTGGAGGAAACGCTGTTACCGGTATGTCAGGAAAGAAAAATCCTGTTACAGGCTTATTCTCCCCTGGAGCAGGGTGTGCTGACAGAGCAGTTCCGGCAGAAGCGGGATACACCAGATCAGAAGAGATTTGTCAATAAGCCATGGGGAAAGAAGGAGTGTCATGAGAGGATGCTTCAGATGTTTGATTCGTGGATGGATCTCTGTGAAAAGTATAACTGTCAGCTGGAGCATCTGGCAATAGCATGGATCTTAAAGCAGCCAGGAGTAAACATTCTTTGTGGAGCCAGAAAGATCACGCATCTTGAAAGCAATATCAAGGGAGCAGAGATCGCTTTGACAGAAGAGGATGCTGAAAGGATCCGCAGGGATGTAGAGTCTTTTTTATGATGAGGGAAACAATTTGACCAATATTAAACCAGCCAGAAAAGTGACAGAGGCAAATCAGTCATCTGAAAAATTACTGACATTGATCGAATTATTATCTACATGGTCGGAACCGGTAAAGCTGCAGAGCTTAGCCAGTCAGGCATCTATGAATGTCAGTACAACATTGCGCTTTTTGATGGCTCTTGAAAATAAAGGATATGTGGTTCAGGATGATACGGGCAGATATTCGCTGACGTACAAGCTGTGTAGAATAGCGAATAATATTAAAATACATACCAGTATCAGGAATATCTGCCTGCCCTTTATGAAAGAGGTATCACGGTATTTCGGAGAGACAGTCAATCTGTCTGAAGAAGAAAATATGTCAGTTGTGTATCTTGAGGTGATACAGTGTGAGCGGCAGGCTTTATGCACAACGCAGAGAATTGGAAAAGTAGCGCCTTTATACTGCACAGGTGTTGGAAAGCTTTTCATGCTGAATCATCCATGGGAGAAATTGTGCGATTATTACGAGAAAAATAAGCCTGTTAAATATACTGAAAATACATGTACAACCATGGAAGAGATTTTTAATAAAAGGGAAACAGCCAGAGAGTGTGGTTATTCTATAGATGATGAGGAATGTGAAATGGGAATGCGCTGTGTGGCTGTCCCGATCAGAAATTATACAGGCGAGATCATAGCCGGACTCAGTGTCAGCGGACCGACGACTAGAATGACACTTGAAAATATTCAGGAAAAGGTTCCCTATCTGCTGGAAATTTCAAAAAAGATATCCAGGAGACTGGGGGCAGAAATATAAGAGGAGATAGCAGAATGAAGATTGTTTTATTAGAATCGTTGTCAGTTTCAAAGGAATGCATGAAGAAATATACAGATATACTTGAGCAGGAGGGACATAGCTTTCAGTGTTATGAAAGAAATGATGATCCCGAAGTACAGATACAGGAGATTGGGGATGCAGATATCGTTATGATTGCCAATATGCCATTAAGCGGTAAGGTAATTTCTGCCTGTCCGAACCTGAAATTTATTGATGTAGCATTTACCGGAGTGGATCATGTGGATCTGCAGGCAGCTAAAGAAAAAGGGATCGCTGTCAGCAATGCTTCCGGATATTCAAATGAATCTGTGGCAGAGCTTGTACTTGGCATGATGCTTTCTCTCCTGAGAAATGTACCGCAGGTAGAGGAACGCTGCAGAAAGGGAATGACCAAGGATGGACTGGTAGGAAGAGAGCTTAAAGGAAAAACAGTAGGTGTGGTAGGAACAGGAGCAATCGGTTCCAGGGTTGCAGAGCTTTGCCATCTGTTCGGATGTGAAATAGCAGCCTATGATCTGTTCCCGAAGAAGAATGCGCCGGAATATTTACATTATGGTACCCTGGAAGAGGTGCTTTCAAAATCAGATATTGTGACACTGCACTGTCCTTTAACAGAGGATTCCAGAAATCTGATCAATCAGGACAGAATTGCACAGATGAAAAAGGGAGCGATTCTGATCAATGCGGCAAGAGGACCTATTGTGGATTCAAAGGCACTGGCAGATGCCCTGAACAGTGGTTATCTGAGAGGTGCCGGGGTAGATGTGTTTGAAATGGAGCCGCCTCTTCCCATGGATCATCCTCTTTTACACAGCATTAATACAATTGTTACACCCCATATTGCTTTTGCATCAGACGAATCCATGGAGATCAGGGCAGAAATTGTATTTGAGAATATCCAGAAATGGATGAATAAGGAACAGGTGAATATCATACTTTAAGTTGCGATACCGGGGCTTTTACCCCGCCATCATTTATATCTCTCAGTATTGGAAAAAGCAGTCAATTCCCCCTTGACTGCTTTTTCCTGTGGTGTGATCATTTTCGGTGTGATCATTTTACAGGTATAGGGAATTGACAAACAGAAGGATGTGATTTATTGTATTGTTATCGCTAGGGGAGCTAACGCTGAGATTGAATCGGAAGTCTGATTCTAACCCTCATCACCTGAACCGGATAATACCGGCGTAGGGAAGCAGTTGAAAGCCCCTCCTGTGACCATTTTTACAAGGAGGTTTTTTTATGTCAAACTTTATTAACACTGAGGATGGGTATTTTTCCCTGACTCAGACAGGAACAATCTGTATAGGAGTGCTGATCGTTCTGCTGATCGTTCTTTCTGCATTCCTCAGGAAAAAGCCAGTTGAAGGAGAACACGAGAAGAAAGAGAAAAAGGGCTTTTCAGCCAGACAGATCGTGTTCTGTGCAGCAGCACTGGCGCTTGGATTTGCCACTTCCTATATTAAAGTGTTTTCCATGCCCTTTGGAGGATCTGTTACTCTCTGTTCCATGCTTTTTGTAGTACTGATCGGTTACTGGTATGGTCCTGAGGTGGGACTTATGTCCGGCTTTGCCTATGGTTTCCTGGAATTTGCACAGGATGGAGGCAGCTATATCCTTTCGCCCATGCAGGCATGTATGGATTACATTTTTGCCTTCGCAGCGCTTGGGCTGTCCGGATTCTTTTACCAGAAAAAGAATGGACTGATAAAGGGATATATTTTGGCGATTCTGGTAAGAGGCCTGTTCCATACAATTGGCGGCTACTTATACTGGATGGATTATATGCCGGATAATTTCCCAAAGTCGCTGGCAGCCATTTACCCGATCGTTTATAATTATTCCTATATCCTGGCAGAAGCTGTGATCACACTGATCGTGATCTCCCTTCCACCTGTGAAGAAGGCACTTGTCAGAGTCGGGATGATGGCAAGGGAATAAAAATTGTTTCTGAGAATCAAAGATAAAGCGGAGCTGCCGTACGAGGGTGCGGCAGCTCTTTTATTACAAGGTATCATTCAGTAAAAATACCTGTGAATGTCAAGCTTCATTGTATTTTGAAGGTTTAGAAAAACTGTACATGTGGCATACTTCAAAGTAAAATGAAGTATGTTTGAAGTGACTTTGAAGTTGACTTTGAAGTAATCTTGAAGTAATCTTGAAGTAACAGAAGCAGGAGGTAAGCAGATGTATCTGGAAGAGATTGTGGAAAATGTACAGTTAGAAAATGATAAATTTGAATGTAAGAGTGTCCTCAACCGGGAGGATGTTGTAGGCTGGCTGAAAAGTATTGCTGGATTTGCAAATGCAACTGGCGGCGATTTTTATATCGGAGTGGAAGATAAGACAAATAAGTTGATAGGATTTGATCGAAAAGATGCTGATAATGAACGTAATTATTTTAATAATCAGGTGAATGAGCATCTGACTCCCAGACCGCAAATGAAGATTTCATTTGTTCGATATGAAGCAAAAAGTGGAGAACGGTTTATTATTCATGTATCAATTCCGGAGTCCGTGGTCAAACCAATTATTTTAAAATATAAAAATATTCCATCTATTTTTATGCGGAGAGATGGCTTTACCAATGGGGCAACTTATGAAGAAATTATTGAAATGAGTATAAAAAGCAGGAATACACAGTATGATCTTCTTGTTTCTGATATTCTATATGAGCCGGAGCAGTTTTCTGTTTTGCAGACGTTTTATCAGGAGCACAATAATGGAAAAGAGCTGAAAGAAAAATTCCTGAAATCCATTGGATTTTATAATGAGGAAGGTTTTCTGTTAAATGGAGCGGTATTGTTTAAAGATGATTATCCGGGGTCCAAAACGGGAGTTCAGTGTTCGGTTTTCGCAGGCTTTAATAAAGGAAGTGAACGAATCATAACCATTAATCGTTTTCAGGGAAATGTGATTGCTACCATTCAATATATGATGGACTTTGTAAATCAAAGAATGAATCATTCCATGATAAAGCTGGATAATGTAAGAAAAAATATTGATTCTTATCCGCAGCGAGCCTTATTCGAAGGAGTAATTAATGCGGTGGCTCATCGTGACTACTATCTGGATGGAACGCAGATTCAGGTAGATATGTTTAAGGATCGTCTGGAGATATCTTCTCCCGGAGGTTTTTACAGGGGAGAAAAGCTGGGAAAGACTTATGATCTGTCCGGAATTATTTCAAAGCGAAGAAATGAATTGATTTCCAGTATTCTAGTTGCCTGTAATGTAATGGAGGCTGCCGGTACAGGATTTGATAAAATTATTGAAGAGTATAAAGAGGCAGATGAAGCACATAAACCATATATTTATTCTTCTTCGGATCATTTTACATTAGTATTGCCGGATCTTACTTATGAAAATGGAGTAGAAGACAGTAAAGTACCGGTGCTGACATTTGCACCGGTTCCTGGCGGAACAGAAATGGATGAAAAGGTTTTATCCTTCTGTTATCATCAGGCTCGTAAAGTATCGGAAATAGCAGAATATTTGAAAGTCAGTGATTCCACCTACCTTCGGAAAAATGTACTGGGTAATCTGGAAAAGAATGGATATCTGGAAAAGAGCAGACTTTCACGTGCCATGTTTTATAAGACCAATCCGGAAATGGTGGAAATAGTCTGACCGGTGGGAGAAAAGAGTCTGTTTATGAAGGCGATAGAAAGAGAGAAGACAGATCCTGCATCCGCGATAAATTGGAGTTGTGGTAACGCTTATCCAGGGTGACATCAGCAAGGAACCAGTCCGGCGGCAGAAAAGCATCTGCCATTTCCTCATCAGGAAACTCCACCTCTGCAATGATAAGTGGTGCAAAAGGTGCTTCAAATACATCCAGCTCTATGGTAAGGGATGGTGTACTTTCAGGCTGATATCCTTTCCGGAAGGATGGCTCTGAAATGGGAAACAGATAACGCTTTTTGGTAATGATATTGCCATCTGCTTTGGGAAGCAGATGCTCATAGGCCTCTCTGGTCAGGGGAAGATTGTATTCTTCTCTTGCCATGAGGCCTTTTCCTTTGTAAGTAAGATAATAGTCATCATCCTGACGGCGGATCCGGATGACCGGATCGGTATTCAGGTAAGCCTGCTCAATGAGAAGACAGGTGTGGTTGTCAAGATCCGCCGGCAGTTCTTTGATCGTAAATTTGCGTTCGATTTCCATAAAATAGTACACTCCTGAAATTTTTGACACGCAGCCATGAAAGTAAACCAAGCTGAAAAGGATTTCCATGCTGTGGCTTCTTACAGTCAGTATACAGGAATCGGGAGGAAGAATCAATTCACTGAATTCCGATTTGGTAAAAACGGGCGGCTTTTTTGCATGGATAGACAGAAAGGGGGCACAAAAATAACTACAAAATTTTAGCGTTCAAATTTGTGCAACTTTAACGAAAAGGAGGATCGTAAATGGCCGCCGCTATCCCGGGAATGTGCTTTTTGTGCCTGCGGTGTCCGGCGGTATCCATCCTACACAGAAGCCCGTGGAGCTCTACGAGTACCTGATCCGCACCTACACCCGCCCCGGAGAACTGGTCGCGGACATTTGCGCGGGCTCCGGCACAACCGCGATTGCGGCCATCAACACAGAACGCCGCTTTGTATGCTTTGAAACGGCCCCGGCCTTTTATGCCGCCGCCAGTGAGCGCATCCGTGCAGCCCGCAATGAAATTTAGCAAATTGGAAATCAATAAAATTCGTGTGTTGTAAAAACTGCTGTTGAATTTTACAGCAGATTGGGATATACTATGGGTGAAAGGAGTTGAGCAATATGCCAAATATCAAACCCATTTCCGATCTGCGAAATTACAGCGATGTGCTGCATGATGTGGCTGTTGGTGCTCCGGTTTTTCTGACAAAGAACGGGCGCGGCAGATATGCAATTCTCGATATGCAGGACTTTGAAAAGACACAGGCAACCCTCCGGCTGATGAATGAACTTGCAAAAGGCCGAAAATCTGGCGAAGAGAAAGGCTGGCTGACATTGGAAGCCGTGGAGAAGAACCTCGGGATTGTCAATGAATAATTTGCATTTATCCGAAGAAGCCCAGAATGATCTTTTAGAAATCAAAGCCTATATTGAGGAAGAGTTACTAAACCCATCCGCAGCATGGGCAACCGTAAGTCGAATTACAAAGAGTCTCCGCATTTTACAGAACCATGCGCAGGCTGGAGCTCCGCTATCTTCGATTGCGGATATAGAGAGCGATTATCGCTTTATTGTAAGCGGCAATTACATTAGCTTCTACCGTGCTTACGGCAGCGAAGTTTTTATTGATCGTATTCTCTATGCCCGCCGCGATTATATGCGTATTTTGTTCGGAGACAGTACAACAGATGAATAAATGACAAACCATTGAACCGCTTGTAGAAATACAGGCGGTTTTTTCATGTGCAAAAGAAGCGTGAAAAAATAAAAAAGTATTCTATCATTTACGCCGATCCCCCTTGGCGCTACTCGGCTAAGAAAGTACAGGGCGCGGCGGAAAATCATTATCCCACTATGAGCATTGAGGAATCCCTGACGTTGGGAACCTGCAGATTTCCGGAGCCTTTGCCGGCTTAAGGAGATCTGCAGGTTTTTGCTTTAGAAAACCTTCATAAAACATTCACAATTCATTTATTGGAAACAAAACGCAACAATGTTATAATATTACAGTAGTCAGTGCACGGAAAGGAAGGAATATAAATTTCCGGAGTGCTGGTCTGACAGAATGATTACATAGAAAAGAAGGTTGAAGAGTATGAACCGTATAGGGGTATTTTTTGCAGAGGGTTACGAAGAGATCGAGGCACTTACGGTAGTGGATCTGCTTAGAAGGGCAGATATCCGGGTGGATATGGTTTCCATTACAGCAGAAAAGACAGTGAAAGGATCTCATGGAATTGCAGTTGGAATGGATCAGGTGCTTTCTGAAGCAGATTTCGGCGCATTCGATGGAATCGTGCTTCCGGGCGGTATGCCGGGAACGAAGAATCTGGAGCACTGTGAGGAGCTGATGAAGCAGGTAGATGCCTTTGTGAAGGACGGAAAGCTGGTCTGTGCGATCTGTGCAGCACCCTCTATTCTTGGACACAGAGGACATCTGCAGGGTAGAAAGGCTACTGTTTATCCGGGAATGGAAGGAGAACTGACCGGAGCCGAGTGGGTCGCAGACAAGGCTGTTACAGACGGAAACATCATTACTGCAAGAGGAATGGGCTGTGCCATTGCCTTCGGACTTGCGATCATAGAGAAGCTCAAGGGAGAGCAGGCAGCTGATGAGATGGCACAGAAGGTTGTATACCAGCTGTAAAAACAGAAGAGATAGATAATTGGGGATAATACAATATGAATATTTTATTTTTTCTGACACCCAAAAATGAGGTGGCATATATCCACGACACAGATTCCCTGCGTCAGGCACTGGAAAAGATGGAGCATTATGGGTATTCTGCAGTGCCTATCATCAGTGAAGACGGACAGTATGTGGGAACACTGACAGAGGGAGATCTGCTCTGGTGCATTAAGGAGCAGAAAAATCTTTCTGTAAAGGAATCGGAAGATATTTCTATTATGAGCATCAAAAGAAAATGGGATAATGAACCGGTGGATGTGGATGTAAACATGGAAGATCTGCTGAATAAGGCAATGAATCAGAATTTTGTGCCGGTGATTGATGACAGAAAGCGTTTTATCGGTATTATTACTAGAAAGGATCTGATCCAGTATCTGTGCAAGAAGCTGGTGACTGTACAGCTTGAAGCCGGCGGTATGAGTATTGGTCAGATGCAGCCTGGTAAAATGGAAACGAATCGGAGATGAGGGGAAATGTATAATCAGTTAACAGAAAAGGACATTCAGGCCATGGAGGCAGAGATAGAGGACAGAAAGCTGAATGTCAGGCCAAAACTTCTGGAGGCTGTCAAGGAAGCAAGAGCGCAGGGTGACCTGAGTGAAAATTTTGAATATTACGCAGCAAAGAAAGAAAAAAACAAAAATGAGAGCAGGATCCGTTTTCTGGAGAGAATGATCAAAACAGCCGAAATCATACCGGATGATTCCGGAGAGGATGAGATCGGAGTCAATACCAGAGTTACGGTACAGTTTGAAGATGACGGCAGTGAAGAAACCTATAAGCTTGTGACGACCATGCGGGGTGATTCCCTGAACGGACTTGTGAGCGTGGAATCGCCCATAGGGAAGGCTCTGCTGAAGCATAAGGCCGGAGACCGGGTTTATGTGGAGATCAATAAGAATGCCGGTTATTATCTTATTGTTAAAAAAATAGAAAAAAATCCGGATGAAGAGGAAGAAAGGCTCCGGGATTTTTAAGGCAAAACTTACCAACATATTTTTTTCAGCAGCGTAGATACTATGAACAAGATAAGTGATACGAAAGGCTTTGAATGAAGAAAACTTCAGGATAAGCAGCGTAAGAGCTTATCTTGAAGAATAGATAGCCGAAAGGCGGAAAAATTATGGAGGTAAAGAATATGGCAAGCAAATCTTCTAATAAAGTAGAAGTTCCTGAAGCAAAAGCTGCTATGGATCGTTTTAAGACTGAGGTTGCCTCTGAACTTGGTGTGAGCTTAAAGGAAGGTTACAATGGTGACTTAACCTCTAAGGAAGCCGGTTCTATCGGTGGCGAGATGGTTCGTAGAATGATCAAGAAGCAGGAAGAGCAGATGAAGTAATCATCTGACAGATAAGAGAAAAGAATGGCCCGTCTGCAAATGCAGGCGGGCTGTTTTTGCGCTATAGGGAATTTTTAACAAGGATCTCCGTTTTTGTGTAATATCTGTCAGTATCCGGACTTTTGCCAAGAAGAAGATAGCCGGAAAGAAGCTTGAGAGCCTGATAACCCTGCGTATATGGTTCCTGACAAAGTACACAGGAAATGAGTCCCTCTTCCAGATAATGCCTGTTATGGGATGTCAGGTCAAAGCAGATGATCCTGCAGTGGCAAGAGGAATCCTGGATGGCGCGGATACCGCCTGTACTGCCACCTGCAGCAAAAACGATCAGGTCAATGGCTGGATGATCTGCAATGTAATTGTGAACCAGATTGTAGGAAATGAAATCATCGTCCTGGTTTTCTATAATATCAAGTACCTGCATGTCAGGGTAGCTTTCGTTTAGAATTTGAAGAAAACCTTCCAGACGCTGGCTGTGGCCAAGGAGCGATTTGGAACCAAGAACAAACAGGATCCTGGCACCGGGAGGAGCGATCAGACCGGCAATATTGGCAGTGATCTGTCCGCTTTTTAAGTGATTACAGCCCACATAGGAAAGATAGTTGACCCCAAGAATATCTGCTGTGAGGGCAACTACCGCAATGCCTTCTGCTATCAGGGCGTTTAATCTGTCTGCGATTTCAGGAACATTGAGAGGCGTAATGATCAGTGCCTGGATGCCTTCCTGGTAAAGATCATCTATTACCTTTAGCTGACAGGAAGCATTAAGATGCTCTGGAGAACGGGTGGTGACTTCGATATTGAATCCATTCAGTTCATCAATAGCGGACTGGATTCCCTTTTCCACATCATTAAAAAAGGTATTTCCCCTGAAATTTAAAATACAACCGATTCGAAAGATCTTATTTTTGCTGGCAAGAGTTTTGGCAGCAAGATCCGGTTCATAGCCCATGGTTTTGGCAAGCTGACAGATCCGGTCTTTGGTCTTTTGATTTACGCGTCCTCTTTCATTGAGAGCACGACCGACGGTTGCACGGGAGACACCTGCCATATCGGCAAGTTCCTGCATGGTAATCGGCATGGAAAACCCTCCTCATTTCTTTATATATATACAATTATTACAGTGAAGGAAGATGTTGTCAAGAGATTATTACAAACACGAAGAAAATAAAAAATATAATTCGATATGATACACGTACATCACAAATTTGCACAATGGAAAATGCTGGGAAAACGGGGCGACTGTATGAAAAATATACAATAAAATAGAGAAAAGCAAAAGCAAAATAAAAAAGTTGAGCAAATATATTGACGCACGTGCACGCAAATGATATTATGATTACATAATAAAACCGGAACTAACAGGAAGATGGAGGAAAGAAAGGAGAAGTGTATGAAAAGGGTATTAGCATTATTGGTAACTATGACAATGGTAGGGTCAATGTTAATGGGGTGCGGCAGCAATGCCGCAGGTGACAGCCAGCAGGCAGAAGGAGAGAGTACAGAAACAGCTTCGATCGATGAGAATCATAAGCTGCGTGTAGGTGTTCTGGCAGCGATGACTGCGCTTCCGGTTGTTGATATGGTAAATAACGGACTGGACAAGGAAAATGGAATTGAAATCGAACTGGTGAATTTCTCAACAGGAGCTCCCATGAATGAAGCCATGGCAGCCGGCGAACTGGATGTTTCCTTTATTGGTGCAGCGGCCGTATTTTCGCTTGCGAACAATAACTCCAAGATGATCGGTGAGATCTGTACTGATACAGTAGCAATCGATCTGATTGCAAGAGCAGATAGTGACATTGCAGCGGCGGGAGTGACAAATTCTGAATATCCGGACGTCATCGGCAGTGCTGATTCTGTAAAGGGAAAAACGATCCTTTGTCCTGCAGGAACTTTGTCACAGTTTGAAGTAACCAAGTATCTGGATGTATTCGGACTTACGATGGATGATGTTACCTTTGTGCCGATGGAATATGCGCAGGCATATCAGGCATTCAAAACAGGAGAAGGAGATATCCTGGCAACCCGTTCCCCTCAGACTTACACAGCAGTAGATGACGAAGGTTGGATATCTGTAGCTTCTATGAAGAATCTGAAGGCAGATGCAACTGCACAGGTCGTTGTCAGCGAAAGCACATTTGATAACAAGCAGGATGCACTCGCGACCATGATGAAACTGGTAGCAGAAGAAAACGATAAGTTAAATGGTGATATAGAGTATGCAGCAAATCTGATGTCTGACTGGTTTAAGCAGAACGGACAGGATATTGATGTGGAAGTTTCCAAGAGACAGCTCGAAGAAAAGCCTTTCTATGGCGTAGAGGATATGAAGACAAGAGAGTTTGGTGCTGATTTCAAAAATACTCTGGTTGAGTTCTATGTTTCCAGTGGACAGCTTGAAGAAGACCTGAAGGATACCGTATGCGGCAATGTCAGAAACGATATTCTGGAGAAAGCAGGATTAAACTAGAAGTAAAATGAGAAAAGGCCTGCACTGAACCCTCGGGATCAGTGCAGGTAAGGAAAGGTACATTATGAAAGAGAAAAAACTAAAATATACGTTGATATCAACGGCATCAGTCTTTTGTTTCTTACTTATATGGTATCTGATAGCAGATGTTTTCAAGGTATTTCCATCCAGTACTTTCCCAAGCCCGTTTAAAGTAGCAACAGCCTTTGTAAGAAAACTGACAGTGACAACACCGGATGGCGGAACACTGGGAAAGCACTTGATTGCCAGCCTTAAGGTAGTTCTTCTTGGTTATCTTCTTGGTATTGTGATCGGCGTACCTCTTGGCATCCTGATGGGCTGGTACCGCAGGGTGGATCTGATCGTAAAACCTTTATTTGACCTGATCAGACCGATTCCTCCGGTAGGCTGGATCCCGCTGATGATTCTGTGGCTTGGGATTGGCATCCAGGCAAAGGCAACCGTTATCTTCGTATCGGCTGTTACGCCGGCGATCATCAATGCCTATACCGGAATCAAACAGACTAATCCGGTACACATTTGGGTGGCAAGAACCTTTGGTGCAAGTAACTTTGAAACGCTTCTTAAGGTAGGTATTCCTTCTGCACTTCCCATGATCTTTGCAGGATTAAAGGTATCCCTCGGGGCAAGCTGGATGGCACTGGTTGCTGCAGAAATGCTGGCCTCTACAGAAGGACTTGGCTATATGATCCAGATGAACCGTATGGTAGGAAAAGCAGATAACATCATGGTAGGCATGATCACGATCGGTCTTGTGGGAGCACTGCTGACCTATATTTTGGAAACACTGGAAAAGAAACTGGTCAAAGGAGGAAGGAACAAATGAAAAAGAAATTTCAGAATTCAAAAACAGAAACTATTGTATATTTCATTTGCTCTTTAGCAGGACTTCTGCTCGTCTGGCAGCTTGCGGTTTCCTTTACCAGTCTGCAGAAGGTAATGCCGTCTCCCTTTGTAGTACTTGGTTTTATCGGAGAATCTCTGACACAGAAGATTGGTGGCAAGATCCTTCCTCTGCATATTCTAGCCAGTTTGAAGCGTGTTTTTGTCGGATATTTCCTGGCATGTATCATCGGTATTCCACTGGGCATTCTGATGGGCTGTTCCAAAACCGGTAAGGCGATCGTCAAGCCGATCTTTGAACTGCTCCGTCCCATCCCCGGACTTGCGTGGATCCCGCTTGCTATTCTCTGGTTTGGCATTGGGGAAACTTCCAAGTATTTTATTATCTGTGTCAGTGCCATTGTAAGTATCATCTTAAATGCCTATGCAGGAGCAAGCCAGGTAGATCAGACACTGGTAGGTGCGGCAAGAATGCTGGGAGCAAAGCCCGCACAGATCTTCCTTTACATTACACTTCCGGCATCTGTTCCGCAGATTTTTGCAGGACTACAGGTAGGACTTTCCTCAAGCTGGATGGCCGTGATCGCAGCGGAAATGATCCGTGCCAATGAAGGTGCCGGCTGGATCATCACGACAGGAATGGAAAGTGGAAATACAGTACAGATCCTGGCAGGTATGATCTCGATCGGACTGGTCGGACTGCTGCTGGCATCATTACTTCGATTAATAGAAAGGGGATTATGCTCATGGAACATTCAGGGAAGATAACGGATGTAAAAACAATGATCAGCTGTAAGCATGTATCCAAAACCTTCGAAAATAACGGAAAAAAGAATGAGGTCCTGAAAGATATTTCTCTGGAAGTGGCAGAAAATGAATTCGTGGTCATTCTAGGTCCCGGTCAATGCGGAAAAACAACACTGGTCAATATCATGGCAGGTCTTGATCATGAAACGGCAGGCAGCGTTAATGTAAATGGCAAAAAGGTAGACGGACCGGCACCGGAAAGAGGTGTGGTTTATCAGAAAACAGCATTATTTCCCTGGCTTACGGTAGAAGGGAATGTGGGATTTGGACCAAAGATGGCGGGACTTCCGAAGAAGGAACGCAAGGAGAAAGCAGAGCACTATATTGATCTGGTGGGACTTACCGGATTTGAAAAAAGCTACCCAATCAAACTGTCCGGCGGTATGAGACAGAGAGTGGGAATTGCCAGGGCTTATTGTAATAACCCTTCTGTACTTCTGATGGATGAACCCTTTGGACATCTGGATGCACAGACAAGATATCTGATGCAGGAAGAGGTAGAGAGAATCTGGAGTCAGGATAAAAGAACAGTGGTCTTTATCACCAACAATATTGAGGAAGCGCTGTATCTGGCTGACAGGATCATTCTGCTCAGCAGCTGTCCGACCACAGTAAGAAATGAGTTTAAGATCAATCTCCCAAGGCCGCGGGATTATATTTCACCCGAGTTTTTGAAGCTGCGGGAAGAGATCAGCAAACACGTGGAAACCACAGAATGAGGTGAAGAGTATGAGTAAAGTGAAAGTAAATCATTTGACCAAAAGTTTTGGCTCCCTGAAGGTATTGGATGATATTTCCTTTCAGGTGAATGATGGCGATTTTCTCTGCATTGTAGGACCGACAGGATGTGGTAAGACGACATTTTTGAACAGTCTTGTGAAGCTGTATGACATTGATGACGGAGAAATTCTGATCAACGGAGAAGAAGTAGACTTAAATAAGCACAGTATCGCTTATATCATGCAGGAATATTCAACCATGTCATGGCTGACAGTAAAGGAAAATGTGCAGTTTGGCATGAAGGTAAGAAAGTTTTCAAGGGAAAAGCTGAACAGAAAAACTGAGGAGGTACTGAGGATGGTCGGCCTTGAAAAATTCGCAGACTATTATCCGGAGCAGCTTTCCGCAAGTATGTTGCAGAGAGTATCCATTGCCCGTGCCTTTGCTGTTGAGCCGGATCTCCTGTTGATGGATGAGCCTTATGGACAGCTGGATCTGGAACTGCGGTTTCGGCTGGAGGATGAGCTGATCCGTATCTGGCAGGAAACGAAAACCACGATCGTTTTTATTACACATAATATTGAGGAAGCAGTTTATATGAGCCAGCGGATCATGGTTCTTACCAATAAACCTACTAAGGTAAAGGAAGATTTCGTCAACCCGCTTCCTCTGCCGAGAAATGTAACGGAAGAGAAGTTTATTGAAATGCGTAACAAGGTGACCAACCTGATTAAATGGTGGTAATTACAGGAAAGTACGGACAGTTAAGGAGACAAGAGAATGAATATTATTCATATGCATACTCATGACAGCGGAAGATACATAAGCCCATATGGATATCAGATTCCCACACCGGCATTGATGAAATTTGCAAAGGAGGCAACTCTTTTCAGGCACTGCTATTGTGCAGGACCAACGTGCTCTCCAAGCCGGGCGGGGCTTCTGACAGGATATACGCCCCATGAGAACGGAATGCAGGGGCTGGCAAGCAGAGGCTGGCAGCTCAACAACTATGAGCATCATCTGGCAAATTATCTGGGAAAAAACGGGTATCATACCGCATTGTGCGGTATTCAGCATGAAGCGCCCGATTATCATATGATCGGCTATCACGAGATCGTGGGCAGCCAGGAATTTAATATGGATCAGACAGAAGCAAGTATGGAGGACTGGGATTATTCCAATACAGAGGAGGCCTGTGCTTATCTGAAAAGGCAGAGCGAAGAAGGAGATAGACCATTTTTCCTTTCCATGGGCTGGTTTAATACCCACAGAGAATATCCAAAAGCAAAGAAGGACATAAATTCGGATTATCTGACGGTTCCCACTCCGCTTTATGACTGTGATGCCAACAGAAGAGATATGGCAGACTACTGTGAGTCAGCAAGAGTCGTGGACAACTGCTTTGCAAGAATCATGGAAACGTTGGAAAAGACAGGACTTCGGGATCAGACACTGGTAATTTTTACCACTGACCATGGAATTGCTTTTCCGAAGATGAAATGTACTCTGTATGATACGGGAATCGGAGTTGCCTTTATCATGGATTATCCGGGAAATAAGCGTAAAGGACAGGCAGTGGATACCCTGATCTCACAGCTTGATATTTATCCGACAGTCTGTGAGCTGGCAGGGGCGCCCATTCCGGACTGGACAGAAGGTTACAGCATGGTACCTTTTATGGAAAAGAAGGCAGAGAAGGTCAGAGATGAGATTTTCTCTGAGGTGACCTATCATGCAGCCTATGAACCGAAGCGCTGTATCAGGACAGACCGTTATAAGCTGATCCGTCTGTTTGATTATCATAACGGACTGGTACCTGCTAATATTGATGAGGCGATCAGCAAGGATTTTCTTGTGGAAAACGGATATCTGGAAAAGAAGAGAGTCAGGGAATATCTGTTTGATCTTTGGATCGATCCCTATGAGAGAGAGAATCTGACAGAGAATGAAAAATATGCAGAGGTGTATAATGACCTTTCCTTAAGGCTGGAAAACTGGATGAAGGAAACAAATGACCCGATCCTGAAATATGGTTCCAGAGTGCCAAAGCCGGAAGGAGCAAGAGTCAACAGGCTGACTTGTATGAACCCGAGACTTCTTGATTTTGAGGATTAAGTAAAAGAGGCAAATTATGATAGTGTTACTGTTTCTCATCTGCCTGTCAGCATCTATGGTTGGAAGCATCTGTGGCATTGGCGGCGGCATCATCATCAAGCCGCTGCTGGATGCCCTGAGGATTATGGAGGCCGACACGATCAGCTTTCTGTCAGGCTGCACTGTGCTTGCCATGACCGCATATTCGGTAGGCAGAAGCAAACTGAATAAGGGATCCTCACATCTGGATTCAGGACGGAGCTTTCCGCTGGCTATGGGAGCAGCCCTTGGCGGTGTCCTTGGAAAGCAGCTTCTGAAGGCAGTGCTGGAAAGAAGCGAAAGTGCATCTTCCCTTGGATTTGTGCAGGCGATCTGTCTACTGTTTGTGACGCTGTTTACGCTTTTGTATACGCTGCAAAAGAAAAGGATTGTCACCCATAATAACAGAAGAGCATGGGTCTGCATCCTGATTGGAATGTGTCTTGGCGGTCTGTCAGCATTCCTTGGGATTGGCGGAGGACCCTTAAATCTGGTTGTGCTGTACTATTTCTTTTCCATGACTACCAGGGAAGCAACAGAAAATTCCCTGTATGTGATCTTTGTTTCCCAGTGTATGAGCCTGTTTGTCAGCATTGTCAGCCGGTCGGTACCGGCCTTTGCATCGCAGATCCTGGTATTCATGGTGCTTGGCGGGATTGCGGGCGGTATGGCAGGAAGAAGCATTTCCCAGAGGATTCAGGACAGTACCGTGGAAAAACTGTTTGTGATTTTAATGGTAGTCATGATCGGGATTTGCGGGTATAATATTTATCAGTTCTCACGATAACAGACAGGAGTACTTATGAAACCACTTGTGGTAATGATCAAACCGGCATCCGGGCAGTGTAATATGAAATGTGATTACTGTTTTTATGGAGATGAGATGGAGCATCGTGATCAGGCTTCTTTTGGCTTTATGACAGAAGAAACCCTGAAGGCGGTGATCCGAAAGACCATGCTCCGTGCAGAGGGCGGTATTTATTATGTATTTCAGGGCGGAGAACCGACACTTCGGGGTCTGCCCTTTTTTCACAGGGTAATGGAACTGCAGAGGCAGTATAATAAAAAAGGCGTGATGGTTTATAATTCCATCCAGACTAATGGGTACCTACTGGATGATGCGTGGTGCCATTTTTTTGCAGAGAATCGTTTCCTCGTGGGGATTTCCTTAGATGGTGTGAAAAGAACTCATGATGCCTGCAGACATGGCAAAGAGGGAAGTCCATCCTTTGACAGGATCCTTGGGGCGATCAGGCTTCTTGAGAAGTGCGGTGCAGAATACAATATTCTTACAGTGGTTACGAAACAGGTTGCAGAGAGTATCGGAGAGATTTATACTTTCTATAAGAAGCAGGGTTTTCGATTTCAGCAGTATATTGCCTGTATGGATCCGATCGCAGGACAGAAAAATGACTATTCCCTGACACCGGCCATATATGGAGAATTCCTGATCCGGCTGTTTCGGCTGTGGGCAGATGACTTTGCACGAAGGGAGCACCCTTTTATCAGGCAGTTTGAGAATGATCTGCAGAAGGTACTGGGATTTATCCCGGAGGCCTGTGAGCACAATGGCAGATGCAGCGAGCAATATGCTGTGGAAGCAGACGGGAGTGTATATCCCTGTGATTTCTATATGCTGGATGAATACCGGCTTGGAAATTTCAACAGGGACAATCTGACTGTGATGCAGGAAAAAAGGAAAGAACTCTGCTTTATTGAGGAATCGGAACGTATCAGTGATGACTGCAGAAAATGCAGCTATTATTCTCTTTGCAGAAATGGATGCAGGAGAAACCGAATAGATGACAGAAACCGGTTCTGCGAAAGCTATTACCGTTATTATGATGCATGCCTGCCTCAGATGCACAGCATTGCAGACCAGATTAAGCAACAGAGGTGATTCCCTTGAAGTACATCATGAAGTCAGGAAAACTTTATCTTGACGGGGCTATGCTGATACAGTGCAAAAGCAGAAGGATAAGCCCCTGGAAGATTATATGTGATAAAGAAGGCAAGGAGCTTCTTTATACAGAAATTTATCAGAGAAATTCCGATGTATCAGGAATTAGTGATATGCAGACAAAAGAAAGCAGTCGTGCAGAATACGGGGATATCGTCGGAAGAAGATATCTGCTCCGGAAAATGGATGGCAGTATATGTACCAGTGCAGCACCCTTTTATGCGGCAGGAGAAAGACTCACTGAAAATGGATTTCCGGTTTGTCGAATGCCAAGAGTAGACCATGCATTAATGGATATACAGGGAAAGACCTGTGTCCTGATCAGGAAAAAATGGGGAGAATATGTACTTCAGGATGAAGGCGGGAAGGTGCTGATGCAGATCCTGTATGCCGGGGCACTTGGGCTGCAGTATGAGATAGAGACATTTTCGACATGGAAGCCGGAGATGATTGTCGGAATTGTGCAGCTTAGCCGTTATATGGAAAGAGAAAGTGAATTTTTGAATGTATAGAGATCACGAATAATGGAAAGGAACCCTGCCAGACAGGGTTCCTTTTTGCATCAGGGCGATGGCGATTATTTAATGAGAAATTTTGACTAACTGCGCAGGCTGTCGTCAGTTGTGGCAGGCTGTTATAAAATGATATGATGAAATGGAGGACAGAGGTCAGACACTGTGCCCTGTATACAGGCAGTTTTGTGACATCTTTGTTCCGAACATCATATATATAATTAAGAAAAGAGGAAAAACATGAATCAGGGAATTGTATGGGCGTTCATGGGAACCGGTTTTACCTTTTTGATGACCGCTTTTGGCGCCAGTGTTGTATTCATATTAAAAAATGATATGGGAAAAAATCTGCAGAGAGCATTTCTGGGGTTTGCGGCAGGAGTTATGATTGCTGCTTCTGTCTGGTCATTGCTGATCCCTTCCATTGATCAGGCAGCTGATATGGGGAATTTTGCCTTTGTTCCGGCAGCAGGAGGCTTTGCGCTTGGCGGCATTTTTCTGATGCTGCTTGATATGTTGATGCCGCATCTTCATCTGGGAGAAAGTAAGGCGGAGGGTGTTCCCTCCTCCTTCAGAAGGACAACGCTGCTGATCCTGGCAGTGACCCTGCATAACATACCAGAAGGAATGGCGGTTGGGCTGGCTTTTGCACTGTCAGCGCAGCATCCGGAGGATGCATCCCTGTATGCAGCGGCTTTTGCCTTGGCTGTGGGAATCGGCATCCAGAACTTCCCGGAGGGGGCAGCGATTTCCCTGCCTCTCCGTCAGGAAGGCATGAGTAAGGGAAAGGCTTTTCTGTATGGCAGTCTGTCAGGACTTGTGGAACTGATCTTTGGTGTCGGGATCACGATGATCGCAGAGGTGATCACACCATACATGCCATGGTTTCTGGGATTTGCGGCGGGTGCCATGATCTACGTGGTCGTGGAAGAACTGATCCCGGAGGCCAATCAGGGAGAACATTCCAATCTGGGGACCGTTGGTGTCATGGTTGGATTTCTCATTATGATGGTGCTGGATGTAGCACTGTCATAACAAAAATTTAATAAATATGGGTATTTTCACAGTATAATTATAAAAATAAAATACCAAAAACTAAATAGGAACTAAAACATTTATAAAATAAAGGATATCATATTGACCTTACAGCGGTCATCTGATATCCTTTATTCAGTTTCAAAGATTCTGAATTCCCGGAGAGATATTGAACACCGGGAATCATTTCAAAACACAGACAGAATTTACGGAAAGCAGGGAACCAGGAGCTTTCTGTCAGACTGAGCCGATTACAGGCTCGAGATTCATTTGTTTTAAGAGAATAAGAGGGGTGAGCTTTCATGGATACCTTGGAGAGAGGCATATCCGGGCGCAGAATGGTTCTTTTTCTGTCTGCAGGAAAAGCGTTTACAGAGAAGGAGATCTGTTTTGCGGTGGGGGAAAATTATACGCTGCAGATACCGGCAGAGGAGCTTCTCCTGACAGAGTCTTTTTTTCTCTTTCTGAGACAGAAGGAAGAGGGAGTCCTGGAGATGAACGGGAAAATAGCAGGAGAAGAAAATCCGTGTATATTGCAGACAGAAGCAGGCGAGGAAGTACTTGTGGTTCTGTATGGGAGGAGAAGAAGCCTGGACTTTGGAAAACGGATTTTCCTGTCAGGGGGACAACGTGTACATATTGGCAGAAATTATAATAATGAAATGGTATATCGCTGCTTTTCTGGAATAGCGCCGGTTCATTTGTCACTGCAGGAGACAGAGGAGGGATTGCAGGCAGAGGTATGTTCTGGAGCAGAAGGCAGTCAGTCTGGATGTACTGGCAGGGTTTACAGGGAAGGAATGCTGCTGAAGGGGAGAGAAATTTTGCAAAGTGGGGAAACGATACGGCTTCTTGGACTTTCCATTCTGTATCTGAAAGGATTTCTTTTCTGTTTTTCTGATTTTGGCACATTGCGGATTTCCCTGTTTGAAGAAGAGAGACCTGCACTGGAGAATGGCAGGAGAGAGCAATTCTGGAACCGGGATTTTGGGGAAACAGATGGACTGGTTATGAAGAGCCGGGAGGAGTGGACGGTAACAGGTGGGGAGCTTAAGCTGGAATTGCCCGAGAAAGAACTGGCACAAAGCAGGCAGCCGTTGTTTCTGACAATTGGTCCTTCCATGACCATGATCCTTCCGATTCTGCTTACGACACTGCTTGCCGGACGCCTTCAGGCGGAAGGTGGAAGTGGTACAGGCTTTTTCAGGACAGGACTGCTGATGACAGGTATTTCTTCCATGATGACGGTACTGTGGGGTCTTCTTGGGTATCTGTACCGAAAGGGGTATGAAAGCAGGGAAAGAAAACGAAAGCGGAGGGAATATCTTTCTTATCTGCAGGAAACAGAAGAATATCTGCAGGGTCTGATGGAGCAGAACCGGAGAGCCATGCTTCATAATGCGCCCGCTGGAAGGGAATATCTGGAAGAGGGAAGTATGTCTGCAGGTGGGAGCATTTATGCAGAACAGTACTCGTTTCTGAGGCTTGGACTCGCAGACATGGATTCTCCATATCAGGTGAAGCTGGATGATGACAGGGGGCGGAAGCAGGCAGAGCTTTATCACAGAGCACAGAAAATGGCAGAGACCTATCAAAAAATAGCAGCAGTTCCGGCAGGCTTTGATTTCCGGAAGGAGAGGGTAGTTGGGTTTACTGGTGAGAGAGGATATGACACGCTGTGGCAGGCTCTTTTGCAGCTTGTTGCCTGTCATGATGAAAAAGAGGTAAGGATTGCCTGCTTTTATCAAAAAGAAAGAAGGCAGGACAGGGTGTTTGCTGCGGGAATCCGATGGCTTCCGCATATCTGGACGGAAAACGGGAAACGGCGGTTTCTGGCAGGTGATGAGCAGGAGTCAGGAGAAATCCTTCCGGAGATAGGAAGATTTCTGACAGAAAAGGAAAAACAGAAATTTTTCCTGCTGCTGATCCTTGAACCGTCACTGGTGTGCAGCGAAGATATTTACGAAAATCTGTGCCGTAAGGAAGAGGAGGAAACAGCAGTCTGGTTCCTGGCCAGAGGGCGTGAGGAATTGCCGGCCGCCTGCCGATGCTTTGTCAGAAATGATTGCAGAAGCAGGGAAATCCGATGGATGAAGGAGAAGGAAAGAAGGATTGAAAATATTGTATTTGACCAGGATGATCAAGGCACGATCAGCAGATATATGAGGAAGATGTCACAGAACACCAGTGGCAGAAGAATACAGGATGAGATCCCTGACAGAATTTCCTTCCTGGAACTGTATGATGCGGAGAAAGCAGAGGACCTTTGCTGTGACAGGCGTTATCGGGAGTACCGGGTACTGGAGAGACTGAAGGTGCCGGTAGGTGCCGGGAGCAGGGGCAGAAGGATTTATCTGGATATTCATGAAAAATATCATGGTCCCCATGGACTTGTGGCAGGAACCACAGGCTCAGGGAAAAGCGAACTTTTGCAGACGTTTCTGCTGTCCCTGGCAGTGTCCTTCAGACCGGATGAGCTTTCTTTTTTTATTATTGATTATAAGGGTGGCGGCATGGGAAGAGAACTGCAGGAACTGCCGCACTGCACAGGCCTGATCTCCAATCTTTCCGGTGGGCAGATCCACAGGGCACTGGTGTCAGTGAAAAGTGAGAATAGAAGAAGACAGAGACTGTTAAAAGAGGTGGGGGTCAGCCATGTATCTGATTATGCAGCGCTGTACCGGGATGGGATTGTAAAAGAGGCACTGCCGCATCTTCTGATCGTTGTGGATGAGTTTGCAGAACTGAAAAAGGAAGTGCCGGAATTTATGCAGGAGATCATCAGTGTTTCCCAGGTAGGAAGGAGCCTTGGCGTGCATCTGCTGTTGTCTACGCAAAAGCCGGCTGGGACTGTGGATGACCGGATCTTCAGCAATACCGGGTTCCGCCTCTGCCTGAAGGTCGCTGACAGGCAGGACAGTATGGATATGCTGAAAAGACCTGAGGCAGCATATCTGACCGGAAGTGGCAGATGTTATCTCCAGGCAGGAAATCAGGAGGTTTTTGAGCTGTTTCAGACCGGTTATGGAGGAGAGAGCTATGAAGAGACAGCAAGGAAGCAGGCACAGGCAATGATGGTCACAGAGACCGGAAAACGGATCAGAAAAAGAGAAGGGCAGAGGAAAGCGGCTGAAACACAGCTTCAGGCGGTGATCCGGTATATCAGGAATGTGACAGAGAGAAAAAAGATTATGGGAAGCTGTCAGCTGTGGATGCCGGAGCTCCCGGATAAAGTGGATCTTCTGGAATTGCAGAGCTTGCAAAGGGAGGAAAAGAAAGAGAGCGGACAGGAATGGAGAAAGGGGAAAGGGAAAGCCGGGGAAAGACTTCCGGCAGAATATGTTCTTGGCCTTGTGGATGATCCACAGAATCAGTGTCAGTTCCCACTTACCTATCGCCCGGAGACAGATGGAAATCTGCTTTTGTGTGGCATGGCAGCTACCGGTAAAAGTACATTTTTACAGACGATATTATACCAGCTTGCCGGACAATCATCCGGAGAGACCTGTTTCCTTCTGGTATCTATGGATAACCTTTCTCTCAGCTGCTTTCAGAATATGCCAGGGTGTCTTGCTGTTTTGAAGGATGCAGAAAATATGGAGAGTTTCTTCTATCATACGGAGAAGCTGTTCCTGGCAAGAAAAAAGGAACTGGGCGGGATGAACTACTGGCAGTACAGAGAGCGCCATGATCAGTTTCTGCCATTGCTGTTTCTGCTGATTGATGACTATGGAAGCTTCAGGGAACTGACAGGTGACCGGTTTCAGGAGCTGATCGAAAAGATGGCAAGGGAAGGAAACAGCTGTGGAATTTATCTGATTCTGACAGCTGCGGGGGCTGGCAAGGGAGAAATACAGGGAAGACTGCTGGATCAGTGTAAGACGACATGCTGCCTGGAGATGAGTGATGTCCTTCAATATGCAGAGGTACTTCGGAAATACCATATTGATGTTTATCCGAAAGAAAACTGTAAGGGAAGGGGGCTGTGCCGGAGAGGGGAAGATGTGCTTGAGGTACAGTTTGCACTCAGCAGAAAGAATGTGGATGATTATGGCAGGATAGAAGAAATCCGGCAGCTCTGTCAGAGAAAAAACAGTGAGCAGCAGGGAAAATGGGAAGGAGAGAAGCTTCCGTATATCCCGGAGGAAGCAACATTCGAAGGAATGTACCGTGATGTGTTTACGGAAGGTATGGTATGGATCGGATACGATCAGAAAACAGCAGAAAAAGTGGCGCTTCCAACTGGAAAAAGCAATTTCTTCCTAATATCGGGAACTGTCAGAAGCGGCAGACGGACGTTGCTTTGTGGTCTGATTTATGGAATGCTGAAAACCGGGGGAAACGCGGCACTTTTTGAGGGACAGGCTAAGACAGATGGCATGCTTTCTTTTGAAAAGGAAGAAGGAGGGACATTGTACAGTATTTCGACTGTGACAGAACTGGGGGACTGGCTTGCAGGAGAAGGACAGCGGAGAAAGTATCTTTGTATTGCTGATCCAGAAGGCTTTCAGAGACTTCTGACAGAGGCAGAGCGGGATGGAAAAAATATATGCAGATCACTGGAAGAGGCCTGCCTTGAAGGAATGCAGATTCTGAGTATATTTCAGACGGGGCAGGAGATGAGTCTTTGTGCAGGCTGGCTGTATGAGAAGCATAAGGCATCATCCTGTGGTATCCACCTTGGAGGAAATGCCGGGAGCCAGAGACTGCTTTCTTTTCCGGATCTGTCATATAGCAGGCTGAACCAAAAGGAGAGAGCGGGAACCGGGTATCTGACGAAAGACGGGCATACTGTGATCGTGAGATTACCACAGGAAATCAGGGAGGAAAAGGATGATTCTGGTAGAGGTACAGGTGCCGGTGTTGAACCGGCGCTACGATTTTGAACTGGATGAGGAAAGCCTTGTAGCAGATCTGACAGAGCTGGTGGCAGAACTGATACGGGAAAAGGAAGAACTGACAGGAAAAACGGAGAAGCATTGTTTTTATGTGTGGGAGCAGGAGCGGATCCTTAGGGAGGATGAGACACTGAAGCAGCAGGGTGTCCGGAATGGAAATATATTATATCTGATCTGAAAAGAGGATGCAGGAAAAGGAGAAGAATGTGGAGAATACGGATTTTCTGTTTGATGCAGGAAAATTAAAGGGGATTCAGAATGAAATTTATGAGCAGTCCACCATGCTTTTTGATCTTCTGTTTCACCTGCAGCAGGAGCTGGATGGGATAAGCATCAAATAGCAGGGGAATGCAGCCACAGCATTTATAGAGGAAATACGGGTCTGGTGGGAAGCCTCATATCATCAGGTGGAGCGGCTGCAGGAAGTGGGAAAGCTGCTTTCGCAGGCAGAAGAAAGGGTTCGGCTTTGTGAGGAACAGGTAAAGCAGGAAACAGGAGGATGGTTTGGCTGAGGAAAAGGAACTTTATGTAGTCAGCGCACAGCTTCAGGCATTGTCAGAGAAGCTGGAAGGAATGCAGAGGACTGCGGCAGGGTGCTGTGACATGCTGGATCAGAAGGCAGCAGAGCTGGAGAGCTTTTTTGCAGGCAGGGGTGGAGCTGCTTTGCAGAAGCATTTCCGGAGGGAAACAGAGTGCTGCAGAGAAGAAATGGAAGGTCTGCATGACTATGCAGAAAGACTTCAGAAAATAGCAGCAGAATATGAAGCTGCTGAGAAGGAGAATCGGAATGGGGCAGAAGGAACTTAGCATTCACTTTCAGGAAATGGGAGAATTAACGGATGAGCTACAGGAAATTGCAGAGGAAATAAAAAATCTGATACAGGGGAAGGGAGAGGAGATCCTTACCTGTCTGCAGAGTAGCTGGCGGGGAGAAGGAGGAGAAAAATACAGAAGGAAGGAGGGAGAACTGCTTGACGATACACAGCAGATCGCCATAGTCTTCGGGAAAATTTCACAGGAACTGAAGGAAATGACAGAAGAGGTATATGAAGCTGAAAAGAGCAATGTATTGCTTGGAAAGCTCAGAGAATACTGGTAGAAAATGGGAGGAAAACGGTATGGCAGTAATACGGGTAACAGCAGCAAGATTAAGAAGTGTGGCAGACAGTCTGCAGGAGATGAATGCACAGTTCAGGAGCAGAAAACAGGAGCTTACAGAAAAGGAACAGGCACTCTCAGCTATGTGGGAGGGACAGGCCAAGGAGGCTTTTCATCAGGCATTTATCAGGGATGAGCAGCAGATGGAGGCTTTTTATACCCTGATTGCAAGGTACGTCCAGACTTTGCTGGAGATCGCAGCACGATATGAACAGGCAGAGGCAAGGAATGCAGAAATTGCGGGAAGCAGAAGCTATTAACAGAAAGAAAGAGGAAAATGGATATGGAAGGAATTTTAAAGGTAACACCGGAGCATCTGCTTCAGACATCAGGGGAATTTAATAATATCGGCGGACAGATCCGCAGTCTTTCAGAGGAAATGCTCTCTCTGATCCGGGGGCTTTCAGCAGTATGGGAAGGAGAGGCTGCTGCCGCCTATGGAAGCAAGTTTGATGCACTTTCACCGGATATGGACAGACTTTACCGGATGGTACAGGAGCATGTACAGGATCTGCAGGAGATGGCCGGAGAATATCAGAAAGCAGAAAGTGGCAGCCTGGAGCAGGGAAGCGGACTGGAAAGTGGTATCATTGTGTGATGTTGACGGAAGAAGAGATCAGTATGGTACTGAACACCTATATGTATATGAATTATAAAGAGGCAGAGGATGGCATGACACTGCGGGAAATTCTTGAGGAGGTGCAGAAGCTTCCGGAGTATCAGGAAGGTGGCAGATATTATGGGGAATACAGTGTGGTTTCAGAGGCTGCCGGAGATGACAGGATCGGTGAAATGGTGATTGGCAGCCAAAGCCATCTGATGGGCTTTGATGATGGTACCTGCGCCTGTACCTTTTCCTCCCTGGAGAACAATGAGGTATATATAGTGTACCGTGGAACCGGGGATGGCGAATGGCCGGATAACGGGCTTGGCATGACCAGAGAGAAAACGCTGCAGCAGGAACGGGCGCTGACATATTTTGAGACTGTGGTGGAAAAGGAGGGTTATCAGGAAGGGGACAGAGTGATTATCACCGGACATTCCAAAGGAGGCAATAAGGCACAGTATGTGACCATGACGACGAGCTATGACGGAGTAGTATCTGCCTGCTACAATATAGATGGGCAGGGCTTTTCGGAAAAGGCGATTGCCAGATGGAAACGCTCTTACAGTGATCATGAATATGAGGCAAGACGAAGTAAGATCACAGGAATCTATGGAGAAAATGACTATATTCATGTCCTTGGAAGATCCATTGTCAGGGAGGATCAGACATATTACGTGAAAACACCGGTAGCAGTGGAGAACTTTGCGGGGTACCATGATATCAAGTACATGTTTGCCGCTCCAGGGAAGGAACAGGGAGAGAAAACCAGCATGATATTTTCAGGGAGTAAAAACAGCTATGTGGCAGAGCCTGGGCTTCTGCTTGCCTGTGCAGCAGCATTGTCAGCAGAGGTTATGAAGATGCCGGAGGAAAAACGGGATGGGGCAGCAGCGGTACTGATGCAGATTATGGAATTATCCGGGAAGAAGAAACGGGGACAGAATGGGGAGGTTCTGACGAAGAAGGATGTGGAAGATTTTTATGGAGCCGGAATACCGGTGATCCTGAAAAGCCTGCTTCTGACAGAGGAGGGAAGAAGTGTGTTTTTCAGGCTTTTTCAGGGGAGAAATCTGGAAGCAGAGATGGAGGGCAGACAATTTGTGCAGATAGAGAAAGGGGGTTTTGACAGGGCACTCATGGTCTCGGAGGAGCTTCTTGCTGGTCTGTCTGACTGCTTCGAGCGGCTTGAACGTATACAGAAGCAGATCCCATTCTGGTTCCGGCTTGGAAGTGCAGTGGATAACCGGATCGTGATGCAGATGAATTTCCTTGACGGAAAAAAGAGAGAGCTTGTGAAGATGAAGGAAAAGCTGCGGGAAATCAGGGGGATTTATGACAGAATGGATAAACAGATGGAGGAAGAGATGGCTTTGTGATAGAATAAATCTATATGAGAGTTCAAATGGGGGAAATACCTATGAAGATAGAAACAAGATACATTTCTGGCAGACAGGCTGATACGAAAACAGTGCTGTTTGGAAAAGCTATGGAATTGCCGGTGTGTCGGGGATCATTCTGTCAAGACCGGTATGGCTGAAGAAAAAGAGTATTTCGCCCATGGAAGTGTTGCCGGAGATCCTGAAGGTGACAGCCGGGGAAATACCAGTCCTGGTGGAAATGGATCATGCAGATATGACGGATGTATTTACTGCGATAGCGCTTGGTGCAGATGCAGTCTGCAGTGATCTTTCTCATATGGACAGCACTGTTATCTGGAAGCGTCAGAAGGAAGATGACTCAGCATTGGCAGGTCAAGAAGCGAATTATTTTTGACCTTGCCATTTGCGGATAACAGAGAGGTAAGAGTTTAAAGCTTTTGCAGGTGTACCTTTATTCAGATGCCGGGTAAGGCGTTCCACGGAATTGACCTTCCTGGAAGTTTCGTGAAGCTGGTCTACGACATCAGTGAGAAGACAGCTGCCGGAAGCGAGCATGCCGTAGGTCATATCGGCAGTGAACTTTCTATCGGGTTTGGAAAGCTTTTTTGAAATTTTATTGGTGAAATTTAAAATTTCACGTTTCAAAGAGTAAGCATTTGTTGTAAAATAAGCCACAGGGAATCCTCCTCTTTTTTGTTTAGTATAGTTTTGTTGTGGTGACTTAATTTTACATCAAAAAGGAATAGGATTCCTTATATTTTGGACATTTTTTGAAAGTTGTTCATGGCAGTATATGAAAAATCAGGCAGTTGTGGATAAAATTGCGGAAACTCAAGCAAAAATGCGGTTGACATTGGCTGATTCTCATGTTAGATTATAGGTAATGAAAAGCTTAAGTGCTTTTGCGGCGATAGAGAGGAGCTACCCGTCCCGGCTTTGCGGGCGATACAAATACAAAGTTAGCCTCTGCCTATGGAATTATCATAGGACTGCTCCCAGAATTGCAATTTAAAAAAGAAAAGTTAAGCCTGAGCCTAACAGCCCAGGCATTTTTCTTTTATGGAAACAGGATGATTCCATTTCCAGCGATGAGGATAAGGATGGTTTTATGAAAGATAGCCGCTTGTTGAAAATATTTAATGATACCAAAGATGTACTGTGCAAATATGATTATTATATTCACACTGCAAAACGAATACTGCATCTGACAAATACGGAACTGAAAATACCACATTTGATGGGGCTTCAATATGTTGGCAGACCGAATCAGTATGCCGGGGATTTTGGTGTATATGCAGTAAAGAAGGGCAGAATTACACTGGAGTCATTAGAAAAGCTCGTTATGAAGTATTATAAAACAAAAGAAAAGCAGGATAGAATGTTAAAGCTGATACATTTGAAGCTGGATTATCTTTACCTTTTACCGGAAATGTTCTGCTCTTATTCAAAGTTGTATCTTTTTGATATTAACCATAATCCTGATTCGGAATTTGACAGTGACTATCTTTTAATTCACAGAATGGAAGATAAGGTACTCCATCTGGGGATAGTCAAAGCACAGGGGAAAGAAAAGGGATTGTGCCATTGTAATTCTTTTATTACAACGTATGTTGCAGAAAGAGATTATGATATTCTGTATCGTGATCTGTTATATTCCTATGAAATTACTAAAATTGTCCGTGAGGATAAGATAACAAAACAGGCAGAGGTTATTTACCAGAGTGAACAGGCATCTCTTAGAGAAAAATCAGGTATCGAAAAAATGCTGTATGCAGTTGGAATAGAACCGGAAGAAAAGTTGGTAAGATATATTATGAAGCTGAATGTAAAATTTGGAGAATATCATACGCTGGATATGCTTTCGGATACAGAGCAACTTATGAAGAAATGCCGTGACAAACGGGATGAGGCTCTGGTAAAGGATTTTATCAGTTTGTGTAGGAAATGTACAGATGGCATATAAACAGGAGCTTTGGGATGAGGCAAAAAGGAAATGTGGAAGGCTCCGGTAAAAGACTGGATTCATGATATGTACGAAAAAAGGCAGAGAAAATCGGAGCAGAAAGCAAAGCGGAAAAGAGAGAATAAACAGTAAATCACAGCATCTAAGCCATTGGTTTAGGTGCTATTTTTTGCTCTTTTTCAGGAAGAAGGTGAGGAAAATTGAACATCAAAAAGGTGGATGACAAGCCGGTGAGTATTGATTCTATTTTATAAGATTTATGACAGAATGGATAAACAGATGGAGGAAGAGATGGCTTTGTGATAGAATAAATCTATATGAGAGTTCAAATGGGGGAAATACCTATGAAGATAGAAACAAGATACATTTCTGGCAGACAGGCTGATACGAAAACAGTGCTGTTTGGAAAAGCTATGGAATTGCCGGTGTGCTTTTACGGGGAAGAAGGTATTGCGATCATCCCTCCTTATGAAGACAGAAAAAAAATCGAGACAGAGCTGGAAAAGGCGGCAGCAGGAAATGCTCTGGCAGCAGGGATCGCTCTGGATATGATGTTTAATGAAAAGGGAAACTATCTGAAGACCACAGGCGGTATGGCAGGACCAAAGACTGCGGAAGATCTGCAGTACCTGCAAAGCTTTGCCGGACAGGTGGGAATTCCCTTTTTGGTAAAAGGGGTATTGAGTCAGCGGGATGCCTATCAATGCCTGAAAGCCGGTGTGTCGGGGATCATTCTGTCAAGACCGGTATGGCTGAAGAAAAAGAGTATTTCGCCCATGGAAGTGTTGCCGGAGATCCTGAAGGTGACAGCCGGGGAAATACCAGTCCTGGTGGAAATGGATCATGCAGATATGACGGATGTATTTACTGCGATAGCGCTTGGTGCAGATGCAGTCTGCAGAAAACTGCTTCAGGGAGGAGACAGGAAGGAGATATTGCATTCCATGCAGGACGAACTGCGCTGTCTCATGTCCGTAGCAGGCTGCAGTGATCTTTCTCATATGGACAGCACTGCTATCTGGAAGCGTCAGAAGGAAGATGACTCAGCATTGGCAGGTCAAGAAGCGAATTATTTTTGACCTTGCGGCGGTATTCACTTGGTGTACAGTTCAGGTATTGCTTAAATACTTTGTTAAAGTAACTGGCATTGTTAAAACCAACATAGAAGGCCAGGTCGGAGATCGTCTGGATACCGGGCAGTCCTTGCTGCAGAAGGATAGCGGCCTGGAAGATCCTGTATTTGATCAGATATTCTACCGGAGTGATCTGCAGTGTGCGCTTGAAGCAGCGGCAGCATTCGCTTTTGCTGATATGGATAGCACCTGCCAGATCATCCAGTGTCAGTGATTCCCTGTAATGCTCCTCAATAAAAAGAATAATATCCTTTACGCGTACTTCATCAAGAGAGGTGGTAGCCGAAACAGAAGAAGCATGGCCGGCTTCCGGAACCGTTTTGTCAGTGAGCAATTTCCAAAGCTGGCAGAGGCAGGACTTTGTGGTAAGCTCGTAACCATACTGACAGGTGATGTTTTCCTCAATGATCTGGTCTGCAAGGTGTTTCAGGCTGACGTGCCATTCATCCTGATCTAGCAGAGGTACAAAACGGAGAGACGGGGAAGAAAAAACAGGTGTCAGGTATTTATTTGACATAGTTGTATTTCCGTATCCAAACAGAAAAGAAGCATGAAATTTCAGGGAATATACAAGACAATGCATATTTTCATCACAAAGATGCAGGGAGTGCATAACATTTCTGTTGATCAGGACACCCTGTCCCATATGAAGACGGATGCATACGTCATCAGCAAAAAAATCAGCTACACCGGAACGGACCATCACGATTTCAATTTCCGGATGCCAGTGCCATCTCACCATATGCATAAAAAGATCATGGATATCTACAGAAAATAATTGTACGGGGTAGCCAATTTCACCGTTTTCATTTTTGGCATGATATCCGCCTGGCGGAATCTGTGTCACTCTTTCCTGCATGGGAAGCCTCCTGACAGATAAAACAAGATATTTTCATGATGCCAGGGTCAAAAGGTCTAAGCCCACATGAGCTTGCTCATAGGTGGGTGAAAGACCTTTTGACCCACCCTGATATGAGCATAAAAGTGGGATGATAATCCCACGATATGCGAATATTGGGTAGGATTGTGGGAGTGCGTAGCACGGAACAATCCGTAGGCATCAAAGTCGGGGGCTTTTGACCCCGACACCATTTTCATTTTAATATAAAATTCCTGTGAAAGAAAGCAGAAAAACGTAAGAGTTTATATCAGGAGTCTGTGTCAACGAGCTTCCTTCTGAGAGCTTTCTGCATAAGATAAGAAAAACGAACAGGAAATATATGGAAAACCAGAAGCTTGAGAATGTATTCAGTCTGTCACTGGCAGTTTCAGAAAAGGAACGGGAACGGTCAGCATTTCTTTCAGCCGGCTATGATGAGGAAACGAGGGAATGGGAACTTATCGTGAAGTATCATGGAAGCTTAAGCCGGTATGCCAGTGAGAAGATCCGGATTGAAGAGCTGATCGCCGGGTATGCCATTGTAACGCTGCCGGAAACTATGATAGAAGCCTTTTCAGAGCTGGAAGAGGTGGAATATATGGAAAAGCCGAAACGTCTTTATTTTGAAACGGTGCAGGGAAAGCGGGCTTCCTGTATCACAGGAGTTACGGTAAGACCGCCCTATCTGACCGGCAGGGGCGTGCTGATCGGGATCGTTGATTCCGGTATTGACTATACCAGTGTGGAATTTCAGAACCGGGAAGGAACAAGAATACGATATCTGTGGGATCAGACGAAAAAATCCGGATCCATGGAAGAGAAGCCACCGGCTGGTTTTGTAAAAGGAGTTGAGTATAGCCGGGAGCAGATCAACGAGGCACTGCGAAGCCGCGAGCCGGAGAAGGTGGTTCCGAGCTATGACAGAAGCGGTCACGGCACCGCCGTAGCTGCGATCGCAGCAGCGGGAGGCAATCTTTACGATGGGGCACTTACTGGCGTAGCACCAGAGAGTGAGCTGTTGATCGTTAAGCTCGGCAATTCAGGTACGGAATCTTTTCCAAGGACAACGGGGCTGATGCGGGCACTGACTTATCTGGTCAGGAAGGCAATTGAACTGCAGATGCCGGTTGCTGTTAATGTAAGCTTTGGAAATACCTATGGAGCACATGATGGTACATCCCTTCTGGAGCGCTTTCTGGATAATGTTGCAGAGATCGGCCGGTGCAGCATCTGCGTCGGAAGCGGAAATGAGGGGGCAGCAGGCGGACACAGAGAAGGATGGATCGCAGAGGGAGAAATACAGAGAACAGAGTGGAACGTAGGAACCTATCAGGATTCCCTTTCCGTGCAGCTTTGGAAGGAATACAGTAATCCCTATGAGATCGTACTGATGTCACCATCCGGTGAAAAAAGGCAGCTGGATGACAGGAAGGAAGGGGCGGAGAGCTTTCTAATGGATGGCACCAGAGTACTTGCCTATATAGGAGTACCTTCGCCCTATTCAGTGAATCAGGAAATTTGGCTTGAGCTGATTCCGGAAGAAGATACTTATGTAAAAAGTGGTGTCTGGGCAATAGAGATCAGGGCGCTTGGTGGAAATCCAGGAACCTATGATCTTTATTTGCCGTGCAGCGTAGTGCTAGGAGCTGCGACCAGATTTTTTTCTTCCTCACCAGAGAAGACATTGACGATTCCATCTACTGCTTATAAGGTGATCACAGTAGGCGCTTATGATGCGGCATATGAATCCTATGCGGATTTTTCAGGAAGAGGCTGTTGCTTTTCGGATCAGAAGGGATTGTTCGCAGGAGGAAGCAGCAGCATAAAGCCGGATCTGGCTGCACCCGGGGTCAATGTACAGACGCTTGGACTGAATGGGGAGATCAGGATCGTGACAGGAACTTCCTTTGCGACACCCTTTGTGACAGGGAGCGCTGCTCTTCTGATGGAATGGGGGATTGTGCAGGGAAATGATCCCTTCCTCTATGGAGAAAAAGTCAAGGCATATCTCAGAAAAGGAGCAAGGCCTCTGCGGGGGGAGGCGGAATATCCAAATGACCGGGTGGGCTATGGGAGGTTGTGTCTGGAAAGTAGTCTGCCAGTAGTGGAAAAAAATATATAAAAATGCTGCAGAGAAAATAATAATAGGAATCATTACTAGCATCTTGATTTATTCATATGGGTATTATATAATGATGACAGATTAATGAGATAAATGTGAGCGAGGTACAATGATAAATCAGGAAGTGCAGTCAGATAAGAAAAGTAAAAATATAATGGGTATTGTACAAAGCTGTCTTATATTGATACTGGTAGTTCTTATTATTTATATGATGATACAGGTCAGCAGGCTACAGGGGACAGCGCGTGTAATAAATTATGCAGGATTGGTACGTGGAGCTACACAGCGTGAAGTGAAGCTGGAAATCACAGGAAATCAGGATGAATAGCTGATCAACTATCTGGACGATATTCTGAGTGGGTTAAGACATCAGGATGGTCATTATGATCTTGTAAGGCTATATGATAAGGAATATCAGGAAAAATTGCAGATTCAGAGTGATTACTGGGATAAATTAAAAATAGAAATTGAAGCAGTAAGAAATGTGGGATACGAAAATACAGATATTGTCAATATGAGTGAAATATATTTTGAGATGGCGGATGAAACTGTATTAGCTGCAGAAAATTACTCACAAAGGATTGCTGAAAGGATCCGTACCATAGAGCTTCTGTCAGCACTTGATATGCTGTGTCTGGTGATATTGGTTATTATACAGACGATGGTGGCAATGAAGATGGCAGTCAAAAATAAACTGTTAGAGCAGGAGGCATATACAGATGCCCATACCGGACTGCCAAATAAAAGAGCTTGTAAGGAGCTCCTTATTAATAAAGAGATAATAAAAGAGCCTACAGCATGCATAATGTTTGACCTTAATAATCTGAAGACTGTTAATGATACAATGGGACATTCGGCGGGAGACCAGTTAATAACGAATTTCGCCAGGCTTTTGCGCAGCATGATCCCGGAAAAAGATTTCGTAGGAAGGTATGGCGGAGATGAGTTTATGGCAGTTATGTATCATACAAGCAGAACGGAGGTTGAGGAAATATTAAAATGCTTATGCGAAGAAAAAGACAGAATAAATAGTAATGAAAACCAGATGCCAGTCGACTATGCGTGCGGATGGGCATTATCTGCCGACGACAGGACGTATACAATGCAGATGTTAATGGATAAGGCTGATTCTGATATGTATGAAAATAAACAATTATATAAGAGAGATAACTTTATTGACAGAAAGGAAAAATCGCTATATAATCCTTATTAAGAACAATTCCTAATAAGGAGGGCTGATGATCAGTAGAAGAAATACCGTTCAAAAGGATCTGGTACGAAATGCTGTATATGAGATGAATAGACATGTTACAGCAAATGAAGTGTACGAATCTATTAAGGAAGCATATCCTACAATTGGAAAGGGGACTGTATATAGAAACCTTGATGTATTAGTAGAAGAAGGTGCACTGAGAAAGGTTGAAGTACCGGATGGATCGAACCGATATGATTTTACTTTGAAAAACCACTATCATGTCAGATGTGTAAAGTGTGGCGAGGTATCAGATGTGGATATGGAGGAGTTACCAGCCTTACTGGAAAGGATCCATGACACTCATGGAATAGAATTTCTGGATTATGATATTTCATTTAGAGGTATCTGCTCAAAATGCAGGAAGGCATTCATGGAAGAAACTGGTATCAGATTTTAGAAAACAGTAGAGAAAAAGGAGGTAAAGCAAATGGCGGTAAAATATTATGTATGTAATCACTGCGGGAACATTATCGAAAAGGTAAAAGACAAGGGTGTGCCTGTAATGTGCTGTGGAGAGGCTATGCAGGAGTTAAAAGCCGGAGTGACCGATGCAGCAGTTGAGAAGCATGTGCCTGTATATACAGTGGATGGCAATCAGGTTCATGTTGTTGTCGGAGAGACAAAGCACCCCATGCTTGAAGAGCATTTTATTGAATGGATCACATTAAATACCAATCAGGGTATTTATAGAAAGCAGTTAAAGCCAGGACAGGAGCCTGCAGCAGATTTTTGCCTCTGCGATGGTGAACAGGTAGAAGAGGTATATGCATATTGCAATCTTCATGGATTATGGAAACAAGGAGGACAGACTAATGTATGAAATGAAGCCGGAATATTATATCGGAATAGATATGATAGATGAGGAACACAAGCAGCTGTTTAAATATGCAGACGAAGCATATGAACTGCTCCATGATGAGTTTGCACTGGATAAATATGACAAAATTGACGCAATATTAAGACAACTTTACGATTATACGGTAAAGCATTTCACGGATGAAGAGCAGTATATGGAATCTATCCATTATAAGAAAATATTTACCCAGAAAATCCAGCATCAGGAATTCATACATAAGCTTGATGAATTTATGGATTATCATAATGGTGATCCAGAAGATCAGGATGATCAGATCATGGGTATTTTACAATACCTCACAGAGTGGCTGATAAATCATATTCTGTATGTTGACGGACAGATCCCTAAGGGCTGATATTTGATATAGTAAGAAAAGTAACAAAAAGCAGAGAAGTTTTGCATTCTCTGCTTTTTTGTGCTATATATTTTTCTCTGATCAGGGGGAGCTGCTAATGCTGCTTTATCCTTGCTTTTTTCTTTTTATGATACAAAGTACAATGAACAGGATCAACAATACACCTGCTGCAACACCGCAGAATACGGGAAGCAGGGAAGCAGACCGTTCCAGGCAGGCGAAGATGAAATCCTGCTTGTCCGTATTGAATACGTAGTAGCTGCCATCGATATAACCGGAAACCGGAATGAAAGCACCATTATCGTAGATCTCAATTTCCGGATTTTCAATGTCATCAGGAATCAGGTACCTGACTGTGAAAGGACCGGTTCCGTTCAGGACACTGATCTTTTTGCATTCGGCCTTTGTTTTGGAATCCTCAGGGTAAGCATCGATATCGGTCAGAAGGAACCGGTCGCCTTCTTTAAAGGTACCCTCAACCAGAGCCAGTGCCTTCCCGTTGTCATCCTTTTCCGAGCTTGCCAGTGTGCTTAAGTATTCCGTGTAAACAGCATTGATCGTCTGGTCAAAGGTGAGTGAGGAAGTGTTGAAATCCTCCCATTTGCCGGCATAGCCCTTCTTTTCCGGAACCTTGGGGAGCTTTGTGGGATCAAAGCTTTCGCCGTAGGAGAGGGTGACTGTTGTAACCAGTCTGTCATCTGCCATAAAGGTCAGTGTAATGTTCTGGTAGATGACAGGAAGATCATCAAAGCACAGGAAGCTGCCATAGGGAAGAGGCTGAGCCTTTTCTTCATAGCTGATTCCATCAATACCGGCAGGACAGCCTTCAACAAAGTAGTTTTCACTGATATCATCATTGACATCAGCCTTACCAGCAATAGAACCAAGATAATTGGTACCCTCGGTGATTTCGATCATGCTGTAGCAGTTTTTGATGGACTTGCCGCTTCCGGCAATTCCACCAATCTGATTTTCACCGGAGAGGGCACATTTTGCACTGCTTTCCCGGATCGTGGAATCAGAAAATCCGGCAATCCCGCCGACCAGATCACCGCCTTCACTGGTAACATCGCCGTCCCCAATACAGGAAATGACGCTGCCAAACACCATATTGCCAACGATACCACCGATGCAGTCCTTCTTGCCGGTGATGACACCTTTGTTTTCAGATTTCCGGATGACGATACGCTGCTGATAGCGGAAATTCATGGATGTAGTATTAAGTGTGATATCGTCTTCGGGATCCAGATCGTTTTCACGTGACATGGAGCCGGCGATTCCGCCTACATTCAGGTCACCATAAATCTTCCCCTTATTCTGACAGTTCATAACCTTGCCAGTAATATCAGTTTCCTTATCTTCATCAGAGATATCAGTCACAAGCTCATCGGGATCTGTCACATCGTCATCGGCAGTGGTGATGATATTGCCAATGACATTCAGCTCATCTGTAATAGCCTGGAAGTCATCCAGAAGAAGCTGGGATTTGCTATCTACCATATTATTCAGTGTCCGGCTTTCAGAAATAATAGAAGAAAAGCCGGAGCTTAATGCGGTATGCCAGCTGTCGATCCTGGAGCTGAAAATAGAAGTACGGTTACTGAGGGTATTCTTCATGTTGTCAAGGGCTGAAGAAGTACTGTTATAAACGTTATCCTGCAGCTTGTTCAGTTCACTTTCTGCTGCATCCTTGTCAAAGCTATAGTCTGAAATCTGAGGAAGTGCAGAAGGATCAATGGTTGGTACTCCTGAAGGCCATGCCAGGGGACTTCTGGTAGGTTCTGGTGTCACAGTGGGGGCAGGGGTTGCTATAGGAGCAGGTGTTGTGGCAGGAGAGCCGGGATCCATCATCCTGACAGTGACAGGTACGGGGTGGCTCATTGTTGTTTTTGTGGTGTAGGAGCCTGTTTCGCTTTCCAGACTGTCATCGTCACCAATGCTGCCTGCACGGGTTCCCCCGTTGCCCTGAACCGGTGTTGCAGTAGGTGCTACAGTTGGTGCTGCAGTTGGTGTGGCAGTCGGAGTAGCGGTTGGAGTAGCATTCGGATCAGGGGTTCCTTCCGGAGTCGCAGTGGGACTTGGACTTAAAGTGGGAATGGAATCCAGAAAGTCTAATGAGATCGGCTTTGGAGTCGGCAGGGATGACAGATCCGTCAGCTCGGAGGTAAAGGAGCGCATGTCACTGCTGGCTTCATTTGCAATACCATCAGCAGCCCGCTGGGTGGATTCCACAGCATCAAGCAGCTTATTTAACTGAGCATTCAGGTCTGTAGAGGTACCGCTGGCATCATCATTCATCTTTGTAACAAGATCATGCAGTTTGTTCAGTTCGGTATGCAGCTTATCAAGAGTATCCTCGTTATAAAGCATTTCACTGCTGGGTTCCATCTGGCCGGCAATTCCGCCGACATCCTTACGTCCATGAAGCACACCGTAGTTGATACAACCCTCGATATAGCCCATCTGGCTTCCGGCAATCCCGCCGACATTGTAGCCAACATGCTGGTATCCGACAGCACCATTATTGACACTGGCACGGATGATGCCTGTATTACATCCGGCAATCCCACCGATATCCGTTACACTGGTTACGTTTTCGGTTGAGAGGAGATCATCAACAGTCAGCAGGGAAATATCAAGATCCCCTTCTTCTATAGTGGTATTTATACTGGCACGGTTAACACAGCTCAGAATAGAGCCGGCATTAGTACCGGCGATGGCACCGATCCGGTGATTACCATAAACAACACCCTCGGAGAGGCATTCACTGATGATACCGGTGACATCATTATAGCCGGCAATCATACCGATATCATCACCGCCATTTAAATTACCGGCAACATGGCATCCGCTGATGATACCCTTGTTATGGCCAACAAGCAGAGAAAGACCGTCATGGCTGCTCTTAGCTGTAGCAGAGCCGTTGACACGGAGATCATAGATCTCACCGCTTTCCTGAAGATAACGGAAGAGACCGGTATTGTCACTTCCTGCATCATTGGTAAAGCCCTTGATGGTATGTCCATTGCCGATGAAAATACCGCCAAAGGAGGGAACCGGGGTGAAGGTGGCAGTGCTGAAATCCAGATCATTGTCCAGAACGAAGATTTTTCCCTTTGACCAGGAATCGATTACACAGCTTTCAGCCATATCCTGAAATTCCTTCAGGGAAGTAATATGGATGGCATCCTTCAGGGAAAGATCAGAAGCCTCTGATTCTGAGGAGATATCCACGCCGTTAAAGGGAGTGGGAGAGACATCCGGGTTCGCTGAAGTGATCTCTCTGGCATCTGCAATAGTTCCAAATACTGGCTGAATCAGACAGAAGCAGAGAAGGAGGACAAAGGCTGTCGCATATCTGATCCACTTACCTGTTTTCTTCTGATTACTCATGGGAAACACTTCCTTTCTCATTATGTTCAATATCTTTGTTTGTGCCGGGCTCAGTATTTTCGTCTGCGCCGGGTGCTGTTTCAGACGGTGTGCCGCCAGAGGGATTTTCCTTCAGGCTGGTTGCCTCACCGGAGAGGATCGTGGCGTTCATGCTTCCACGGATAATACCGTTGAAGCTTCCTTCTACCATACCGTTGACCTGACCTCTGATGATACCGGATACACGGGTGGCACCCGTAAAGGACTGTGGTGTGAGATTGATCCTGCTCTTCAGCTCGAAGCTGGTCTTTTCAATGATAAAGTCACCAAGTACCAGGATCTGTGGCAGGACACCAAGTACCAGAATGATGGAAATAATGGTACCACGGCTTAAGCAGGTTCCGATCGCTGCGATGATCGGATTGGTCGTCATGACACCGATCAGGGCACCGGCAGCAGCCAGAATACTTCCCGAGGTAAAAATGGTTGGGAAGGACTGGTTCAGGGTAACGATGATCGCTTCCTTGGGCGGCATGGAATGTTTCAGATCCTTATAATGGCTGGAAATAACGATCGCATAGTCAATATTGGCACCCATCTGGATGGAGTTAACGATCAGGTAGCCCAGAAAGTACAGTGGTGAATCCTGGAGATAAGGGAAGGAGAAGTTGATCCAGATACTTCCCTGGATGACCAGAATCAAAAGTACAGGTAATCCTGCCGAGTTAAAGGTAAACAGCAGGATAATGATTACAAACAGGGCAGACAATACACTGATCAGCATATTATCCTGGCTGAAGGAAGATGACAGGTCATAATCACTGGTGGAGTTACCAACGACATAAACAGAAGCATCATCATAGTATTTATCAGCCTCCTGATGGATGACCTTCAGGAAATCAAAGGTTTGCTGGCTTTCCTCCGGAAGATTCAGATAGACGACAAGCCTGGTCCAGTCATCTGTTTTCAGCTGAAGCTTTGCCTTTTCAAGCTGATCGAACAGATCATCCAGAGTATTCTGGATATCACCCTCCAGAGTGATATTTCCCTCTTCCATCTGATCCTTTAAAAAGAAGAACATGTCAAAAAGTGGAACCTTGTATTTTTCAATCCCGTTTATGATCTGGCCATACTGGTTATTATTGACGGCATAGGCTGTATACAGGAGATTTGCCACCTCATATTCCACACCGGAAAGCTCAGAAAATTCACGTGGATTCAGGGCATCCGTCAGGTAATAGCCGTCCATGGCCTCCACACCGGCAAGACCAGTCGTTGATTTGACCTCCGTATGGGCTTCAAGATCCTTCAGCAGGGCACTTTCTGATTCATAATCACCGGAAGGGACAAGCACAGCTACCATATTGTTGGTGCCGAAAGTATTTTTGATCTTTTGGTAGGCAATCTGGCTTTCATTCTGCCTGGCGGTGGTCAGATCCGTATAGCTGTAACAGTAAGGACACTTGTTCGCAAAAATACACGCTACAACTGTAATGGCAACAAATAACGGAGGAACTATGAATCTTGTTTTTACATCAAACTTTCCTACAACAGTGATAGGAGGGATCAGATTTTTATGCTTAGTCTTATCGATCAGATTACTGAACAGCATCAGAAGACCGGGCATGAGGGTAAATACGGAAAGAAGACTCATCATGATCGCCTTGATCAGGACAACTGCCAGGTCGCGGCCGATCAGGAAGTGCATAAAGGCCAGTGCTGCAAGACCGGATACAGTGGTCAGGGAGGAGGACGAAATCTCCGGGATCGCTTTGCTTAAGGCAGCAATGCAGGCTTCTCTTGCCGGTTTGGTTTCGTGTTCATCGCTGAATCTATGACAGAGGATAATGGCATAGTCGATTGCCAGTGCCAGCTGCAGTACTACAGTAACCGAGTTGGAAATAAAGGAAATGGTACCGCACAGGAAGTTGGTACCCATGTTCATAAGGGCAGCTACGCCGAAGGTGGCGATCAGTACGGGAACCTCCGCATAGGCTCTGGAAGTCAGGGTCAGTACTATGACGATAATGATAGCGGCAATGACCACAATAACCTGCATTTCGCTTTGCAGTTCGGCGGCAGTATCGGAACCAACCTCCGAATTTATGTAGGTATCATAGCCGGACAGCTTATCTTCAATCTCGTGGATCGCGTTGACGCTGACCTCGTCTGTGGTAGTTCCGTCAAAGGTAACATCAAACAGGGCAGAAGAATTTTTGTAGTGATCCTCTGTGTTGTCAAATACGGCGTCAGTGACACCATCGATCTCCCTGAGCTCCCCAGCAAGCTCTTCTCCTTTTTCATAGGAGATGTTGGAAACCATGACCCGGGCAGTACCATAGGTGACAAACTGGTCATTCATGATCGTCAGTCCCTGTCTGGTCTCGGTCGAATCCGGCAGGTAGGTTGTGATATCATTTTCAACCTTGACCCATCCATTTGCGATAATACAGAAAATAATGGCAAAAATATAAAGCAGGAAAAACAGGTTCCGTTTATCAACGATAAAGGTTGCCACCTTTTCCATGGGAGTTGCCTTATTCTCTCCAGTCTCGTTCATGTGAAATCAATCCTTTCTTGTAGGTTCTTAATTAGTCTATTTTTTAACAAAAAGAATTATAGGCTTCTTTTACTGAATAGACAATAAGCAAAAAGGCGTAGATGATAAAAAACTATTAAAAATTTATGTAAGGATTTGTAAGCGTTTGACTTTGGAGAAGCTTCTTATTATAATCAATTTGTGCTATTTAAGATAAATGCACAGAAAGAAGGAATTATGATGACGAAAATTGATATTGTATCCGGGTTTCTGGGTGCAGGAAAAACTACATTAATAAAGAAGCTTTTAAAAGAAGCCCTTGCTGATACAAAAACAGTTCTGATCGAGAACGAATTTGGTGAGATCGGAATTGACGGCGGGTTCCTGAAGGAATCCGGTATTGAGATCAAGGAAATGAATTCAGGATGCATCTGCTGTTCCCTCGTAGGTGATTTTGGAACATCCCTGAAGGAGGTGCTGAAGACCTATGCACCGGAGCGTATTCTGATCGAGCCTTCAGGTGTCGGCAAGCTTTCTGATGTTATGAGGGCAGTACAGAATGTCATTGATGAAAAGGATGTTGTATTAAACAGTGCAGTAGCTGTTGTAGATGCCTCCAAGTGCAAGATGTACATCAAGAACTTCGGAGAGTTTTTCGTTAACCAGATCGCACATGCAGGAACCATTATCCTGAGCCGTACCGGCAATATTTCAGAAGAGAAGCTGGATACCTGTATTGCTCTGATACGTGAGCATAATGACAAGGCAACGATCGTGACAACTTCCTGGGACGAGCTGGATGGAAAGGATATTCTGGATACCATCGAGGGAGCTAAGGATCTGGAAGCAGAATTATTAAAGGAGATCATGGAGCAGCATGAGCATGATGAGGAGGAAGAGCATCATCATGACCATGATGAGAACTGTACCTGCGGCTGCCACGATCATGATCACGAGCATCATCATGACCATGATGAGAACTGTACCTGTGGCTGCCATGATCATGACCATCATCACCATCACCATGCGGATGAAGTATTTACAAGTTTTGGCATGGAAACAGCAGCAACCTATACAAAGGAAGATATTGAAGAGATTCTGAAGGCACTGGATGATGAAGAAACCTATGGCATCGTACTGAGAGCCAAGGGTATGGTTGCAGATAAAGAAGGCGGCTGGATTTACTTTGACTATGTTCCGGAAGAGAGCAATGTCCGTGCAGGCAAGCCTGATGTGACCGGCAAGTTCTGTGTGATCGGCTCCAAGCTGAAGGAAGATGCTTTAAAGAAGCTGTTTGAGAGATAAACCGGAAGAGAGGAAATACTATGAAGCCCGTATATATTATCAATGGATTTCTGGAAAGCGGAAAGACAGAATTTATATGCTATACACTGGGACAGCCTTATTTCCGGATCAAGGGAAGCACCCTTCTGATCGTCTGTGAGGAAGGAGAGAATGAATACAGTCAGGAGCTTCTGTCAAAAACAAAGACGGTTATGGAGGTGATCGAGGATGAGGAGGATTTCAATCCTTCCCATCTTCAGGAGCTGGAAAAGAAATACAAGCCGGAAAGGATCATCATTGAGTACAACGGTATGTGGAACTTCAAGAATATGAAGCTTCCCTGGTACTTTACCGTAGAGCAGCAGATCACGATTATTGATGCATCCACCTTCCCAATGTACTATACCAATATGAAATCCCTGCTTGCAGAAATGCTCCGGAAATCCGAGATGATCATTTTTAACCGTTGTGACGGTATTGAGGATCTAAGCACCTATAAGAGAAATGTAAAGGCAATCAATCAGCAGGCAGATATCATCTTTGAGGATGCCAATGGGGAAGTCAATCAGATTTTTGAAGATGATCTGCCCTACAAGCTGGATGCACCGATCATTGAGCTGAATAATGAAGGTTACGGTATCTGGTATTTGGATTCCCTTGATAATCTGGAGCGTTATATTGGAAAGACCATCCAGTTTGTAGGCATGGTAGTAAGGCCAAAGGATTTTCCAAAAGGATACTTTATCCCGGGAAGAATGGCGATGACCTGCTGTGCAGAGGATATGGCATTTCTTGGCTTTGCCTGCAAATATGACAAGGCAGATACCTTGACAGAAAAGCAGTGGGTCAAGGTAACAGCCAGAGTAGAGAAGGAATATTTCTCCGATTATGAGGGAGAAGGACCGGTGCTGCATGCCATCAGTGTAGAGCAGACAAGGCAGCCTAAGGAGCCGGTGATCAGCTTTACCTGAGAAAATGAGAGGGAGACAAGGATATGCACCATTATACTGCCATACAGTGGTTATTTTTCTTCTATTTTTACTGTTTCTTTGGATGGATTTTTGAATCAACCTATGTTTCCATCAAAAGCAGGCATTTTGTAAACAGAGGATTTATGAGAGGCCCTTTCCTTCCTATCTATGGAAGCGGTGCAATCATGATGCTTGTAGTTTCCATGCCATTTCAGGATAATCTTATCCTGACTTATCTGGCTGGCTGCGTGGGGGCAACGCTTCTTGAACTGGTGACAGGCATGACAATGGAGGCACTTTTTAAAGTCAGATACTGGGACTACTCTAACCAGAAGTTTAATTATAAGGGACATATCTGTCTTTCCTCGACCATAGCGTGGGGATTCCTGACGATCTTTATGACGCAGTTCCTGCATAAGGGAGTAGAAAAGCTTGTGTTATCCATTCCCTATAATATACTGACGATCCTGACGGTAGTGCTGTCGGTTTATATTGTGGCTGATTTCACACTTTCCTTCAAGGCTGCTATGGATCTGAGAGATGTCCTGATCGGACTGGATAAGGCAAGAGCCGAGATGGAGAAGATCCAGAAGCGTCTGGATGTGCTGATCGCAGTGGCAAATGATGAGAGAGAAACCAGAAAGCTGGAGAGAGAAGAACGCGCTGATGAGTGGATGGAAAATCTGGAGGAGAGGTTTTCAAAGGTCAGGGAACATCTTACCACAAATTCTGGAGCCTTTATGGACAATGTGAAGGATGAGCTTGCAGAGCTTCGCAGTAAGTATCTGGTTGAGAAGGAGCATCGTCTGCAGTTTGACCGCCTGAAGGATTTCTATCAGAGAAGCCTCATCAAGGGAAATCCGGGTATGTATTCCAGAAAATTTAATGAGGCTCTGGAAGAATTGAAGAAGGCTGTGAATGAAAGAAAGAACAAGTAAGATTTTGGAATAAATAAAACTTTTCAAAAAATAGAAAAATTTAAAAAAGCTATTGACGAAACCCGCAGAGGATGATATTATACCATTTGTGACGTGAGTCAAGCGGAAGTGTCGGAACTGGCAGACGAGCAAGACTAAGGATCTTGTGAGCATTGCGCTCGTGTGGGTTCAAGTCCCATCTTCCGCATTGGTGTTAAATTACTTTAAAGCCTTGGAAACTGGTGGTTTCCAAGGTTTTTCTTTGCTCAAAATTCACCACATTTTCATCATTTAGGGGTAAGTTAGGGGTCAGTGACTTGTTTAAGAAGTCTGCTGCCTTTGTAGTATTGTCTTTTGTGGCAAAACTGTAATACTTTTCGTTTGTACTAACGTCATGGCCTAAAAGTTCAGCACGCATAGTCACAGGCATTCCTAAGGGGGATAAAGATATTTGAATTAAGGGACATTCTAAAAGCATGGTTATTCGTAACCTTAAAATTCAATCTTTGACAAATTCTTCTTAATGTGCTTTCGTAGGCTTCTGCTTTCATCCATTCACCATTAAGATTACAGAATACAAATTCAGAACTAATTCCCAGTTTTTTCTGTAAGAGTGTTAGTTCAATTAAGATATCTTTGATCTTTTCGGTAAGTGGAAAGTATCGACCACCTTGGCTTCTTCCTCTTTCGTTCTTTGTCCAGTTGGCATAGTTGTACTTTCCTGTATCGGCAGAGTGTAATTGCTGTGAATGGATATGAATATCAGAATCTGATATATCCTCCCATTTCAACGAACAAATCTCAGCAACACGCATCCCGGTTTGAATTGAAAAAAGGATAGCATACCCGTTGATAAAATAGCCGCCTTTGTATCTTTTAAAAGTCATTTGGTGTCTTACTCTTTCCTCAATTAGTTTTATTTCGTCTTGAGAAAAGAGTTTTGTTTCGGATGTTCCTGTTGAAGGAATACAACTTTTTTTAAGATCATTGTTGCCGCAGCAGCAGGCGGCAAAGACGCAGAAACAGGACAAGGAGAAAAAGCGCAGCATTAAAAAGGATTTAGAAATGGAGTGAGCCAATGAAAAAGTTTGAAAGTGTAGATGTGATAGATACGCTGCAAGACTTACTGCGCCAGCTTGCCGAGCAGACGATCCATAAGCTGCACAACATGACCGATACAGCATTTGAGGAAGCGAAGTTTAATATGACGCTCTCCGACGCAGAGTAACAGCAACGCGGGACGCGGTGGCCATCTTCCGGCTGCTGCGTCCCGCGTTTTTCTTTATATGAACTAATAGTACAAATGACAAGAATTAGATATGTCACGCTTTTAACTTCAATAATCAACACCAGCAAGGAAAACATACAGGCAAGCCATTTCCTGCACCGGGAAGCCTTGCTATAAGCCGGAAAATGGCACTCTAAACGGTGACAGACTGGCGTTATACAGAGCTGTCCCGCGCCTTGAAATGCAGCCAGACCAAACACCACCCAGCCCCATATCTGATCATGCTCCGATATAAAGTATGCCAGTACACCAAACGCTGCCGACCACAAAAGGGACATCATGCCGCCAATCAGCCAGAAGCCGACGCCTGTATGCTGCAACCAAAACAGCAGCAGGAGCGCGGCAATGCCGATCAGCAGACAGAACGCCGGGTGTATTGTCCACAGCGTATGACAGAGCAGCCCGGACAGGGCGGCAAGCAATATGCTGTCAAAGAAAATGATGTTGCCGATAAATACGCCGATTACGGTAAGCACAATGCTTAACACGATATAAATGCCAAACAGAATTACACCCATATCCAGACCTCACTTTCTATTTACTCCGTGATACTGTCCATAATGCGCTGGACAGTATCGCAGGCATCGTCAAAGGAAATATCCTTTGCATAGTCAAAATCACGCTGATACTTTTTCCAGAAGCCCCGGAGCTGTTCGCTTGCGCGGATCTCCGCGATAATATCCGGGTAGACTTCCAGCACTTTACGGCTGCCGCGCTTGTCCGCTGTCCGTTCCAGAGCTTGCAGCAGCGTCTTTGTATTACACTCCGCGCCGCGCAGTGCATATAGAATTGTATGTCGTAAAAATCTCTCGGACGGGTATTGGCAATGCTGCGGGACAGCACCGTTTCGATTTTCTCCGCTAACACCGTTTCAAGGTTATAGGCAAGGATGCTGATTGTGCGGTCATCGAACAGCAGAGAAAAGGTATACTCAATCTCCCTCGGTGTGATAACATCCCCGGTAGTCACATCCACGGTCAAGGGTACGCTGATCGGCGGGTAGTTCGCTTTCAGCGCAACACGGATGCCCGGATAATCGTCGCCCTCGCGGATGTCTGAAATGTCCCCCAGCTCAAACTTCACATCGTCGGCAATTTCCACGGTGCAGATTTCACCGAAGATCTCTCGGATCGCTTCATGGGTCAGCGTAAAGCCTTTGATGGTGGTATCTAAATCCATTGTCGCCCTTGTGTCCAGACCGACGATTGCGGAAATAAGGAACCCACCTTTGAGAATAAAATTGTGCTTGTACTTTGACAGCGAAATCCGTTCCAGCAGCCTTTCCAGCATATAGTTCTGCATGACGAGCTGGGCAGAGATATTCTTTTCCGCAGCTTTCTTTTTGATAAAGGCTTTGAGCTGCATTGGATTTTTTGTAATCATAATAACACCTCCATATAGCGCAGCACTTTGGGCCTTACGCGAAGCTGATCTGCGTATTTCATCAATTTGTGGATGTTCTTTTCTTTGGAAGCTGCGTACTTTTTCATTGCCGCGCCCACGATCTGAATGTCGCTGCCGCTGCCGCGCAGAATATCGCACAGCGTCCTTTCAAGGTCATACACACGGATGGGATTACCGCAGGGGGATTGAAGTTCGATGATACCAAAAGAATAGTTCTCCGGCACAACTCGCTTGATAATGATGCTTTCCTGTTTCAGCGACGGCGAATTGTAGCCTTTGGGGAATGTCATGGTGTATCGCGCCGGAGTGCGGTCAGAATAGCCCAGCAGATACAGCGCGGTATCGTGGGAGTATATCCCGCGCCCATACTTGCGCTGCAACAGGTAAACTTCATCTTCCCATGCGTTGCTGCGCACATATAAACCGCGCCCGAAACGGTAAAGCTCTCCATTCTCTACAAGCTCCTGTAAAATGCTGCGGTGCAGCCCTGCGGCTGTCACCTGTTCTGCGGTAATTGTTCCGTCCGGCGACGCTTCCAATAGCGCTTTGATCTTTTCTTTGTCGATCATAGCTGCCACCTCACTTTCGACTACTACACATTATATTATACGGAAATAATGTGTGATAGTCAAGGCAAAAACGACAACAACACATTATATTTTTTGAAAGTAATGTGCAATTGTCGGTGACAGTTACAACGCCTTTTCCTGTTCGCACCCACGGGCGGGATGCAAAATGCTGTCGATATTCTGCTTGACGGCATCGTACTCTCGAAGCTGCTTTTTGAACTTTCCATACTCGGTATACAGCGCGTCCTTTTCAGCGGTAAGGCGTTTGTATTCGGCTTTGAGCTTTGCCGGATCGGGGAGCTTGCCGGAAACACCGGACGCTTTCAATGCCTTTGCCGCAGCTTCAAAGAGGATGATTTCACTTTCATGCCCGCGCAGATATTTTTCTTTGTCACGGGATTTCTTGTATTCGTCGTACAGCGATTTCAGCTCTTTGTAGGTGGTGATGTTCTTAATGAGCAACGCCATATCGGACAAGCGGCGTTCCACATCTTTGAGCGTCGCCGCTGTCTGCTCATTCTCGCCCTGCAGGGCAGCTATTTTCTGTTCCAAGTCTGCATACCTGGCTATGCCGTTCTGATCGAGGAATACCATTGTCCGGGCGGCGCGTTTCAGATTTTCAATCTTTGCCAAACGCTCATAGCCCGCCGACTGCTGGGCTTTGATGCTGTTCTCAATGTCGATCAGCAGCGACACGCCTTTGCGTTCCGGCTGTGGCTCTTTGGTGATAACCTTGCCCTTGATTCGTTCGGCTATGGATTCCTCGGTGTAGGCTTCACCCAACGTCTTTGCACGGGTAAATCGCTCCTGACCGGGAGCGCGGAATGAGATATACTTTCCAAGCTTGATTTCATACCCCTCGTCTTCCAGCCGACGCAGGAGGTCGTCAAGGTCTTTGGAAACAGGAATGAGCCTATCAATGGCGATTTTCAGCTTTTGCTTATAGCTTGTCCCTTTCCGCGGCGCGTCCCATTCGGCATATCAAACAATGCCAAAAGACAAAAACCAACATTCATTTATGTATTTTCTGCTATTTTTGGAATTGCTATGTTAGTAGCAGCGTATTTAATGGCAATTCAAGGGATTGCATGGCAAAAATCCTCAATGATGTTGCTTACATTATCCCTCGGAATATTAGGAACGATACTTCTTTTTTATGGTATGCGGGCGCTCATTTCATTGCTTATAGCGGTAGGAAAATCAAATGTTCCGCTTCGTGTTTTTAATTTTTCGGCAGATTCAAGAAAATGTGGTTCAGCAGTCTACTTCTTTGGCGATAAGTTCTATGCTTATTTTAGCAGCATTATGTTGTTTCGGTGCTGGAATTGGAATTGCAAATACAAGCACTAAACTTAACACGCACATATTAGACTACGGAGGTTAGAGCAAAGATAGAGGGCAAGACCGCAGAATATAAAGAGTTCTGCAATGCCTGTGGAGTACCAGCAGCTACAAGCAAGCTCAGATATGAATGTGGCACATCTGACCTTAAGAAGCAATCTGCTACAATGAATATAGCGAAAGATAAAGGAAATATTGAAGTGCATACAGTAGGAAAAATAGACAAAGAAATTTTTAAGTGTATAACCGAGAAAATCAAGACAGATGAGGTCATAATAACAGATGAAAGAATAGAACATATTCGTGAACGTCGAGGAGATGAGTTTTATGCTAGATATAGCAGTCTGTTTTATGAAATTCTTCGAACACCTGATTATATTTTTAGAGAGAAAAGCGATTTGCCCAACGTTTAAGAAATAATACAGCACTTTACAAAAATGAATAATGGTGTTATTACCATCATATAATAATAGTGCTTTACCCGGATAGTTGTATGAGGTGGTAGATTTCGTAGCGACCACACGCCGATGGTACGACAGGGGAAACCCGAGAGATGCAGGAGCGGCTACGTCTGCCATATAATTATCCGGTTTTGCAATAAGAGTGCTTATTCGAACAACCATCACAGTATTGTGATGGATTTTTTATTATGTCGTTGCAACAGGACTTGCTGTAGATTTATGTATTTCGGAATGATACTTACACTCAGGTGGTAGGTCATAAGCCGGTGGAGAAGATCTTTGAGAAGGATGGGATCATATCAACGGATGTGTTCTCAACTTATCGTGACGGAATCCAGATCGAGGAATCTGCCATGATTGTAATCAATTCTGAAACCGGGGAATATGAGAAGATTGATATGCCGGGGAAACTGGGATATAAGCTTGAAATAGGGCTACCACAATCCCACTGGCTTTAGACGGTGGGTTAAGGTAGCCTAAAGTGGTGGCTTGTGCTATACTTGCGTTATGGGAACATGGAAATCAAAAAACAGACACAAGTATTTGTTACAGTATCATATTATTTTCGTA
>ERZ827458.255-NODE-255-length-90648-cov-5.838685_pt1 | contig 90648 bp, 86 predicted proteins | sample MGYA00519706_ERZ827458 | MGnify/ENA primary metagenome ERZ827458 (study PRJEB31778, sample SAMEA3449309) | human gut metagenome | biome: human gut; feature: human-associated habitat; material: faeces | place: United Kingdom | collected 2010/2012 ...
AACACATTAGCCTTCCAAGCTGAGATAGTGGGTTCGAGTCCCATTACCCGCTCCAACAAAAATATCCTCCCGAATGGGGGGATATTTTTGTTGAAATGATGATTGGGGAATGGGACTCGAAGGGAACTTCCCCGCGAGGGGCGGAAACGATACAGTGTATCGTTTCCGAGTTCCCCGGGCTGGCGGCGGCACTGCCCCAGTGCCGCCGGGAGTCCCATTACCCGCTCCAACAGAAATATCCTCCCGAATGGGGGGACATTTTTGTTGAAATGATGATTGGGGAATGGGACTCGAAGGGAACGTCCCCGCGTCCAACAAGAACATCCTCCCATTCGAGAGGATGTTTATTTAATCTAAGCTTCGGTCGGTGTTCGCCATATTCTGGCTATTCGAGATTATCTACTGCATACTGCGCTTCTTCTGCCGTAAATTTTTCGCCGTATTCAGATGTAAGTTGATCGTATATTGCCGATTTAGACATGGCCAACGTTTTCTGGTATTCTTTTGCTTTTGCGAGAGCATTCGCGTTCCAATCCGCTGTCACATTGTCTATGGCATACTGGGCTGCATCAGCATCAAACTTTTCGCCATATTCAGAGGTTAGCTGATCGTATATCCCTTTCTTGGACATGTGCATCATTTCACTGTATGTTTCTGCTTTTTTCAGAGCGTTTCTGTATTCGGTAGGAACCTTATCCTGCGGTTTCTCTGTCGGCACAGGTATTGGTGTGGGGGTATCTTTTGTAGCCTCCGTCACACTCTCGCCGATATTCTGACTCAATGTGTTTTTAGGCGGGACACTATTCTCACTTTTTACCGTAGCGGATTTCTCTCCGACAGCGTTGCCCATGATACCTATTGCAAAAAAGCCAACTAAAACCCAGAACCACCACTTTTTATAAACCGGTTTACCGTTTTTGCCGCCACAGTGCGGACATGCTTTAGCGCTGGCGGCAATAACCTGACCGCAGTGTTTACATGTTATAAGACTGCTTTTCTTACCCATATCGATATCCTCCTTTGTTTATATCCAAATTATAGTCTAAATAGCGACTATAATCAAGAATAAAACTATCCCATAGAATACTTATATGGGTAGGTGATTTTATGATTTCTTACGAGCCGTTCTGGGATACGTTGCAGCGTTCACAAGAAACCACATATACGTTAATTGTTAATTACCATATTTCAAGCTCGACCATCGACAGGCTGCGCAAAAACAAGCCTCTGAATACAACGACCATAAACGACTTATGCCGTATATTACGTTGTCCGGTTGAGGCTATAATGAAGTATACCCCTTCCCACGAGGATCAAGTATTATAGCAAAATAAGCCGTCACCAGATGGCTTATTCTTTTTGCGGGCCCCTTTGCCCCTTCCCCCCGCCCCCTCCCGATGATATAATTGCAATGTACGATGAACTGCCGAAGCAAAGGCTCAAAAATAAATAATCACGAGAAAAGGAACGTTTAAAACACCCAATGGTCATCGACGTACACGCTCATATTTACCCGGATAATATTGCCGAAAAAGCGGCAATGAACATCGGCTATTTTTACGATAAGCACATGACTAACCCCAACGGCTCAGTCAAAAGACTGCTGGAAATAGGCGACAGGGCGGGAGTGGACAAATTTGTGGTACACTCCGCGGCGACCACGCCACATCAAGTGAAAAGCATAAACAACTTCATAAAGGCATCTGTTCTGGCTCACCCTGACAGGTTCGTGGGCCTTTGCACCATACATCCGGGTATGGAGGACCCGATAGCCGAGCTGGAGCGGGCTGAATCACTGGGGTTAAAGGGTATAAAGCTGCACCCGGACTTTCAGAAGTTCGCCATAACCGACAGCAGCATGGGACCCATATACGACTTCTGCCAAGCCACAGGCTATCCCATACTCTTCCATACCGGCGACTACCGCTATCATTACTCCAATCCCTGCCTCATACCCAGGCTTTTGGAGAGCTTCCCCCGCCTCAGGCTCATATGCGCCCACTTCGGCGGATGGACCGAATGGAAAGAGGCAGAAAAATACATCCCCGGCACAAACGCAATGGTGGACTGCTCCTCCTGCTTCTTTACCATGACCGACGAGAGGATAATGGAGTTCATGAATATGTACGGTGAGGACAGGATAATGTTCGGCAGCGATTATCCTATGTGGGACGCCGGCACGGAACTCGCCCGGCTGCGTTTCCTTCCCCTGTCAAAAACGGCCCTCGAAAAGATCCAATACAAAAACGCCGCAGAGTTTTTGAGCTTATAGTCGCCCACAAAAAAAGTTGCAAAATTTGCGCAAGACGGGGTTGACAACCATTCCGTCTTGCGCTATTATAATTAAGCGCGCTGGCGAAAAGACAGTGAAATGCCAAGATGCGGGAATAGCTCATTTGGTAGAGCGCCGCCTTGCCAAGGCGGAGGTGGCGGGTTCGAGCCCCGTTTCCCGCTCCACATAATATGCGCCCTTAGCTCAGTTGGTAGAGCACCTGACTCTTAATCAGGGTGTCCAGGGTTCGAGTCCCTGAGGGCGCACCAAATAAAAGCAATCATCCTTAGGTGATTGCTTTTATTTTTCGTTTTTTAAAATAAAGCCTCAAATGGCGGATAAGAAAAGACGTCAGTGACGCCTTTTCCCTCCTCCAGGGGAATCCCAAGCGAGCAGCGAAGTGAACGGAGAGCACCTGATGCCCTTACTTCTCAACTACCACAGCTTTCCCAAGATGCACCTTTTTATAATACAGCCCCGTAAGTACGCTACACACCAGCCAACCGGCCGGATAGCCCAGCGCTATTGGCAATACGGTATTGGATACGAAGTTCGACATGATGTACAGATAGCACTGCCTGAACAGCACAAATGAGCACAGCATTATTATCATAGGCGCACGGCTGTTGCCAGCGCCGCGCAATGCGCCGGCATATACCTGATTGAAGCAGCACAGAACATAGAACGGCGTGAGTCTACGCAGGAACAGCGTTCCGTAGCTTATCACCTCCGGCTTTGAGTTGAAAAACAGCACCAGCGACGGCGCAACCGTTATCACTACGGCTGAAAGCGCTACCGTCACAGTCATAGCCATGGCGAGAGAGGTGCGTACACCCTGCTTTGCCCTGTCTACCCGTCCCTTGCCCAGATTCTGTCCCACAAACGTTGTGGCCGCCAGCGCTATGGACTGCATAGGCAAAAACAGCAGCTGGTCCACCTTTGTGTAGGCCGTCCAGCCTCCCATGCAGTCGGCACCGAAAAAGTTTATATAGGACTGCACGAATATGTTTGAAAAGGCCGTTATGGCCATCTGCAGAGCCGCAGGTATGCCTACCTTAATTATCTTCAAAAGCATATCCTTATGAAGCCTGATAAGCTTCAGCTCCACACGGACGCAGGATTCGTTCCTGAACAACGTAAGCATGGTCAGGAAGGCGGATATTCCCTGGGCGATTATGGTAGCGTAGGCCACGCCCTCGACACCCATTCCGAACGCTATGACAAATACCAGATCAAGCACGGTGTTTATCACTGCGGCGCATACGAGGTAATAAAAGGGCCGCTTTGAATCCCCCACGGCGCGCAGTATGCCCGCGCCCATATTATATAGCATTAACCCCGCCATGCCGGAAAAGTATATGTTAAGATACGCTCTGGACTCCGGGAATACCTCCGCCGGGGTCTTCATCAGGCGCAGCATGTTAGGCGTCATGGCTATGCCAATGGCGGTGAAGGCTACGGACAGCACCAGCGTCATCATGACGGCGGTATGCACAGCGTCCTTTACCCTGTCGTACTTGCCCGCGCCGTAATACTGAGAAATGACCACCCCCGCGCCGCTGGCGAGGCCGGAAAATGCGCCTATGAGGGTATTTATTATGGGGGCTACGGTGCCTACGGCAGAAAATGCCTCGTTGCTCACGTAATTGCCCACTACCCACGTATCCACCGTATTATAAAGCTGCTGAAATATATTGCCCATGAGCAGCGGTACCGCGAAGTTCAGAAGATGCCTGAAAACGCTGCCCAAAGTCATATCCACATCGTGTTTCTTAACGCGCCGTATTTCCATACGATACAAAAAACTCCCACAAATCGTTCTTGGTTATATGTTTTATTATAGCATAAAAACATGCCAAGAACAGTCAAATACAGATCTTACCATCAGTTGACAAGAGCACACAAGCCCGAAAGGCTTGTTTTGGGACGCTCCTGCGTTCTCGTCGCTTGTATTACATCCAGTAGTACTGCGCTCCTCGGCCTTGGATCGCCCTCAAAACAAGCTCTTTAGGGTCTTTGAGTTTTAGAAGCCAAAGAGTATGGCAGAACAAGGAGGACGAGTGCAGAAATACTGGTTGTATTTCAAATGAGGACGACACAGTCATGCCGTGCTGTTTGGCTCCTAAAACCTTGTGTGCCTTTGTCAACTGATGGTATCATAGATACAAAGAAATTATGTAAATCCCGGCACAGCAAATTAGACCACCGGCAAGCCGTTGGTCTAAAAAGAATTTGCCGGCTTCTCCCGCATCAAAGGGGTCAGCATAGCGGGGCGAAGATGCGCAGTATCCCGTCCACTATCCAGCGAACTGCATAGTGCTTTATGTCGTACGGCTGCACCTGTCTGCATTTTGCCTGCGTCGATAAGAAGTCGTCCTTCAGCTCAGCAATTATGTTGGAGCGGTAAAACAGCGAATTGTTCTCAAAATGCAGGAACAGGCTGCGGTAGTCAAGATTGACCGTACCTATAGTGCCTACCACGTCGTCCGACACAAAACTCTTTGCGTGGACAAAGCCCGGAGTGTATTCGTAGATTTTGACCCCTTCTGTAAGGAGTGCCTGATAAAAGCTTCGCGACATTCTGAAGATAAGCTTCTTGTCCGGAATGCCCGGCATGATTATGCGAACGTCAACGCCGCGATGAGCTGCGCACGCCATAGCGTCCAGCAATTCGTCTCCGGGCATAAGGTACGGCGTAAAGAACCACGCGTAGTCTGTGCTCTGTGAGAGCAGGTCGATATAGAGCTGATTACTGGATGCCTCCCGGTTCAAAGGAGAGTCATAATAGCTCAGTATATAGCCGTTTTCAGTTTCAGGTGCAGGCAGCCGCGGCTCCTTCAGCTCCGGTTGGGGCAGATTGTTTTGCAGTGAGAAAGCGTTCCAGAATGTCAGGAACATATGAGTAAAGCTCTGCGCCGGCTCTCCGGTAACGCGAAAACCGGTATCCTTCCAGTGTCCGTATGGCTGCTCTATGTTGGCATAGCGATCCGCCAGGTTCACGCCGCCGCTGTATGCGGTTTCGCCGTCTACTATGAGCATTTTTCTATGATCGCGGTAATTGACCGTACCCTTCACGGCAATAAGAGGATTAAAAGGCACGCATTTTATGCCCTTTGAGCGAAGCTGCCGCACATTGTCCATATTGAATGTGGAAATGCTGCCCAGGTCGTCGTACATTACCCGGATGTCCAGGCCCTGAGCTGCCTTGTCTTCCAGAACCGCAGCCATGGAATCCCACAATCTGCCCGGCTCTATTATGAAATACTCAAGATATATAAAGCTGTGCGCCCGTTTAATATCCTCCAGCATATCCGGCATCATATCGTCTCCAAGAGCGTAGTAGCGCACCTGCCCCGCCCTCATCAGGGGATAGCCCGTCTTTCTTTCCAGCCATCGGAGCGTCTGCTCCATTCTGTGCCCCCCGTCAAATGGCACTGCGCCAATGCAAAGCGGCTTTGGCGTTCCTGCCTCTTTTACTTTTTCAAGTCTCTTCCCCAGCGGCTTCGCCGTCCGCTTATTTCCAAAGAACAGATAGAACAGCGCGCCGGGCAGCGGAAATGTCAGTATTACCAGCAGCCATAGTATCTTATAGGTCCTTTCCTCCCGCTTTATGATTATATACAGCACAAAGAAGAACGCCGCCACAGACATGGTCAGCGTGATCAGAGCCGTATACGGGGCCAGCCACTTTACCAGAAGCAGCAGCCACAGTACCTGCAGCGCAGCTGCGGGAATCACTATCAGGATGCGGCGTACTATCTTTTTCACTGTTTATACCTCCTGCTGCTTATTCGTATAGATCTCCCACAAATTGCTGCAATTTTTCCATACGGCTGTCGAGTTCAGCGCTCATCTTGGCACACTCGAAAAGCTCCTGATCCACATGGTCGGATTCCTGTAAGCCCTTTTTATATCGTATCTTATGTTCAAGGCTCGCCCACCAGTCCATGGATATTGTCCTGAACTGCACCTCCACCCTCATCAGCCTCTTGTGATCTGCATTGCTTTTCTGTGGCATATCGCTTCTCCTGTATGTGCGGTAATCCATGGTTGATTTTCATATTAAGTATACCGCAATATTATGGCAAAATCTATCAACATTCGGAAACCAAAAGCAAAGCCTGATGACTGCTCCTCACAATTTTGCTTTCCACTGGCAGCTGTACATTTCAAATGCTCGGTGATATAATCGTATCAGGCTTACAGGCCTGATTTTTTAACTGGCGGCTACGATGATTCGCTTACTTTTTTATATTAGGAGGGCTTATGTGTACTGCTGCAACATATCAGACAAAGGATTTCTACATGGGGCGGACCCTGGATTATGAATTTTCATACGGGGAAAAGATAACTGTTATGCCCAGGAATTATCCTCTCGAGCTTCGCCACGGCGGCAGTATACCCTCTCACTATGCCATTATCGGCATGGCTCATATCGCAGACGATTATCCGCTTTACTATGATGCGGTCAACGAGATGGGGCTCGGCATAGCAGGACTGAACTTTGTGGGAAACGCCATATACAGCAATGTAAAAGACGGATGCCGAAACGTTGCTCAGTACGAATTCATTCCCTGGCTGCTGGGCCAGTGTGGAACTCTGGCTGAGGCCCGAAATCTTATTTCCTGCATGAATCTGGTCGGTACTCCGTACAGCGATACGCTGCCAACGGCCCAGCTTCACTGGATTATCGCCGATAAAAGCGGCGCTATCACCGTCGAATCGGTAGCAGACGGTCTGAGGGTTTACGAAAACCCGGTGGGCGTGCTGACAAATAATCCGCCCTTTGACAAGCAGATGTTTGCCCTGAATAATTATATGAAGCTCTCTCCAAGGCAGCCGGAAAATCTGTTTTCCAGCAAACTTGAGCTCAACGCCTATAGCCGGGGGATGGGCGCGCTTGGGCTGCCGGGTGACCTTTCTTCTGCCTCTCGCTTTGCAAGGGTGGCATTTACAAAACTGAATTCCATATCCTCCAGCTCTGAAGAAGACAGTGTTGGACAGTTCTTCCACATTCTCGGCTCCGTAGATCAGCAGCGCGGCTGCTGCGAGGTGTCAGAGGGTAAATACGAGATCACAATTTATACCTCATGCTGTAATGCCTCCAGAGGTATCTATTACTATACCACCTACACAAACCATCAGATAGCCGCTGTAGATATGCACCGGGAAGACCTTGAGGGCAGCAGGCTTATCTGCTATCCAATGCTGGATAAGGAAGAGTTCCGCCAGCAGAATTAAAAGCTGACGTCCACATGGCGCAATCCGGTTTTTTGCGAATCTCAAAATACTTATTGATGATTGAGACTGCCGAAAAAGTGGCTGAACGCCACTTTTTCGGCAGTCTCACACTTTGCATTCCTCTTAACCCCAAAGCATGCTGATCTGATTCTTCCTGTCAAGCGATTTCTTTCATGCTTATTGTTTTTTCATCTGGCGAAGGAACAGCAAAACAGCTGCTGCAAGCGCCACAGCCCCATAGCACACGATCCACCAAATATGTGGAAGGATTCCGGAAAAATTCCCGTCCAGCACAGCTTTTTCCAAAGCAACGGCATGAATATATGGCAGGATATTAGCTAATCTTTCAAAGACACCGCCGATCAGTGAAATGTCAAACCATGCGCCGGAAAACCACGCAGTCAGGATCGTCAGCAGAGCTCCGCATATTCCGCCTGCCTGTTTTGTGTTGAGGATACTTCCAAAAAGAAGCCCCAATGCGATAAAGAACAGGGAAACGGGAATAATGAGCAGCACCGCATAGACAATGTAAACCGACCAGGTTAGCCCCAGCATAACGGCGGCAATATAGCATAGGGCGCACTGCGCCACCGCAATAGGCAGGATCGGCAGCACATAACCGAAGATAAAATCCGCTGAAGTCAGAGGCGTGGTATAGAGCCTTTGCAGAAGAGCGGTCTCCCTGTCCCTCGCAATCAACGTTGCGGAAAACAGGGTCATAAAGGAAAGGCCAAACACGGTAATGCCCGGGGTAAGAGTTTCGATCTCGAAAATGCTTACCGGCGCGTTTGCCCCAATCGCACTCATAAGAAAAAGCAGGATCACCGGAAAACCAAGGCTGAACGCCACGTTAAGCGGATCGCGCAATATCTCTTTTGCGTTCCGGCTCGAAAAAGTAAGTAATCTCATATTCTCTCCTCTTATTAAAAATCAAAACAATTACGTCCTTCTCCATTCCATCGGCGTAAATCTCAGGCCGTTCACGGCTTGTTCCTTATCCATATCATGGAAACCGAGATGATGATAAATCGGAACGGCATAGGGCGATGAATTTACCGTCATACTGCCGGCAGGACACATTTGTAAAACCGTTTTGAACAGTTGGCTCCCGATGCCCCTTCCGTGATATTCACCTTTTACAAAAAACAGAGCGATGTGCGCGCCCTCGCTTCGCGTCGCAATAACGCCAACCAACCTGTTTTCCATAAATGCACCGTACATACGGAGCTTGGACAGATAGCCTTCGTCGTGAATGCTTTTGTAAAACTCTGCAATCCCTTCTTCTGAATAATCAGGCGCCTCATATTCCATAAAAACATCCCAGACCAATAATAGGGCGTCCGCTGATTCGCTTTCTTTTAATTCTCTGACAGATATTTCCGGCACCATTGCTCCACCCTTGCATACTCAATTTAGTTTTCCTTCACAATTGCTATAAATGCGTCCTCAAACTTCTCTTTTCCGGTCTGCCTTTTCAGTTCATCAGCCGTCCCCAGCGCAAGCAGCCGGCCTCCTTTCATAATACCGATACGGTCGGAAAGTGCCTCCGCTTCCTCCATGTAGTGGGTAGTCAGGATAATGGTGATCCGGCCCTTCAGGGTGCGGATCACATCCCATAGATCACCTCGCGCCAGCACATCCAGCCCGAGGGTCGGCTCGTCCAAGAAAAGTATCTTGGGTTCGCTGATCAAAGCCATGGCAATGCTCAATCGCCGCTGCCAGCCCCCGGAGAGTTTACCGGCCTTCTTGCCGAGGACACCTGTCAGGTCAAATTGCCGGGAAAGCTCTTTGATTTTCTGCTGTCGCTTTTCCTTTGAAAAACCGTGAACGCCGCACATCAGCGCCAGATTTTCTTTTACCGTCAGACCGGGGGCGACGGCGGTCTCTTGGGGCGATACTCCGATTACATTCTTCACCGCTGCCGGATCGCTGACAATGCTGTTACCGTTCAGATAGGCGTCCCCGCCTGTTGGCTTTGTCAGGCAGGAAAGCATCTTGATCGTGGTAGTTTTTCCTGCGCCGTTGACACCCAGCAGAGCAAACAGCTCTCCCTGCTCCACAAGCAGATCAAGGCTGTCCACAGCAGTCAGATTTTTGTATTTCTTTGTAAGCTTATCTGTTTTGATGGCTTCCATCATATACCTCCTGTTTGGATAAAACAAAGCCAGTAAACCGTGTTTGTGTAAAAGTTCGTCAGCTCTATGTCCTGGCATCCGGCTCTTTGACCACTGTTATTTGCAATTTTTCTGAGAAAAGCGGTACTTCAGTCCCACATATGCGTCTGTCAAGACCTCGCTTACGGTGTCTAAATCCCATTCCAGATATGAAGTCGCTATCATCGTGGCAATTCCATGGACATACACCCACATCTCTAAATGGAATCGATATGCGTCCTCCTCGCTGAGCCCGGTTTGCTTTTGTATTTCCTCAATCAGCGGTTTTATGGAATCCCCCTCATCAAATGTCTCACGGGAACGGTCACGCATATAAAGCAGCTTGAAAAGCTCCTTTTCTTCCCTGGCGAAGCATATATACGCAATTCCGCTGGCTTTATAAGGAGGATATTGACCGCTTTCCATAGTCTCCCGTATGCGGGCTTGGCTCAATTTTCCCGCCGCCTTCAGGACTTCGTTTTGTACTTCTTCCATATTCTCAAACAGGCTGAAAATCGGCTTTACGGAGGATCCCAGTTTTGCCCCCAGTCCCCGCGCGGTTACGGCGGCAATGCCGCTTTCTCTCGTCAGATCCAATGCAGCCTGAATAATTTCCTCTCTGGTAAACTTAAACTTGGGCGGCATTTTCTTTCCCTCCTTGTTCGGCAGCATAATAAGAAATCCACATTGCGCAACATCTGTTATCTATTATACTCTTTGTCCAGCGAAAGTCAATGGCATTCAGATTTTTGAACAATCTCTGTATGTGTTTGCCGATCGGCGCGCCCATATTATTTGAGAATATCAAAAAAAGTGGCGTCAGCCACTTTTTCGACAGTCTCCTTTTTTCATATGCGCAGCAGAGTTATCCGCCCCCATTCGAGGGCGGATATAATGCCATGCTACTTTGCGGCGCTGTTGCGAAGCTTGTCCAGCCTGCGGTTTCTCAGCGTCAGTATCAGATCCGTGGTTACCATTATGAGATCCAGTATGTAAACTACGACCACATAGGTTATGCTTCCGCTGATCAGCTTGCCCGCTAGGCCTATTGCATAACCCAAGAAAATACAGAGCTCGAACAACAAGCTCTTTCCTTCAGCTGTTCTGGATCTTATGGACTTCGCTATATTAAGCGGCCACGATATTCCAAACAGCACCATCATTGCAGTTTCAAAAACCTGTGCCATATCTGCCGTCAGGCTACATTGCCCGACGCTCCTTTCTTTTGTTGCCCGGCATCGCAAAGATTGATTTGTGCTTTATCCTTATCAGATGCCGAGTATTTTAACATGCTTATCCACATGGTTGAGCAACTCACAGCCGTCCTCTGTGGCTATTACCAGATCCTCCACCCTTGCACCGAACTCGCCGGGCAGGTATACTCCCGGCTCTATGGAGAATATCATGTCGGGCTGCACGGTGTTGGTATTTACGGAGCTTACATCGCCCTTTTCGTGGTCTTCCATGCCTATGAAGTGGCCCAGCCTGTGGGTAAAGTACTCTCCATAGCCTGCGGCGGAGATATGGTTGCGGGCCTCGGCGTCTATATCGCAGAAGCGCACGCCCGGACGTATGAGCTTCTCCGCCTTCTCGTTGGCCTCGCGCACCAGATCATGTATAGCGGTATACTTTGGATCAGCTTTCTTCCAGAAGTAGGTGCGGGTCATATCGGAGCAGTAGTGATCCTTCCTGCAGCCTATGTCTATTACTATGCAGTCGCCTTCCTTTACCACAGTCCCATCCGGTGAATGATGGGGATCCGCGGCGTTGGCACCAAAGGATACTATGGAATCAAAGGCCAGGCCCTCGCAGCCGAACTCCGCATAGCACCTGTCAAGGTAATCCGCGCATTCCTTCTCGGTAACGCCGTCATGTATGTAGGCTGCAAGCCTTTCCATGCAGATGTCGTTTATCTCGGAGGTCCGGCGCATGAGCCTCTTTTCCTCCTCGTCCTTGCGGGCCCTTACGTTATCCACGCAGTCTGAGCCCAGCACCATATTGGTATCGCTGCAGGCGTTCATAATGGGCAGCAGAAAGCGAGCGGCCATGTTCTTGTCTACGCCCATCTTGCCGGGCTTTATATGCTTTGCTACAGCCGCTGCCACGTCGTCTGTATCCGTAAGCGTCACGGTATTCAGGCCGGTATCTCCCAGTGCAAAAAGTTTATTGTCGAACAGCACGGTGCTGCCGTCGTCGTTTATCAGAAATGCCCAGAACCTTTCAAATGGCATAACGTCTATTCCGGTAAGGTAGTATATGCCGAGATGGTCGTTCACCATAAGCTGGCCGATGCCCGCCTTCTTCATCTCGGCGCAAACCCTCGCTATGCGTTCCCGATACTTATTCATCTTTTTTACCTCGCTTCTGTTTATATTTTTTACGGGATCGGAATTCCCTTTATCCTATGCTTATACGCCAGGCGCCAAATTGTAAAAAGCGTTATATACGGGCTACTCCGCTTTCCCTTGCCGCCTTTGCAACGGCGGAGGATACCGCTTCCCTCACGCGGCTGTCCATTGCCTTGGGAAGTATATAGTCCTCATTGAGCTCCTCGTCGCTCACAAGGGAGGCAAGGGCATGAGCGGCGGCTATCTTCATCTCTTCGTTTATATCAGATGCGCGCACATCGAAAGCTCCCCTGAATATGCCTGGAAATGCCAGCACGTTATTTACCTGATTGGGATAGTCGCTGCGTCCGGTCGCAACTACTCTCGCGCCTGCGGCCTTGGCATCTTCCGGGAATATTTCGGGTGTGGGGTTTGCGCAGGCGAACACTATCGCGTCTTTGGCCATACTGCTTACCATTTTCTTTGTAACGGTATTGGGAGCGGAAACACCTATGAATGCATCGGCGCCAATGAGCGCGTCGGCAAGGCTGCCCTTTTCCCCCTCGAGGTTGGTAACCTTGGCCATCTCGTCCTTTATGGGGTTCATGCCCTCTTCGCGGCCGGAGTATATTATGCCGGTACGATCGCACATAATTATATTCTTAAAACCGGCGGAAAGCAACAGTCTGGTTATGGCTATGGAGGCCGCGCCGGCGCCGTTCATTACTATCCTTACCTCTTCCTTTTTCTTTCCCACCAGCTTCAGTGCGTTGGTAAGGCCGGCAAGGGTTATTACGGCTGTACCGTGCTGGTCGTCGTGGAATATTGGTATATCGCACTTTTCTTTCAGCTTGCGCTCTATTTCAAAGCAACGTGGCGCAGCTATATCCTCAAGGTTTATACCGCCGAAGGAGCCGGAAATAAGATATACCGCGTTTACGAATTCGTCAACATCCTTTGTCTTTACGCATATCGGGAAGGCATCCACACCGCCAAATTCCTTGAAGAGCACGCACTTGCCCTCCATTACTGGCATACCGGCCTCCGGACCTATATCGCCAAGCCCCAGCACCGCGCTGCCGTCGGTTATTACGGCGCAGATGTTCCATCTGCGGGTCAGGTCGTAGCTTTTGCTGATATCCTTCTGTATTTCAAGGCAGGGCTGCGCCACGCCGGGGGTATAGGCGAGGGAAAGATCCTGCATGGTCTTTACCGGCACCGCAGAGTCTACTCTTATCTTCCCCTTCCATTCTTCATGCAGCCTGAGAGATTCTTTTGCGTAATCCATTTTATTTCTCCTGTCAGTCAAATTATTATTTTAGAAGCGGCAACGTCGATCCGCCGCAGGGCATGAGCAGCACCTTTGAGTCGTGACCCAGCTCGCAAAACGCCTGATCCAGCGCCTGCTGAGCGCTTCCGAAGGGCCTGAAGAATATGCTTTTTACGAGTTCCGGCGACAGGTCGGATACAAGATACACATCGGCGCTCTGCATCACCATTGCTATGGCGGCGGCCTTGTGGCCGCCCAGCTTGAAATCCGCCCTTATTCGCCGTATAAGCTCATCGGGCTCTTTAGCCTGGGTCATCCATTTTTCGAATGTACTCTCCCCCAATCCCTCGATGCAGGCAGCAGTCAGTATTATTATACCGCCTTTTTTTACCGCGTGCTTCGCGTTGTCCAAAGCTTTCTGGGCCTGGTAAAGGTTCATGTCCTTTGGCGCTCCGCCGGGAGATACCACGACTATATCCGCAAGGGAGTCTATCCGCTTGCCGTACAACGCATCAAGGGCCTTGCAGCCAGCCCTGTGGGCCTCTGTCGGGTGACCGGCAAACGCCCTGACTATGTGCTTGTGGTCGTCCAGTACTACATTCAGTATGAAGTCTATGCCACATATGCGGCCCGCTTCCTCTATATCTTCCCTTATGGGATTTCCCTCCAGCCTTGCCGCTACCGCCCAGGGGCTGGTCATTTTACTGTGATTGCACTGTATTGCGGCGCGGGTGGATACTCCCGGCATTATGGCCTTGGCCCCGCCGCTGTAACCCGCAAAGTAGTGATACTCTATATTTCCGAGGCATATCCTTCTGTCGGCTTCGGCTACTGCGCGCGTTATATCAACGGGGGTTCCGCCGGAGGTTGTGCCAAGGTGTATACAGTCATCGGGATCACTGTCCACGCAGCGTATTTCCTGCCAGGCTCTTTCGCCGGCCAGCGCTTTCCGCTCCTCATCGGTATGATGGCGGTGGCTGCCTATTGCGAACACGAGGGTTATGTTCTCTGGCCTTGCTCCGCCCCGGTAAAGCTCATCCAGCAGCGCCGGCATCACCTTCGCCGTAGGCATTGGGCGGGTTATATCGCTGGTCACTATGGCGATCTTTTCGCCTGGCCGTATTATTTCGCGCAGCTTCAGGCTTTCTATAGGTTCCTCCAAAGCCCGGAGCACCTCCTGATCCTCGCTGCGCTCCGCAGCCGCATTTTCCGGCAGAAGAACTCCCATCAGGTTGGCATCGGGTATTTCTATTTTCTGAATGCCCTTGCCATAGCCAAGCTCGTAATTCATATTTACCTCTCGCAAAATCCTTACGGAATTTTCCCGTATCTATTTTGCTATATCATCTATTTAATACGCAAGCGCTTATATTCGCATTTTTAATAGTTCTGCGGGTAGGCAGCGGACTTGCCTGCCCGCAGATAAATATAAGTTTCCCCGCCGCCATGAAAACACATGCAAAAAGACGGCGGGGTGATTTGGGGAAAGCTTACTTAACGAACGAAGCAGCAAGATTTATGCATATACGCGCGCAGGTCTCCAGCGCTTCGGTGGAAACATACTCATATACGCTGTGGCCATTCTGGTAACCGGTGGAAATATTGGGGCAGGGAAGCCCTCTTCCGGAAAGAATGGAGCCGTCTGTGCCGCCGCGAATGGGTACTTCACGGGGTACGATACCCTCCTGCTTGATAGCTGTACGCGCATGGTCAAGAATTATGGGCATGGGCTTGATGACTTCGTACATGCTGAAATAAGAGTCTACGAGCTCCAGCTCGACGGTGCCTTCACCGTACACGCTGTTGAGAAAATCGGCGATCTTCCGCATATGAGCCTTACGGGCCAGGAAGCCCTCCATGCTGAAGTCTCGTAAGATGTACTTCATAGTGGTCTTGCTGACGGTGCCGTTGAAGTTGGTCATATGGTAATAACCTTCGCGGCCGTCAACGTGCTCGCAGGTCTGTGCTTCGGGAACCAGCTCGTCGAACTTGCGCCCTACGGTGATAGCGTTGATCATCTTATCCTTGGCGCGGCCGGGATGTACCTGAACGCCATGAATGGTGACGTTTGCGTCAGCCGCGTTGAAGGTCTCGGCGTTTATCTCGCCGGTGGTCTGGCCGTCAAAGGTGTAGGCAAAATCGGCGTTGAAATAGCCTATATCGTAATACTTGCCGCCTTTACCGACCTCCTCATCGGTAGTAAAGCCAACCTTGATGGTGCTGTGCTTTACTTCAGGATGGGTTGCAAAATATTCGACCATGTTCATGATCTCTGCAACGCCGGCCTTGTCGTCTGCGCCGAGCAGAGTGGTGCCGTCGGTAACGATAAGGTCCTGACCTACGTAGTTGAGCATATGCTCGAATACCTCTGTTCTCATTACGATGTCTTTTTCCGCGTTGAGCACGATGTCCTTGCCGTCATAGTTCTCTATTATGCGGGGAGTGACATTGGTGCCGGAAGCATCGGGAGTGGTATCCATGTGAGCTATAAAGCCAACGACAGGCGCCTTGACATCGCAATTTGCGGGAATGGTCGCATATACGCAGCCGGCATCATCCAGCCTGATATCGGCGGCGCCCAGTTCTTCCAGCTCTTTTACAAGCATTCGTGCCAGATCCTTCTGCTTTTCGGTTGTGGGTATGGCGGTGCAGTTATGTACGGACTGAGTATCCACCTTGACGTAGCGAAGGAAGCGTTCGACAACGTGTGAAAGTTCTTTTGCCATGGTTTATGTTCCTTTCTTTTTATTTCGGCTTATCCAGTGGAGCAGGCGCATTTTGCCGTGCTCGCATTGTGAGTGTGTGTTTCTATCGGTCTTCTATTAGCACCAGCCGAGGGTCTGGGTAACTACCAGGAATACTATTGCCAAGCCGCAGAGTATTCCGGTGAGGGGTACCACGAACTTCAGCCACTTATCGTACTTTACGCCTGCTATGCCGCAGATGCCCATAATCAGAGCAGCGGTGGGGAACAGGGGGTTGCCGATGGCTTCACCGAAGCAGTAAGCGGAAACGGCTACCTGGCGGGTTACGCCTACAACATCCGCGAGAGGCGCCATCAGAGGCATGATGACATAAGCCTGGCCGGAGGAAGAGGAGATGAAGATGTTCATCAGCAGGTTTACGATGAACATACCGACTGCGGAAAGAGCAGCGGGCAGTGCACCGAGAGGAATGGATATGGCGTTTATGACGGTGTGCATGATATTTGCATCGGTCATTATCACGCTAAGGGCATTGGCAAAGCCAACCAGCAGTGCGGAGTATGTCATAGTCTTTGCGCCGGCCGCGAACGACTTTTCCATCTGGTCAGGGGTCATGCCGCCGATGATGCCGGATGCAAAGGCAAGGATCATCATGCAGGCGCCCAGCTGAGAGATACCCCAGGTGTACTTTATGGTGCCATATGCATATACTACGAAAACTGCAAGCAGAACGATAAGGCAGAGTACGTGACGCACGGTCAGCTTATCAGCAACTTCCGCAAGAGCGGCGTCCTGATTTCCCACCTCTTCGTCGTCAGTATAGCAGCCAACTATGGACTTACTGGGATCCTTGCTTATGCGGTTGGCATAGCGAACGATGTAGCCGATGGCAACAGCCACGAAGATTATCCATGTGATAAGGCGGACGCCTGCGCCGGACATCTGGGGCAAACCGGCAATTTCCTGACCGATCAAGGTATTGAAAGGCTCGATAGGGGAAGAAACGGTACCGGTGCTGGAAGGTATATACATAGCTGCAACTGCCACGATGGGGTCAAGTTTCAGCTTCTTACATACCATTATCATTATGGGTGCAAACGCAAGGGCTATGTTATTGCCTGCGCCCACGGAACCGAGCGCCGCCATCATGATGCCTATTGCGGGCAGTATGATCTTATAGTTGCCTTTGGTCTTCTTGATGAGCCATGCTATTGCGGCCTTGATAGTACCGGTGTCCTCAAGCATCTTGAATGCGCCGCCAATCATGAATATCAGGAAGATAGTGCCGGAACCCTTGCTCATGCCCTTAAAGAAGCAATTGAAGAAGTCCATTATGCCGGCCGGATTGCTTTCAACGTGATGATAGGTTCCGGGGATAACGGTCTTGCCGTCTTCCGCGAAATCGTAGGTACCTGCGGGCAGTATGTAGGTAAGGAGTATCATCAGTACGATCAGTGCGGTAAGTATTACATACGTACCGGGTACTTCAAAGTGTTTCTTTTGCTTTTTAGTGGTTTCCATATTCCCTCCAAAAATTTCTCTTGTGTTATCTGGCCCTTATGATTGCATTATCTCTTCGCCCTGCCTCCTCTCCCGATATATCTGCATATTCAGTCAGGCCCGCTGAATATCTGATATTTTTATCATCGCGGCATGCATCCGCGTTGAGAGCACATGTTTATGCCGGTTTTACTTTTTTGTGGTTTTTGACTTCCTTGAAAAATTCCGCCCTCGCCGCGCAGTGATACGGTATGAGGAACAGAAGCCCTATGCCCATGCTGAGTACGCACAGCACAAACCATCCAATAAAGGACAGGTCAAGCATGAGCATCCTCATCTTATATCCGTCCATGGCGCGTTTGCTGAGCTGAAGGGCCTTCCGCGCACCTATGTCCGGGTTATCAGCCATTATCCACGGCGCAAGCGCATATACGTAATACAGATATACGCCGGGCACAACAAGCAGGCTGAGCCCAAGAAAAGTGTAGACCGACCTCAGCAGCCTGAGGCCTATTGCCGGCACCATCTGGGGATAGCAATGAAAAATATCCCTTATCCTGCATTGCTCCTGATTTGCCATAAGCAAAAAGCAGTAGCACTGTCCCAGCACGCCAGCCGCTCCCAGAAGATAGAAAAGCCCCATGCGCACCGACCGCATATCAAAATAGAATATATTTCTCCAGTCCTTCAGCAGAACCGAAGGATCCTTCAGCCATTCCTCAGCCGGAAGGTTTATCATTGGCAGCAGCCCAAAAGAATACACACCTATGATAAAGGCTACTATCGTGACTATTATGCCGATATGCCACTTACCCTTAAGGTCATTTCGCGCAGCTCTTTTCAGTTCCCTAAGACTCATGCCATGTCCTCCCTATAGTTTCCCATCAGAACATTCCAAGGTGCTTAAAAAGGCTTATCCATATAAACAGCGTAACGAAAGACAATGCCGTTGATATGGCTATGGCTCCGCTTGCTATGTTCAGATCCGCCCCCATTTCCTGATCCATATTAAAGGTATTTACAGCCGTAGGAGACGCAAAAAGGGGTATCAGGGTCACAAACTCCACTCCCCTGTAGCCAATAATTGCCCCGGCGGTAAGCATCACCGCCGGAAATATCACGAGGCGCAGGACTGTGGATATGGCTATGTTCCGCCTTTCGCTCGCCACCTGCTTCCAGTCGAAACTTGCACCCAGCAGCAGCAGCGCCACAGGTGACGCCGCAGAATTCAGCTTGGATACTACTGATTCCAATACGCCGGGAAGCTGTATACCTGCGATTTTCACTATTATTCCCGCCACGGAAGCTATTATAAGCGGGTTTTTTGCAAGGCTCTTCAGCATTCCGTTAAGGCGAAGCTTCCCGCTTCTGAAGTATTCCAGCATTATCACCGCAAGTATGGTATAAAGAGGTATAGTTATGCTGGCTACTACGGCGGCCATGCCGGTGTCTCCGTCGGATGTGAGCGCAGCCACAATCGGGGTTCCCAGCAGTATATAGTTGCTACGGTACGCCGCGTGTATCATGGCCCCACGCTTCGCCCCGTCCTTTTCCAGCGGAAGCACAGCCAGCACAGCTATGACAAAGGTTATCATCACTGAAACCAGCACAAATATCAGATAACCCGGATCCATGAGCTTGGACAGATCTGAATTGTATATGCTTCTAAACAGCATCGCCGGCATGAAGGTATGAAATACTATCTTGTTAAAGCGCTTTACCTCCGCCGGAGTAATCCATCCTATGCTTTTGAAGGTATAGCCAATGGCTATTATCAAAAACATCGGTACTATTGCATTAAAGGATATAATAAGGCTTTCCAAGGTACCGCTCCTAATATTTCCGGGTTACGCTAACCGCTTCACTCAAATTTATTTTTTGCATAGTCTATTATTCAACCAAATCTTATATTGATACATCTAACTTGGTATTACTTTAGCACAACAAAAAGAATATTGAAAATACATATTTTTATATGTAATATATATATCATAATATATATTTTAGTGAAGGGCGGTTTTTTAAAATGGAACTTATGCGGTTAAGATATTTCTATACCGTAGGGAAAATGCTAAATATTTCGCAGGCTGCAAAAATACACGGCATTCCTCAGCCTGCAATGTCCAAAACCATATCAAGCCTGGAATCCGAGCTGGGGGTAAAGCTGTTTGACAGGAGCAAGAACCATCTGAGTCTCACCAAGGCCGGCCAGCTTTTTATGCCTGAGGTTGAAAAGGCTCTGGAGCATCTGGACTATGGAATAAGAGAAATGGAATCCAAGAAAAACGCTCTTTCGGGTGATCTGCGCCTTTCGATAATGTACCACAGAAACACCTGCATCCACTGTATTGACCGCTTTTCAAAGGATTATCCCGGCGTAAACTTTTCCATATATAACAACTGGGCGGATCCCGGCCCCTTCGATCTTTGCATTGGCGGCCCGGACAGAGTATCCCAATATGACAGCAGCATAAGCCTTCTCAGGGAAGAGATACGCCTTGTGGTTCCCTTCGGTCACCGCCTTTCAAATAACAGCAAGGTAGCCATCGATGACCTAAAGAACGAGAAATTCATAATATCCAGCACCAGCAACCAGATGTTTCAAATATTTCAGGCAGTTGCAAAGGATGCCGGCTTCATACCCAACGTATCCATAGTCAGCAACGACCTTTACTGCATTCGTCAGTACTTCGACCTTGGCATGGGCATAGCTCTCATCCCCCGCTTTTCCTGGGTTACGCTCTTCAAGGATTCGGGTGTTATAATCCCCTTCGAGTCCCCAATTTACCGCACCGTGCACATGTTCTGGGACATGCACAACCTTTCAAAGCCCAGCCTTGCGCTGTTTAAGCAGTATATGGAAGATGAATTCCGTAAAATCGGCGAAGGCCAGTCTTAAAACCCGCCATAGCATATTCTCTATTCCGCGCTCCGTGTCGGCAAGCTGTTTTTTCAGCACCGGGATGGTGGTGTCCTCGCCGGCTTGCAAGGCAAGGATGCTGTCGGCAATGCGGCTGATTTCCTCGTCTCGCAAAACTCTGTTGACGGTCAGAATGACTGCCGCCCGCTCAATGAAATCCTTCTTGATGGATTTCTTCTTGCAGCCCAGCTTTCGCTTTGCTCCGGCACACTTGTAGTAATAATGCTTATCTCCCGTATGGCTCGTCCCGCTTTCGCCTATCATCATGCGCTCACAGAGTCCGCAAAACAATTTAGTTGTCAACAGGTAGTCAACGTCCGCTTTTGCCGTTGCCGGCGCACGTTTGTTTTTCTCCAGCCGCGCCTGCACGATAAGAAATCATCGTTGCGTAACATCCGTTTCTTATTATATCCTCTTTTCAGATAAAGTTAAGGTGCATTTTCGCCGCAGAGTAAAGACAGCGCGTGCCGGGGCTCAGTATGATTCAATTATATTTTTATTATTGTAAATTTATATAATAAACGTTATATAATCACACAATGTTGATAAAGTATTAACGTTTTCTAATCGCGGTTAAAAAAGTTCAATCGCGATTATATCGGGTAGAAATTTAATAAATATTGTTTTATGCCTGTGATACTGCTACAATAGTCTCATAGTAAGATACGATTACGACTTAATGCTGCCCAGATTCCAACGTATATTCACAAAAATAGGTTGTAAATTAAATGATAAAATTACCGCCGGTAAAAAAATTTATTCTATGGCTGACAGCTGTCCTCATGCTATTTTCCGCCATCCCCGCGCAGGCCGGGGACGGAAGGCTGGTCACTCAGAATTGGGCGGGCTCAGCCGTATTTTACGATGCGCCCTGCGACGAGACCGAGTCCTTCCACATGACGGACGATGAATTTTTATGCAACAGGCTCAGTTTAGAAAACAGGCTCATATACGCTTACAGCGCCTATCTTAACTCCCTCGATGGCGATGAGAGGGAGGCGCTCGTCGCTTCCCAGAAGGCGTGGATAAGGTGTTACTACGCATACGACGAAGCCCTCAAGCAGCTTTGGCTGGAGCCCGTGAAGATATACTTCGGCGTTACCGGGCAGGAAAGGCGCACCAACGTATACCGGGAGGCCATGCTTCTTCTCCTCATCAACCGCATAACCGACTTGGAGGAATGGAGCAAGGGCAGGCTGGTCAGGCTGGACGCCGGCATGGCAGAGCAAAAAGCCGCAGAGCTGGAGGAGGCGCTTACCCGCCTGAGAGTGAAGATGGGCCTCTGTCTGTATGTCATTCAGGAGGAATACCGCCCCAGGATAATGGACGCACACAGGGCCTATTTCGATTTCTTTGACGCCAATGGGGCTTTTTTGGAGCTCATTTCAAAGGGCGACCGCTCCGCCCTGCTGGGCGAGAAGCTTTTGCAGGCGAACCGCATAGCGTACATCACGGGCGTTCACTATCAGGGCTGCCGCTTCTTCAGGAGAGAGAGGGAGGAATAGCCTTTTCTTGCGCATCCGCAAGCCCTGCGCGGCCCAAACCGCAGGGCTTGGCAATATATTTTCACAAAAAAACAACAAAGGAGAGGAAAACGAAACTATGAAAAAAATCCTGGCGCTCGTTCTTGTACTGATCATGGCCCTTGGCCTGGCAGCCTGTGCAGCCCCCGCTGCCCCTGCCGAAGAACCCACGCCCGCCGCTGAGCCGGAGACCGAGAAGGTCGATTCCCAGGCGATACTGGCAGAGCTCAAAACCCCTGCCGAGGAGAGCAATTGGGAACGCACCACATCGTCTCAGGAGGTCATTGATTTTCTGAAGGTAGTAGCCGAGCACAGCGCCGGCCGCATCATTCTGGACACCACCACCTTCGCTACCGAGGCCGGCACTCCCATATCCTACATGATAATAAGCGACGTAGCCCCCGCCTCCCCCGCCGACGTGCCCGAGGACAAGGGCGTTGTATATGTAAACTGCAATATCCACTCCGGCGAGATCGAGGGCAAGGAATCCATGATGATCTTCGCCCGCGAAGTCGCGCAGGGCAAGCATGACGATCTCCTCAAGGATTTGGTCGTCATCATCGTCCCCAACAGCAACCCCGATGGAAACGACAATCTGGGCAAGAACCGCATAACCACCCAGTTCACGCCCAAGCTGGTAGGCACCCGCGCCGAGGGCAACGGCCTTAACGTCAACCGCGACATGACCAAGCTGGAGACCGCCTGCGGCCGCACCATCGTCAAGCTGATGAACGACTGGAACCCCATCCTCTTCATCGACGCCCACGCGACCGACGGCTCCTATATGCGTCACGCCGTAACCTATAACTGGGGCCTCAACGCCGGAACCGACGCCGAGCTTCTCGCTTACAACCGCGATGTATTCTGCTCACGGGCCCTGCGCGATGGCTCCTATCTGGCCTCCAAGGGCAAGGTAGCCGTCCCCTACGGCAACTGGGGCTATTATTACAGCGACATAGTAGCCGAGGGCTGGCGCACCTTTGAGGACTATGCTCGCTACACCACCAACTATGCCGGTCTCAGGAACAGGCTCGCCCTGCTGCTGGAGGTCTACTCCTACGACGATTTCCCCGTCCGCGTGGATACCCAGTATGAGTGCATCTACGGCGCTCTGCAGGTTGTGGCAAAGGACAAGGACGAAATCAAGGCCATGATCGCAGCCGCCGACGCCCGCTCAGAGGCCCGCGCCACAGAGGGCATCAATCCCGAAAAGGACTTCGTGGCCCTCAACTCCGAAATGACCACCATGCCCTTTGAGGGCAAGGACACCCTGACCGTTCTCTCCTATGAGACCGGCGAGGACGGCACCGTTATCGGCGAGCGCCTGTACGACGACGAGGGCGATCCCTATGCCATCGAGTACGGCGCACCGGTGGACTATGAGACCGAATATTGGGGAACCTTCGTACCCACCGACGTCGAGACCATGGGAGCATACTACCTTATAGACCAGGATTGCACTGAATTCATCGAGCTTATGAAGTTCCACGGCATTGAGATGACCCAGCTTCCCAACGACGTTACCGTCGCGGGCGCAGACCATCTCCACTTCGCCATCAAGTCCTACACCAGCGGCGGCGCAGTCATAGACGGCCGCGAACGCAAGGATTATGAGGGCCACTTCCAGACCCTCGTGACCGGCGAGTGGAAGAAGGGCGACGGCGATATCGTTATCCCCGCCGGTACCTATGTGATCTCCACCGCGCAGCGCTTCGGCTCCTTTGCGGCGCTCATGTGCGAGCCCGCCGCCGTTGACGGAGGCGTAGCATGGAACTTCTTTGACAACTACCTCGATGCCAAGGAAGGCACCTTCCGCGCAAACTACTCCAACGATGTCACCGCCGCTGCCGGCTCCGAAAACGAGCGCAAGGAGCAGGTATCCATACCCATACTCAAGATCCCCGCCTTTGAGACCCTTGCGGAAGCGCTTGCATAACCCCTAACCAAAGGCCCGGACCGCAAAGCCATCCCCCGCAGTAAGCAAGCTGCGGGGGATTTTGATTGGAGTAAAGACAGGAAGTGCCGGGGCATTGTATAATATAATTATTAGTTGTTTTTCATTGCATCGGATCGCGTTTTTGCGCAATACTGATGCAGTATCGGTTTTGCGCGAAAACGGATTTTTGGAGGTGTATGCGATAAAAAAGCTGATAAAAAAGATTTGCTCGGGAATCAGCGTCGGATGTGTTGCTTTCGTGGCGATAATCTTTATATTTCCCCTTTTTGAAGGGGGTGCAAATGCTTTCTTCAGGCAAAAAACCGGGGAAGGCTGGCAGCAGCTCGCCGCGTACTGCATAATAATAGCGACGGGTTTTTCCGTCCCCACCCTGATTTACGAAAGCAGCCGGCTTTCCTTTCGGCTAAAGATTCTGATACATCTAACCGCCGGCGCGCTCATCTACCTTATTACGGCGCATTTCTCGGGGTGGATAAAGACAAGGCCCGACGCCGCAGCCCTGTTTCTCCTTATCTCATCGGCCATCGCCGCTTTCCCCGCGCTCCATGCCTTTCTTTCCGCCAAACGGCGGGCGAAGTAAATAAAAACAACGATCCGAATCCCTTCCCATAGGATAAGGTTCGGATCGTATTGTGCTGGCGGAGCGGAATAAGCAAAATCCGAACACCTCTCGACGTTCGGATTTGCACTTTTTGGTGGAGTCGAGGGGAGTTGAACCCCTGTCCGAAAACCTGTCAGCAAGACTTTCTACGAGCGTAGTCGGTGTATTAACGTTCCCTCAGCCAAGGCAGCTCCCTCCGACAGGATCAGGGCTTCGGTAGCTTCATTAAATCCCACCTGCCGCAAAGCTTAGGCAGGCTGGTTCCCCACATTGATGACGCCGGTTACCGGAGCCGTGGGAAGCGCCGGGCCGACGCGCAGCCTAATTAGGCAGCGAGTGCAAAATCAGATTTGCCAGTTAAATTTAAGTTTTTCCCGTTTTTAACGAAGCACGGGGCTTCGGCTCGCTTATCCGGCCTCCACGATCCCCGTCGAAACCATTTACGACCCCGGATAGCGCAAGGCGTTCTGGCATATCGCCCTGCTATAAGTATTATATCACATTCTGTGCGCTTTATCAAACGCCCGCCGGCTATCTGAAGCGCTCCTCCTTCATGCGGCGCTCCACCTCGCGCTTGGCGTCCCGCGAGGCTATATCGCTGCGCTTATCATAAAGCTTTTTGCCCTTGGCGACCGCAAGCTCCAGTTTTACCCTGCCATCCTTGAAGTAAAGCTGCAATGGTATAAGGCTGTAGCCCTCTACCTGCGCCAGGGCGTTGAGCTTGCGTATCTCGCTCTTGTGCAGCAGCAGCTTGCGCTCCCGGAAGGGATCGCGATTGAATATATTGCCCTGCTCATAGGGGCTAACGTGCATGCCTATGAGGTAGCATTCGCCGTTCTTTACCTGCGCATAGGAATCCTTCAGGTTGACCTTGCCGGCCCGTATGCTCTTGACCTCGGTGCCGACCAGAGCTATTCCGCACTCGTAGGTATCCTCGATGAAATACTCATGGCGTGCCTTTCGATTTTCCGCGACCCTTTTGGTGCCTTTTGCTATGGCCAAAACCGTGGCCTCCCTTCTTGCTCTTAAGAGCTTTTATTTTATCACTGTTTCTACCTCTTGTCGAGCCGTGTCCGCTCCGCTTCGGGCTCTCCCTGGGCGCTTTATGGGGTTTTTCCTCTATTAATTCAAACTCTATCCGGGAAGTTTCCATATCGGCTGATACCGCACGCACCTTTACCTCGTCCCCCAGGCGATACTGCAAGCCTGTAAACCTGCCCACAAGGCGGTAGCCCTTCTCGTCCCATTCATACCTGTCGCCGCTCAGGCTCTCCACCTTCACCCGGCCCTCCACGGTATTGCCCAGCTCCACGAAAAAGCCGCCCTGGGTTACGCCGGATATGACGCCCTGATACTCCTCGCCTATGTGCTGCGCCATGTATTCGCACTTTTTCAGGTCGTCCGCGGCCCGCTCAGCCTCCGTTGCGGTCACCTCCCGGCCTGAGCACTGGTCTGAAGCTCCCGGCAGGTACGCCTTCCATCGTTTGAGGTTCTCCTCGTCCAGCCTGCCTTCCAGGGATTCATTCAATGCCCTGTGAACCAGTAGATCAGGATAGCGCCGTATTGGCGAGGTAAAGTGGCAGTAGTACTTAGCCGCAAGCCCGAAATGGCCGTCGCAGTCGGGGCTGTACTTGGCCTTGGTCATAGCCCTGAGAGTGACGTTATTTATCACCCTCTCCTCCGAACTTCCGGCAGCCTTGAGCAGCATTTTGCGCACATCGGCAGGCTGAACCTTTTCCGCGTTGCCTACACCGTAGCCCAGTGTATGGAGGAATGTGTTAAGCTCCTTTATTCGCTCCGGGTCAGGGGCCTCATGCACCCGGTACATAAGGGGCAGGCCCTTGTCCACTCCATCCTTGGCCACAGTCTCGTTGGCAGCCAGCATGAACTCCTCTATCATCATATTCGCTTCACCCCTGATGTGCAGCGAAACGCCAACGGCCCGGCCATTGCCGTCAAGATGTATATCTGCCTCAGGCAGGTCGAAGTCTATTGCGCCCCGCCGCTGCCGCTTGGCCTTGAGTATATCCTTTAGGCGGCGCATCTCGCCAAGCATTGGCATAATATCGGAGTACTTCGCAGCCATATCCGGGTCTCCTGCAAATATGGCGTTGACCTCGTCGTATGTCATGCGGTAATTCGAGCGTATTACGCTCTTTGCGATATTGTGATGCACTACCTTGCCATGTGAGTCTATGTCCATTACACAGGAAAGTGTAAGCTTATCCTCATCCGGATTCAGGGAACAGAGGCCGTTGCTCAGCTCTTTGGGAAGCATAGGCAGCACCCTGTCAGGAAAATACACGCTGGTGCCTCTCTTGTATGCCTCCACGTCTATGGGGCTGCCACGCTTTACATAGTGGCTCACGTCAGCTATATGTACCCCCAGTCTGTACAGGCCGTCGGCCATCTCCAATGATACCGCGTCGTCAAGATCCTTGGCGTCCGCACCGTCTATGGTTATGGTGAGCGCGCCGCGCAGATCCCGCCTGTTGGTGAGCGCGTCCGCATCGGGGGCCTTTAGCCCCTCGGCCTGCCTCTGCGCCCCATCGGGGAATTTATCAGGCAGCTCCAGCCGCCGTATGATGGAGAGCATGTCTATGCCCTTATCCCCCGGCCTGCCCAGTACTTCGGCTATCTTGCCCAGCATGGGCCGCCTTGCCCCGGGATACTGGGTTATTTCTGCTACCACCTTGTCGCCGTGGTTTGCGCCGTTGGTATGGGAAAAGGGTATGAGCACATCCTCTGCCACCCTGCTGTCGTCGGGTACCACGTAACCGCCGTACTCGTTGTCCGCCTCAAACGTGCCTATTACCCGGCCACCCGCTCTCCTGGCTATCATCTCCACAGCTCCCCGGTCGTTCCTGCCCCGGGGGGAGCCGGTAAGTTTCCTCACCCACACAGTATCCCCGTGTAAGGCGCCGTTCATATCCTCCGCGGCGATGAACAGGTCTCCGCTGCCGTCTGCGGGTATAAAGAAGCCGAAGCCGCGGCCGTTGCCCTGTATGCGGCCGTATATAAGGCCAAGCTGTTCCGGTAGAGCCGCCTTGCCCCGGCGCGTGATTATCACACGGCCATCCCTTGAAAGCTCCTTCAGCGCCAGCTTTATTTCTTCTATCTGTATCTCGCCGCCGTTATCCGTCATGCTCTTGTATATATCCTCAGCGCTCATTGGGCGGCCCGTTCCAGCTATCATCCCGTTTATTATTTCTTTAAGTTCCAAATTGTTCTTCAATTTCTCCTTTGTTTTTTCGCACAAAAACAGGGGCATACCTTAGCGGCACGCCCCAGAGTCACATTTTTGCCTTTTATCAGCTTATTATAGCCATGGCAATAGCGATCACGCCGATTGCAACTGCAAGTATCTTGGTGATGCGCTGAAGCTTGGCCTCCCTGCTGGCCTTCTGGCCGCGGGCGGTAAAGGACTGGGTATCGCCGCCGAACGCGCTGCCGAGGCCCGCGCTCTTGGACTGCTGCATAAGTACTACGGCTATCATTGCGATAGACAGGACTATCAGCACGATGTTAAGAATTGTGTTCAGAGTTTGCATTATATATACTTCCTCCCCTGGAATACTTTCGCATTGCACGCGAAGGCTATTGTATCACACCCGCAGTAAAAAATCAAATACTTTTGCCGCTTTATGCGCTTTTTATCAAAATGGCCTTCCCTTTTGCCGCATTACTTCTCTATCAGGCTCTTGCCGGTCATTTCCCTGGGTATCTCCATGCCCATCAGGTCCAGCATGGTGGGGGCAAGGTCGGAGAGCCTGCCGCCGGAGCGGAGCTTTGCGTCCTTTCTGCCGTTATCCACCAGTATCACCGGCACCGGATTGGTAGTGTGTGCGGTAAAGGGAGTAATGCCGTCGTCCGCAAGCATCTTTTCGCAGTTGCCGTGATCCGCAGTGATTATGGCCCTTCCGCCATTCCTGAGGATGGCCTCGACTACCTTGGCGGCACATTCGTCAACGGTATGGACAGCTTTCACCGCCGCCTCCATTACGCCGGTATGGCCTACCATGTCCGGGTTGGCGAAGTTGAGTATCATCACGTCGTATTTGCCGCTGTCTATGCGCTTTACCGCCTCCTCGGTTACCTCATAGGCGCTCATCTCGGGCTGGAGATCGTAGGTGGCTACCTTTGGGGAAGGTATAAGGCACCTGTCCTCCCCGGGATTTGGGGCCTCCACGCCGCCGTTGAAGAAAAAGGTCACGTGTGCGTATTTCTCGGTCTCGGCTATCCTAAGCTGGGTCTTGCCGCAGGCCGCAAGGTACTCCCCAAGGGTGTTGTTAAGATGTTCTGGCCTGAAGGCTATGTCCACCTTATCCCCGAAGGTCTTGTCGTACTGGGTCATGCAGACGTAATGTACAGGGAAGAAGCCCTTCCTGCGCTCGAAGCCGTCAAAGTCTTCCATTATAAAGGCGCGGGTTATCTCCCTCGCCCTGTCGGGGCGGAAGTTGTAGAAGATTATGCTGTCGTCAGCCTGTATGGTAGCCACTGGCCTGCCGTTATCGGTTATAACGGTAGGAACTACGAACTCGTCGGTGACGCCCGCATCGTAGCTCGCCTGCATGGCATGTACGGGGTCGGTATCGTAGTTACCCTCGCCGTATACCATGGCGGCATATGCCTTTTCTACCCGCTCAAAGCGGTTGTCCCGGTCCATGGCGTAATAGCGTCCCATTACGGTGGCTATTTTACCCACGCCTATCTCGGCTATCTTCTTCTGGTATTCCTCGATGAACCCCTTGCCGCTTTCGGGAGGAACGTCACGGCCGTCCATGAAGCAGTGTACATATACCTTACTGAGGCCATGACGTTTTGCAAGCTCCAGCAGTCCGAAGAAGTGCTTCTGATGGCTGTGCACGCCGCCGGGACCTACGAGGCCGTATATGTGCAGTGCGGAATCGTGCTTTCTGCAATTCTCAACGGCGCCCAAAAAGGCGGGATTCTCAAAGAAATCCCCGTCCTTTATGGATTTGGTTATTCGGGTCAGCTCCTGATATACGATACGTCCCGCGCCTATGTTCATATGGCCTACCTCGGAGTTGCCCATCTGGCCGTCAGGCAGGCCTACGTCCTCGCCGGAAGCCTCTATGAGGGTATGGGGGTACTCCTTGAGGAGTCTGGAAATATTATTTATACCGTCAGCCTTTATGGCGTTGCCCTGAGTTTCCTCGCTATGGCCAAAGCCGTCCAGTATCACAAGTGCGGTCATCTTTTTCATATCAGACAAATCTCCTGTTTAATAATTGTGGCACTTATGCCTTAATCATTATAATTCACTACCTGAGAGAAGTCCACAGCCTTAAGGCTGGCGCCGCCTATAAGGCCGCCGTCTATTTCGGGCATTGCCATGAGGCTCCTTGCGTTGGAGGGCTTCATGCTTCCGCCATACTGTATTCGAAGGGCTTCTGCGGTTTCCTTGCCGAACATGCCGGCTACGGTCGCCCTTATCATGCCTATGGTTTCGTTTGCCTGCTCGTCGGTGGCGGTCTTGCCGGTACCTATGGCCCAGATAGGCTCGTAGGCGATCACCAGCTTGGCAACGTCCCCGGCCGCTATGCCTTCAAGGTCCTTCTTTACCTGACCGCTGACCTTGGCCTCTGTCCTGCCGCTTTCCCTCTCCTCCAGGGACTCGCCTACGCAGATTATGGGGGTGATGCCTGCGGCTATGGCTGCCTTGGCGCGGGCGTTCACAGTTTCGTCCGTCTCGCCAAAGTACTGCCTGCGCTCACTGTGGCCTATTATGGCGTACTCCACGCCCAGCTCCTTAAGCATGTTTGCGGAAACTTCGCCGGTAAAAGCGCCCTTCTCTGCCCAGTGTATATTCTGAGCGCCAAGGCGTATATTGCTGTCCTTGATAAGCTCGGATACCGCTGATAGATCAACGTAAGGAGGGCATACCACTACCTCGCACTTTGCGTCCTTGACGAGGGGCTTCAACTCCTCTACCAAGGCCCTTGCCTCGGAGGGGGTCATGTTCATCTTCCAGTTGCCTGCAATAATGGGTCTACGCATGTTTATTTATCTCCAATTCAAAATTTTATGCTTTATCACTTGTCGTCAAGAGCCGCTACGCCGGGCAGCACCTTGCCCTCAAGGAACTCCAGGCTTGCGCCGCCGCCGGTGGAGATGTGGGTCATCTTGTCCGCATAGCCCAGCTTCTTTACGGCGCTGGCGGAGTCGCCGCCGCCTATAATGGTGGTGCCCTTGCACTCTGCGCAGGCCTCGGCAACAGCCGCAGTACCCTTTGCGAAGGCGTCAAACTCGAACACACCCATAGGGCCGTTCCATACTACGGTGCCGGCTTTCCTTATCTCCTCGCCAAAGAGCTTGGCGGTCTTCTCTCCTATATCCATGCCCATATAGCCATCGGGTATCCTGTCGGAATCCACGGTCATGTATTCCGCGTCAGCCTTGAACTCCCTGGCGACCACAGTATCCACTGGCAGCAGCATCTTTACGCCCTTTGCATCGGCGTCAAGCATCAGCTTCTTTGCAAGCTCTATGCTGTCTGCGTCAAGCAGGGAGTTGCCGATGTTATAGCCCAGCGCCTTGAAGAAGGTATAAGCCATGCCGCCGCCGATTATCAGGGTATCGCACTTGTTCAGCAGATTCGTTATGACGCCTATCTTGTCCGCTACCTTTGCGCCGCCCAGTATGGCCACGAAGGGGCGCACGGGGTTCTCCAGAGCACCGCCCATTACGGAAAGCTCCTTGCCGATAAGGAAGCCTGCGACCGCAGGCAGGTACTGGGCTACGCCCGCGGTGGAAGCATGGGCGCGATGTACGGTGCCGAAGGCGTCGGATACGTATATATCTGCCAGAGAAGCCAGTTTCTTGGCGAAGTCGGGGTCGTTCTTTTCTTCTTCCTTATGGAAACGCAGGTTCTCGAGAAGCAGTATTTCGCCTTCCCTGAGCTCGCCTGCCATCTTTTCGGTCTCCTTGCCAATGCAGTCCGGCGCAAAGCTGATCCTGACGCCCGGCAGCAGCTCCTTGAGCCTTTCCGCTACGGGAGCGAGGGAAAACTCCATCTTGCGCTCACCCTTGGGCCTGCCCAGATGGGAGCAGAGTATGACCTTTGCACCGTGCTCGAGAAGATACTTTACAGTGGGCAGCGCCGCCGTTATGCGCTTGTCGTCCGCTACTTTTCCGTCCTGAAGTGGTACGTTGAAGTCGACCCTTACCAGCACCCGTTTGCCCTTTACGTTTACGTCCTCAACGGTCTTCTTTGCCATAATATTTTTTAAACCTCCAAATTCGATCCGCCCAGCGGCAATTGCCCCTGCTGCGGCATGTTATCACATTTCATATTGATTATTTTATCACATTTGCGGCAAGCTGCATATTGCTTATTTGAATAACACCCCTTTACGCCATAAGCGCCGCTGTCAGAGATTATTATTCACTTTTTACCCGTATCCTAACAATGGATAATGTGCTATAATCAGCCTATGAAAAGGCTTACTGTTTTTATAATATGCATATTGCTGCTGGCCTCGGGCTGCGCCAAAAAGGAGGAAAAGGCCTCCCTGTTTGCTGTCGACCCGCTGAACGGCGGCGCAAAAACGGACGAGGCGGCTTTACCGGGCCCCAAAGGCATCGCAGGCCTTGAAACGGCGCCCGCTGCGGAGCCTGCCGCCACGGCAGACCCTGGGGCTGCGCCTTCACCTGCAGTCACTCTCACCGGCACGGCAGCCTACGTGTTCGACGGCGCGGAGGGGCCGACGCTTTACGGTGCAGCAGCATACGAAAACACCGGCAACTGCCCCGTCATAATCACAAATGCCGCGCTTTCATTTAATGTTGGCGGCACGGCGTATCAGTATTCCTTCGTCCCGATCATGAACGACAAGACCGTGGTGCTGCCCGGGGAGACCTCCTTCGTTGCCTTCTGGCACAAAGATTCTTCCCTCACCCCGGGCACAGCCGCAGCCATGACTGCCAGCCTCGATTGCGCAAAGGCCGAAGGCCGCGACGTTACCGTATACGCAAAGGACATTTTCTTGGCCGACAACTACCCCGGCTTCACCACCATGACAGGCACGCTGTCATCAGACGGCGAATGCGACCTCAATCTGGTCTATATCGGCTTTTACGACAGCAGCGACAACCTTATAGGGGTATGGCACTTCACCAAAAATGCCCCTATGGACGGCAGCGACTCCAAGAGCTTCTCAATACACATGAAGGAGCTGCCAATAGATGGTCTCGCGGAAAAGACCTCGAGCGTAAAGGTAATTGGAATTGGTTTTTAAGCGTTTCGCAAAAGTTATGCGCCGCGGCTCAACGCCGCGGCGCATTTTTTTGTTGTTTATGACTGCACCAGGAACGCATTGATAAATACATCAAGGTCGCCGTCTATGACGGACTGTATATTGCCCACCTCGACTCCGGTGCGGTGATCCTTTACCAGAGTATAGGGCTGGAATACATAGGAGCGTATCTGGCTGCCCCATTCTATCTTCTTCATCTCGCCCTTTATCTCAGCCATGTGCTCAAGGCGCTCCCTCTCGGCCAGCTCCAGCAGCTTGCCCTTCAGTATGCGCATAGCCATGTCCTTATTGTGGAGCTGGCTGCGCTCGTTCTGGCACTGTACCACTATGCCGGTGGGGAAATGTGTTATACGTATTGCCGAGCTTACCTTGTTGACGTTCTGGCCGCCTGCGCCGCCGGAGCGGTAAGTGTCTATGCGGATATCGTCGGGGTTGATCTCTATCTCGCTGGTGTCCTCCTCGAATATGGGAGTTACGTCCAGCGACGCAAATGAGGTATGCCGCTTGCCGAACGCGTCGAAGGGGGATATGCGCACCAGCCTGTGCACTCCCTTTTCGGCCTTCAGGTAACCGTAGGCGTTATCGCCCTCTACCTCGAAGGTTACGGACTTTATGCCCGCCTCGTCCCCCGCCAGATAGTCAAGCTCCCTGACGGTCCAGCCCTTGCTCTCGCAGTATCGGGTGTACATTCTGTACAGTATTGATACCCAGTCCTGAGCCTCTGTTCCGCCGGCGCCCGCATGAAGGGACAGTATGGCGTTGAGCCTGTCATACGGGCCCTTCAGCAGCGTTTCGAGCTTCAGCGCCTCTACCTTGCTTTCAAGATGGGGCATATCCTTTATGAGCTCGTCCGCTATCTCCTGGTCGTCGCCCTCCTCCGCCATGTCCGCCATCACCTCGGCGTCCTCCAGCAGGCCCCTGAGCTTGTTGTACTTTTCCAGCTTGGCAGAGATGGTTTTCATGCGCTGGTTGGCTTTATTGGCCGCCTCAACGTCATCCCAGAAATCCGGTGCGCCCATCTTCTTTTCCAGTTCTTCCTTTTCGGCCGCTAATCCTGCGACGTCAAAGGGACTCACCTGCCTTTGTAAGTGTTTCCTGCATTGCTGCAAGCTGCTGCCTGCATTCGTCCAGCTGGATCACTGCTACTCACATCCTTTCGATTTTTCCTTGATAATATTTTTATAGCGCGCTAAGGCTTATTTATCCCTGCCGCAGCACTGCTTATACTTCTTGCCGCTGCCGCAGGGGCAGGGGGCGTTGCGGCTTATCTTTCCCTCTATGCGCTTGGGTCGTGCGGGGGCGTCGCCCTTCGTTTCAACGGGCTTGGCTACCTGCTGCCGCTGAGGAGCGCCGGCGGAGATCACCACATGGTAGAGGTTGCGGACGGTGCGCTCCCTTATGCCCTGCACCATCTCGTCGAACATATCGAAGCCCGCGTTGCGGTAGGCGATGACCGGATCCTTCTGGCCTATGGCCTGCAGGGATATTCCCTGGCGCAGCTGATCCATGGCGTCGATATGATCCATCCAGTGCTCATCTACCGCCCGGAGCAGCACTACCCGCTCAAGCTCCCGCATATCCGCCTCCACGCCAAGCTGGGCCGCGGCCTGCATAAGGCCCTCCTCCTTCAGCCGGTAAGCCCTATGGGCAAAGTCCTTTACTGCGGACTGAAGCTTCTCTGCATCGGTGATCCCGGCTATATCCCTGCCGCAGTCCATTGCGGTTATGTTAAGTATCTCCGTGCGGAGGCCCTCCATATCCCATTCGGAGCTGGGGTGGGAGCCGGGGCAGAACTGGGCGCAGCGGAGGCTTACCGTCTCGTCCACCATCTCCATTATGGAATCGTGTATGTCCTCGCCCATGAGCACCCTGCGGCGCTGGCCGTAGATTATCTCCCTCTGGCGGTTCATTACGTCGTCGTACTGGAGGACGTTCTTGCGGATGTCGAAGTTATAGCTCTCTACCCTCTTCTGCGCCGCTTCGATCTGCTTGGTGAGTATCCCCGCCTCTATGGGGATATCTTCATCGGGGCTTATCTTCTGCATGAGGTCCCGTACCCGCTCGCCGCCGAAACGCTGCATCAGGTCGTCCTCCATGGATACGTAGAACCTCGTTGAGCCCGGGTCTCCCTGACGGCCAGCGCGGCCGCGGAGCTGGTTGTCTATACGTCGTGATTCGTGGCGCTCCGTGCCTATTATATGCAGGCCGCCCACGGCCACCACCTGCTCGTGCTCGGCGTCGGTATCTGCCTTGTATCTGGCGTATGCGTCGGCATACCTGCCCCGGGCAGCCAGTATTTCCTCATCGTCCGTGTCGGCGTGTCCGGTCGCCTCCTCCACCATGCTCTCCTCCATGCCTTCGCGGAGCAGCTCCTGGCGTGCAAGGAAATCCGGGTTGCCGCCCAGCAGTATATCGGTACCTCGGCCGGCCATGTTGGTGGCTATGGTCACGTTGCCGTATTTACCGGCCTGGGCTACTATCTGCGCCTCGCGGGCGTGGAGCTTGGCATTCAGCACCTCATGCTTTATCCCCCTCATGTCCAGCATATGGGAAAGCATTTCGCTCTTTTCCACGGATATGGTTCCAACGAGGATAGGCCTACCGGTCTTGTGGACTTCCACTATCTCGTTCACCACGGCGTTAAACTTGGCCTTCTGGTTAGTATATACGATATCGTTGAGGTCCTTCCTGGCGAGGGGCTTATTTGTGGGTATCTCCACCACGTCAAGGTCGTATATCGCCTGAAACTCCTGCTCCTCCGTCTTGGCGGTACCGGTCATGCCCGCCAGCTTCTTGAACATGCGGAAATAGTTCTGGAAGGTTATGGTGGCAAGGGTGCGGTTCTCCCGCTCTACCTTTACGCCTTCCTTTGCTTCGAGGGCCTGATGCAGCCCGTCGCTGTACCGCCTGCCCAGCATAAGACGTCCGGTGAACTCATCCACTATGAGCACCTTGCCGTCCTGCACTACGTAGTCCTTATCCCTTTCAAACAGGGCGTGGGCCTTCAGGGCCTGCTGTATGTGGTGGTTCAGCTCGGAATACTCCTGCTTTGATATGTCGTCTATGCCGAAGAACCTCTCGGCCTTCTCCATGCCCCGGGCGGTAAGGGCTACGGTGCGCGCCTTTATGTCCGCCATATAGTCGCCGGATTCAGGCTGCTCCACGCCCATGAGCTGATCGGACTTGCTGAGCTTGACGATATTCTCGCCCCGCTCCAGACGGCATACGAATCTATCCGCCTTCTCGTACATATCCGTGGATTCCTCGCCGTGGCCGGATATGATAAGAGGGGTGCGGGCCTCATCGATCAGTATGGAGTCCACCTCATCCACTATGGCGTAGTTGAGCTCCCGCTGCACCATCTGGGATTTGTAAACCACCATGTTGTCCCGGAGATAGTCAAAGCCGAACTCGTTGTTGGTGCCGTAGGTGATGTCGCAGGCATAGGCCTCCCGCCGCTCGTCGTTGTCCTTTTCGTGTATTATGCAGCCCACGGTCATGCCGAGGAACTTATATATCTTGCCCATCCACTGGGCGTCGCGCTCCGCCAGGTAGTCGTTCACGGTGACTATATGCACGCCGTGGCCGGAGAGGGCGTTGAGGTAGGCGGGCAGCGTCTCGGTTATGGTCTTGCCCTCGCCCGTCTTCATCTCGGCTATGCGGCCCTGATGCAGCACTATGCCGCCCAGAAGCTGTACGTCGTAATGCCGCTGGCCTATGGTGCGCTTTGCGGCCTCGCGGACTACGGCGAATGCCTCCGGCAGCAGGTCATCCTCGGTCTCGCCGTTATTCAGGCGCGCCCTGAATTCATCTGTCTTGGCCCGAAGCTCCTTGTCCGTAAGGGCCTCCATGCCGCCCTCCAGCTCATTTATTTTTTTTACCATGGGCATGAGCTTTTTAACCTGCGCCTCCGAGGTGCTGCCCAGCAGTTTATCCAAGAATCCCATTATTTTCCTCCATAAGCCCGGCAAAAGGGCATTATACTTATGATTATATACCATTGCAGTATAGCATAAACTACGCTTCATTACAAATAAGGCGCAGTCTTTTTGCCATGCTTTTACAGTTTGTTTTATTTTGTTACGCGCTGTTCAGTGATATATTTAATTGAGGACTTCAATATGATGTTTACGGAGGCGCATATATGTACTACCTTCTTATAATAGCCGGCGGGCTTATGACGATGGACACAATCTGGCTCTCCACCGTATGCAACGGCAACCTCGGCACCGCCCTTCCCGCAATAATGGGCGTGCCGCTGCTGCTCATAGGCCTGTTCAGGGGCTTTTTCATACAGTGGTTCCGCACCCCTGCGGGGCATATCGCAAAGGTGCTGCTCATAGCCTGCTACTCGGCGGCGGTGGTGTTTTTCTGCTGCATGGGGGCAATGCTGGGCTCTGCCGCCCACAGGAAGGCGGATTACGGCAAGGACGTACTCATCGTGCTGGGCTGCGCCGTACGCGGAGAGCGGGTATCCCTCACCCTCAAGCTCAGGCTGGACGCCGCGCTTGAGTATCTGGAGCACAGCCCAAATACCGCGGTGATAGTATCCGGCGGCAAGGGTGACGGCGAAAATATAAGCGAGGCGGAGGCCATGAAGCGATACCTGGTATCCCACGGCGTAGACGAAAGCCGCATAATAACGGAGGATAAGTCCACCAGCACATGGGAAAACTTCAAATTCTCGAAAATGATACTTGACGAGCGCTTCCCCGGCGCTTCCGCCGCCTTCGTCACCACCAACTTTCACGTTTACCGGGCGGGGAGGGTAGCCATAATGAACGGCATTGAAGCTGAGGGCTACGGCGCAAAGGACGTATGGTACACCAAGCTCAACAACTACATGCGGGAAAGCATAGCGGTAGCCGTATACAGGCTGCGGGGGCTCCTCATATAGCCGAAGCAAAAAATGCCGTTCACAACGGCATTTTTTATTTGACTTTTATCCTGCGTGAATATAGACTAAAACATTATAGTTTTGCTGTTTTTGCAATAAATTTTTATTATATAGCGGGGAATTATTATGGACAATCTGACTGAAAGCTTCGGCGAGCTGGTGTTCAGCGACCGCGCCATGGCGGAGCGCATGAGCGGCGAGGCTTACGCCGCCCTCAAGGACGCTATCCGCTCCGGAGAACCACTGGACATAAACGTGGCAAACGCAGTGGCAGACGCCATGAAGGCATGGGCGCTGGAAAAGGGCGCCACCCACTACACCCACTGGTTCCAGCCTCTCACCGGCGTTACCGCAGAAAAGCACGAGGGCTTCCTTGGCTGCGGCCGGGATGGCAGTGCCATCATAGAGTTTTCCGGCAAGGAGCTCATAATGAGCGAGCCTGACGCCTCAAGCTTCCCCTCAGGCGGCCTCAGGCCCACCTTTGAGGCCAGAGGCTACACCGCATGGGATCCCACCAGCCACGCATTCATAAAGGACGCCACGCTGTGCATACCCACTCTGTTCTTCTCTTACGGCGGAGACGCTCTGGATAAAAAGACCCCTCTGCTGCGCTCCATGGACCTCATCAACCGGGAATGCCTTCGCATACTCAAGCTGTTCGGCCACGAGGATGTGAAGAAGGTCATATCCACCTCCGGCGCAGAGCAGGAGTATTTCCTTGTGGAAAAGTCCCTTTACGACCAGAGGCCGGATCTCGTCCTCTGCTCCCGCACCCTCTTTGGGGCAAAATCCCCGAAAGGGCAGGAGATGGACGATCATTATTATGGCGCCATATCCCCCCGGGTAAGCTATTTCATGCGGGATCTTGACACCGAGCTTTGGCAGCTGGGCGTATTCGCCAAGACGGAGCACAAGGAAGTGGCTCCCGGCCAGTACGAGCTGGCGCCGGTATTTGCAGACTCCAACACCGCTACGGACCACAACCAGCTGGTGATGGAAATAATGAAAAAGACCGCACTCCGCCACGGCATGGTATGCCTGCTGCACGAGAAGCCCTTCGCCGGGCTCAACGGCTCCGGAAAGCACAACAACTGGTCGCTCTCCACGGATACCGGCATGAATTTGCTGGCCCCCGGCAAATCCCCCAAGGATAATCTGCAGTTTTTGCTTTTCCTTGCGGCCATAATAAAGGCTGTCGATGAGCATCAGGATCTCCTGCGCGTCTGCTGCGCTGCCGCCAGCAACGACTGCCGCCTGGGAGGCTTTGAAGCGCCCCCCGCAATAGTCTCCATGTTCCTCGGGGACACCCTCTACGACCTGCTCACCTCAATAGAGCACAAGGAGGAATACGAGGAGGGCGGCGACAGGATACTTGAAAGCGGCGTATGCACCGTTCCGAGGCTCCGCATAGACACCACCGACCGCAACCGCACCTCCCCCTTCGCCTTCACCGGCAACAAGTTCGAGTTTCGAATGCTGGGCAGCAGCCAGAGCATAGCCGACGCCAACACCGTCATAAACACCATAGTGGCGGAGGCCCTGTCGGAATTCGCCGAGCGCCTCGAAAAGGCCGAGGACTTCCGCCGTGAAGCCTTCAGAATAATACGCCACACCATGCGGGACCACAAGCGCATACTGTACAACGGCAACAACTACAGCGAAGAATGGATAAAGGAAGCGGAAAGCCGCGGCCTTGCCCATCTGCCCACCACTGTGGACGCCATGCACTGCTTCATAAGCGAAAAGAACATCTCCCTTTTCACCAGATGGGGCATATATACCGAGCGTGAAATGCGCTCAAGGTACGATATATCCCTTGAGAACTACGCAAAGCTCATACGCATCGAGGCCAGCACCATGCTCAGCATGGCACAGCGCAGCATACTCCCCGCCGTAATAGGCTACGAGAGCAAAATCGCCGAGGCCGTATCGGCAAAGGATAGGCTCGGCGTACCCAACGATGCGGAATATGCGCTTTTGAAGGGCCTCTCCGCAGGCGTCAACGCTCTGCACAAGCGCATAGGCGGCCTGTTCGACGCAATAGCCGCAATGCCCAAGGGGAACGGCGAGGCCGCTGAATACTGCCGCGACAAGCTGCTGCCCGCCATGGGTTCCCTGCGTGAGGCGGCAGACGCTCTGGAGACCATCACTGCCAAGGAATACTGGCCCTTCCCCGGCTACGAGGACCTGCTGTTCAATCTCTGATCGCAGCGGATATTACAGTGTCCTTCCATGTGTTTTTTCGCTGGAAGAACACTGTTTTTCTTTGGCGCACATGTGATTTTTTTAACGGCAAAAGCTTAATTATTTTGTATATATTGCGCCGATTTGTTATTTTATAATGTTGACATTCGGGGTTATGAGAATTATTATAAGGTCAGGTGGAGGAAGATGTCTGCCAGCTTTATTATACTCATTTTAAAACATAAATTTCCCTGCTCAGGCGCAGGGCAAATAAGCAATATTTATAAATCGTGGAGGTAACAATTTAATGAACGCTTACATCGAGTCCGTAATCGAAAAGTGCAAAAAGCGCGACGGTAACGAGAAAGAATTCATTCAGACCGTAGAAGAAGTTCTGCGTTCTCTTGAGACCGTTATCGAGCAGCACCCCGAATACGAGAAGGCAGCCCTTCTTGAGCGCCTCGTAGAGCCCGAGCGCACTATCGAGTTCCGCGTTGTTTGGGTAGACGATGCCGGTAAGGTAAACGTAAACCGCGGCTACCGCGTACAGTTCAACAGCGCCATCGGCCCCTACAAGGGCGGCCTGCGCTTCGCTTCCCACGTAAATCTTTCCGTTATGAAGTTCCTCGGCTTCGAGCAGACCTTCAAGAACAGCCTGACCTCTCTGCCCATGGGCGGCGGCAAGGGCGGTTCCGATTTCGATCCCAACGGCAAGAGCGATGCAGAAATCATGCGTTTCTGCCAGGCCTTCATGACCGAGCTCTATCGCCACATCGGTCCCAGCATTGACGTTCCCGCCGGCGATATCGGCGTAGGCGGCCGCGAGATAGGCTATCTGTTCGGCCAGTATAAGCGCATTCGCGGCGCTTACGAGAACGGCGTCCTCACCGGCAAGGGCCTCAGCTACGGCGGCTCCCTGATCCGTCCCGAGGCTACCGGCTTCGGCGCTATCTACTATGTATGCGAAGTCCTCAAGCATGAGCATGACACCATCGAGGGCAAGACCATCATAATGTCCGGCTTCGGCAACGTTGCATGGGGCATCGCCACCAAGGCCTCCCAGCTGGGCGCAAAGGTCGTTACCCTTTCCGGCCCCGACGGCTACTGCTACGATCCCGACGGCATCTGCACCCAGGAAAAGCTGGACTATATGCTGGAGATGCGCGCCTCCGGCCGCAACAGGGCTCAGGACTATGCTGACAAGTTCGGCGTAAAGTTCGTCCCCGGCAAGAAGTCCTGGGAGGTCAAGGGCGACATCTGCATGCCCGCCGCATATCAGAACGAGATCGGTATGCCCGAAGCTGAGCAGATCCTTGCCAACGGCACCAAGTACTACATCGAAGTTGCCAATATGCCCACCACCAACGAAGCTCTGTTCTTCCTTATGGGCAAGGGCCTCGTAGTAGCTCCCTCCAAGGCCGTCAACGCCGGCGGCGTAGCCACCTCCGGTCTGGAAATGAGCCAGAACTCCGAGCGTCTCGCCTGGAAGGCCGAGGAAGTCGATACCCAGCTCCATCACATCATGACCAACATTCATGCCGCCTCCGCCAAGGCAGCTGAAGAGTGCGGTCTGGGCTACAACCTGGTAGCAGGCGCCAACATCGCCGGCTTCAAGAAGGTTGCAGACGCCATGATGGCTCAGGGTCTTGTCTGATTTAAAGCTTAGCTTTTCGGAGAAGCGGGTTCCCCGCTTCTCCGATTTTTTTACGCATTTCACCTTCAGGAGGATTTATGGACAGCTGCTACATTACACCAAAGGAAGACATGCATAAGGGGGCGTACATCATAGCCGACCCACACAAGGGCTTACGCGACGGGGCGCTGCTTTTTGACGCTGCCCAGGAGGAGCTTGCCAGGAAGGCCGCCATGTACCTCGCCGTCCAAGGGATCGCCCTGCGGCTCATAAGGGTGGATGACTTTGAGCGGTTCATGGCTCAGGAGCAGGAGTATAGGAACAGGCTGTTAGGTGGCTTCCCGGCCGCCGTCATCAAAAATGTGAGCTGGGCGGAAGCGCTTGGCATAAATGCAGCCCGGGGCGAAACGCCCGCCGAGCTTGCCAGCGCCGTAAAAGAGGCTATATTGAAGTAGAAGGGCCAAAAGCCCTGTTCAATCTTTTTTAATACCTACTTTACCGATTGTACACTTAATCTGCATTTTCTCGCCACATTTTGCTGGTAATATAACAATCACAGAAGGAAAGAACTTGCAGATAGTAACTCCATCCATAAAGATTTCTCCCCCTAAAGCAAAAAGCCGGCTTAGTCCACCGGCTTTTTGTTTTTCCTTTTTTCCGCCCCGTACACGGTTTGTTAATAGTTACTTTACCGATCGTACATGAATTCTGCATTTTTCCGCCGCAATCTTCGTGTATTATAATAATCGCAGAAGGGAAACCGCTGCAAGATAATAACTCCATCCATAAGATTTCTCCCCCTAAAGCAAAAAGCCGGCTTAGTCCACCGGCTTTTTGTTTTTTTATATTATTTCTCTTATTCCCCGTACAGCGGCAGCACCTTATCCGGCGCTATGCCGACCTCCTTGGGGGCGCTATACGGCTCCCGCCTCTGAAGCTTTACCCAGAGGAGCATTTTTTTATCCCCTTGGCACGCGAACGTGAAGGGCTGCGTCAGCTCGAAGGGGTCCTCTATTGGCTGCCCGCAGACTATGGCATACCTGTTATGGCGTTCCTCCTCAAGTATGTCGTGGGCCCGCACTCCTACGGCACAAAGTCCGTCATGCAGCTGGGCGGCGGCAGTAAGGGTAACGCCCCAGTCTACGGCATAAAGCTGGTGCTCTCCCCGTTTCTCCGCCTTTGATATGTTTTTGCAGCCGGTAAGGCTTGCGGCGGCTACGGTATGGGGATCCTCGAAAAGCTCCTTTGTCGGGCGCGGAGGGGTCGTACTTCCTTTATCCATCACAGCGATACTCCGGCAAAGTCTGTAAGCCTCGTCCCTGCTGTGTGTCACCAACAGAACCGGGCCGCCGTAATTTTTCAGCAGCTCCCGCATCTCCGCCTGAAGCCTCTCCCGAAGGTATGTATCCAGCGCGGAAAACGGCTCGTCCAGCATCAGAAGCCTTGGCTTGTTCACCAGTATCCTGCCCAGCGCCGCCCGCTGCTGCTGGCCGCCCGAAAGCTGGTACGGCCTGTGCCTTTCCAGCCCGTTGAGCCCCATCAGCGCTATCATTTCATCCGCCTCTTTTACCCGCTGAGCCCTATCCGGCTGGTTTTTGAGGCCGCAGAGTATGTTCTGCCTGAGAGTCATATTGGGAAACAGGGCGTAATTTTGAAAAAGATAGCCCACCCTGCGCTGCTGGGGGTGAAGGTCTATGCGCTTTCTGCTGTCGTAGAGTACCACGCCGTCCAGCTCTATATGCCCGCTGTCCGGCCGTTCTATGCCTGCGATGCACTTAAGCGTCATGCTCTTGCCGCAGCCGGAGGAGCCCAGTATGCCCGTAACTCCCTCCCCCGCTTCCAGCTGTGCGGAAAGGCTGAAGGAACCAAGCCGCTTTTTTATGTCAACTATAAGGCTCATGCTCTGCCTCCCTTGGTTCTGCGCTCCAGCATGTTGACTATGAGCAGCACCACGGCGGATATGCCCAGGTTCACCATAACCCAGAAGAAGGCCCCCGCCTCGTCATTCGTCCGCCACAGCTGGTAAACCGTGGTGGATATGGTGGCGGTGCGGCCGGGGGTGTAGCCTATGAGCATGCTTGTTGCGCCATATTCGCCCAGCGCCCGCGCAAAGGCAAGCACCGTGCCCGCCAGTATGCCCTGGCGGCAGTAGGGCATCCTTATGCGCCAGAATATGTATGTGTTCGAGAGGCCGAGGGTCTGAGCGGAATACGCCAGGGTATCGTCAAAGCTCTCGAAGGCTCCGCGGGCAGTGCGGTACATGAGAGGAAATGCCACGACCGTAGCAGCCAGCACGCCGCCGTACCACGTCATTACGAACTTGATGCCGTACTGGGCAAGGAATATGCCCAGGGGGCGCTTCGCGCCGAACACGAGAAGTATGAAATAGCCAACCACCGTCGGCGGCAGCACCATTGGCAGAGTCAGTATGACGTCCAGTATGCCCTTTACGGCGCGGGGAAGCCTTGCCACATAATAAGCTGCAAAAATGCCCGCAAAAAACACCAGCACGCAGCTTATTGCGGCTATTCTAAGAGAATTGTAAAGCGGATACCAATCCATAGCTTACGCCACGGAAGCGAAGCCTACCGCCTCGAATACCTTCATGGCTTCATCGGTCTGGAGGTATGCCAGGAACTCCTTGGCAGCCTCCTGATTCTTGCTCACGTTCAGCACGGCGGCGGGATAAATGACCTGGCCGCACATTTCCTTTGTGGCGTAATCCACGGGAGTGAGCCCTGCGCTGAAGGCATCGGTGCAGTATACAACGCCGCAGTCGACGGAAGCTTCAGTTACCTGAGTAGTGACTTCCTTTACGTTGGTGCCGTAGGTGATAACGCCGTCCTTGGCCAGCTTCTCTTCGTCAAGGCCGTAGAAAGCGAGTATCTTTTGGGTGTACTGGCCAACGGGAACGTCGCTGTTGCCCATCGCCATAAGAACAGAGCCCTCCTTCAGCTTATCGGCCAGGTCGTCAAAGCTCTTGATGTCCTTGGGGTTGCCCTCGGGTACGCACAGAGTGACCCTGTTCTCAAGCAGGTTTATGCGGGTGCCCTCAAGCACGAAGTCCAGCTTGTCGGTGTTCACTTCGGGATCGGCAGTAATATCCAGCTGATTCATCTGCTTCTGGCCGGCGGAGATGAACAGGTCGCACTCGGCGCCTTCCTGTATCTGGGTCTTCAGGGTACCGGAAGAATCGAAGTTATAGGTAAGCGTCACGTTGGGCGCCAGGGTCTTATACATTTCTGCGATCTGGTTCATGGTCTCCGTCATGGAAGCGGCGGCGAATACAATCAGTTCCACGGGCTCTGCCTCGGGAATGGTCTCTTCAGGCGCGGCCGTCTCCTCGGTGGCGGGGGCGGATTCATCGGCTGCGGGGGCGGCGCAGGCCGCAAAGCTGAGTACCATCACGGCAGCAATCAATAATGCAAAAAGCTTCCTCATCTCTCATTTCTCCTTTTTTATCAAGTATATACAAAACGCCTTCGCGTCCGTATCATGCGCCCTTGCCGAAGCCGCAGTTGGGATAGTGGCAGACCTTGCAGTTGAGGCATAGGCCGCCGTTGCCGAGGCCGCTGAGCATCTCCGCTGTTACCGGCTCATCCGCGAGAAGATAGGGCAGCACTATGTCAAATATGGTGCGTTTGGCGTACATAACACAGCCCGGAAGGCCGCATACCGGTATTCCGTTTTCATTGTATGAAAGCAGGAACATTGCCCCGGGCAGCACCGGCGCGCCGTATGTAACAACACGTCCGCCGCTGTTGCGTATGGCGAGAGGCGTCCGGTCGTCCGGGTCCACGCTCATACCCCCGGTGCATATGACCATCTCTGCCCCATCCGCTATCATCTGCTTTATTGCGGCGGTAATAGCCCTGTCGTCATCGCCCGGTGTGGAGTGGGCTATCATGTGACAGCCGTATTCCCCCATTTTTTTATCTATAACCGGAGTGAACGTGTCCTGTATTATGCCCTTCAGCACCTCGCTGCCGGTAGTCACCACGCCGTATTTCTTGGGCTTTATGGGCAGAAGGCGGAGTATGGGCTTGTCGCCCGCCGCGGCTTTCGCCTGCTCCATTGCCTGCTTTTCTATTACGAGTGGTATTATTCTGGTGCCGCAGAGCTTATCTCCCGCCTTTACCGGAAAGCCTGAGGAGCGTGTGGCTATCATCATTCGGCCTAAGGAATTTACCGCCCTGAGCTTTTGGAGATCCGCTATGAACAGCCCGTCTATATCCGCTATCAGCTCTATCTTGCCCTCTTTGGGCTCCGTGGGGTGCATATTTTCCCCCATACATATATCCCGGAGTATCTCCGCCGCGTCGTTTTCATGCAGTGTATTTTCGTCGCTCTCCCATACGTAGAGGTGCTCCTTGCCTACGCTGAGCAGCACGGGGATATCTTCTTGTCGGACTATGTGTCCCTTGCGGAACACCGCGTCCTTTGTAACTCCTTTTATTATCTGGGTTATGTCGTGGCACAGCACGCAGCCCACGGCGTTCTCTGTTCTGACAAGCTTCATGTGTTTCTTCCTCTGATATCGTGTTTTCGTTATTCTCACCTATAAATAACGCATAATCAAATTATACACCAAGCGTTTGGGATTTGCAAGTATATCGGTTGTATTCGACGATGGGCCGTGCTACAATTGAATATAATAATAATCTCCGGGGTGCCTGAATGACAGACAGTTTTGGCCGCAATATCAACTATCTTCGCGTATCCTTGACGGACAGGTGCAACCTGCGCTGCCGCTACTGCATGCCGGAAAAGGGCATTGACAAAAAATCCCACAGGGATATCCTCAGCCTCGAGGATATATATGAGATAATCCGGACCGCCGTAGAAATGGGCTTCAGCAAGGTACGCCTTACAGGGGGCGAGCCTCTGGTGCGGAAGGGCGTAATCGAACTTTGCCGCAGCATAAGCGGACTTTCCGGAGTGGAGGATTTTGCCATGACCACCAACGGCCTGCTGCTGCCGGAGATGGCAAGGGAGCTTAAGGCCGCAGGATTGATGCGGTTGAACATAAGCCTCGACACTCTGGATCCCGATAAGTATCATCAAATAACCAGGATAGGCAGCCTTGACGACGCCCTCGCCGGCATAGCCGCTGCGGAGGAGGCCGGCTTTACAAATATCAAGCTGAACACAGTTCTCATAGGCGGCTTTAACGACTGCGAGATACCCCGCCTTGTAGAGCTTACCAAGCAAAAGTCCTATCAGGTGCGCTTCATAGAGCTCATGCCCATTGGCCATACTTACCCATTTGACAGGGAAGCGTATTTGCCCATGCGCACCGTTCTGGAGAGAGTTCCGGAGCTTGAGCCCGTTCAGAGCGACGGCGGCGTAGCCCGGCTTTACAGGCTGCCCGGCGCAAAGGGCACGATAGGGCTGATAAGCCCCCTCAGCGACCACTTTTGCTCCGGCTGCAACAGGCTGAGGCTTACGGCGGACGGCTGCCTCAAGCCCTGCCTGCACTCTGCCGAGGAGATACCCCTAAGGGGACTTCACGGCGATGCGCTGAAGGAGCGGATAGAATTTGCCGTATCCCGCAAGCCGGAGCGCCACTGCGCCCTTTCCTATTCTGACAGATCCGGGTCTGCCCGCGACATGAACCGTATAGGAGGATAACATGGAATTCACCCACTTTAACCATCAGGGCCGGGCCCGCATGGTAGACGTGTCCCAAAAGGCGGATACCCTCCGCACCGCCACAGCCAAAGCCCGCGTGCTTCTCAATGCCGATACCTACGCACTCGTAAAGTCCGGCGGCATAAAAAAGGGGGATGTGCTCACCACCGCACAGATAGCCGGCATAATGGGCGCAAAACGCACCCCTGACGTTATACCCATGTGCCATCCCATAGCCCTGACCGGCGCAGACATCAGCTTTGAGCTGGACGACGAAAACCACACAATAGACATATTCGCCACGACGAAATGCACCGGCCCCACAGGCGTTGAGATGGAGGCCATGACGGCAGCAAGCATAGCCGCCCTGACGGTTTACGATATGTGCAAGGCGGCGCAGCGGGATATAATTATTGAAAGCATTTGCCTATTGCGCAAGGCGGGGGGAAAATCCGGTGAGTTCAGGAGGAAGGAATAATATGGAAAACCGTTACACCGCGGCAGTGATAACCGTAAGCGACAAGGGCTTTGCCGGGCTCAGGGAGGATACCTCCGGACCGGCCCTCGTCAAGCTGCTCAGAGAGGACGGCTACGAAGTCATAAGCACCTCTCTCGTACCGGATGACATGGAAAAGATAATGACCGAGCTCACCATATGCGCCGACAGGCTAAGTCCCTGCCTTATCGTCACCACCGGCGGCACAGGCTTCTCCAAGCGAGACATCACCCCCGAGGCCACAAGGGCCGTCATACAGCGGGAGGTCCCCGGCATACCCGAGGCCATGCGGGCCGAATCTATGCGCATAACTCCCCGGGGCTGCCTTTCAAGGGAGGCTGCGGGAATCCGCGGCGACACGCTTATAATAAACTGCCCGGGCAGCGAAAAGGCGGCGAAGGAATGCCTTACTGCGGTGCTGCCCGCCCTGAAGCACGGCATACAGATACTGCGCGGCTGGTCGGGGGAATGCTCTTCCCACAACGGCCATGAGCATAAGGAGCGTCATCAGAATGGCTAAGATACTGGCAGTCTGCATATCCGAAAAGAAGGGCACGCAAAAGCACGAGGTGCCGGAAATACAGCTCAAAGTGGACCACGGCATAGTGGGCGACGCCCATGCCGGCAACTGGCATCGCCAGGTGAGCCTGCTGGGCGCCGAGAGCGCAGCCAAGTTGCAGGAGAAGATAAGCTTCAAGCTCACCCCCGGCGCATTCGCCGAAAACATACTCACCGAAGGCATATGTCTCTATGAGCTGCCGGTGGGAACGAGGCTCAGGCTAGGCCCAGATGCCATATGCGAGGTTACCCAGATAGGCAAGGAGTGCCATTATGACTGCGCCATACGCAAGGCGGCAGGGGACTGCGTCATGCCCCGGGAGGGCATATTCGTAAAGGTGCTCAAGGAGGGCTCCGTAAGGCCCGGGGACGAACTGGAGATAACACAGTAAGTCAAAGGGGGCCGTATGGCCCCCTTTGTTTCTGTTCCAGCTAAAACAGCTGATAATACCATCAGTTGACAAGGACACACAAGGTTTTAGAAGCCAAACAGCACGGCATAACCGCGTCGTCCTCATTTGAAATACATCCAGTATTTCTGCACTCGTCCTCCTTGTTCTGCCATACTCTTTGACTTCTAAAACTCAAAGACCCTAAAGAGTTTGCTTTGAGGGCGATCCAAGGCCGAGGAGCGCAGTACTACTGGAGGTAATTCAAGCGACGAGAACGCAGGAGCGCCACACAATAAACGCACCGTAGAGTCAATTAAAAAGAGGCGATATTTCCGCCCCCGGCAACGCCGAAAGTCGGGGCAGCAGTAACATATCCGGGCAGCCCGGTCCCGCGTGTACTTATGCGGGGGATACTTCTTGAAATCTGATTATTCTATTGGGAAAAGTTTTTATTCCTCAAAGCTGCGGACGGAAGTACTTCTGTTACTTCCGCCCGCTTTTCTTATTCATTCTATTTTTTTGAATACTAATCTGTTACAATCTGTCTCCCTCAGGACATCCGATACCGTATGATCTGAACGATCTGTTCCATTCGAACCGTAATGACCGTATCAACAGCCCGGAAGGGTTCTCCGCTCTTCTCGATTGCGGCGGGCAGCTCCGGATATTCATAGACCGCTCCCTCGGATTCACCCTGCAGATCCGCCTGATCTTCAAAGGTACAGTCCTTCGACAGGGGCAGCGTCAAGCTTCCCAAATCATAGTACAGGGGCTGCCCATCGCTCCCATTGGTTCGATAAATGCCATCATCTTCCACAAGATCTACGCCGCCTGCTTCGGTACCGCCGTTAATATGAACCGTTCCGTCTTCCCTGGTAATACTTCCTATGGCAACAGGCTGCTGGCAGATCTGTATCCGGCCGCCTTGTTTTAAATTATCAATTTCTTCCATCTCGTAGCGGTCATAATCATAAATCTCCGCAGTCAGGGTATAACCATCCTCTGTTTTCTTCAGATCCGCTGCTGAAAATGCAACCGCGTATCCTCCGTCTGCCACGGCGCTTTCAGCGCTTTCCAGAGGGTACAACGGCATGGTGTATCCAAGATTTTCCACAATAGTCTGTGCTGTATCCAAAAGCTGAAGGGCATTATTTCCCCCGGAAATGCACCACTGTACGCCGGCCCCGAATGCATACCAGCCAACCCAAGCCGAATCATCCGACTGCCGCAGCTGTACAGAAATATCTTCGCCGCTCCAGTCCTCGCTCTTCGCCCATTCATAATTAAGCCCGGAAATATCCTGAACCGTGTTTGATTTCAGTGCGCGGCAGGAATACTCTGTTCCGTTCTGTTCAAAATCCACTTCTGCCATTTTTGCGGAATCCTTCCCCATATCAATGATGTAGTAGGATGGATTCTCGGCGTCCTTCGGAAGCGGCACCGAATACCCCAAATGCTGAATTTCCTCCGCGCTGGCACTTGTTACGGGATTCGGCATTTGCAAGGATTCAGCCTTTTTCCTTTGCGTCAGTGTAACCGCCGTTATCACCAGCACCAAGCAGGCCGCCATTGCCCCAATGCGATAGATGAATGTGTATTTTCTGCGGTAGGGCTTCTGAGCCTCTTCCAAGAGTTCATTATCTACCGCCTGCATCCATAATTTAAAACGATTCTGTTTCATTGCGATATCCCTTCCTTTTCCAGTTCTTTACGAAGCTTGTTTCTGGTACGGAACAGAGAAGATTTCACCATCGATTCACTCATGTGGCATGCTTTTGCCAATTCACGAATGCTTTCCCCGTACCAGTAACGCCGTAGAAATAACGTTCGTGCTTCTAACGTCTGTTTTCTCAGAAAGCTATTTAGTACCCGGTTGATTTCCGCACTGTCCAGTTCTGCTTCCGATTCCCCGGTTTTCACAGTCAGCCATGGCTCCAATTGCTCAAAAGCCTCGGTCAAGGCGGTATTTCTCTGATCCGCTGTATTATAGTCATAACGATCCAGGGCCAGATTTCTGGTAATCCGGGCCAGAAATGCTTTCAGAGAATCCGGTTTCTCGGGCGGAATGGCGTTCCATGCATGTAAATAGGTGTCATTTACACATTCTTCTGCATCTCTCGGATCTGATAAAATCCTCCGGGCAACACTGATACAGAGTGATCCATATTTTTGCCTGGTATAAGTGATAGCCTTTTCCGACCGCTTAAAGAAAAGTCGGACGATCTGCTGATCTTCCGGCAGGTTCTGCTGCGTCATTGATTTTAAGTCTGTATGTTCCATGTCAGGTTCCTCCGGTTATTGAAGCTGCTTCACCCTATATGACGGTTTTTCATATCCTTTCGTTGCATGATTGAAAATCTATCAGAAAAAGATTTAAAAAGCCCTTCTATTACAAAAGAGGCGGATATTTCCGCCCCTTCGATTTAAAGCCTCATTATTTCCCGGCATTCCTGTTCATGATGGCCACCAGCGCCCATATTGCGCAGATCACGGCAAACACGCCGAGAATGCCCTTGCCCAGCACCGGCAGCACGTTTACCAAAGCCTGAGGGTCAAAATGCAGATCAAACATACTTCTTCCTCCTTTACATGCCCGCTATGACGTTCTCTATGAGGGTTATGACCAATCCGCCGGCTATTACCGATGCTATCTGGCCGCTGACATTTGCGCCTGCAGCGTGCATCAGCAGGAAGTTGCCCTGATCCTCCTCGCGCCCCATCTTATGCACTACCCTGCTGGACATGGGGAATGCCGATATGCCGGCTGCACCTATCATGGGGTTGATCTTGTTCTTGGAGAACAGGTTCAGCACCTTGGCGAACATCACGCCGCCCACCGTGTCGAATATAAACGCAACAAGACCCAGCGCCAGTATCACCAGCGTCTCAAGGGTGACAAACATCTCAGCCTTCATGCGGAAGGAAACGGACAGGCCCAGCACAAGTGTGATGAGATTTGCAAGATCCTTTTGCGCGGTCTCTGACAGGCTGCCAAGCACGCCGCATTCACGTATAAGGTTGCCAAACATCAGGAAGCCTATAAGCTCCGCGCTCTTGGGGGCTATGGTGCCTGCTATGACTGTAACGGATATAGGGAACAGTATGCGGGTGGTCTGAGACACCGCCTTGGGATTGTAGGGCATGCGTATGCGCCGCTCCTTTTGTGTGGTGCAGAGCTTTATCACAGGCGGCTGGACTATGGGCACCAGCGCCATATAGCTGTATGCCGCCACCATTATGGCTCCCTGATAGTTGGACTTGAAGTAGTTCGCCACATATATGCTGGTGGGACCGTCCGCAGCACCTATTATGGCTATGCTTGCGGCGTCCTTCAGCTCAAAGCCCAGCAGCACCGCCATTCCAAGAGTAAAGAATATACCGAACTGAGCAGCCGCGCCGAAGAGCATCATCTTTGGGTTGGAAAGCAAAGGCCCAAAGTCTATCATGGCGCCTATGCCTATGAACAGCAGCAGCGGGAAAAGCTCGGTCGCTATGCCCGCGTTGAACATCGTCTCTATGGCCTCGGTATTCACAAAGGGCAGATTTACGAGTATCGCCCCAAAGCCCATGGGCAAGAGCAGCGCGGGCTCCATCTCCCGCTTTATCGCGCACCATATAAGGGCGCAGCCTATTACGATCATAACTCCCTGCTGCCAGGTAAAGTTCAGCACATTCCCGAAAAGCTCATTGAAAAGCTGCATCGGCGTTCCTCCTTAGTCGTTTTGTTTTATAAGTAACACTTATAGTTACCGGACTCGTTATTACTTTTCGCAAAAATGGGCATAAGCCAATTTTCCCAGCATTCACCTATATAAAATGCCTGTTTTGCGCGAAAGTCAACCATAACCCCTTCCTATATCACAACTTTTAGCATTATATTCTATGGAAGTTCTTTTGTAAACAGTAATTATGCATTTTCTTAAATATTATTCCGTTAAAATACCGCCATAGTCCTGCAAAAGTTATAATGCATAACATTATTGCATAATTATGCTGCATATTAGCTTAAAAAATGCATTTTTGGATGTATTTATGCACATTTTATCAAAAAAATTTTATATTTTTGCATTTTAGGTATTTACAAACCGGATTTTATGCGTATAATAAATCATGTGCTCAGCAAGAGAGCACACCGCTGAATAAGTAAAATAAATTTTTTAAAATTGGAGGATACATTCAATGAAGAAACTGTTTGCGCTGGCCCTCGCGGCCCTGATGGTACTGTCCATGGCGGCCTGCTCCGCACCCGCCGCAGAGGAAACTGCCGCCCCCGCTACCGAGGCTCCTGCCGCCGAAGCTGCCGAAGCCCCCGCCGAGGAAGGCCCCGTAATGAAGAAGATCAAAGAAAGCGGCAAGCTGGTTGTAGGCACCGAAGCCCAGTACGCCCCCTATGAGTTCAAGGATCTGGACGCCAACTTCGCAGGCTGCGATATGTGGCTCGCACAGCAGATAGCCGACGCCCTGGGCGTTGAGCTTGAGGTAGTCGATATGAGCTTTGACGGCATAATCCCCGCCGTTCAGTCCAGCCAGGTGGATATAGGCATAGCCGCCTTCACCGTTACCGAGGAGAGGGCACAGGTCATCGACTTCTCCGAAGTATACGAGAAGAGCCCCCAGGCCGTTATAGTAAAGAAGGGCAACGAAGCCACCTACTCCACCAAGGAGAGCTTCGCAGGCCAGAAGGTCGGTGCGCAGAAGGGTACCGTGCAGTCCCTGCTCATCAAGAACGTGCTGAGCGACAGCGAGCTGTTTGAGCTTGACAAGTACCCCGAGCTGGGCATGGAGGTTGCCGCCGGCAACATCGCCGCTCTGGTAGTTGATTCCGCGGTCGCGGACGCCCTCATCAAGAGCAATCCCGATTTGGCCCTGGCCACCTTCGAGTTTGACCCCAACGAGGTAAACTACGGCAAGGCCGCCGTCATCGCAAAGGGCAACGAGGACTTCGTAGCCGCCGTAAACGAAGTGATTACCAAGGTCGCCTCTGACGGTTCCTTCCAGAAGGCATATGACGACGCGGTAGCCCTCGCGGACTCCATGGGTCTTGAGATGGACTAAAGTCCGGAAAAGCTCACCATACCGGCCGTGCCCGAGGCCTGACCGCCCCGGGTTCGGCTTTTCCAGTTAAGCAAGCTAAAAAGAAAGGCGGCTCGCACTAATGGCAGCACTTATAGCATTCCTGACACGGATGTGGACCCTGTTCACAAGATATAATACCTTCTTTGCGGAGGGCATAAAGAACACCCTCATCATCGCCTTCTTCTCCGTGCTGCTCGGCACAGTATTCGGTACCCTCATGGCGATGCTCCGCATGAGCAAGGTAAAGCCCCTGCGCTACCTTGCCACCGCATACATCGAGTTCATACGGGGCACCCCGCTTATGGTTCAGCTCATGTTCATATTCTACGGCCTGCCCATGACCGGCATAAAGCTGCCGGATATATCCTGGATACCCAACTTTTCCCGCTTCGCCGCCGGCATAGTCGCCATGAGCATGAACAGCTGCGCCTATGTTGCCGAAATAATACGTTCAGGCATACAGGCGGTGGATCACGGCCAGACCGAGGCCGCAAGGAGCCTGGGCTTCCGGCAGTCCCAAACCATGACCATGGTGGTGCTGCCCCAGGCGGTAAAGAACATACTGCCGGCTCTGGGCAACGAATTCGTGACCGTGATAAAGGAAAGCTCCATAGTATCGGTCATTGGCATAGCTGACCTCATGTTCCGCAGCAAGGACGTGATCGCCGTGACCTACATAAGCCTCGAAACGCTTGCCATAGCTGCCATACTTTACTTCGTAATGACATTCATAAGCGGCAGGTTCGTATCCCTCATGGAAAGGAAGATGTCCAATGGAACAAAGTAGCCCCATGATACAGGTAAACCATCTCTGTAAGTCCTTCGGCAGTCTGGAGGTATTGAAGGATATATCCACCACCTTCGAGCGGGGCAGCGTAGCCGCCATAATAGGCCCCTCCGGCGGCGGCAAAAGCACCTTCCTAAGGTGCCTTAACCTTCTGGAAAAGCCCACCAGCGGGGAGATAATATTCGACGACGTAAACATCTGCGACAAAAAGACCGACATAAACCTGCACCGCCAGAAGATAGGCATGGTGTTCCAGCAGTTCAACCTTTTCAACAACATGAACGTGCTCAGGAACCTCACTGCCGCCCCCGTAAAGATAAAGGGGATGTCTCCCGCCGAGGCCGAGGAAAAGGCGGTAAAACTGCTCACCCGGGTCGGCCTTGCAGACAAGCTCACAGCCTACCCTGCCCAGCTTTCGGGCGGACAGAAGCAGCGGGTGGCAATAGTCCGCGCGCTCATGATGAATCCCGAGGTGATGCTGTTTGACGAGCCCACCTCAGCCCTCGATCCCGAAATGGTAGGCGAGGTTCTGGACGTTATGAAGGCCCTCGCCGACGACGGCATGTCCATGATAGTCGTTACACATGAGATGCGCTTCGCCCGCGAAGTCAGCGACCGCACCATATTTCTTTCAGACGGCATAATCGAGGAGGATAAGCCCTCCCGCGAGCTCTTCGCCAACCCCGAGAGCCCGCGCCTTGTGAGCTTCCTTTCAAAGGTGCTGTAGCTTAAAAGCAGCAAATGCCCGAAAACCGCCTTTCGGGCATTTTTCCATATAGGGCCTCATCTGGTATAATACGCAAAAGCACACCTTGGAGGGTAAACACATGACGGTCACAGAACGGCTTTTCACCTTACAGGATACAAAATACCGGGATTTTTCCGCAAGGCTGACGCCAAATATAAGCAAAGACGCCGTAATAGGCGTGCGCGCCCCGGCCATCAGAGCCTTGGCAAAGGAGCTTTACGGCACAGACGAGGCAGCCCGGTTTATGGCGGAGCTTCCCCATAAATACTTCGATGAAAACAACCTCCACGGGGCGCTGATATGCCGCATCAGGGACTATGCTTCGGCGATGGCCGAAACCGAGCGCTTCCTGCCGTATATCGACAACTGGGCGGTATGCGACATGCTGAGCCCAAAGGTATTTGCAAAGCACCGCGGTGAGCTCTATGAAAAGATAAAACAGTGGACGGCCTCCCGCGAGACCTACACCGTACGCTTCGGCATCGGCATGCTGATGGAGCATTTTCTGGATAAAGACTTCACCCCGAAGGCGCTGGAACTTGCGGCTGATATCCGCAGCAAGGAATACTATATCAACATGATGACGGCATGGTTTTTCGCTACAGCCCTCGCCAAGCAGTACGAGGCGGCCCTTCCCTATATAGAGGACCGCCGACTGGACGCCTGGACCCACAACAAGGCCATACAAAAATCCATCGAAAGCAGAAGGATAACCGACGGACAAAAGGCTTATCTTCGCTCACTGAAGCTAAAATAAAGGAGCAGCATGAAAGACTACACCCTGAAATACGGCAAGGGCAGCGTCACCTTCGCCCTTGATGAAGCACACGTTACAGAGCTTTACGGCACCCCCGTTCCAAAGATCGACGATATAAGGGCCGCTCTTTACGCGACGCTTAGTTCGCCGGTCAGTCACGAGCCTCTGGAATCCTGGGTAAATCCAGAAGATAAGGTGGCGCTCATAGTCAGCGACATGTCCCGCTTCTGGATGAGGCAGGATCTTGTGGTGCCCCACATAATCAGCTATCTGACCGATAATTGCGATGTGAACCAAAACAACATCACCATAATAATCGCCAACGGCACTCACCCGGGCGGCGACGAAAATGAACTGCGCACGCTGGTGACGGACGGCGTTTACGACAGGATCAGGGTAGTAAACCACGACTGTCAGGCAAAGGACCTTGTCTATATAGGCACCACCTCCCTCGGTACGGAGGTGCGCATAAACCCCATCGCTGCAAATGCAGACAAGGTGATAATGCTGGGCGCCTGCACCTACCATGTAATGGCTGGGTATGGCGGCGGCCGCAAGAGCATATTGCCCGGCATAAGCGGCCTCGAAACCATACGGCAGAACCATCTGCACTCACTGGACCTGCTCGCCCCCCGCTCTAATCCACTCATAGGCAACGGGGTGACCGACGGCAATCCCCTCAACGAGGACATGTGCCAGGCAGCGGCTATGGTAAAGAACCTTTTCGGCATAAACCTGGTCACGAACGCGGATATGCAGCTTGCCCATATAATCTCGGGCGATCCCATGAAGTCATGGCAGCTGGCATGCCATAGGGTGGACGAGATATACAGGGTGCCAATAGTCAAAAAGGCGGACGTGATAATCACCAGCTGCGGCGGCTATCCCAAGGATATGTCCCTTTATCAGGGTACAAAGATCATAGACAACGTGGAAAGCGGCCTGAACGCCGGCGGCACGCTGATAGTGCTGATGGAAGCCGTGGAGGGCGGAGGCCCCGCCCAGTATTTCGACTGGCTTAAGCCACTTAAAGAAGGCAGGCTTTATGAGGAGCTGAAGGCCGGCTTCACCATACCCGGCTATATATTCTTCATGAACTGCGAGCAGGCGGAAAAATACAGGATAATGCTGCTGACTACCGCCGACCCTTCATCGCTGTCCCCTATGGGCATAGAGGCATATACCGATATGGCCGCTCTGCTCGCTGCGGCGGATATAGCGGATAAGGACATATTGCTTATTCCCAACGGTTCCACCGTAGTACCCTACCCCAAGGCATAAGAGGATAAATAATATGAAAAACTACATTGCAAAGCGCTTTCAGAACATCTCAGGCGGCCTTTCTCTGGATACGGAGGCATTGAGCCGCTATAGCGATGTGATAGACATGAGCATAGGCGATACCGATTTCATCACGGACAGCCGTATAATAGACGCAGCCTTTTCGGACGCCCGGCTGGGATACACCAAATATGGCGACCCCAAGGGGGATCCGGAGCTGATAGACGCTGTCATAAAGGCGTACAAAGAGGACTTTTCCATCGATATTTCCCGGGAAAACCTGTTTGTTACAGCCTCCAGCTGCATGGGCATGGGACTCACCATGATGGCGCTGCTCGATCCCGGCGATGAAGTTATTGTGTTTTCGCCATATTTCACCATGTACCGCAGCCAGATAGAGCTATCAGGGGGCGTATGCGTAGAGGTGCCCACATATGGCTCGGAGGGTTATGCCATAAACGGGGACAGGCTCCGCGCCGCTATCACACCAAAGACCAAGGCCATCATATTCAATAACCCCTGCAATCCTACAGGGGCCGCCTACGGCATTGACACGCTGAAGCTATTGTACAGCATTGCAGAGGAGCACGACCTTCTGATAGTAGCGGACGAGATATACACCCTCTACATGTTCAATGGCCCCTTCGTGCCTATCTGCTCCTTCCCCGGCGCCATGAAACGCACCGTCACGCTGAACAGCTTCTCAAAGAACTTCATGATGACGGGCTGGCGCATAGGATACATCATAGCGCCGCCCGATATAGTCAGCGCTGCCATGCATATAAATAACTCCCTCGTTTACACAGCCCCCGCCCCCTCTCAGCGCGCCGCCATAAAGGCGCTGGAGCTTCGGAAGGACATACAGGATAAGTACATCAGCCGGTATAAGGAGCGGGTATTCTACGCCTATGAGCGCATAAATAACATACCCTATCTTTCCATGGGACAGCCCGGCGGAACCTTCTATGTCTTCCCCAATATTGAAAAGACAGGCCTCAGCTCCAAAGAGTTCTGCGGCGTTTTGTTCGAAAAGGGCCATATACTCGCCACCCCCGGCTCTTCCTTCGGCGCTTCGGGGGAAGGGTACATACGTCTCGTCTGCGCATGCAGCCTGGATACCATAAAAGAGGTGTTCGACCGCATGGAAAAGCTGAAATTCTAATCAAAAAAGTGGCTTAACGCCACTTTTTTGAATCTTTTCGGGTTTTGCCTCTCACGTTCGTTCCCGGGCGGCAAAACCCGCAAAGTACGAAACCCTCCGGGTTTTCATCCGTTCTGACGCACATGTCGTCAGAGCCGGATTGAACATAAGGGGCTGCGGCCCCTTATCAACCCCGGGTTTTTTTGACAGGCTGAAAGTGGCTTAACGCCACTTTTTTGTTATTATTCTTTTGGCATCTTTAATGTGAAGGTGCTGCCCTGCCTGGGCGCGCTTTGCAGGCTCATCTCCCCCCGGTGCAGCTTGGCGATCTCCCGCACCATGGAAAGTCCAAGGCCGTTGCTGCCCTGCCGGTTGTCGCTCCTTGAGGGCTCCGCCTGCCAGAAGCGGTCCCATACCTTTTTCTGGTTCTCCGGGGATATGCCTATGCCGTCGTCCCGGACGAACAGATATATCTGCCCTTCTTCCTCATAAAGGCCCACCTTGACATGCTTGCCGCCGAATTTACAGGCGTTTGTTATGAGGTTTTCCACAAGGCGGCTCATCAGCGTTATATCCACATTTGAGCATATGCCCGGGTCTATGGCGCACTGAAAGTCCACCTCAGGATTAAGCTCCGCCTGCTCCTCGCATACCGCTTCAACTATATCGCTTATGTCAGCATGCTCCAGCTTTACCTTCTGGGTACCCTGCTCCATTCGGGCAAAGCTAAGAAGCTGGGACACCATGGCGTTCATGCGGCGTGCCTGCCGTTTGATTATGGCTATGGTATCCTGAAATTCCTCCGGCGTGGCGTCGTGCTCCTGTGCGTATTCGCACTGGGAGATTATCACCGCCGTGGGGGTACGCAGCTCATGGGAAGCGTCCGACGTGAACTGCTTTTCCATATCAAAGCTTCGCTCCAGCCGTTCCAGCATCTTGTCGTAGCTTTGGGCGAGTATGTATGCCTCCATGGTGACGTTTCTCATATTCAGCCTTCGTGAAAGGTCCCGGCCCTCGGATATCTCGTCGGACATCTTGGTTATCTTGTCTATGGGCTTCAATGCCGCCCGGGTTATAAAGTAGCCGCCGATAGCGGAGGCTACTACTACGCCGGGAAGCACATAGGACGCTACCTTTGCCACGGTGCTGGCCACAGTCACGGTGGTTGTGGTAAGGGATACGCCCCGTATCCAGGCGTGCCTTCCGTTTTTGAAGGTAATGTAGCTGTCGTATATGTAATACTTCTTGCCGCCGCACTCGGCAGTGCGCAGTACTCCGTCCTCAAAGCCGGCGTTAGTGTAGAAGCCTTCGGGGTATTCCCCCGCCACCTTGTTGCAGTTCGCGTCATATATGAGGCAGTATACGCCGTTTACGTAATACTGGAAACCGCCTTTGGCCTGTATGGTGTCGTTTTCACACTTCAGGTCGTTGCTGTTGGCCTTGACTCCGGAAAGCACCCTGCGCTGCATGTCCTGCTCCATGGTGAGCCTGCTCACCGTCAGCATGAACACCATTACCAGTGCCGACACAATGACCATGAGCAGCGTAAACCAGAATATGATTATGAACTTTACGGATATGGCCTCCCAGAACTTCGGCCTGGTCTTGGGAGCCTGACTGCTGTTATTCTTTGCCATAGGCTATTCTTCCTTTAATACATATCCTGAGCCCCGGACGGTATGTATGAGCTTCTTTTCAAAGGGCTCGTCTATCTTTCGGCGCAGGAATCTTATGTATACATTCACTACGTTTGAGCCGCCCTCGTAGTCCACGTCGTATATGTGATCCTCTATGGCCTCGCGGCTCAATACCTTGCCCTTGTTTATTATCATGTACTCCAATAAAGCGAATTCTTTTGGCGAAAGCTCTATCTCCCTATCCCCGCGGTAAACGGTCCGGGCGGCGCTGTCCACCTTGAGATCGGCAAGGGTATGGACGCTTGCGTAGCCCTGATCCTTGTTGCGGGTTATGACGCGTATGCGCGCAAGCAGCTCCTCAAAGGAGAATGGCTTGATCAGATAATCGTTGCCGCCTATGTCCAGCCCGTGAACTATATCCTCCACGGTATCCCTGGCAGTAAGGAACAGCACCGGGGTGCGATCCCCTTCGGCGCGTATCATCTTTACCACCTCAAAGCCGTTTATCTTTGGCAGCATTATGTCCATAAGCACTCCGTCGTAGCTGCCCACGCGGATATAATCCAGCGCGTCCTCGCCGTTCAGGCAGCTATCCACACTGTAGCCCGAAGCGCGCAGCTTATTGCATATAACGTTATTCAGGTCCTGTTCGTCTTCCACAACGAGTATGCGCACGGCAATTCTCCTTAAAAATAAAATAAATGCCCATATCCAATACTGGATATGGGCATTATATCATATGTTTAAAGTTTTTTTAAGCACTATGCCGCCTGAAAGCGGAAACGGAGTACCTCCATAGTCATTCTGTCCACAAAGCCCCAGTATCTGCGGCCGTTTGACAGGAAGGCGAAGCTGTAACCCCTGCGCCCGCCTACGCGGCCTTCTCTGGCCCTGTATACCTCTGCGGCGTGGTTCACTCCGGCGGCTTTCAGCAGCGCAGAAAGGCATTCCTTCATGCTGCCCTGCTTTGCCCTGTCGTGGCCCATCAGTTCATTCATTGCCTCGGCGGCTTCGCTTGCTTCCATCGCATTCTTTACCTTTTCAATAAGCTTAAGCATAATCTTGCGCTCCTTTCGCCTTTTATTATGCTCAGTTTATCCCAAAAAGATTAAACCTGCGTTAAAAACAAATATATTCCGCCGAAAGTTCATGATATGTACACAATAGACCAGCTATTTGCCCCGTTTTTCCCTGAAAAAGTCCCTTAGAAGCCGCTGACAGTCCTCTTCCAGCACACCGCCCATTGTTTTTGCCCTGCGCGGCAGCCGCCCGTCTGTAACGTCAGTCCGGGAGCCGCAGCTGCCCATCTCGGGATCCCATGCGCCGAATACTATCTCCTCTATGCGGCTGTTCAACGCCGCCCCAGCGCACATCGGGCACGGCTCCATTGTGACGTACAGCGCGCAGCCGGTGAGCCGTCTGTCCCCCGTCGCCTTTTCTGCCGCCTGTATTGCCAGAAGCTCCGCATGAGCGGTGGAATCCTTGAGCCGCTCAGTCATATTGTGTGCGGAGGCGATGATCTCGCCGTCCCTCACTATTACTGCCCCCACCGGCGTTTCACCTTCGGCATAGGCTTTTTCCGCCTCCGCGATGGCGCTTTTCATGTATATGGAGTCCATAGCCCCTCCTTTTAAGAATGCCGCTCCAAATGAGCGGCATTCTCTGTCAAATCCTACGCGACTACTATGTTCACTATGTTCTTAACAACTATGACCTTGCGGACGGTCTTGCCCTCCAGGAAGGGCGCTACATCCTTGTGCGCCTTGGCCGCAGCCTCGACCTCCTCCTTAGGCATATCGATGGGCAGCTCTATACGGGCCCTTATCTTGCCGTTCACCTGTACGCCGTACTCTATGGTGTTCTTCACCAGCGCGCTCTCGTCCCACTTGGGCCAGGGGGTGCAGTACAGGGGCTGCTCATATCCCAGCCTCTGATTCAGCTCCTCTGTCATATGGGGCGCCACGGGGTTTAGCAGCGTGAGCAGTATATGGAATTCTTCCTTGGATACGCTGCCGTTGTTGTACAGCTCGTTCACCATGGTCATCATTGCGGCAATGGCGGTATTGTACTTCATGGCCTCGTAGTCCTCGGATACCTTCTTTATGGTACCGTGTACCAGGGCCTTCATCTCGGGCCGTATGCCGTCAAAATCGTTGAGCATATCCTGCATGCGCCATATCCTGTCAAGGAACCTGCGGCAGCCCCTTGCGCCCTGTGTGCTCCATGGTATGGGCTGATCAAATGCGCCCATGAACATCTCATAGAGCCTGAAGGCATCTGCGCCCATCTCCTCCACTATATCGTCGGGATTGACCACGTTGCCCCGGGACTTGGACATCTTTTCGCCGTTCTCGCCCAGAATCATGCCGTGGCTGGTGCGCTTTTTGTAGGGCTCCTTGGTGGGCACTACGCCTATATCATAGAGGAATTTATACCAGAAGCGGGAGTAGAGCAGATGCAGCGTGGTATGCTCCATGCCTCCGTTGTACCAGTCCACGGGCATCCAGTACTCGAGGGCCTCCTTGCTGGCCAGCTCCTTGTCGTTGTGGGGGTCGCAGTAGCGTATGAAGTACCAGCTGGAGCCCGCCCAGTTGGGCATGGTGTCGGTCTCGCGGTTTGCCGGGCCGCCGCACCTGGGGCAGGTGGTCTTTATCCAGTCGGTTGCGCGGGCCAGTGCGGAGGAGCCGTCGTCGGTGGGCTCAAAGTCCTCTATCTCCGGCAGCTTCAGCGGAAGCTCGCTGTAGGGCAGGGGTACCCAGCCGCACTTATCGCAGTGTACGAGGGGTATAGGCTCGCCCCAGTAGCGCTGACGGGTAAATACCCAGTCCCGCAGCTTGTAATTTACCTTTTTTTCGCCTATTCCCTTCTCCTCCAGCCACTTTATCATGGTGGGGATAGCTTCCTTGACGGTAAGACCGTTGAGGAAGCCGGAGTTCACCATTATGCCGCTCTCAACGTCGGAGTAGCATTCCTCCTGAACGTTCCGGCCGCCGGCGACTACCTCTATTATGGGCATGTTGAACTTCTTGGCGAATTCCCAGTCGCGCTCGTCATGGGCGGGAACTGCCATTATGGCGCCGGTGCCGTAGCCCATAAGCACGTAGTCGGATATCCATACAGGGATCAGCTTTCCGGTAACGGGGTTGGTAGCCTTTAGGCCCTTGAGCATGACGCCGGTCTTTTCCTTGTTAAGCTCTGCGCGCTCCAGATCGCTCTTGCGGGCAGCCGCCTTCTGGTATTCCCGCACCTCGTCCATGTTCTCAATGGTGTCCTTCATGGCGTCGATTATGGGGTGCTCCGGGGATACTACCATATAGGTCGCGCCAAAGAGGGTATCGCACCGGGTGGTGTATACCTTCAGACCCTCGGGGTATCCCTCTATGGGGAATATCACCTCAGCACCCTCGCTGCGGCCTATCCAGTTCTTCTGCTGTATCTTTACGCGCTCTATATAGTCCAGATCGTCAAGATCATCTATGAGCCGCTGTGCGTACTCCGTGATCTTGAGCATCCACTGGCTGCGCACCTTTTGAACGACTACGCCGCCGCAGCGCTCGCACACGCCGTCCACCACCTCCTCGTTGGCCAGGCCTACCTTGCAGGAAGTGCAGAAGTTTATGGGTATCTCAGCCTTGTACGCGAGACCCTTCTCGAAAAACTTCAGAAATATCCACTGGGTCCATTTGTAGTAGTCGGGATCCGTGGTGTTTATCTCGCGGCTCCAGTCAAAGCTGAAGCCCAGCCGCTTGAGCTGTGCGCGGAAGTGCTCTATGTTGTCGTGGGTGACCTTGGCAGGGTGTATGCCGGTCTTTATGGCATAGTTCTCGGTAGGCAGGCCGAATGCGTCCCAGCCTATGGGGTAAAGCACGTTATACCCCTCCATGCGCCGCTTTCTGGCGATTATATCCAAAGCGGTGTTGGATCGGGGATGCCCTACATGAAGGCCGTGTCCCGAGGGATAAGGGAACTCTATCAGGGGATAGAACTTGGGCATTGAATAGTCGTCCTTTGCCTCAAAGCAATGGGCGTCCTCCCATATCTTCTGCCACTTCAGCTCTACTTGATCGTGATCGTAGCGCTCTGCCATTGATATTTCCTCCAATTCAGCATTTAACTATTTTTAGCAATAAAAAAAGCTCCGTCTCAGCCAAGAGACGAAAGCCATGCTTCCGCGGTACCACTCTCGTTGGCGAAAATTCGCCCAACTCAACTCCCGTTAACGCCGGGCAGGACGCCGTCCGCTTTCACGGGCGGGGCTCCGCGACGAGCTTCGAAAATGCCTCTTGCACCGCCTTGCACCATATGCGGCTCGCTCTGCATGGCTGTTTCCTACTTTTTCGCTTCATTGCCTATATCGTATGTATTATATTTTATTCAAAGCTAAAAGTCAATGACTTGGGGGCGCTTATGATGTATAATACAGCTTATCCATAACTTTTACACGGAGAAATGCCATGCTTTTTGATTATCACGTACACACCCGCTACTCAGCCGATTCCAGAGCGCCTGTAATAGAGCAGCTTCGCGCCGCAGAGAAGGCCGGCGTGACCCATATATGCTTCACCGACCACGTGGATTTTGACGGCGTAGGCCTGCGCCCTGCCGACATAGCCGCCCGCAACGCCGAGATAGAAGCCTTAAAGGGCCAGTTCCCGGATATTGACATATCCTTCGGCATGGAGTTCGGAATGAAGGACAAGGCGGCGTGCAATGCTGCATACGACCATGTAAAGATCTGCCACATGGACTTCGTCATAGGCTCTGTACACATAGTAAACGGCGTGGACGCCTACTATCCCGAATATTTCCAGGGCAGGAGCCGCGAGGAGGCCTACCTTGCCTATATTGAAAAAGACCTCGAATGCATCAGGATATCGGATTTTTCCGTAATGGGCCACTACGACTTCTGCGCCAAGCACAGCCCTTATGCCGAGCGCTCCATGAGTTACTCCCTGGCGCCTCAGATATTCGATGAAATATTCCGGGAGCTTATAAGCCGCGGCAAGGCCTTTGAGGTCAACACCTCCGCCTGGCGCAACGACGCCCCATGGGGCCTTGACATACTGCGCCGCTACCGTGAGCTGGGGGGCGAATACGTGACCACAGGCTCCGATGCCCACAAGCCGGAAAGGGTAGGCAACAGGCTTTCCGAGGCTCTGGACATGATACGCGCCGCCGGAATACCCTATGTGGCCACATTTAAAAATATGGAGCCGGTAATGCACAGGATCTAATTGATCACTTCTATGACCCTGCCCTGCTTCAGCGCGGCTATCACCGTTCTTCCATGGAACGCCTTCGCGAAGGCCCTGCCGTTTTCCACGTCCTTTTGCCTCTCCGCCTTGTTGAAAAGCACCGTATCGCCATAGTCCACCATGGTTGCGGCGTCCTCAGGTGTTACCACATGGCCCACGTCCGCTCCCAGCCGCCGGGCGTACAGCTCCGGCCTGTGGGCGGCCTCAATAATGGGCCTGCCTATGCCGTCCGCCCCTACTACGTATATCACCTTTGAGCCTGGGGGTATCACGGGCTCATTTTTGCCGTGGGCCTTTAAGGGCAGCCCCTTTGAGCCATCCGCCTCGGCTATCACATAAGGCGCCAGGCCGTTGAGCCGGGCTATGGGCAGCCTTGGGGCTATGAGCTTTTCTCCCTCCCTCTCGCCTACGCATACGACGCTGTGCTCCATGAGGGCAGCGGCTATGTCCGCCTCCGCTGCGTTTTCCAGCACCGGCAAATCCGCCGGCCGCCATATGTGGGTGCTGGTGCATATTATCACCCTGCTGCCGGCAGCCGAAAGCTCCGCGGCAAGGCGGTTCATAAGGCTGGTCTTTCCTCCTCCCCCTATTATGGCGGTGATGCCCGGCACTATACCAAGGGCTTCAGTAAAGCTTATGTCGTTCATATTACCTCTCCATGCTGGTTTACAATGAGTATAGCCCAATGAAAAACGCCCCGCAACACAAAGTCACGAGACGTTAATACAGCTTATTTTTTTATCTATGCAGATTCATCATATCGTCGAGAGACATCTGCTTGGCGAAGCTCATGGTGAGCATTCTCTGGCTGGGGTTGTCAAAGAGGTTGCTCATGGACATACGGTCGTGTATGTGGCGGACAGCCTCCGCGAACATAGGGGCGGCGGACAGTATCTTTATCTTGTCGTGGCCCTTTACGGCGGGGCAATTTACGGTATCGGTGGATACCAGCAGCTTTATGGGGCTCTCCTCGATCTTCTTTACGCCCTTTTCCCGGAGCACTACATGGGACAGGAATGCGTAAATATCGTTTGCGCCCTTGTCCTTGAGGCCGTGCGCAACGTCTACCAGAGTGCCGCCGGAGATGGTGAAATCGTCTACTATTATACAGTTCTTGCCCTTTACGTCGCCGATTATCTCAAGCACCTTGGCGTTCTCGTCGTGGCCGGTGCGCGTCTTATCTCCTATGGCCACGGCGCAGCCAAGCTCGTTGGCCATCATCCTTGCGCGCTTTGCGCTGCCCGCATCGGGGGATACCACTACCAGGTTGTCGTCCACTATGCCCAGATACCTTGCGTATGCGCAAAGCAGGTCCTGGGCGTAAAGGTGATCCACGGGCTTCTTGAAAAAGCCCTGCACCTGAGCGGCATGAAGATCCATGGTCACGACGCGGTCCGCGCCCGCCAGCTCTATGCACTCCGCGCACACCCTGCCGCGTATTGAAACTCTGGGCTCGTCCTTCTTATCGCCCTTGGCATAGCTGAAATAGGGGATAATGGCGGTAACACTGTTTGCGCTGGCACGCTTGAATGCGTCCAGGAAGAAAAGCAGCTCCGTAAATTCATTGTTTGGATCGAGTCCCAACGTCTGAACGAAGTATACGTCCTTGTCCCTTATGCTCTCATCGATGCGGACGAAGGTATTGCCTTCGGAGAATATGTGAGTTGTGCATTTGCCCATAGGGCTTCCGAGATAATCGCACATTTGTGCCGCAAACTCCTTGCTGGCGCTGCCTGCAAAAATCTTAATCGTACCGTCGCCGGACATTTTTCGATTTACCCCCTTTTAATTTTCATCAGCATTATAACAAATATAATCCGTATAATCAACGCAATACGACAATTTGGATGAAGGAGCATCTGCATTTCATTATAACCGCAGCTTATCGCAGGTGCGCCGTCCATATCCCGTTTTTGTATGGTCTGCCCTATGCGTCGCATCCCAAAGCATATCGTTCGTTATTTTTGAATCAATTCCTTCATATCAAAAAATTATACCGACTTACCGCTCAAAGAACTCCCGCCATGCGCACTCCAGCACTTGGTTTTTCTCATATGGGCCGCCTATGGGGTTTTCCCGGTTCTTTCCGTGAAAATCGCTGCCGCAGGTGGCATTCAGGCCAAGCTGAGCGCATAGGGACAAAAAGCCCCGCTTCTGCCCCTCGGTGGAGGCAGGATAGAATACCTCAAGGCCCCATAGGCCGTAGTCCGCAAGCTCCCTTATGAGCTTATCCGCGTCCGCCTTTATCTTACAGGGATGAGCCAGCACCGGCCTGCCGCCGGACTCCAGTATAAGCTCTATCGCCTCTTTTTTAGAGGGCCGTACACCGGGCACAAAGCCGGGGCAGCCCGGATTCAGGTATTTTTCAAACGCCTCAGGCATGGTATCCGCATACCCCGCGGCGATTATTGCCTTGGCGATGTGCAGCCGTGTATCGTTGCCGCGGCTGTGCTCCATGTATTCCTCAGCCGGTATGCCAAATGCGCTGAGCTTGTCCAGTATGGCACTGTTGCGCTGACGCCTGCTCTCCCCCCGCCATGCTTCGAATTTCACCATGGCAGGGCTGTCCGGGTTTATGTTCAGCCCAAGCATGTGAAGTTCCGTCGGAAACTCCACATCCAGCTCTATGCCGGGTATTACCTTTACTCCTATGCTTTGCCCCGCAGCTATGGCCCGCTTGCAGCCTGCGGCCGTATCGTGATCCGTAAGGGCCATATAGCATACCCCCTGCGCCTTTGCCAAAGCGGGGATAGCCTCCGGGTCAAAGGTGCCATCTGACATGTTGGAATGTATGTGCAGGTCGAATTTTTCCATTTTTGGCTTATCCTCAAAAAAATCGGGCGAAGCATCGTCTTCGCCCGAAAGCTTTTTTATTTGTCCTCGTCGTCGAATCCGCCGGGCCGGTAGAATTTCCGTTCCGCCTCTTTCTCAGGCTTATCCTCGGAGCTGTCCTCACCGCTGCCCTCATGGCGCTGCTCCGGCTCATCCCCTGTCCTGTCATCGGATTCGTCCTCCGGCTTTTCCTCCTCGTCCGGCTTTTCAAGAGCTTCCTTCCGCTCTTTATAGGATACCAGCTCCACAGGCTCGTTACGGAATATCTTCTCGAATTCCTCGCCGGTTATGCGCTCGTACTCTATAAGATACTTCACTACCCGATCAAGCGCCTCCCGCTCGTGGAGCAGCACCTGCTTCGCCCGCTCGAACTGCTCCTCCAGTATCCTGCGTATCTCCTTATCCACCTTGGCAGCCACCTCCTCGGAATAGCTGCGCTGGTGTCCCCAGTCCTTCGCTATGAAAACCTCGGAATCGCCGCCCAGGAACACGGGGCCTATCTCGTCGCTCATGCCGAACTCTATGACCATGCGGCGGGCCAGGTCGCTGGCGTGCTTGAGATCTCCTATGGCGCCGGTGCATATATCGTCAAGGGCTATGCTCTCGGCCACACGGCCTCCCATACTCATGGCTATCTGGTCAAGTATCTTGCCCCGGGAAATGTGGCTGTCGTCGTTGTCTGGCATGGTCATGGTGTAGCCCGCCGCCTGACCTCTGGGTATTATGGATACCTCGTGTACAGGATCGCAGTGCTCCATCTTCAGGGCTACTATGGCGTGTCCCGCCTCGTGATAGGCGGTGATGCGCTTATCCTCCTCGGTAACTACACGGCTGCGCTTTTCGGGGCCCACAACCGTGCGGGTTATGGCCTCCTCCAGCTCCACCATGGTTATCTCCTTCTTCTTGAAGCGGGCCGCAAGTATGGCAGCCTCGTTGAGCACGTTTTCAAGATCAGCGCCGGTCATGCCGCTGGTGCGCTTTGCCAGCACCCCCAGATCCACGTCCTTGGCGAGGGGCTTGCCCTTGGCGTGAACCTCGAGTATGGCCTCCCGTCCCTTAACGTCGGGATAGCCCACGGTTATCTGCCTGTCAAACCTGCCCGGACGCAGCAGTGCGGGGTCGAGTATGTCTGGGCGGTTAGTGGCGGCAAGCACTATTATGCCTTCGTTTACCGCAAAGCCGTCCATCTCTACCAGTAGCTGGTTAAGGGTCTGCTCCCGCTCGTCGTGTCCGCCGCCAAGGCCCGCACCGCGCTGACGGCCAACGGCATCTATCTCGTCTATGAACACCACAGCGGGCGCGCACTTTTTAGCCGTATTGAACAGGTCGCGCACGCGGCTGGCGCCGACGCCCACGAACATTTCCACGAAATCTGAACCGGATATGGAGAAGAAGGGTACGCCCGCCTCGCCGGCTACGGCCTTGGCCAGCAGAGTCTTACCTGTGCCCGGAGGGCCTACAAGCAGACAGCCCTTGGGTATGCGTGCGCCCATGGCGGTGAACCGCTTGGGGGAGCGCATGAACTCTACCACTTCTCTGAGCTCCTCTTTTTCCTCCTCCGCGCCGGCCACGTCCGCAAAGGTGACCTTATTCCTGCCGTCCATGTTTGTACGGGCGCGGCTCTTGCCGAAGTTCATTATGTTATTGCCGCCGCCCTGGGCTCTGGTCATAAGGACATAGAACAGCGCCAGACCGCCGAAGAGCAGTATGTAGGGCAGCAGGGTCTCCAGTATGGAGGGGCCGGGAGCGGGATTCAGCACGAGGGAGAAGGGATAATCCGCCTGGGTTATGTCCTTGGCTTCCTTGCCGGTAAGCTCGGCGGTAACCTTATCCATGTCATCCTTGAGAATATCCACGGAAGGTATATAGGTGTAGAAGTCCGCCTCCTGCGGGAAGACTTCCATGCTTATCTTGCTGTCGGAGTACAGTCCTACAAGCTTCAGCTCGGTGACCTCCGCCGCCTGTACCCTGCCGTTGCGGACGTCATCTATGAATTCCGAATAGCTTATCTTTTTGACCTTATCGCCGGAAAGATCGAAGCCGGATACCAGCAGAACGATTATTCCCAGCATTATAAGATACACTATCGGTGTTGTAAGGTTTCTTCTCTTCAAAATTTTACCTCCCCGGTATGACCCCCCACAAAGTCCTATGGCTAAGCATACCACCTACGAGTTTAAACTATCCATCTAATAGTAACACAAAAATTTACCTATTCATACCTCAAATAATCAAATTTAAGTGAAAAAAACGTGACGCATACCACTTTTGTCCCTGAATTAGGGGGTTTACAAAAAAGAACGGGGATAATATAATAAGTAATTGTAAAGTTATGACCGGGACACACGGTGGAATTGGAAGCCAAAGAGAGCGGCCCGTTTTTGCGGTGCGAGGGCTGCGGCGTCTCCGCCCATACGCATCACCCGCGAGCGCCGGCGCGAAAACGTATTTCGCCATTAGTGCCGGACGGCAGCCCGCCGTTACACGGGCACGCGGCTACGACAGGCCGCGGCAGAGAGGGCGCGCCGCGCCAACTCGGGTGGTACCGCGCAATACTGCGTCCCGATATTCGGGGCGCTTTTATTTTGCCCGAAAAAAATCATTTTAAAGAAGCTATAAAACACTAAGGAGAAGCAGATGTACAAGAAAGTTCCGACCACGCTGAATTTCGTGGAACGCGAGAAGGAGACGCTGAAATTCTGGAAGGATAACCAGATATTCGAAAAGAGCGTCCAGCTTCGGCAGGGCGCCCCCGCCTACACCTTCTTTGACGGCCCGCCGACCGCCAACGGCAAGCCCCACATAGGCCATGTACTGACCCGTGCCATGAAGGATATAATCCCCCGCTACAAGACCATGCGGGGTTACGACGTGCTGCGTAAGGCCGGCTGGGATACCCACGGCCTTCCCGTTGAGCTGGAGGTGGAAAAGGAGCTGGGCCTCGACGGAAAAGAGCAGATAGAGCAGTACGGCGTTATTCCCTTCATCCAGAAGTGCAAGGAATCCGTATGGAAGTACAAGGGCGAGTGGGAGGTAATGTCCGACCGCATGGGCTTCTGGGCGGATATGGATAACCCATACATCACCTATGACAACGACTATATAGAGTCTGAGTGGTGGGCGCTGAAGGCCATATACGAAAAGGGCCTTCTCTACAAGGGCCACAAGATAGTCCCCTACTGCCCCCGCTGCGGCACCGCCCTCTCCTCCCACGAGGTAGCTCAGGGCTATAAGGAGGTCAAGGAGACCTCCGCCACCGTCCGCTTCAGGGTGCCCGATGAGGAGAACACCTACTTCCTGGCCTGGACCACCACGCCATGGACGCTGCCCAGCAACGTTTCCCTCTGCGTCAATCCCGACGTGACCTACGCATACGTAAGGGTGGACGGCAAGGAGACCCTGATCATGGCCAAGGATCTTATAGGGACGGTGCTGGAGGGCCACGAGACAGAGATAGTAAAGGAAGTCTTAGGTAAAGAGCTTGAATACAAGCACTACGAGCCCCTTTTTGAATGCACCCGCAAAGCCGCCGGCGGCAAGGACGCCTTTTATGTGATGGTGGACGACTATGTCACCACCACCGACGGTACCGGCATAGTCCATAACGCTCCCGCCTTCGGCGAGGACGATTACCGGGTATGCAAGAAATACGACCTGCCCTTTGTGCAGATGGTGGATTCCAAGGGCGAAATGTGCGGCGGCACCCCCTGGGACGGCGTATTCGTAAAAAAGGCCGACCCCATGGTGCTCAAGGATCTGGACGAGCGCGGCCTTCTCTTTGCCGCCCCCAGGTTTGAGCACAGCTACCCCTTCTGCTGGCGCTGCGACACGCCGCTTATCTACTATGCCCGCTCCTCCTGGTTCATAGCCATGACCAAGGTAAAGGACAGGCTGATAGACTACAACCGCCGTATCAACTGGATCCCCGAAACCATCAAGGAAGGCCGCATGGGCAACTTCCTGGAGAACGTAATAGACTGGGGCATCTCCCGCGAGCGCTACTGGGGCACCCCCCTGCCCGTATGGGTATGCGACAAGTGCGGCAAGATACACGTTGTCGGCAGCCGTAAGGAGCTCTCCGAGCTTACCGGCTGCGATGAGAACGTTGAGCTGCATAAGCCCTATGTGGATCCTCTCACCTGGAAGTGCGAGTGCGGCGGCACCATGCGCCGCGAGCCCGTAGTTATAGACTGCTGGTTCGATTCCGGCTCCATGCCCTTCGCACAGTGGCACTATCCCTTTGAAAACAAGGATAAGTTTGAGCGCCGCTACCCCGCCAACTTTATCAGCGAGGCCATAGACCAGACCCGCGGCTGGTTCTATACCCTTTCCGCCATAGCGGCCTGCCTGTTCGATTCCCCCGCCTTTCTCAACTGCATCGTGCTGGGCCACGTTCAGGATAAGGAAGGCCGAAAGATGAGCAAGCACATAGGCAACGTGGTAGACCCCTGGGTGCTTCTGGACAATCAGGGCGCAGACGCTGTGCGCTGGTATTTCTACACAAGCTCCATGCCATGGCTGCCCAACCGCTTCTCCGCAGAGGCCGTATCCGAAAGCCAGCGCAAGTATATGGGAACCTTCTGGAACACCTACGCCTTCTATATACTATATGCGGACATAGATAACTTCGACCCCACCCGGCATAAGCTGGTGCGCGAAAACCTGACCCCCATGGACAGGTGGATACTTTCCCGTCTGAACACCCTCATGGGCCGCGTTGAGGCATACCTTGACGACCTGAAGATGACCGAGGCGGGCCGCGAGATGCAGGACTTCATGGACGACCTTTCCAACTGGTACGTCCGCCGCTGCCGCGAGCGGTACTGGGGCAAGGATATGACCGCCGACAAGGAGGCCGCCTACATGACCCTCTACACCGTGCTCAGGACCATGGCGCTGATATCCGCCCCCTTCACCCCCTTCATGTCCGAGACAATGTATCAGAACATGGTTCGGACGGTGGATAAGAGCGCCCCTGAGAGCATACACCTTTGCGACTGGCCAAAGAAGGACGAGAGCTTCATAGACCCCGAGCTTGAGGCCAACATGGCCGCCGTGCTGGATATCGTAGTACTCGGCCGCAGCGCCCGCAACGCGGCAAATATCAAGAACCGCCAGCCCGTCGCCTCCATGTATGTGCAGGGAAAGGCGCTGCCCGATATGTATGTATCCATTATAGCGGACGAGCTGAACGTAAAGGAAGTTAAATTCGTTGACGACGCTTCCTCCTTCATAAGCTACCGGGTAAAGCCCCAGCTCAAGACCCTGGGCCCCCGCTATGGCAAGCTCCTGCCCAAGATCAATCAGTATCTGGCGGGCGAAGGCATAGGCAACGCCGTAGTGGCCGCCCACAACAGGGGCGAGAGCTACAAGTTCGACATAGACGGCACCGAGATATCCCTGGCGGCCGAGGACGTGCTTGTCTCCACCGAGGAAAACGCCGGCTTCGTGACAGTCACCGAGCATGACCTTTCCGTGGTGCTTGACACCAACCTCACCCCTGAGCTCATCGAGGAGGGCTTCGTGCGGGAGATAGTCTCCAAGGTGCAGACCATGCGCAAGGAGGCGGGCTTTGAGGTCACGGATCACATAGTACTCTCCCACCACGGCAACAGCCTTATCGAGGGCATATTCGCCAGGCACGGCGCGGAAATCGCCGCCGATACCCTTGCCGACTCCATCAAGCTGGGTTCAGCCGGCTATGTGAAGGACTGGGAGATAAACGGCGAAAGCGTCACGCTGGGCGTTGAAAAAGCATAAGCCAAAAAATAAAAAAAAGGGGGGCGCAAGCCCCCGTTTTATTTTGTTCTTCTCAACTCATTCACCAGTTCGGCTACCAGCTGCTTCTGCCTCGCATTAAGTCCGGAGGTATCCATCCCTTCTTTGCATTCCAGACCCAGCAGATAATCTGTGGACACGCCAAAAAGCCGTGCTATCCTTATCAGAACCTTGTAACTTGGCATTCGCACAGACGTTTCATATGCCGATATCATACCTTTTGTAACGCCCAAAAGTTCTGCAAACTGAACCTGCGACAGTCCCTTTGCTTCTCTAAGCGCCCTTACCTTCTCGCCGAAGTCAACCATTACTATTCCTCTTTCAACAATTAGTATACCCAATCGGAAGTTTGTTATTGGTGAGATTTTCTTATTATCAGTTGACTTTCCGCCGTTTTTTATATATTCTTTAATCGAGGTGATGATATGTGTCGTACAAAACGCCGGGTACGAAGTGTAAGTACCCTGCCTAAACGTCTCTTTTACAAATATGATTTTGAACGCAGAAACCGTGCGATGCGCTATATCAAGGAGGAATACGACTATATCTCATCTATCCGCAGGAATAATATTTTATTTGATATGGCCTTGTATAAGCTCGACCAGATGATAGCGGAAATGAAATTCAACCACACCTATGACCCGTATACAGTTCTTACTGTGCCGCGGATAAGAGCGCAGATAAAACTTACCGACAAGTATGACCCACAATTCCGTACAAAAAAATAAGGGGGGCTTTCGCCCCCCTGTAATTATCCTGTTATTTGCCCTCGGCCGTATCGTTCTTCCCGTCCTTGAGCTTCACCAGCGCACCCTTCAGCGCCTCCGGCATGGGCAGGCCGATACGGCCCGCGTTTTCCAGTATGGAAAGCCCCTCGTTGGCAATGTAGAACATACATACGGCGCTCCTCACCGCACCGTTTGTGGCGGGCACCAGCTTGTCAAGCATTGTGGAAAGTGCCACCAGTACGAATATGAAGACCTTCTTCAGCAATCCCTTAAAGCCTATAACGCTGCTGAGCGTCTTTGATACCGCAGCATAAGCCACGCCCGTGATGTAATCCAGTGCAACTACTGCTATGAGCACCATTATCATGGCGTCCCAGGGGCCGAAAATGCAGCTGAGCACACCGCTCACTCCTGCCAGCACCCCTGTTATCAGATTATTGTTCATTGTTTTCTCCTTTCAGTATTTCCTTCATAAGCTGCCGGCAGGGACAGTCCTCCCCTTTGCAGCATTCGTATACCTCTTCCGTTTCCCCGCTGTCCTTCAGTACGGGCAGCCTGCCGTATCTGTTCCAGTAGCCAGCGCCGTTTGAATCCAGGCAGTTGAGCACCACCCCGTCGTCCCGGCCCATTGCCTCTATTACGAGGCCGCAGCCTATATACGCGCCAACGTGATGTATCCGCTTGCCGTTATGGCGGAAAAGCAGGTCCCCCGGCGCGAGCTGGCTCCTGTCGTTCAGCTTTTCGCAGGCGGAGTACAGCCCCCGGGAGGACATGTCGCTCTTTATAAGCTTATTGTCCAGCAGGAACTTCACTATCAGCCCGCTGCAATCGAAGGCGGCGATAGGGCTCCTGCCCTCCGCCTTACGCTTTTCCCATAGGGCTATGGCGCGTTCGGCGTTTTTCTCGCCGGTCTCCCGCCTGCGTATCCATTTCTCGGTTATATCTGTTTCGCCCTGGGCGCCCCATACGTATATGTCGCCCACATGGCCTTTAAGGTATTTTATGAACAGCTCTGTCATATATGCTCTCTCCTTTATTCATTAAGGGAAGCTATTGCGGCGGCTATGGCGGAATCCACATAGGCCTTTATGACCCTGTTCTGCACTGTGTTTGTGGAGGTATCCGACATCTCGCCGTCTATGGCGCCGGTATCCGGCGTGATGACGAGGTCGTCCCCGCCTATCAGCCCGCCGCTCCTTGCCGCCTCATACTCGTCCACGGTCTTGAATACGTGTACCTTCATAAGGCTGAGATCCTTTTCCGTGGCTGTCATTGCTTTTTCACCCCCAATATATAGTATTCAACGCCGGCACAGTTTGCGGCGCTGGCGTTATGCACAGTCAGCAGCAGCTTTGTGCTGTATTCACCCAGCAGCCTGCAGGATACCGGCACGCTCCCGCCCACTACTGTGGAAAAGCTGTCCGTGGGCTTTTCCCTGTAGTACACTATAAGCTCGCTGGAGGAGCCCACCGTGGTCTTTATGACGAGCGCCAGCGGGTCTATCGTCTTGTTCACGGTCAGCACCCTTGAGCTGTCTATGCCATCAAAGCTGCCGGAGGCTATTCCCATGCTGTAGTTCACGCCGCATACGAGATTGAAAAGCATACTATCCTACCCCCATATCAGTACGTTTACCCGGAGATCGGTGGCAGGCTTTTTGTCGGCTAAGAACGTGAGCGAATTGTATCCCTGTACGGCGCAGTGTACGTTAGCCCCCACGTATTCGTCCCAGTCCTTTGGTACGGGGCCTACTATGGCGTACTTGCCGCTTCTCATTCCGTCCACGCTTATGGCCTGTGTGCAGCTGTATGTGCCCACCACCCAGCCGTCCAGCGGCAGTTCAACTACCATGCTTACCGGCTTTAATGCGTATTCCGTGTGTGTATGTACCTCCGCCGCCGCCCCTATGTCCGCCGGGGCCAGCTCATCGCTGCCGCCCTTTGCGTGGGTGGAGGCGTGGCCGTTGGCAAGGCTTGTGCCGCCCACGCCGTTTGCCAGCACCAGCTCATTTCCAAGGTATACTGCCATAGGCAATCCCTCCTTTTTGGTTTAAGAGTATCTGAGTATTTTCCATGTTGTGACGTTTCCCTCCATTGCTGCCCTGCAGTCCGCCGCAGCTGAGTTTGCCGCCCCCGCCGCAGCGGCAGTCTCCGCGTTCAGCACCTCCACCCTCTCCATAAGGGAAGTAAGCTGTGGGTACTGCGGCGCAGAGGTCAGCGTTTCGCCGGAAAAAATAGCCTTGCGGCAGGCAAAGTTGAACTTTGCCGTGGTGACGAGGGTGGAAAGGCTGGGATCCGAGTATATCTGGAGCTCGCACTCCACCGTTCCGGGAGCCACGGAACCCGCAAAAAGCTCTATATCCACCTGATTGTTCAGCGTGCCGCAAAGAGTTATGCCGCCGTCAGCATCGTAGCTGTCCTGACAGGCGGTGCCGTCACTCTTTGAGAACACCGCTATGACCCGGCACCCGGTAAGGTCTACCGGGTAGCCCCCGTCTGTGAGGAGTATGGCAAGCACGTTACCGTTGTCTCCGTCCACCACCGTGAATTCCCGGTTCGCCCCAGCGTCCGCTATGTCCAGCGCAATATCGAAGGTCTTTTTTACCGCAGCCATAGGCACCCCCTTAACCGCCGTATTTCTTCTTAAGGCTATCGTAAAGGGTTTTGCCCAGGGCGGAGTATATCTCCTCGCGCCTGCTGCTCCAATAGCTGTTTTCGCTGCTGAAGAGTTGCCTGCGCTGCTCTGCTGTGAGGTTGCGTACATATTCGGTGTAGTCCTCTCTGGAAAGGCTGCTCTTTTTCGAGCCGGAGCCGCCCTTTGACGACTTAGAGGAGCTTCCCTTTGCCGCGGCGGCGATGGCGGCGTTCTGCTGGCTAAGGTACTGATTGTACCAGTCCGACGCCATGCTGAGTGCGGTCTTCTGTGCAGCCGCGTGAGCCTCCGCGTTGTACTGCTGGGCGTTTAAGCTCATCTGATCGTACTTGTACAGCGTATCGTATATCTTCTCTGCCAGCGCCGCGCCGTACTGCGCCTCAATGTCGCTTATGTCGTCCTGGGCTTCCTCCATCTGCCGGGCCTTTACCGATGTTACATAGCTGCTCTGGCCCATGCCACGGGAAACGGCATCCGCGTCTATCTCAGCCATCTCGCGCTCGGCCGCCCTGCTGCGCCGCTCTATGGCGGCGTCGGCGCTGGGACGAAGCACCCCGCTCCATAAATCCTTCACCTCGCCGGCGCTGGGCGCCTTTACCGTCACGGTCGGGACGGACAGGCTGTTTCTTATGGCGTTGTAGTAGCCGTCAAATGCCTCGTTCCTGCCGGAATCCCCCCAGTCAAAGCCGCTTCTGCTCTGGGCCTGCCGCTGGGCGCTGCGGTTAAGGCTGGCCCTGTATGCCGCGTCGGTGTCCGGGCCCCATATGCCGTCCGCCTTTACGCCGAGCTGCCGCTGGTATTCCTTTACCTTTGATGCGGAATTCACCCCCTCTGGAGGTGTGTAGCCGTTCATATAATATCTTGCCATGGTGTTTTCCTCCTTTTTGTCCTGCCTTGCCTATTCGAGTGCGGAAAGCCGCGTTTCCAGCTCCTCTATCTTCTGGGCAATGGCCGTAAAGTTCTGATTAAGGTTGTTTTCGTTGGCCTTTACCGTCTCGCTGTAAAGCTCCGCGTCCTTTATATCCGGCAGCGTCACATAGTAAAGCGCCCGCATATCAAGAGCCATTTATTCCACCCTCCTCCAGGTTTCAAATGAAAGCTCTATGCCGCCACGCAAAGTGAAGCGGCCTCCCGCCTCGTTGGCGATCCTGAGCGAAAATGTCCTGCCCTCGTTTTTAAGCGGCACCTCCACTACCTCGCTCTCCTCCGTAGGCAGCAGCACCCTTGTGGCAGCCCTTGCGCTGCCCACGCTCACCTCCGTGTTCATGGCTGTGGCGGCGCCCTGGGCGTGACCCCTGAAGCAGAGGGACCGCATGGCCTTTACGCCGCTCTTGTCGAAAAGATCCGTCTCAGGTGTGCGCCACCAGGCCTCGATGTTCTTGCCGTCGTAGCTTTTGCCGTCGTCGAAGAGGCACACGTAGCGGCCGGAATTGACTATGTACAGCCTTCCGTCCCACGAGGCTATGTCGCCTACGTCAAAGCCGCGGCGCAGCATGTAGGTGTGCCGCACAAGGTCGTATTCAATGATGCCGCCGCCCTTGGCGTCGTCGAATGAGTAGTAAAGCCTGCTGCGGGCCGCCGCCCCCTTGGAAAGGGATACGTCGGCGCCTGAAAGCAGCTTCTTTATCCGCCGGGCGTCAGGCATGAGCGCCGCGGATACGCCGTTGAACCTGCATAGGCCTCCCTTGGTCATGAAGTACAGCATGTCCCCGCTCATTACAAGGGAGGTATACGCCGCCGTCTCCACGTCGGAATCTATGCGCTCCACCGTAAAGTTTGATGGCTTATCGCCTATGAGCCGGTAAAGGCTGCGCTTTTTGAATATGAGAAGCTGGTTGGAAAGTGCCGCAAGCCCTACTATGGGGTCGCCGGCGCTGGCGCCTATCTCGGTATGTCCCCCTGAGACGTTGACCGAGCCGGATTCCTCGCCCCAGGATTCTATGGTGCGGCTGCCGCCCGGGAGCTTGGACCAGTAAAGCCTGTTGGGACAGCTGCTGTCCCCGGCCGCGAAGAGTCTGCTTCTGTAAGCAGCAAGGTAGCTTACCGGCTTATCCGAAAGCCCGTCGCTGCTGCCGAAAAGCGCCGCCTGTGCGCCGTTGTACTTGACTATCTGCTGCTCGCCGCTGGCGATAAGGAGATAATCCGTGGTGTCTATCCGGGCCTCGGTAAAATCCACCCTTCCGCCGGTGAGTCCCCCGGTAAAGGTGTATATGAGCACCCAGACGCCTTCCCTGTAAGCGTATACGCTGCCGCCCGTTACCACTATCACCTGATCGCCGCTGCCCGAATGAAAAAGGAACATGCGGCGTATGGCCTCCGTGCCGGGAACTGCTGATGTTATGTACCTGGTGTAGCCCTTGGCTACGGTAAGCTCGCCGTCCGCCGTGTCCATGTTGCAGGCGTCAGGGCTGTAGGAGGCCGCCATGCCGTTTTCGCCCATGGACTGATCCAGCCCCATGAACTCGTCTATCCTGTATATCTTGCGGGCCATGGGCTTCACCACCTGTTCACTATGCGCTGGCTGGTTCCGCCGCCCAGATGGGGCCGTATGGCGGCCTTGCCAGCCTCGTACATCTGGAAGTAGATGTTGCCGCCCCGCTGCTGGGAAACGTCCCCCGCAGCCCTCTCGCGGCCCACGACGTAGCTTACGAGCAATCCGTGCATGTATGCGGGTATGTCGGGCTCGTCCGTGCTCGCAAACATCTCCCTTGGCACCGAGCGGTATGTCACCTCAATTTTGCCGGGACCGCCGGAGGTGACTATCACCTCGGAAGCGTCGCCGTCGTAAAAGTCCTCCTCCCGGCCGTCGCGCTTTACGCTCAGCACCTTGCGGCAGCCCCTCGACAGCATTGCGGTGGTAAATGTGCCGTCCCTGGTGTCGATAGTTTCTGTGCGCCGGGGCTTATATGTGACGCAGATATCCGTCACGCCGTCGTTTGCAAAGCGGGTGAACTTGTCCCGCCATACGTCCAGGCTCTGGGCGTCGTGGCCGCGGTCCAGCTGGGCAAGTGCGGATACGATGATGTCGTTCAGCGTCATACCTGCGCCACCCTTCTGCCAACGCCCCTGTAGGCCTTTACCTCCCGCTCGCCCATCACCGCCACCTGCTCGCTTCTTTGTATAAGCTCCGCAATGGACTTGGGCAGCTCTGTCTCCTCTCCCCGGCGTACCCTGAAGAACCAGCCGTTTATGCCGCCCTCCCAGTAGCCGCTGCCCTCTATGCGCATGCGCACTCGGGGCTGCTTTCTCAGCGTCTCGCCCATGTCGCCCTGTATGGCGTCTATTTCCTTATCGGTTATGTAATTCATTGTCTTTCCTCCTTGACTCTCTCAGCTTTTCTCTGCTCAAATAAAAAAGGGCCGAAGGTTTCCCCTCGGCCCCCTTGAAAGGGATATGAAACAGTACCTTCGTACTTATTTCTTGATGTTATTTATGCGCTTACGCCGTGCTCAATGCGGATTATCCACAGCTCGTTGAGGATTTTTGCCGCGTATGCCGCTACCTTTGCGCCTACGGTGGCGCGCTGATCCAGAGGATCCGAGGTTCCTGCGCTGCCGTGGGGCTTTATTATGATCTGAAGGGCTCCGCTGCCGCCCACGTCCACTATGCCGTAGGCGTCCCTGCCGAAAATAAGCGTGGAATGCACGTCGGCGCCCGCCTTGGTAGTGCCGTCTATGCTGCCCGCGTCCTCGCTGTATACTATGGCGTCGGCGGTAAGGGTGGCATTGTCGGACAGGGTGACGGTATTGGTAGCCGCGTCAAAGGAGGCTACGGTATACTCGGCGGTACCTATCTTTATCTTGTTTCCCGCAGTGGAGAGATACGCCGCCTCCGCGTCCTTGGGGCTGTTCTTGAGCACGAAGGTTTTGGATGAGCTGGTGGCGGTCTTCACCTTGTTCAGCACGCTCTGGGAGAACACCTTTGCCTCGGTGGATTCCACGAATACCACGCCGAACAGGCGGCCGATCTCGCCGGAATATATCTGCTCCGCGCAGGAGTACTTGGATACGTCCTGCCAGAGGGAATCGCTCTGAAGGTCATAGGTGGCCTCGGGGGAACAGATGCAGATGAAGTGGGGCTTTCTGCCCTCGTCGCCGAAGGGGCGCGCCTTGGCCTTTTTGAGGGTGCGCACCGCCTTGCGTATCTCAGCCACGGTCAGCTTGTCGGCGGCGGTTATCTCGCCGCGGCCGGACTTGCCGTTTGCGTATTGTACGTTGGTGCCGGCGTTCATGGCATCGCGGGTTACCCACTCCACCACGGTGCCCAGCTGCTCTCCCAGCAGCTCCGCGCTCTCGGAGATTACCTGGTCATAGCCGGTCATGTCCAGCAGGTCGGATACCTCCACGTATGCGCCGTACTGGGCCACCTCCACCTCTACGTTGCTCTGGGACAGAGCCTGGCTGGCAGGGGTAACGCCCTCCTGAAGTGCCTCCATGGCGTCGTTTGCGTCAAAGAGGTTCCACTTGCGGAATTCCACCCGCTTGCCGCTGTTCTTGGGAATAGGTCGCTTCTGGCCGTACTTGGCGTGTACAAAGCGGGTCTTGGCGCTTTCCAGCAGCTGGCGGTCGTAAAAGGTCTTGTTGAGCTTGGTGGTACCTGCGGTGTTTGCGGTAGTGTTGATACTCATTATTTTTCTCCTTCCTTTTTATGTCCTTACAGCGAAATGCGCCTGCCCTCGCTGGCGGCGCGCATCAGTCTTTCCTTTATGAGGTTGAATTCCCTGGTGGGCATGTTGGCGTAGTCCGTATCCGCGGCGGCGGGGGTATTGCCCTTTATGGGCGAGGGCAGCGCCCTGCGGGCCGCCAGCTTTTCCATCACGTCCATAGCGCCCTTTTCACGCTCCGCCCTGGCGGCGGCATCTGCGTTGCACTCGGCGGCATAAAGCCTGAGCGCCGCCTTTACCGGCATCTCCAGCAGCATCTTCACGAACCTCTCGTCCTCCAGATAGCTGTCAATTTCGCCCTCTATGCCCCCCTCCTTGTAGAGGCGCATGAGGTCGTTTGCAGCTCTGGCGCTGATAGCGGCTATGCCCTTGGGCATTCCGCCCCCGTCCAGCAGCATGCTGAAGGCAGCCCCCTCGTCGAGGCCGGTATCGTCGCACACGCTTTTGATGAGCATGGAGCCTATGATGTAGGCCGGGTCGTTTTCCGCAATGTCCCGGGCCATGTCCAGAATCTCCTCCTCGGTGAGTACGCCGTGCTCCTTTTCCTTTCTGAATATCATTTTTCCTCCTGAAACAAAAAAGCGGCGGTATACCGTCGCTTTTCTCTGCCCCTTTCGGCGGGCCGCCGTATTTTTCATCGCGATGATGCCTGGTGCAGGCAAAAAATAAAAGGAGATGCCGAAGCCTCTCCTTTTTGTCCCTTGCCTGTTTTTCCATCGTGTTCATTATACACCCCGCCGTTCTTCGCTGTAAAGGACAGCTTCGGGGCATATTTCATGCACCAAAAGTGCAGGCGCTACTCTATGCCCGCTACCTTATAGCCCGCATCGGTCACGGCCTTGGCCAGCGCCTCGTCGGATACATCGCCCCTGAGCGTCACCTCCGCCGTGCCCGTCTCGTGGCTCACCTCCGCGGTCTCAACTCCCGCCACGGCCTCCAGCGCCTTCTTTACCCTGCCGGAGCAGTGGCCGCACATCATTCCTTCTATCCTTATCGTCCTTTTCATTTTGCCTTTTCCTTTCCTATATGGAGTTTGGGTCGCCTGACGGCATGATTATACCTCAAACGGCCCATAAAACAAATACTTCTTTAAAACTTAATGAACATTTCAGCAGATTGTAATACTTTTGTGATGATTTCCGTCTCCCCGCGGGTTATAATAAGCTTGCAAGTGAGAGAAACCCTTTCAAAACCAACAACAAACCGACAATTGCTTTGGACCCCCTTCCAAAGCAATTTTTTTGTGCGTTTTATTGACTAATTGCCCCTGCCTTGTTAAAATAACCTTGCCGCGCTAAGCGGGGAGATAGCGGTGCCCTATACCTGCAATCCGCTACAGCAGGGCTGAATCCCCGTTTTGAGGCTCACCCCTGTGGGGCCGCCGCCATCGTGGGGCGTCGATCCCCGGGTCCCGTGCAACTTGCCACTGTGAACCATGTCAGGGCCGGAAGGCAGCAGCATTAAGCGGAAGCGCAGGTGTGCCGCGGGCATGCCCGGGAGTAGCAACCTGATGGCGAAAACGCCCATGGGACGTGACGTCGAGATTCGGGTGCGCGGTATTGCAAAGCCTTCGAGTCAATGACTCGAAGGCTTTGTTAGTTTGCCTGAAAAGTGGCGTTCATCCACTTTTTCCACGGTATCGCTTTTTATAGGGTTTTGCCGTTATTTCCCGTGCGCCTCTATTTCCCGCGCAATATTTGCAAATTGTGCCACCGTAAGCTTTTCTGCGCGTATATTTCCCTCTATGCCGCAAGCTCCAAGCAGCGTTTTCAGCCGTTCGTCCGATATTCCTGCAGCCCTGAGGTTGTTTGATAGAGTCTTTCTGCGCATTGCAAATGCCCTGTTCAGCAGCCACTCCAGCTCAAAAAGCTTTTCCTCGCCCTTGGCCGTAAGCTTCAGCACTACCGAGTCCACATCAGGCTGGGGGTAATACATATCCCGGGACAGCTCCATGAGCTTAGTAACCTCATAATAATACCCCGCAAGCACCGTCAGCGGCCCGTATACGCGGTCCCCCGGCCTTGCCGTGAACCGCTCCGCCGCTTCCCTCTGCATCATAAGCGTCATGGCAGGTATGCTGCCGTCCGCCCCCAAGGATAAAAACCTCATACAAAGCGGCGTGGTTATGTAATACGGCAGGTTCGCCGCGATATTCGCCCTGCCGCCGAGGGCCGCTATAAGCCCCGGTATATCCGCCTTTAGCGCGTCTTCGTTGATAAGCTGTACCTCGGGCAGCCTGTCCGCGATTATCTCCGCCATGCGTCTGTCTATTTCTATTGCCGCGACCATCGGGGCGCGCTTTGACAGCTCCGCAGTCAGCGCGCCCATACCCGGGCCTATCTCTATAACCGGGCAGCGGTTTTCACAAGCAGCCTCGGCAATAGTCCTTGCCGCAGTGTCGCTGGCCAAAAAATTTTGCCCCAGCGCCCTGTTGGGCGTGAGGCCGTATTTTTCAAGTTCACATTTTACTGAAGCTGTGCTCATTATTTATACCAGATAGTCACGTTGTATTTTGTTCCCCAGCGCCTCGCCTCCGATTCCGAGTTGAACCAGAGATCCAGCTGGTTCATAGGCTTTCCGGAAGAGTTGGTATATTTTCTGAATGCGCCGGTATCCCTTGCCGTGCCGTAGCCGTAGCCCCTCACATACAACTGGGTGCCGTATTTGAAGTAATATGTGTTCACGGCTATTGTACCCAGCTTGGGCGTTGTACCGGTAGCCGTGCGGGTACCTGTGCAATAGGCGGTTATCTTGTCCACCTTCATGCTCTTCCAGCCGTTTACGCCGTCCTTCGGAGCTTCCTTCCAGCGTCTGGTCTCTCCCTTGAAGTTGGTCTGGTAGCGTATCTTGGTGCCGACGCGTATTATCTCATCCACGGCCTTTTCGGTGATTATCTGGTCTACGACCTCCCGGGATACCTCCACGCCGTCCTTTACGGTTATGCGCTGAGTTATCTGCTTTTTGCCGTCCTTGCCCTCTACCTCCACCTTCTTGAAGCTCTCGTACTCCCTGTCGTCCTTTTTGATTATCTCGTCATAGTCGAGGGTCTTGTAGGATACCTTGTATGTAACGTCCACGGCGGTGTGGCTTATCTTCATGCCGGGCTCAAGATCCCGGAAGGTGAGCTCCGATATCTCGTCTCCTGATTTTACAGTGACTCCCGCCTTGTCCAGCGCGTCGCCCACCGTGCCGGAGCTGAGGTACATCACCTCGGTATTGCCGCCGGACTGCACCGCTATGGGGTATGCCCTGGTTATCTCTATGGTTTCGCCGTCGGTAAGCTCCGCGTCCTTCGCTACCGACAGTGTGTCGTTCTCGTCCAGCTTCGCGCCTATTGCCGTGAGGAACTCGCCGGCATTGGTCCTCCACGTAAGGTATTGGTGAGTACGGCCGCCGTCCTTCAAATATATAGTAAGCCGTCCGTCCGAGAACATGAGCGCCCATGCGAAAAAGGCCCCCGCTGCCAATACCGCGGCAATAAGGCCGATATTTGCCCAGCCGAAGCCGTGGCGGCTCGCGCTTCTCGCCTTGCGCTGCTGCGTACCTTTCCTGCGCCCCAAGAGCAGCGCTGATATGGGATTTTTCTTTTTCCGTCGAACCATGGCGTTCCCTTTCACTTAGTTTATTTTATCAATACATCTCGATGCTGTCAAATTTACCTGTGTAAACTTTTATTGTCAGCCGTTTACATATGATTATCCCCAAGCTATAATTTTGTTATAATCAATTATTTATTCAACATGGGAGCGAAAGAGAAGCAGGGTTGAAAAGAGCTTTAAGCATAATTCTGATATGGGCCAGCTGCCTTTGCCTGCTGCCGGGCTGTACCGGCTCAAGCGGCAAGCAGGTGTGTCTTGATTTTTTGTCTAAAATATCCTCCGGCGACTATGAGGGAGCATACAACCTTCTGGACGGCGCCGTAACCTTCATTCCTGACGAGACTGCCGGCGTGGACCCTTCCAAGCCCATAGACCCCAATGAAAAGCCTGACTATGTGGCTTTGGCCAAGCTTGAGCCCAACCGCGAATCAGAAGGGCTCATAAGCAAAAATCAGTTTATCGCCAAATACATGAACATATTCGATGCGCTGGAGATAACCTCCGTACTGTACGAGAATATCCAAGTCAACGAGGGCGAGGTATTCACCATAGTCAACTTCACCGCTACATATTCCTCTCCCCTTTTGGGCGACGTATCCGGCGAGCATCGCATGGTAGCCATAAAGTCCCGCAACAGGTGGTTCATAGAGTGGTCGCCAAATCTCATATTTCCCGAGATGGAATGGGGCGATACAGTCCGCGTGGCCCGCATAAGCGCAAAGCGGGGCGAGATAATGGCCGACGGGCATGTATTGGCGACCACCGAGGGCAAAATATCCGTCTATGCCATGCCGGACAGGCTGAACGACACCAATCGCGACTACTTCTACAACAAGTGCTCCTCCCTCCTCGGCATGACCAGGGAGGCCATAGACAAAAAGCTGAGTAAGGCCTACGACGGCGTTGCCGTGCTCAAGCAGTTCTATCAGGGCGAGTTCCCAGAATACCTTGAAACTCAGCTTCTCGAAATAGAAGGCATAGGCATAGATTACGGCAACTACGGCTCGGTGCGCTCTTATCCCGAAAATGACATGCTGGCCCATACATTAGGCTATGTAGGCATAGTCAGCGCCGGCAGCGATGAAGAGCTGGAGGCCAGGCTCAAGGAGCTGAACGAGGGCCGGGATGCCGAGAACGGCCTGTATACCTCGGATTCCTATGTTGGCCGCAACGGTTTGGAGGCCAAATACGAAAAAGAGCTGAGAGGCAATGACGGCTACCATATATACATTTGCACCTCTCAGGGCACCAACCGCCGCACACTGTACACCAAGCCCGCCGAGGACGGACTGGACCTTCAGCTCACGATTGACTACAAGCTGCAAAAACGGCTGGACTTCGTGCTGGACAGCGTGCTTTTCGGTGAGACTACCGCAGGCGCGGTAGTGGTCATGAACCCCAAGACCGGCGCCATAGAGGCAATGTCCTCCTGGCCGGGTTACGACCTGAACGCCTTTGCCAAGGGCATAAGCTCCGCAGACTACGCGGAGCTGTTGAGCAAGGCCAACAAGCCTCTTTATAACCGCCTTACTCAGGGCCTTTACCCTCCCGGCTCGGTATTGAAGGCGTTTACCGCCGTAGCGGCGCTGCAAAGCGGCACGTTGGATGAAAACTACGTCTTCACCGGCGAAATCGTGGATGACTACTGGCTGCCTACCGACTATGGCACCTGGCTCGGCAGCAAAATAAAGCGCACTCAGGTCAAGTATGGCCGTCTAAGTCCCCTCAACATGCGCAGCGCCATAGTGCATTCCGATAACATTTACTTTGCCAACGCCGCGCTGCTCATGGGCTGGGACAACTATACCAGCTACATGAAGAGCATAGGCTTTGGCGATACCATGCCCTTTGATCTGAACGTGGCCCAATCGCAGCTGTACAACGACGATACCGAGCTTACCCTCATGCTTCTTGCGGACAGCGGCTACGGCCAGGGCGAAATACTGACTACCCCCCTGCAGATGGCCACAATGTTCTGCGCCTTTGCCAACGGCGGCAATATAATGCAGCCCTATATAGTGGACGGCCTGTATGAAACTGAGGGCATAAAATACAACAACGTCTCCAGGGCCAGCCCCAAAGTATGGAAGAGCGGCGTAATAGAGCAGCATTCACTGGATGTCATCGTTCCGTATCTAAAGGACGTAGTCGATCACAGCCTCAACGGCACCGGCCGTTCCCTGAAGGTGACCTCCGTCACCGTAGCCGCAAAGACCGGTACTGCCGAAATAGGCAACGACAAGAGCCGCCAGATATCCTGGTTTGCCGGCTTCCGCTGCGATACGGAGGATAAGGACGCGCGCCTGGTGCTGGTCATGCTGGAGGTGCCTACCACCGACGAATACGCCTCTTTAAAGTTCGATATTGCCCGCGAGATGCTCAAAATGAGCGCTTCGCGATAATAATATCCCAAGCAAAAAAGGGCGGGTAGATCGCCCTTTTTGTAGTTTCTCTATGAATATTCCGCCATTATGGTCTCTATCACGTTTATCCATTCGGCTTCGCTCAGAGTGCCCGCGTACTTTGCTATCATCCTGCCCGAGCTGTCGAAAATATGTGTGCTGGGCATATACGAAACATAGCGCAGCAGTGCCTCTGTGGCCACTATCTGGGGGTAGCCAGCGCCGGTGGAGGCTATGTAGTCCTTCGCGTCGCTGCAGGTCTGCCCGTTAAGGCCGTATACGTCGGCGCATATACCTAAGAACTGCACTCCGGTGTTCCTGTATTCTTTATATAGATTTGCGAGACGACCCATCTCGTCCACGCAGATTCCTCATGTGGTGGACCATACGTTTACAAGCGTTATGGTCCCGCCGGAAAAATAGCTTTGGCTCAGCTTTCCGCCGTCTATCCTGTCCGTCTCGAAGTCCGTGACCTTTGTGCCGCTTGCCTTTTTTATATCGACCTTAGTATAGTCCTTGGCATGGGGGGTCTTGGCGGAGGCCTTTTTTTCCTCCTTCTGGTCTGCGGTGCTCTTGGGCTTTTCCTTTTCCTTTTCCTTTTCTTTGGCTTCGTCCTCTTTCTTATTATCCTCTGGCGTTTTTTCGGCCTGTGGCGTTTTTTTCGGCGGGGGCGTGCTCTCCGGCGTGGGTACGGGGGTGACTATCGGCTCCACCGTGGGCGCGGTGAGCATGACGAAGGTGGCGTCCGCCTCCGCCCTTTTCGCGCACCCGCATGCAGCGGCCATCCCTATCAACGCCAGCACCAGCGCCGCCGCTCTTTTGCAAAACCTGTTTATCATAGCAAAAGTATAATTTGACAGTATAACGCCTGTCAATAAAATAAACTGTTAAGAAGCGCCAAAGCTGCGTGGCGAATGAGCCGTAAGGGCGGCTTTCCTTTGCTTTGCCGATTTTGGCATAAAAAGAGGACGGATCATGTTCCGTCCTCAAATCTATGGGTGTTTTTTCTTTGCCTGTTAATTGCTGTTTTAGGTATTCTCCAATGCCTCGATAATCCGTTCGTCCGTCCATTCCGGGAAGTCCTTGCGCCACCCCTGGATCAGATACTGTGACAGCTTCCCCTGATACTCCGGCATTTCCTCCGGCTTGAGCTTGGTTTCCGTTTTGGTTTCAGTGTTCTGCTCCATTTGACTGTCCTCCTAAGCATATCTCTCCCCATCACGCGCCCTCTTATGCTTGCTTATGCCGCCATTATACCATTCTCACAGTATAGTGGCAAAAAAGAAGAGACGGTAGTAAGGAAAAATGAAAGTTGTACAATAAAAGAATGACGAAGCATAAGCGAAGTCTTGTGCAAATATTAAGTACAAAATAAGACTACTTTGCGGTAGTCTCATCAATTTTACTAATCCATTCCTTTAATACCATATTTATATACTGACTGAATGACCTGTCATCATCTTCTGCCAAGTCCTTTAGTTTTTTGATTATATCTGAATCAAGAGTAATGCTGACCTTTTCTTTTAATGGCTTCATTCAATCACCCACCTTTCTAATTAGAATACCGTATTGTGCTATAAAATATTGAAAAGTAGTATAAAGAATGATAAAGTAGTATCAGCTTCGGAATATGATCTATAATTGAAAAAATGGAGGTAGCTTATGAAACGTGGCATATCTATTGTTCTTGTTGTGATCTTTATATTGGTGGTTGTGAGTGGTTGCGGTGACGATGGTAAGATTCGTGTACCAAAATCCGCATCTGAATGTAAAGGCAAAGATTATTTGGATGTGAAAGCTCTATTCGAATCCGCCGGTTTTACAAATGTCAACGTAAGAGCTATTGAAGACTTGGTAACTGGCTGGATTACTAAAGACGGTTCAGTTGAACGGGTGAGCATCAATGGCGATGACGACTTTGGCAGCTCATCAAAATTCGATCCTGCTGTGGAAGTTGTAGTTATGTATCATACTTTTCCTCCGAAATCCGATCCAACGCCTACACCGATTGTCGAAAAAGAGGAAGAAACCAATGAAACAGCTAATGAGACAGTACAGGAATCTGTAGATGTGGAGAGTACGGAAGAAGAAATCGTAGAAGAGCAAGAAACCGATAAAACAATTAATGAAACTACACAGAAGTCCGAAGGCGATGAATATTCCGATGCAAAATCAGGAGATATAGCGTATCAAGCCGTTAAAAAATACGGAGAAATGGTTTTTAAATACGGTATCAAATACAATATAATGTCGCCGGATACCCAGAGAGAGTACGAAGGTAATGGCATTTGGCACATTCGTATAGCAGCAAAGTGTACGAATGAATACGGAGCGGTGCGAAATAGCATAATTGATGCGCGAGTAGACTTCAACAAAGAATCAGTGATCGAATTTAACGTTGAGTAGATCGTGTGAGGTTACAATGTCAAAGAACAACAAACAAGGTTGCTTTATGACTCTTTTAGACTTCATTTTGGTACTTTTAACAGGCGGTTTATGGCTGATTTGGATACTGATTAAGTACCTCAGAAGCAATAGCTGAGCTCAGCATTCATCAAAGACAAATAAAAACACCATGCGTTGCATCGTGCTTTTATTTGGTATCCGGCTACCTCTTTTCCCGGCCTCTGCACACATGGTCGCTGCGCGTCGCGGCGAGGCCGCTTCCTTCAGCTCCCTGTGCTTGAGCAGCTCCGATTCGCTGCATCGCCCACCGGGCGCGCTCACAGTCGATCCCATCACCAGCCCTTGGCTGTTTGACCTGGCCCGGAAA
>ERZ827458.256-NODE-256-length-90600-cov-7.032415_pt1 | contig 90600 bp, 81 predicted proteins | sample MGYA00519706_ERZ827458 | MGnify/ENA primary metagenome ERZ827458 (study PRJEB31778, sample SAMEA3449309) | human gut metagenome | biome: human gut; feature: human-associated habitat; material: faeces | place: United Kingdom | collected 2010/2012 ...
CCGCAATCCTGCGGCCTAATAAAACGCTTTTCAGCGTTTTATTAAAAACTCGTATCAGCGCTGCATCAAATGGATGGCAAAGCCGCCGATCTCCTCCCGGGAGTAAATGACGAGGATCCTTCCGTCGGGAAACCGCTTGACGGAGCTGTCGTCAAAGGCGAAGCCCTTTTCCTCCAGATAAGCCCGCGCGGCGGGCAGATCCGAGGTGGCGATGGCAATGTGGCCATGGGTGCCTCTGCCTTTTCCCTTCATCCACTCGATCTGGGTGCCGGTAAACCGGGCGTCCGCGCTCTCCTTGGCGGGGTTCGGGGGGAGGGAGAACAGCGTCTCAAACATCCCGGCGCAGGCTACGGCCTGCTCTTCGGTGCCGGTATTGACCCCAAGATGGACGATCTCAAAGTCGGGAGTGAACATGCCTTAGCCTCCTAAGTACGCCTTGCGCACCTCGTCGGATTGCAGTAGGTCGCTGCCGGAACCCTGGAGGCTGATCTTTCCGTTTTCCAGGACGTAGGCATAGTCGCAGATTCCTAGCGCCTTCCGGGCGTTCTGCTCAACCAGCAGAACGGTGATTCCGCGATCCCGAATCTGGCCGATCAGGTCGTAGATCTGGTTGACAATGATGGGCGCCAGACCCATGGAAGGCTCGTCCAGCAGCAGAATGTTGGGTTTGCTCATCAGACCCCGGGCGACTGCCAGCATCTGCTGCTCGCCGCCGGAGAGTGTACCGGCAAACTGGTTTTTCCGTTCCTCCAGAATGGGGAAAAGCTTGTACTGCTCCTGTAAGTCCTCTTCCAGATTCTTGCCCTTGAACAGGTACCCGCCCACCAGCAGGTTATCCCGGATGGTAAGACCGGAGAAGCATTTGCGCCCCTCGGGGACGTGAACCACGCCCTTGGCGACGATCTGGCTGGGCTTCCTGGGAAGCGGCTCGCCTTCAAATTCGATTTTGCCCGTCTGGGGCTTGACAAGGCCGGAGATGGTACGCAGCAGCGTTGTCTTTCCGGCGCCGTTGGCGCCGATGATGGACACAATCTGGCCCTTGTTGACCTCCACATCGATGCCCCGCAGGGCTTCCACGTGGCCGTAGCTGACAGACAGGTTGGTAACTTTCAGCAAAGGTGCCATGGCTTATTCCTCCTTACCCAGATACGCTTCGATCACTTCGGGGTTGTGCTGTACCTCCGTGGGAGTGCCGACGGCGATGGTCTTGCCGAAGTTCTGAACATGAATCAAATCGCTGATGCTCATGACCAGCTCCAGACGATGCTCGATGAGCAGAATTCCGAAGCCGATCTCCTTGGAGATTCGCTGAATCAGCTCGGTCAGCTCTCCCACCTCGGTGGGGTTCAGACCGGCGGCAGGCTCGTCCAGCAGCAGAATTTTGGGTTCGCACATCAGCGCCCGGGCGATTTCCACGCGCCGCTGCATACCGTAGGACAGGTTTTCGGGGCGCTCGTTGAGGTAGTCCTGCATACCCACGATTTCCAGATATTTTTCGCAAAGGGCGCGGCCGCGCTTTTCCTCGGCGCGGCGGGCAGGCGTGGGCAGCAGACCGCCGAGAATGGAATATTTGCTCTGGGGGTCAAAGGCGCACATGACGTTTTCTTCCACGGTCAGCCCCTTAAAAAGGCGGATGTTCTGGAAGGTGCGCCCCATGCCCATGCGGGTGATTTTGTGCTGCTCCGACTTGGTGATATCCTGACCGTTCAGGAAGACCTGGCCCTTATCCGGGGAATAGACGCCGGAAATGGTGTTGAAAATGGTGGTTTTACCGGCGCCGTTGGGGCCGATAATGCCGTGGATCTCCCCGGCGTTGGCGACGATGGAAAAATCCTGAATGGCGTCCACGCCGCCGAAGCTCTTATAAATATTCTTAACTTCCAGCAAAGCCACGGGTCATACCTCCTTCTTTGCGGTCTTCTTGTTCCGCTTCGTGAACAGGGCGCGAATGTTCCGGGGAGACAGCTCCCACTCGCCCAGAAGCCCGGAGGGCTTGAAGTTCAGGATGATCAGAACCAGAATGGCGTAAATGACATAGCGGTAGCTCTGTAGGCTGCGCAGCGCCTGGGGCAGAGCGCTCAGAATAAAGGCGCCCAGGGTCGAGCCGGTGAGACTGTTGACACCGCCGAAGAAGACCATGATGACCCAGTCGGCGCTCTTCTTCCAGCCGAAGCCGGTGGGGTCGACGTAGGACATATAGAAGGCGTACAGGCAGCCGGAATAGCTGGTCAGCGCCACGCTTAAGAGAAATGCGGTCATCTTGACCTTGGTGACGTTGATGCCCATGGCCTTGGCGGCAAGCTCATCGCCCCGCAGCGCGATGCACTGACGGCCGTATTTACTGTTTTTGAAGAAGGCGACCAGGGTCAGAACCACAACCGCGGAAACGGCGGTGATGCCGAGACCCACCGTGCGGGGGATTCCGGTAAGGCCGGAGGCGCCGCCGGTGAGGAAGGTCATACGGTTGAGCAGAGCGGCGATCGCCTCGCCGAAGCCCAGCGTTACCAGCGAAATGTAGTCCCGGCGCAGACGGACGACGGGGTAGCCGATGAGAAAGCCCACGCCGGTCGCCATCACAACGGCAAGAACACAGGCCAGTGCGATGGGCAGATGCGCCCGCAGCACCAGCAGTCCGGAAGCGTAGGCGCCGATGGCCATGAACGCGGCCTGGCCGAGACTGAACATACCGGTCAGACCGGTCAGAACATAGACACCGGCGACAGCAATCAGCGTAATAAATACCTGAGTGAGGATGTTGGATACCAATGCAGACATATTTTTCCTCCTCCTTACGCTTTTTCCTGCACGTTGCTGCCGGCAATGCCCTGGGGACGAACCAGCAGGAACACCAGCATAATGGCAAACGTGGCGATGGTGGAATAGCCGGAGCCAAGCAGGCTCAGCAGCAGGGTTTCCGTAATACCCAGAAGCAGCGCACCAATCACGGCGCCTGTCAGACTGCCGAGGCCGCCGATGACGGAGGCGATAAAGCCCTTAACGACCAGAGAACCCAGCGACGGATACAGGGTGTACTTAATGCCCAGGAACACACCGGCGATGCCCGCCAGGATGCCGGACAGGACGAAAGCGAGCTGGATGATACGGGTGGAATCGATGCCCATAAGCTGGGCGGTGTCGCGGTCAAAGGAAACGGCGCGCAGGGCGCGGCCAATACGGGTTTTCTGGATGATGTATGCCAACACAAGCAGGGCGACGGCGCTGATGATGAGCATCATGGCGTCGCTGGTGGAGATCACCATGCCGCCGGCCTTGATGGTGGGATTTTTGAAAAAAGCGGGGAAATTGAAGAAATTGGAACCGGCCTTGATGGTGACCAGTCCTTCATACAAAGTACCCAGCGTGATGGACGAGACAAAGAAATAGGTGGCGGAGGAATGGTTTTTCAGAATACGGCGGAAGCCGACGAACTCACCGAACAGCGAGATCAGCGCACCGGCCGCACCGGCAACCAGCAGCGTGGGCAGCAAGCCCATCCCCTTGCTGGCGGCAAGATAGTAGGCAATGAAGGCACAGGACGTCATGGTCGCGCCGTGGGAAAAGTTGGAGAATTTCAGAATATTGAAGATTAACGCGAAGCCGGTGGCGATCAGTGCATAAATCGAACCAGTGGCTATGCCGTTGATCAGGATCTGCAGCGACATGGTTTACCTCCCAGTTTAGTATTAGGGAAACTCTGAGAAAATCGACTTTAGCTGAAAGCGGATCGTGTCAATTTCATCTCAGAGCATCCTTAGAAAAAGGCTCCCATCGCAAGGGAACGCAATGGGAGCCCTGGTTTTCAGTTGGCGCGGATATCCGCAGGATCAGCCGGCAAATTCTTCCAGCATGACGGGAGTCTGGTAGTCGTAGGTGTACATGAACATACCCATACCCTTGGGCATGTGGGTGGTGGGATCAATGGTGATGTGGCCAGTCAGACCGGTGTAATCCAGGGAAGCCATCTCCTCGCACAGGGCGGAAGCATCCAGACCGACCTTCTCGATGGACTGCTTGCAGGCCATGACGATGTCGTAACCCAGGAAGTACTTGTTGGGTGCGCTGACCTTGTCGGCGATCTGCTCGATCATGGCTGCGGTGGTCTCATCTTCCGTATTGATATTGTTGATGAAGTAGACGTTGGAGCAGTCGCCGCCATAGGTGGTGTTGAAGGAGGGAGCGGCGTCCAGACCGTTGATAACCTTGCCCGTGTAGCCAAGCTCAGCGGCGGCGGTGCAGATGGCGACCAGCTGCTGGGTGTAGTTGGGGCAGTAGATGGCGTCGACACCGGCGGCAACGATGGGCTGCAGCAGGGTCTTGTAGTCGGTATCGGAAGCACCGTAGGCCACGATCAGGGAGGGGTCAACGGTGACGCCACCCTCGGACAGGGTGTCCAGGAAGGGATCCAGCAGAGAGACGGAGTAGGCGTTCTCCTGATTGTACAGGACGCCGAAGGTCTTGAGGCCGTTCTTCAGAGCGAAAGAGGCCATGATCTGACCCTGGGTCAGAGCGCTAGGCTGCAGGCAGAACATGTGCGCATAGGGGGTGCCGTCGGCCTTCAGCTGGCAGGAGGGATCCATGGCCAGGCCGACAACGGGAACGTCGTAGCCTTCGGAGGTTTCCTTGATGGCGTTTGCGATGTTGGCAACGGGAGGTCCGACGATCAGCGCGACCTTATCGACGGTGACGGCGGTGATGTAAGCGTTGACGGCTTCGGTGACGTCGCCCTTGGTGTCGTAGGTCTTCATGACCAGCGTCTGGCCGCCGATACCGCCGTTGGCGTTGATCTCGTCAACAGCAGCCTGAGCGCCGGCCTGAACGGACTTGCCCAGAGCGGAGGTGTTGCCGGTGATGTCCTGCAGGCAGCCGATCAGGATCTCACCCTTGGGGGCGTCGGTCTTGGTGTCGCCCGCAGGAGCGGCAGCGTTACCGGCGGAAGTGGCGGCGGGGGTGCTGGAATTGCCGCAGGCAATCAGACCCAGAGCCATGATCAGAGCCAGGGACAGCGCGAGTAGCTTTTTCATAATCGTTTCTCCTTTTTTTGTTTTTCGGTTCCGGAGAAGGCTCTTCGGATACCGGGTTCTCCTGAAATGCAATCGTTTGCAATTCAGGAGATTAAAAAGCAGGACAACATAACCAAGAAAGTTAGGAGATGATGCCGTGCTTTTCTTTAGAATAACTATAAAACCGGACGATGTCAAGGGAGAAAACGGGAGAAACGATATTTTCGGAAGACTGCACAATTTACGACTGCAAACGATTGCAACTTGCACAAAGAAAAATCGTCCGCAGAGGATGCAGGCATACTACAGCGGACGTGGGGCGTTGTCTCTCAGAAAGGACATAAGACGCATCATCCCCGGAAGCGCACGCCCTTTCCGGGAACAGAGAAATACCAGGTGGCTTTCTGCGGAGCGGTTCAGGTGCAGCATACGAACCCCCTCCTGCAAGCACTGCACGGCGACGCCCTCCGCCAGCAGCGCGACGCCGGTGCCTTCCCGAACCAGCCGGGTGACATTTCCCCGGGCGGAGCCGGTATAGCAGACGTCCGGGCGGAATCCGGCTTCCTGACACAGCGCCATGCTTGCTTCCCAAAGGCCGGTGCTTTTTTCCAGAAACAGAAAGCGCCGATCCCGATAGCGGCTTAAATCCACACGGGACTCCGCCTGCCCCTCGTCCGCCACCAGAAGCACCAGCTCCTCCAGGCGGAAAAAAACGCAGTCCCGGGACTCCGGGTAGGGCGGCAGTACACGGCAGAAGGCGCCGTCCAGCTGGTTTTCCTCCAACAGACGGAGAATGGGGAGGTTTTGTCGTTCCTCCAGCCGAAGCGGCTGCCCGGGCATCCCGGCGGAAAAATCCGCCAGCAGCTGGGCAAAGCCGTAGCTGTCGGCGACGGGCAGCATGGCGATGTGCAGCGCCGTTTCCTCCCGGACGGACTCCAGCAGACTTCGGTATTGGGAAAGCAGCGCCTTTGCCTGGGGCAGCACCCGTTCTCCCGCCGGGGTAAGGCGGATTTGCCGGTGCGTCCGGTCAAACAGGCAGACACCCAATTCCGTTTCCAGATGCCGGATATACTTGGAAGCGGCGGACTGGGAAATATACAGCCGGTCTGCGCCGGAGGAAAAGCTCAGCTCCTCGGCAACGGCGGTAAAAGCTTCCAGACTGCGAATATCCATGGGAAACCCTCCTATTCCAGTTTGGAATATGTTATCAGAAAACGGAATTGATTACAAGGGGTATTCGCATTATAATCAAAACAGGATGCAGCGTATCCGAAAAACCGTCAACACGCCCAAACGGCGGCAGATCCCGGCGCCGCCGCCAAAAACAGAAAGGACGAGAAAATGATGAAAACTGTCTACGCATTCCTTGCAGCGAACCGATATTGGCCGAACCGTGACCGCCTGAAGGCCGTGTATCAGGAGCTGTGCGGGCGGCTCTGCTGTGAAAAAAACGCCAGGCTCATCACGGACGACGACACCGTCGCTCTGCCCGAAGGAGACTGCGTTGTGATCGTTCCCATGAGCGGCGCGGTACAGAAGCGGATTCTGGATATCGCGTCTCACTTCCGGGCGTCGGTGCTGTACGGCGCGTACATCAGCGGCAACGCTTCAGACGCCGCCGGGCAGGACATGATGCGGGCGAACGCGGCGCCCACCCTGATGGACACCTGGGCGGTGCTCCACCGCAGAAGCACGCATACGCTCCTGGCACTGAACCAGGCGGAATTAGGGGAAACGCTTCGGGTTCTGGAAGCATACTGCTACATAAACGGAGCAACGGTTCTGAAAATCGGGCAGACGGAACCCTGGGTGGTCAGTAACGCCTCCGACACCGGATACTACGAAGACCGCTTCGGGGTGAAGATTGTACCGGTCGCCCAGGAGGAACTGGAAGACATCTTCCTCGCTACGACCCGGGAACAGGCGGCAACGTATTTTGACTGGTTCACCGGCCATTCCCAGGGCTGTGTGGAGCCAACGCAGGAGGATATCTGGAATGCTTCCCGGATGGCCTGCGCGTTGGTGACGCTGCTGGAAAAATATCATGCGGCCGGGGCGGCGCTTGCCTGCTTTAACCTGCTGCGTACCGGGACAAATGCCTGTCTGGGCGTGAGTTATGTAAACAACAGTACCGATATGTGCGTCGGCTGTGAATGCGACATGGACAGCACGATTACCATGCTGCTGATGAAGAAGCTGACGGACACCCGCCTTTGGATGGCAAATCCCGGGATTCACCCGAACGGAACCATCAATTTCAGCCATTGCACCAGCCCGGTGTGCTGTACCGGCCGGGCGGCGCACTGCATTCTGCGCAACCATCACGAAAGCGGAATCGGCGTCAGCTTGCAGGTAACAATGCCGGAAAACTGCCGCGTGACGGCCTGCCGCATTTCCAACGAGGCTGCGGATGTGACCATTCAGCTGGGCATGTCCGTTCCGGGAGCCTACGAGGAGGCGTGCCGCACTCAGATGTATGTCCGCTTTGATGACATGGCGCATTATCTGGACACGGTATTGGGCTGCCATCAGGTATTTGCCTTTGAGGATATTTCGGATCGTCTGCACCGGATCGCAGATATTTTCGGCCTGCGGGTGAGATAATACTATTTCTTCATAAAATGATTTCATCATTTTATGAAAGCCGTTTCACGGCAGACCGCCTGGGCGGCGGTAAGAAATGTATTGACTTCGTTTTTTGGCGGCAGTGGCCGCTGGCCGCAATCCTGCGCCCTAATAAAACGCTTTTAAGCGTTTTATTAGGGCGGCACCGCGTAATTGCGTCTGCGAGTCTCAGCCGTCTTTTTGCCCCACTTCCGCAGTTTCAAAAATGGGAAATACATACAGTATTCCTCCATTTTTGAAACTTTGAATTGGAACAAAAATCCTGGCTGAGACTTCTTGCCGAATTGCGCGGTGCTGCCTTAAAAACTCGTATAAACGCCGGTATAGTGAGAAAATTTCTCCAAAAGCAAATAAACCGCGCCCACCCTGAGCCAGGGTGGGCGCGGTCAGTTTTTTGCGGGATGACCGTTTCTGGTTGGTGGAATGGGACAGCTGGTCACGACTCATCCGGTTTGTCATAAGTCAGGCCGGCAAACAGCTCACACTGGATATCCACGACATCGTCCAGGGAAACTTCCGTCCTGTCCAGCAGGATGATTACGCGGCGGGCAAGGTCGATTTTCTTCAGATTTCCCTTGAGCGTGCCATACGCGCCGCCTTGCTTGCGGCGGTCGGGGATGAAGTAGGTCACGGTGATCTCCGGGTGCGTCGGGGCGGCGTCCAAGAGAATTTTCTGCTTTTGATCCAGAATGTCCCGGCTGTACTCCGACAATTCCGCCCGGCTGTCCGTCAGGCGGCCTGCCTCCCGGAGAACGGCCTCGTAACCGGTGAGGGCGGAAAAGGGGGAAAACTGGGCGGCTCTGTCCATGGCGGACATGGGCGGGTGCTTCCGGGAAACGGGATGGGGCAGATAAATCAGATCGTCGTATTCGCCCATTATGCTTTGTGTCCTCCTATCTGACCGTTCCGGTCTCTGGCGGTGGCGCCTTCCTCCAAGTCCATGCCCTTCAGAATGGCATTTTTTCCGTACTTCTTTTTGATGGTCAGCACTGCCTGCTGACGGCGCTTTTCCCGCTCCCGCGCAGCCGCTTCCTCGGCGCGGCGCTTTTCCTGAGAGGCGTAATCAGAGAAAAAGTCCAGCTGCTCGGAAGTCTCTTGCCGGGGCAGGGAGGCCTCCGGGATGACATGATTGGCGGACAGATACAGCCGCCTGACCAGAAGATTGGAATCCACGATGCGGTCGTAAAGCGCGGCGACGGCACTGACGATGGCCTTGGAGGAGGCGGTATGCCCGCCCAGATTGGCGGTGCCGTGGGCGTGCTTGGGAATCCTGCGGCCATAGCGGTCGACGGTGACGGAACCGCGATAGACGCGGCTTCGCTCCGGGTCGGTGAGATTTTCAATGTCGTAGCCAACCGTCAGAACGATCTGGTCGGTGACAAGCCCCTTGTCCACCAGATCCAGGGATAGATCGTCCGCCATTTCCCGGGCGACCAGCCGGGCTTTTTCCGCGGTGTAGGGACATTGCAGCACCTGCCCCGGGCTGAGGCTGCTGGATTCCGGCTTGTAGGCCTTGATGTCCGCGATGGTGCATGGCTCCCACCCCCAGGCGTGGTCGATGAGCAGCTGGGCGTTGACGCCGAACAGCTTATACAGCAGGTCTTCATTGTAAAACTCCGTGGGCTTGCCCACGGAACACCGGGCGACGTCGCCCATGGTGCGAAGTCCCACCTTTTCCAGCTTTTTCGCGTAACCGGGGCCGACCCGCCAGAAATCCGTCAGGGGGCGGTGGGACCACAGCTCCTGCCGGTAGCGCAGCTCGTCCAGCTGGGCGATGCGCACGCCGTTCTTGTCCGCGGGAATGTGCTTCGCCACAATGTCCATGGCCACCTTGGCAAGGTACAGATTCGTCCCGATTCCGGCGGTGGCTGTGATGCCGGTGTTTCCCAGAATGTCCAGGATGATCTTCATGGCAAGCTCCCTCGGGGTCATGCGGTAGAGCTTCAGGTAATTCGTAGCGTCAATGAACACCTCGTCGATGGAGTAGGGGTGAATGTCCTCCGGGGCGATGTATTTGAGATAAATATTGTAGATGGCCGCACTGGTCTCCATATAATATGCCATCTGCGGAGGTGCCACGATGTAGTCCACCTCCAGCTCCGGATGCCCGCGGAGCTCACAAAAGTCGTGGGATTTGCCGGTGAAGGCGCGCCCCGGGGCGGAGTTCTTACGCAGCGCGTTGACCTGCCCGATCTTCTGCACGACCTTAAACAGCCGGGGTCTGCCGGGAATGCCGAAGGATTTCAGGGAAGGGGAGACCGCAAGGCAGATGGTTTTGTCGGTGCGGCTGGGGTCGGCCACCACCAGATTGGTGGTCATGGGATCCAGCCCCCGCTGGATGCACTCCACGGAGGCGTAGAAGGATTTTAAGTCGATGGCAATATAGCTTCGGACTTTCATTCCGGCGCAGCCTCCTTTGATTACAAACATAATTTCGATTATCGCAACGCTAGTATAACACGGAAATCCCAAAATGTACAGAGGAAAATGTTATCGGATAAAAAACAAAGGTGCCACCTTGTTTTTTCCGTTCTCGAATGGTATACTGGATAAAAATTCTGCGAGGCATGAAATGAAGAAAAATATACAAAAAACAGATTATTTTCGGGATGTGCTGCAAAACCGGGTACTGGTCTTTACTGCCCTGTTTGTAACGATTCTGTGCTATGGCTTTGCCGTTACCCACCAGTCCATCGGCGTTGATGATGTTGCCCGAAATTTTTACCTCTACAGTGACGGCTCCTGGAACATGATCCGTCAGGGGCGGCTGCTGCATGTGCTGCTGAACACGGTTACTCGGTTCGTTGCCTTTATTCCGTTTTTCACGGAGTTTGTGGGCGCCTCTCTCTTTTGTCTGTCCGCCTTGCTGTTCTGTGGACTCTTCCAGACGGTATGTGAGGGAAAGCTCCCGGTTGGCGCTTTGGCTGCCTTCGCAGCTATCTATCTCAGCTGCTCCATCAATGTGGAAAAATTCTTGTATTCCCTGGATGTTCTTGCCACGACGACCTCTTTCTGCTGTTGCCCCATGTCTTTATTGTATGCGCGATGGTTTGTCTGCGGCGAGAGGCGGGCGGCGTTTCCGGCAGTGCTTCTAGGGATGGTCACCATTGCCAGCTACGAATCCTTTCTCTTTTTGTATGTCTGCGGGGTTTTTGCCATCCTTATTCTGGAAATTCTGAAAGACCCGGAGAAATGGGGATTTCTGTCCCTGCTGAAACACGGACTTGGATTTGCGCTTGTGCTGATCGTTGCCGTTATGTCCTACTATGCATTGGTGGCCGCGGTGCAGCACCTGTCCGGATATGTCCGCACTACTTCTCCTTATACCGCGTGGGACACTTCGGAGAAGGGCTTTTTCCGGGTCTTTTCTGACGCCCTCCTGGGAATCGCCGAATATTTCCGTCAGTCTCTGCAGGTGCGCTACTACCCTATTTGGATTTTCTGTGCGCTCACTGGTGCGGGAGGTCTGCTGATGGTGTGGCTGGCAGCAAAAAAGAAAAATTTCTGGTTGCTGCTCTGTTTCCTTGCCCTGTTTCTGAGTAATTTCTTCATACATATCATCTATGGTAGCTTCCATCCCCGGATTGCCCAGACCTTTTGTTTCTATACCGGCTTTTTGACGCTGCTGATTACTGCCTGGTGCCAATCAAAGCGACTTCTGAAAACCGCTGCCGCCGTTGGCATCTGCCTGCTGATGCTCATCCAGTCTGCGGATATGAATCGGTGGTTCTTCAACGATTACGTCCGCAGTGAGAAGGAATCCTACGTGGTTCACACATTGGCAACAAGGCTTCTGGATGGCTATGATCTTTCCAAGCCGGTGATTTTCACGAACTGTCCTGACCACTGGGCCGATGACAGCGGATATCTGGTGACCCGGCTGTATCCCGGCGGGGACGTGAACGGAAATTCCGTAATTTACTGGTGCGGCAACACCGTCATTGGATACTGTCCTACCTTTGCCGCTGATCTGTTCCGGTTATACGGCTACGATTTTCTGGTCAGCCCCACCACAGAACTGGCTCGGAAGGCTCAAACAGATGCCGAAGGAATGCCTGCCTGGCCCAGCGAAGGCTGCATTCGAGAATTTGATGACTTTATCGCTGTGAATTTCGGATAAGAAGAGGGGCTGTTAAGGCAACACCGCACAATTGTGTCCGCGAGTTTCAGACACAATTGTGCGGTGTTGCTTTAGAGGTTTCCCAGGAAATTGTCCAGAATCTTTTCCTGAATGCGGATATATTCCCGGGCGTCCTCCGGGCCGAGGGCTTCCAGCAGGGACGATACCCGGGAGATGACCTCCGCCCGGGCTTTCTGTATCGCAGTTACCCCGTTTTCCGTCAGCCGGACGAAAATCTGCCGGTTGTCGCTTAAATCGGAGGAGCGGGCAATCAGTCCTTTTTCCTCCATGTGATGCAGAAGAGAGGTGATGCGGGCGGTGCTGACGGACATCTTTTTGCTGAGTTCCTTGGGATGGATCGCCGTTTCGTGGGTGGCGAGATAGTTCAGAACGAACATCTCTCCCCGCACCATCTTGGAAAGCTGCTGATAGGCCGGGACTTGCAGGAGATTCGCCTGCACGCTGAGAAGCTGCCCGGCAAGCAACGAATAGTCCATGCTGCCAAAATCACTCCCGTTCTTCCATGACGCTCATGTACGCCGGACGGATGATCTTATCCATGCAGATCAGTTCCTCAATCCGGTGAGCGCTCCATCCCACGATTCTCGCCACGGCGAACATGGCCGTGTACAGCTCCTGGGGGATTCCCAGCATGTCGTAGACAAAGCCGCTGTAAAAGTCCACGTTGGGGCTGACGCCCTTGTAAATCCGCCGGTGCTTTGCAATCAGCTGAGGGGCAAGCTCCTCCACGTTGCGGTACAGCGTCAGGTCGTCCCCGCGCCCCTTTTCGGCGGCGAGCTTTTCCACATAGCCCTTGAAAATCCGCTCTCTGGGGTCGGACAGGGAATAGATGGCGTGACCCATGCCGTATACAAGCCCCTTCCGGTCGAAGGCGTCCCTGTTGATGATCTTTGCGAGATAATCCGCCAGAGCCTCCTTGTCCGAGCAGTCGGAGACGTGCAGGCGGATGTCCTCCATCATTTCCATGACCTTGATGTTGGCGCCGCCGTGCTTGGGACCCTTCAGGGAGGACATGGCCGCCGCGATGGTGGAATAGGTGTCGGAGCCGGAGGAGGTGATGACCCGGGTGGTGAAGGTGGAATTGTTGCCGCCGCCGTGCTCCATGTGGAGAATCAGCGCCGTGTCCAGGACCTTTGCCTCCGTGGCGGTGTATTTTTTGTTGGGGCGGAGCATCATCAGAAGGTTTTCCGCCGTGGAAAGGGCGGGGTCAGGCCGGTGAATGACCATGCTGTCCATATTTTCATAGTAATTGTAGGCGTGGTATCCGTAAACGGCCAGCAGCGGGAACTCGGCAATCAGCTGGATGCACTGCCGGAGGGAATTGCTGACGCTGGTGTCGATGGCGCGTTCGTCATAGGACGCCAGGGTGAGAATGCCCCGGGTCATGGAGTTCATGATGTCCTTGCCGGGGGCTTTCATAATGACGTCCCGGGTGAAGTTGGTGGGAAGGGTTCTGCACTCGCCCAGCAGTGTCCGGAATTCCTCCGCGGCGGCGCTGTCCGGCAGCTGCCCTATAAGCAGAAGGTAGGCGATTTTCTCGTAGCCAAGCTCCGTTTCCCCGAGGGCGCCGATCAGGTCTTCCACCCGGTAGCCCCGGTACCAGAGCTGACCGTCGCAGGGAAGTTTTTTGCCGTCCACGATTTTGGAGGATGTGATCTTGGAAATGTTCGTCAGCCCGGCGAGTACGCCGTTGCCGTTTTCGTCCCGAAGCCCCTTCTTGACGCCGTACTCGTCGTACAGCCGGGGGGAGATGGTGTCGTTCCGGCGGCACACCGCCTCGCTGCGGATCGTGTAGTCATTTAACTGGGTCAAGTCCATGGCTGGCCACTCCTTTCGCAAATACTTCGTTCATAACGTCCTCCAGACGGGAAATCTGCTCCAGAAGACCCTTCAGATTTTCGCAGCCGAAGGCCTCGATTACCCGGCTGTAGTAGGCGTTCAGGATATTTGCCTGCCGCTCCATGGCCCGGACACCGGAATCGGTGATGACGACGTAGGTGCCGTCGCGCCCGTCGCCGCTGTGGGACCAGAATACCAGCCCCCGCTCGTGAAGCTTACGAATCATTTTGGAAGTCTTGGGTATGGGCATTTCCAGCCGTTCGGCCAAATCCCGCAGGTAGGTTTGCTCCGCTGATCCACCCTGACCGGCAGCTTCCGCAATGCTGTGGAGGGCAATGTAGTCGGAAAGGGACAGCTCCGTGAACAGGTCGTGCACGATGTCCCGGTTCAGCAAGTAGCGCTGACGGGTCATCGCATAGGCCAGTTTTTCCACTTCGTGTTGATTTTTCATAGGCATCGTCCTTTTCTCAGGTGTGTTACCGGTGGAAATTCACCGGAGATTGCAAGTTTTTGAAAGCGACATTGCATCATGGGGGCGACCCTTTTGGCAGACATTCCCGATCCGGCAAAGCGTTCTCCGGGGAACGGAGCAGACGCCGGGGAGGCAAACGCCGGATTTACAAAACGGGGAAACCATTCGGGACTGCGCAAAAAATGAAGTTCGCTAACCTTGTTAGTAATTATAACAGGCGCGGGTGATCTTGTCAATAAACCGAAAAAGAGCTTGTAAAACTTGAACAAAAAATGAATGACCGACCATTAAATTCTATCGTAATTTACAATTGCAATTTGGGGAAAATTCATATATAATTTTCCATATCACAAAAACAGATGTCCACTGACTATGGATACTGCTTTTTGGAATGGAGGATAAGAAAATGAAAAGAGTAATTGCTGTTATCTTAGTATTGTGCATGGCTCTGTCCCTGTGCGCCTGCTCTTCTTCCGGCAGCGGTTCCGCTTCCGGCGAGAAGGTCGTCAAGATCGGCGTGTTTGAGCCTTCTTCCGGCGACTCCGCGTCCGGTGGCAAGAAGGAGATCCTGGGTATGCAGTACGCCAACAGCCAGGAACCCACCGTCACCCTGGGCGGCGAGACCTACAAGGTCGAGCTGGTCTACGGCGACAACGGTTCCTCCACCGACAAGGCTCCCTCCGCCGCTTCCTCTCTGGTCAGCGCGGGCGTGTCCGTGGTTCTGGGCTCCTACGGTTCCGGCGTTTCCATGGCAGGCGGCCCCAAGTTTGAAGAGGCCGGCATCCCCGCCATCGGCATCACCTGCACCAACCCCAACGTCACCGCGGGCAATAGCTACTACTTCCGTATCTGCTTCCTGGATAACTTCCAGGCCGACGTTCTGGCCAACTTCGCCGTGAGCAAGTTCAGCGCCAAGACCGCCTACTGCCTGGGCGAGAGCGGCAACGAGTACGACCAGGGCCTGATCGCCTTCTTCACCAAGGTCTTTGAGGCTGCGGGCGGCAAGGTCATCACCGACTCCTTCCCCACCGGCAACTCCGACTTCGGCTCCTACCTGAACAAGGCCAAGAGCGAGGGCGCGGACGTTATCTTCACCCCTGTCTCCATCGCCTACGCCGTACAGATTATCACCCAGGCTGCGTCTCTGGGCATTGAGGCTCCCTTCCTCGGCTCCGACACCCTGGACGACAACATGGTTCTGGAAGCCATCAAGGGTACCGACCTGCAGCTGTATGTTTCCACCTTCTATCAGGAGGGCGGTTCTCCCGAGTTTGATACGGGCATCAAGGAGTACATCAACGCCAGCTCCGAGGCACTGGCTGCCAACGGCGGCAACGACACCATCTCCGCCGTCACCGCCATGGGCTATGACGCTTACTTCGTGGCTCTGGAGGCCATGAAGAAGGCCGACAGCGCCGACAAGGCCGCCATCATGGCCGCTCTGCCCTCCGTCACCTACGCCGGCGTTTCCGGCTCCATTGCCTTTGACGCTCAGGGCGACGCCATCCGCGACACCGCTTACATCAAGACGGCGGACACCGCCAGCGGCACCTGGACTCTGGAGACCGTTCAGACCGGCTCCGGCAGCTGATTTTATCTCCGATTTGAATTGTTTGGCGGGGGACGCATACCCCCGCCAAACAGTCGTATTTTTTTAGACAGGGAATCTCTGAAAAAGCCGTCCGGGGCGGGGCTGCGGACGGCTTCTTCGGGGATTCCGTAAAGAAAGGGAGGAACCCCTTGTGGAACAACTGTTTTCTCTGGAATACCTGGTATCCATTCTGCTCAGCGGCATTTCTCTTGGTGGGCAGCTGGCGCTGATCGCCATTGGCTATACCATGGTCTACGGCATTCTGCGCCTGATTAACTTCGCCCACGGCGACGTGTTCATGGTCGCGGGCTTGCTGGGTATCTATATTTCCGCCGTGATGCCTATCTACGCGGCAATTCCCGTTGTCATCATCCTGACGGTGGCGCTGGGCTTCTTCATTGAGCGGGCGGCCTATAAGCCCCTGCGCAACGCGCCGAGAATGTCCGTCATGATCTCCGCCATCGGCGTCAGCTATCTGCTGCAAAACACCGCGACCTATGTCACCGGCGGTCAGCCCATGACGTATCCCACCATCGGAATCCTGAACAAAACCGTCGACATCGTCGGCACCTCCACGAAGCTGGTGGTCATTATCACCCCCATTCTGGTGCTGGTGCTGATCGTGCTGCTGACCCAGCTGATCAACCATACCAAGATTGGCATGGCTATGCGGGCGGTGTCCAAGGATTTTGAGACGGCGCGGCTGATGGGCATCAAGATCAACAACGTCATTTCCATGACCTTTGTCATCGGCTCCGCCCTGGCGGTGGTTGGCTCCATTCTGTACTTCACCACCTATCCCGCCATTACCCCCACGGCGGGAGCCATGCCGGGACTGAAGGCCTTTGTGGCGGCGGTATTCGGCGGCATCGGCTCCATCCCCGGCGCGGTGATCGGCGCGTTTTTGATCGGTATTTGCGAGACCATCATCAAGGGTCTGCCCTCGGCGTGGAATGTTTCCGTGTTCTCCGATGCCTTCACCTTTGCACTGCTCATCATCATCCTGACCTGCAAGCCCACCGGGCTCTTTGGCGAAAAGGCCACGGATAAGGTTTAAGGAGGTGCCGGATATGCTGAAACAGAAAACGAACAAAAACGGCAGCTTTGCCGCGCTGGTTTCCATTTCGGTGCTGTTGCTGCTGGTTATCCTGCTGGAAAACCTCAGCGACTACATCCCGGGACTGCCTGCGGTCTTTCTTCCCACCAGTCAGCTGTTTACCGTGCTGAAAAAGGGTGCGGTGTATTCTCTGGTGGCCGTTTCCATGAACCTGCTCAACGGCTTCACCGGCCTGTTCTCTCTGGGACAGGCGGGCTTCATGCTGCTGGGCGCGTATACCTACGCCATTCTCACCGTTCCCATGGCTGCCAAGGATCAGGTTTATTACCTCTACGGCGGCTCGGCTGTGAAGTTCTCTCTGGTGGACTGCTTCCAGAGCTTTCTGGGAAGCGCCGGGTTCGGCGGCGGGCTGGCGCTGGTGCTGGCCGTTCTCGTAGGACTGATTCTGGCGGGACTGGTGGCCGCGCTGTTCGCGGCGCTGATCGGTCTGCCGGTTCTGCGGCTGAAAAGTGATTACCTCGCCATTGCCACATTGGGGTTTGCCGAAATTCTCCGGGCGATTTTCCAGTGGCAGACCCTCGGCCCCATCACCAACGGCGCAAACATGATCAAGGGCTTCCCCACCTTCTCCGATTTCAACATCAAGAACGGGGCGGGGCAGGTGGTTCTGCGGCTGAGTACGTTTGTCCCCTTCCTTGTGGCGATTGTCAGTATTACGCTGATCGTTCTGCTGATCAACTCCTCCTACGGCCGCGCCTTTAAGGCCATCCGGGACGACGAGGTGGCGGCAGAGGCCATGGGAATCAACCTGTTCAAGCACAAGATGCTATCCTTTGTGATTTCCAGCTTCTTCTCCGGTGTGGGCGGCGCGCTGTTCGCCATGTACGTGGCCAACGCTCAGGCGAAGGTCTTTACCTCCACCATGACCTATGAAATTCTGCTGATCGTGGTCATCGGCGGCATCGGCTCCGTTTCCGGCTCCGTCATCGGCACGTTCCTGTACGTGGCCTGCTCCGAGTGGTGGCTGCGGTTCCTGGATCGGGAGACCTTCATCGGCTCGTTCAAGGTGCCTCTGCTGCGCAGCGGCTTCCGGATGGTCGTATTCTCCGTGGTCATTATGATCATCGTCCTGTTCTTCTCCAAGGGCATCATGGGGGAGAAGGAGCTGAGCTGGAAGGGCATCGGCGGACTGTTTCAGAAACGGAAAAAGGCTGCCCCGGCGGCGGAAAAGGAGGACTGAAGCGGCATGAGCGAAACAAACGTTCTTCGTATGGAAAACGTCACCATGCAGTTTGGCGGCGTTGTGGCTGTGAATGATTTGTCTCTGGACGTGCCGGAGGGCAGGATCGTCGCCCTCATCGGCCCCAACGGCGCGGGCAAAACCACGGCCTTTAACTGCATCACCGGTGTTTATCAGCCGACCAACGGCCGGGTGGAATTCATGGGCAAGACCATGATCCGCAACCACCCCACCGGGAAAATGAAAAAGAACTACCTGGGTACCAACGGGGAAAAGTACGCAAATGAGCGCAACATTGACCCGACTCCGGATCATGTGGTATCTCTGGGCATTGCCCGTACCTTCCAGAACATCCGCCTGTGGAAGAGTATGACGGTGTTTGAAAACGTGCTGGTGGCCAAGCATATGCGGGCGAAGCAGAACGTGTTTTCCGCCATTTTCCGGGCGAACGCCAAGGAAGAGGCGAGAATGCGGGAGGAAACCATGGCGCTGCTGCAAGAGCAGGGACTGGAGCAGTACAAGGATGAAATCGCCACCAGCCTACCCTATGGCTTACAGCGCCGTCTGGAAATTGCCCGCGCTCTGGCGACGGATCCCAAGCTGCTGCTGCTGGACGAACCGGCGGCGGGCATGAACCCTCAGGAGACGCAGGAACTGGCGGAGTACATCAAAGAGATTCGGGACAGACACCATCTGACGGTTTTCCTCATTGAGCATCACATGGATCTGGTCATGAAGATTTCGGATTACATTTATGTCATTGACTTCGGCAGCGAGATCGCCCGGGGCGTGCCGAAGGAAGTGCAGCAGAACAAGCGCGTGATCGAGGCGTATTTGGGGGTGACGGAAGATGCGTAACATTCTGGAAATCCGGGACTTGCAGGTGCATTACGGCGGAATCGAAGCGGTGAAGGGCATCAGCCTGGACGTGCCGGAAGGGGAGATCGTGACCCTGATCGGCGCCAACGGCGCGGGCAAAAGCTCCACCCTCCGCGCCATCGCGGGGCTGGTGAAGCCCTCCGCGGGAAAGATCTCCTTCCTGGACGAGGACATCACCGGCATGGATTCCAGCCTGATCGTGTCCAAGGGCATCACGCTGGTACCGGAAGGACGGCGGATTTTCCCGGACATGACGGTGCTGGAAAACCTGAAAATCGGCGCTTACCTGCGCAAGGACGATCTGACCGAGGACCTCAACTGGGTCTTTGACCTGTTCCCCCGTCTGAAGGAGCGCTCCTGGCAGGCGGGCGGCACCCTGTCCGGCGGCGAGCAGCAGATGCTGGCGGTGGGGCGCGCGCTCATGAGCCGCCCCAAGGTCATTATGATGGACGAGCCGTCTCTGGGACTGGCGCCCATCATCGTCAAGGGCATTTTCGAAATCATCAAGGAGATCAACAAGCAGGGCGTGACGGTTCTGCTCATCGAGCAGAACGCCAATATGGCGCTGAAAACCGCCAACCTCGGCTACGTCATGGAGACCGGCCGGATCACCCTCCACGGCAGCGGCGAGGAGCTGCTGGCCAACGAAGCGGTGAAGGCGGCCTACCTCGGCACGTAATCAGGAAACGGCACAGCCGGGCTTTCGGAGCGGTGCGCTCCGGAAGCCCGGCGGTTTTGTCCGCGCTGAGATTTTTTTCAGATAGGGGATTGACATTTCCGAGATATATGCTATTATATTATATCGATAGGAATATATCGGTATGAAAATACTGATAAATTTGTTCGGGAAGCACCGGTGAATCCGGCGGAGGCTGAAGGCAAAAATTTCAGCCGAGGACGGTTTCATCAGGGATTCCCCAGGAAAGGTCGATTTTTATGGAGAAAACATATGCACCCGTAACCACCGCCCAGGAACTGACCGAAGCATTGGCAAAGTGCCGCGCTGCCCAGGAGAAATTTGCCGCCTATACCCAGGAGCAGGTGGATAAGATCTTCCTGGCCGCCGCCACCGCCGCCAACCGGATGCGCATTCCTCTGGCCAAGCAGGCGGTAGCCGAAACCGGCATGGGCGTGGTGGAGGATAAGGTCATCAAGAACCACTACGCCGCCGAATATATTTACAACGCCTACAAGAATTCCAAGACCTGCGGTGTCATCGAGGAAGACACGGCCTACGGCATTCAGCGTATTGCCGAACCCATCGGCGTCATCGCGGCGGTCATTCCCACCACGAACCCCACTTCCACCGCCATTTTCAAGACCCTGATCTCCCTGAAAACCCGCAACGGCATCATCATCAGCCCCCATCCGAGAGCGAAGGGCTGCACCATCGCCGCCGCACGGGTGGTGCTGGAAGCGGCGGTCGCCGCCGGCGCGCCGGAAGGCATCATCGCGTGGATTGACAAGCCCTCCCTGGAGCTGACCAATCAGGTGATGGCGGAAGCCGACCTGATCCTCGCCACCGGCGGCCCCGGCATGGTGAAGGCGGCTTACTCCTCCGGCAAGCCCGCTCTGGGTGTCGGCCCCGGCAATACCCCCGCCGTGATCGACGACAGCGCCGATATTCTGCTGGCGGTTTCCTCCGTCATCCACTCCAAGACCTTTGACAACGGCATGATCTGCGCTTCCGAGCAGAGCGTGGTGGTGCTGGACAGCATCTACGACCGGGTCAAGGCGGAATTCATCAAGCGCGGCTGCTACGTCCTGAACGGGGAGGAAACCGACAAGGTTCGCGCAACCATCCTGATTAACGGCGCATTGAACGCCAAGATCGTGGGTCAGTCCGCCCACACCATCGCGGCGCTGGCGGGCGTTGACGTCCCCGAAAGCACCAAAATCCTCATCGGTGAAGTGACCTCCACCGATCTCTCCGAAGCCTTTGCCCACGAGAAGCTGTCCCCTGTGCTTGCCATGTACCGGGCGGCCGACTTTGCCGACGCCATGAACAAGGCGGACACCCTGGTCAAGGACGGCGGCTACGGCCACACCGCTTCCGTTTATCTGGATACGGTGGCCGGGAAGGAAAAGCTGGACGCCTTTGCGGAAAAAATGAAGGCCTGCCGCATTCTGGTGAACACGCCGTCCTCCCACGGCGGCATCGGCGACCTGTACAACTTCAAGCTGGCTCCCTCCCTGACGCTGGGCTGCGGCTCCTGGGGCGGCAACTCCGTTTCCGAGAACGTGGGCATCAAGCACCTGCTGAACATCAAGACTGTGGCAATTAGGAGGGAGAACATGCTCTGGTTCCGTGCGCCTGAAAAGGTTTATTTCAAGAAGGGCTGCCTGCCGGTGGCTTTGGCCGAGCTGAAAAATTACAAGAAGGCCTTCATCGTCACCGACGCCTTCCTGTACCAGAACGGCTACACAAAGCCGGTGGAGGAGAAGCTGGACGCCATGGGAATCACCCACACCACCTTCTACAACGTGGCTCCCGATCCCACCCTCGCCTGTGCCAGAGAGGGCGCGGCGCAGATGGCGGCCTTCAAGCCCGATCTGATTCTCGCCATCGGCGGCGGCTCCGCCATGGACGCGGGCAAGATCATGTGGGTGCTGTATGAGCATCCCGAGGCGGATTTCCAGGACATGGCCATGCGCTTTGTGGATATCCGCAAGCGTGTCTACACCTTCCCCAAGATGGGCGAAAAGGCCTATTTTGTCGCCATCCCCACCACCGCCGGTACCGGCTCCGAGGTGACCCCATTCGCCGTCATCACCGATGAAACCACCGGCGTCAAGTACCCGCTGGCGGACTACGAGCTGCTGCCGAAAATGGCCATCGTGGACGCCGACATGATGATGAACGCCCCCAAGGGTCTGACCGCCGCCTCCGGCATCGACGCCGTGACCCACGCTCTGGAAGCCTACGCCTCCATGATGGCCACGGACTACACCGACGGTCTGGCGCTGCGGAGCCTGAAGCTGATTTTCGAGAACCTGCCCTCCGCCTACGAAAACGGCGCGAAGGATCCCAAGGCTCGTGAGAACATGGCAAACGCCGCCTGCATGGCCGGTATGGCCTTTGCCAACGCCTTCCTGGGCGTGTGCCACTCCATGGCGCACAAGCTGGGCGCGTTCCATCATCTGCCCCACGGCGTTGCCAACGCCCTGATGATTGACGAAGTTCTGCGGTTCAACGCCGCCGAGGTTCCCGCGAAGATGGGCACCTTCTCCCAGTACGACCATCCCCACACCCTGGCGCGGTATGCCGAGGTTGCCGACTACCTGAAGCTGGGCGGCACCACGGACGAGGAGAAGCTGGAGAACCTGATCACGGCCGTCGACGAGCTGAAGGCCAAAATCGGCATCAAAAAGACCATCCGGGACTACGGCATTGACGAAACCGACTTCCTGACCCGGCTGGACAGCATGGTGGAGCAGGCCTTCGACGACCAGTGCACCGGCGCGAACCCCCGGTATCCCCTCATGAGCGAGATCAAGCAGATGTACCTCAACGCCTACTACGGCACCGACGAGACGAAATAAGGGAACGCTTTTCTTTCCTGAATAACAAGCAAAGAAGCACATCCAGCCCGAGAAATCGGGCTGGATGTGCTTCTTTATTCCTATGGAAAGGATAATATTTTACAAAACGCCTTGAATCTTATGCGCAGATATGGTACTATGAAATTGCCAAACTAATCAAATTATGAAAAGCATCACAAGGGGGTACTATACCCTTTTACGTTCGTACCATGAATTTGATAAAAAATGCAAATTCCCTCGGTATGAATGCTGTGATGCTTTATATTGATTAGTTTGGCGACTATCGGAGTTTGCGTTTTTTTGTGCGTCTGCTTCGGTAGGCGCACTTTTTATTTTTCTACATAAAGAAAGGGGTAAAACACATGGCATTTCTGGTTTTTCTGTATCTTCTAATTGCAGCGGCTTTCATCGTCCTCGACTATTTCATTGCCAAATGGTTCTTTGAAGCCGCCGAAGAAAAAGGCTATCACAACAAAAAGTATTTCTGGATTTGCTTCTGGCTTGGCTGGATGGGCTGGATTCTGGTGTGCGCATTGCCTGACCGCGGAAACACTCCGCAGGTGCGCCCCGACGAACTTCCTGAACTTTAAGGAGATTTCGACATGAGTGAACGATATAGCAAACTCTTTTCTCTGCCCGAAAATCTTTACACTACCGGAGCACCCGTTGTCATTGCGGCGGGTGCATTGCTGAAAGACAATCAGTCTGGAAACGTACTTGCGCAATTGAAGCTGCAAAATATTAACAGTCAGACAATAAAAGCAGCCGCGGTTCAGATTTTCCCCATGGATACCGCAGGTGACGCAATCGACGAAACCGCGACCTATCAGTATCTCGATCTGAACGCGGGGCGGGATGAGTTCTTTGGCCAAAAAACAGCGATACCGCTGCCCAATGCTGCCACTCGCTCGTTTTCCGTGATTGTTACCGAAATCATTTTCTCAAATAACGAAAAATGGATTGCAGAAGAAGCAAAATGGCGTCCCCTGAAAAAGCCGACATCGATAGGCTGGGGTGACCCTGAACTGGTAAAGCAATTCCATCGCGATTACGGCGGGTACAGCAATAATATGCTTTTGGAGGACACTGATCTCTGGATTTGCGTTTGCGGAGCAATCAACCGTAGTGGGGAAACTTGCTGTCACCGGTGCGGGCAAACCCTAGACCATCTTCGGGATTTCAACATAGACGATCTGCGCAAGCGGAAAGATGAACGGCTAGTATTAGAAGCTGCCGCTGAAAAGAAACGCTTAGAAAAAAGACAGCACAATATCCGCATTGCAAAAATAGTTTCTGCCGTTCTTGCAGCCGTTGCTGCTCTCTGCATCACCATTCGGTTTATAAGTAAAACTGTTGAAAAGAATAACGCCTATAACAATGCCGCTTCGCTTATGGCGCAGGGGGAATATGAGCAAGCTATTGCCGGTTTCCAGACGCTTGGAAACTATAAAGATAGTACAGAGCAAATTAAAGAAGCCGAACATGCCATAGCATTAAAAGCGGAAGAAGCTGAACACGCATTAGCGTACGATCACGCAATTCAGCTCCTAAATTCAGATGACCCCTTTGATCACAACGAAGCGCACACTATTCTTTGTGAATTGGGGGACTATAAAGACTCAATAAAACTGCTTCAGGATTTTTTGTACCTTCCCCTCAGTGCAGAATACAGCGGGTCGAGCGTCTGGGTGAACAACGGGACACACTTGTTCCAGTATGATGATTACGGTCGATTGATTAGAGAGGAATCTCCCCATCAGGATTACAACTATGTTTACGATGAAAGCGGAAAACTTGTTGAAGAAGGTTCTTCTGATTTTACAACAACGTATCGTTACAATTCAAATGACACATTATCTTTCACCCGCAAGCTTATAACTATAGATTCTTCTGGGAAAAAGATGTATACCGAAACAACTTACGATGAAAATGGTTATCCACTCGCGATAAAAAATGATTACTAGCCTCTTGACTGGACATTTCAATATCAAAAAGGGAGTTCCGATTCATACGATGCTGTTGAGATTTCAACCACGAGGTGGGACCAGCAGTTCAGCATCGTTTTAAACCTAAATGATTACGATCGTAATAAGCTATGTCAGGAGGCGACCTCTAGTTTCCCAACATTTTGGGTTACAAGCGCCGATGGAAAAGAAACTGCCTGCTATGAACTTGCTCTCAATGCTGATATTTACCTAAAGGCATGTGAGAGCTACAAATATGATGACCAGCAGAATGTCATAAAAAAAGTTACCTTTGACAGAACCGGGAAACAAGATACGGTCTTCAATTACAAGAACACATATGACGATGCCAACAATTTGATTAAAGTAGAGTGGGAGGCTGTCGGCGGAACATCAAAACGAGTGTGTGAATACAAATACGGCTATATTTATGCTCCGAATGCAAAATGAAGAACCTGCGGATGCTCTGATCATCGGCAACCTTGCCACGAAAAATCTGCGGGGCGGGTGCGTATCTTTTGCGACTTTCCTCTTGTTTTTTTCCACATGTGCGGTTATAATAATCGCAGACAAAAACAAGGAGGTCACTTTCATGGCTGTAAAAATTGAAAAGGATACCATCATCGGGGACGTTCTGGACATCGCGCCCCAGTCCGCGCCCCTGTTCTTTGCCATCGGTATGCACTGCCTGGGCTGCCCCTCTTCCCGGGGCGAGACCGTTGAGGAAGCCTGCATGGTTCACGGTGTGGACTGCGAGCCGTTCCTCGCCCAGCTGAACAATTTCCTGGAAGCCTACGAGGCCAACGAAGCCGCGAAGCAGAACGGATAAAATACCGGCAGCGCCATCCCGGACAAATGCCGGGATGGCTTTTTTCGTATAGAAGGAGGGACGCCCGTGAAAATTCCCCTTTCCAACCGGCTGCTGGCCTGCTGCGGCTATGTCAGGCCCGGCGACCGGGTGGCGGACGTGGGCTGTGACCACGGCTATCTCGGCATTTACCTTCTGAAAAACGGCATTGCCGGCGCGGTCATTGCCTCCGACGTCCGGGAAATGCCCCTGCAAAGCGCCATTCGCAATGCGGAAAAATTCGGCGTGAAGGAGCGCATGTCCTTTTACCTGTCCGACGGCATCCGCAATGTCCCCCGGGAATTTGACTGCATGGTCTGCGCGGGGATGGGGGCGGACACCATGATGTCCATTCTGGACGCCGCGCCCTGGCTGAAAAGCGAACGCTACCGCCTGATTCTCCAATGCCAGAGCAAGCGGCCGGAGCTGCGCCGGTATCTGTACCGTCAGGGCTACGCCATCCGCCGGGAGACGCTGGCGAAGGACGGAAAATTCATCTACCCCGTCATGGAGGTGGTCTATGCCCCCGGGGAGACGCTGACCGAGGGCGAATATTACATCACCCCGGCACTGCGCCGCAGCGGCAGCGAGCTGCTCCCGGCCTTCCGGGAGAGCGTCCTTTCCGGCCTTCGCAAGACCGTGGCAGGGCTGTCCGGCGGGGACGGGGAAAAATACAGGCACTACAAAGCGATTTTGGAGGAACTGACCGATGACGACCGTAGCTGACATTCTCAAGTACATAGAGACCCTTGCCCCAACCTACATGAAAATGGACTGGGACAATGTGGGGCTGCTCTGCGGCAGCCGGGAGACTCCCGTAACCAAGGTTCTCGTGGCGCTCGACCCTTTCGAGGGGGTGTGCCGGGAGGCGGCGGAGTGGGGCGCGGAGCTGATCGTCACCCACCATCCAATTATTTTCGACCCGCTCAAATCCGTGACGGAGGAAACGACCGTCGGCCGGAGCATCATGACTCTTTGCCGCCACGGCATCAGCGCCGTGAATGCCCACACCAATCTGGACTGCGCCCCGGGGGGCGTGAACGACGTGCTGGCGGACACCCTGGGACTGAAGGACGTGGAGACCATCCCGCCCTTCTTCCGGGACGATCGGGGGCGGCAATGGGGACTTCTGCGCCGGGGCAGGGTAGAGGAGCAGTGTCTTTCCCAATTTCTGGAAACGGTCAGGAGCAGCCTGAACGCCGAGGGACTGCGCTACGTGGACGGCGGCAAGCCGGTTCGCCTGGTGGCGGTGGGCGGCGGAAGCTGTTCCGACGAGCTGATGAGCGCCTTTGAGGCCGGGTGCGACACCTTCGTCACCGCAGACATCAAGTACAATGACTTCTGGGACGCCCAGGCGCTGGGGATGAATCTGATCGACGCGGGACATTTTGCCACGGAGAACCCCGTCGTGGCCGTGCTGGCGGAGAAAATCGCCGCCGCGTTCCCGGAGGTTCAGGTGAAAATTTCCGAAACCCACCGGGACTGCATGAAATTCCGGTCACGACAATTGCATGAGTAAACAAATTGCGAACGGAATTGCTATCTTTCATTCTCTTTTACATGAGGTTATGCTGTGTATCTGAAATCATTGGAACTGCAAGGCTTTAAGTCCTTTCCGGACAAGACGCTGATCCGGTTCGGCGATGACATTACCGCCATCGTCGGCCCCAACGGCTCCGGGAAATCGAATATTTCCGACGCCATTTTGTGGGTCATGGGCGAGCAAAGCTCCAAAACCCTCCGGGGCGCCAAAATGGAGGACGTGATCTTCGGCGGCACCCAGAAGCGAACCGCCGTTGGCTTCGCCGAGGCAACCCTGACGCTGGACAATTCCGACCGGGCGCTGGCCTACGACGCCGACGAGGTGATGGTCACCCGGCGCTACTACCGCTCCGGGGACAGCGAATACTATATCAACAAGCAGTCCGCCCGTCTGCGGGACATCAACGAGATGTTCATGGACACCGGTCTGGGACGGGAGGGCTACAGCAATATCGGCCAGGGCAGAATTGACGAAATTTTGTCTTTGAAAAGCGGCGACCGCCGGGAGATCTTCGAGGAAGCCGCAGGCATCTCCAAATATCGCCACCGCAAGGAGGAGACGGAGCGGAAGCTGGCCGCCACCGAGGACAATCTTCTGCGCATCGGCGACAAGGTCTCCGAGCTGGAATTGCAGCTGGAGCCGCTGAAGCAGCAGTCGGAAAAGGCAAAAAAATATCTGGAACTGAAGGACGAGCTGAAAGGCGTGGAGGTGGCCGTGTGGCTGGACACGCTGGACAGGCTTTCCGCCGCTGCCAAGAAGGCGGAGGAGGACTATGCGTCCGCGTCCTTCGTTTTGCAGCAGGCCCACGACGATCTGGACGCCCTGTACCGTCAGGCGGATCAGCTGGGGGAGGCTCTGCGCACCCGGGACGGCGAGCTGGAAACCGTCCGATTGAAAGTGAATATGCTCTCCGCTACCCACCAGCAGCTGGACGGGCAGATGGCCGTGCTTCGGGGAAATGTGGAGAACAACAACGCCAACATTTCCCGGATTGAGGAAGAGCTGAAAGGGCAGGAGGACCGCTCCGGCGGCATCGTGTCCCAGATCGACCAGACGAAGGCCAGAATTGAAGAAATTGAGGCAGCCCTCGCAGACAAGCGCCGGGAGCTGGACGAATTGCAGCACAAGCTCACCGCCATGACGGCCAATGCCCAGGGACTGACCAAGCAGTTTCTGGAGCTGCGGGGAAAGGAATCCTCTCTGGCGGCGGACGTCGCGGGGCGTCAGGCTGACGTGCGGGGTCTGGAAGAAAGCATGGCGCAGACCAAGGAGCGGTTGGAGCAGCTGAATGCCGACCTGTCCGCCGGCGCGGCCAGACAGCAGGAAGCCCAGACCAATCTGGATAACTGCCGCAGGGAGCTGAAAAAAGCCCAGGAGGAAGTGACCGCCGCCAACAACACCATCGCGGGCTACACCCTCCGGCAGAATACCCGGGTCAAACGCCGGGACGAATTGCAGGAAAAAATCCGGGACATGACCTCCCGGCGGGATTCCGTGACGGCCAAGGCCAGAGTGTTCCGGGCAATGGAGCGGGATTTTGAAAGCTATAACAAGGCCGTCCGCATGGTGATGCAGGAAGCCCAGCGAGGGGCGCTGCGGAACATTCACGGCCCCGTGTCCCGGCTGATCCGCACCGAGGACAGCTACACGGTGGCCATTGAGATTGCCCTGGGCGCGGCCATGCAGCAGATCGTGGTGGGGACGGAGCAGGACGGCAAGGCGGCCATCGGCTACTTAAAACGCACCGGCGGCCGGGCGACCTTCCTGCCCCTGTCCAACATCCAGGGCAGGAGTCTGCAGGAAACCGGGCTGGAAAATTGCCGGGGGTTCGTGGGCATTGCCTCCCAGCTGACCGCGAGTGATGAAAAGTACCGGGGCATTGTGGAAAACTTGCTGGGCAGGACGGTCATCGTGTCCGATATGGACGCGGCTATCGCCATGTCCCAGAAGTACCGGGGGCGGTTCAAGATCGTCACCCTGGACGGCCAGGTCATGAACCCCGGCGGCTCCATGACCGGCGGCTCCGTAAATAAGGAAGCGGGCATTTTGTCCCGTGCCAACGAGCTGGAAAAGCTGACAGCCCAGGAAAAGAAGCTGGAACAGGAGCTGCTGGTTGCCCAGGCGGACATGCAGGAAGCCCAGCGGCAGTGCGACCAGGTGGAATTCCAGATGAAGGCGGCGCAGGATCAGCTTCGGGGCGCGGAGGATCAGGTGCTGCGCTTACAGGGGCAGGAGAAGCAGTTTGAAATTCTGCTGAATGCCATTGTGGAGGCGGAGACCTCCGCCCAGCGGGAGCGGGATTCTCTGAACGCGCGGCAGACCTCCGACCGGGAGCGCTATGCCGCCCAGCAGGCAAAGATTCAGGTTTACACCCAGCAGCTTGCCGAGACCCGGCAGACGCTGGCGCAGCTGGAAGGCAGCCAGACGGAAGCGGCGGAGGCGAACGCCGCCATCACCGGGCAGATGACGGAGCTGAAAACCGCGGAAGCGGCGCTGGAAGCCGAGCGGGACACGGCGCTGACCCACATTGCGGACTTGCAGAATCTCCGGGCGGCCATGGAGGGCGACCGGGAGAAGAAGGAAGCCCTGGCAGATGCCATCCGGGAGGACATCCTCCGCCTGGAAGGGGAAATTGCTCAGCTAAAAGTCAAGCAGGAGGAAAACGACGCGGAGTCCGACCGGATGAATGCCCTGATGCAAAAGACGCTGGAAGACCGGGCGGAAGCGGAAGCCTCCAAGACCCGCGCCGAGCGGGACGCACAGGAAAAGAACAAGGACATTCTCAACATGGAGCGCGCCTGCGCACTGCTGGAACAGAAGAAGGTCACTTCCTCCATGGAGGAAAAGCAGATCGTGGACAAGCTGTGGGATTCCTACGGCCTGACCCCCGGCACCGCCCCGGAGCATCGGGGACAGATCGAAAATGTCACCGCCGGAAATCGCCGCGGGGCGGAGCTGAAACGGAAAATCGCCGCTCTGGGCACACCCAACCTGGGCGCCATCGAGGAATACAGCCGGGTCAACGAGCGCTACACCTACCTCGCCGGACAGCGGGACGACGTGCTGACCTCCAAGCGGGAGCTGGAAAGCGTCATCCGGGACATTACCAAAGAGATGACCACCATATTTGTTTCGGAATTTGGAAAAATCGACCATTATTTTGGGCAGACTTTTGAAGAAATGTTCGGCGGCGGCAAGGGACAGCTGATTCTGGAAGACCCGGAAAATCCCCTGACCTGCGGCATTGAGATTCGCGTCCAGCCCCCCGGAAAGCAGGTCAAGACCATCACGCTGCTCTCCGGCGGCGAGAAGGCCTTCGTGGCGACGGCGCTGTACTTCGCCATTCTGAAGGTGCGCCCCACGCCCTTCTGTCTGCTGGACGAGATCGACGCGGCACTGGACGACCGGAACGTGGAGCGGTTTGCCAGCTATCTTCACAATCTGGCGAAGAAGACCCAGTTCATCGTCATCACCCACCGCCGGGGCACCATGGAAGCCTCCGACGTGCTTTACGGCGTGACCATGCAGGAGCAGGGCGTGAGCAAGCTGCTGCGGCTGGACTTAAACCAGATGGAAGAATATTTGGGAATCGTGGAGTAAAGGAGATTTTTATGGGCTTTTTTGACAAAATCAAGGCCGGACTGACCAAGACCCGGGAAGCGCTCAGCGGCACCCTGGGCAGTGTGTTTTCCGGCTTTTCCGAAATTGACGACGATTTTTACGATGAGCTGGAGGAAAGTCTGATTCTGGCGGACCTGGGCGTGGACACCTCCGTCAAGGCCGTGGAGCGGCTGCGCAGAGCCGTCCGGGAGCAGCACCTGAAAACCACGGAGGAAGCGCGGGAAGCGCTGAAGGAAATTCTGGTGGACATGCTTTCCGTGGGAGACACGGAGCTGAAGCTGTCCACCCACCCCAGTGTAATTCTGGTCATCGGCGTCAACGGCGTGGGCAAGACCACCACCATCGGCAAGATCGCAAAGCAGCTGACAGCTCAGGGAAAGAAGGTCATGCTGGTGGCGGGAGATACCTTCCGGGCGGCGGCCGCCGATCAGCTGGAAATCTGGGCGGGCAGAAGCGGCGCGTCCATCGTCCGCCAGCACGAGGGCGCGGACCCGGCCTCCGTGGTGTTTGACGGCATTCAGTCCGCCAAGGCCAGGGACGTGGACGTGATTCTCATCGACACCGCCGGACGGCTGCACAACAAGACGAACCTGATGAACGAGCTGAACAAGATCAGCCGCATTGTGGCGCGGGAGCTGCCCGACGCCGCCAAGGAGGTTCTGCTGGTTCTGGACGGCACCACCGGCCAGAACGGCCTGATTCAGGCAAAACAGTTCAAGGAAATTGCGGGGGTCACGGCCATTGCCCTGACCAAGCTGGACGGCACCGCCAAGGGCGGCATCGTCATCGCCGTGGCGGACGCGCTGCAAATCCCCGTGAAGTTCGTGGGCGTGGGGGAGCAGGCGGACGACCTGATGCCCTTCAGCGCGAAGGAATTCGTGGAAGCATTGATCTGAGGAAGTATCATGAAAGTAGTTTTGGCAAGCAAAAACAGACATAAATGGGAAGAAATCCGGAAAATCACCGAGAAATTTGATATGGAGCTGGTGATGGAGTCCGACCTGGGCGTGGACATTGACGTGGAGGAAACGGGAACCACCTTTGAGGAAAATTCCTTTCTGAAAGCCAATGCTGTCATGCAGGTCACCGGGCTTCCGGCGCTGGCGGACGATTCCGGCATTGCCGTGGACGCCCTGAACGGGGAACCCGGCATTTACTCCGCCCGGTACGGCTTTGACGATACCCTGGACGACTGGGGCAGATTGCAGCTGCTGCTGAAAAACACGGAAAATGTTCCCGACGGCCGGCGGCAGGCGCAGTTCGTCTGCGTCATCACCATGGTCACCCCCGAGGGCAAAGTGATTCAGGCTCGGGGCGAGGTGCATGGCGAGCTTCTGCGCGCCCCCGCCGGGACGGGCGGCTTCGGCTATGACCCCATTTTCTACTATCCGCCCTTCGGCAAGACGCTGGCGGAGGTGACGCCGGAGGAAAAGAATCAGGTGTCCCACCGGGCGGTTGCGCTGCGGGCATTTTACGACAAACTCAAGGAGGAAGGCTATGCTGACAAGTAAACAGCGCGCCGAGTTCCGGGCGCAGGCGAACAGCTTGGAAACCACCCTGATGGTGGGCAAGGACGGCGTGACGGAGGCGGTGGTCGCGGAAGCGGACAAGCTGCTCACCGCACGGGAGCTGGTGAAGGGCAAGGTGCTGGAAACCGCACTGATGAGCGCGCGCGAGGTGTCCGACGCCATCTGCGAGGCCACCGGCGCCGACGGCATTTCCTGCGTCGGTTCCAAGTTCGTCATCTGGCGGTTCAGCGAAAAATGTCAGGCCGAGCGCAACCAGACCGGCCGTGCCAAACACAAGGAGACCCCCAAGTCCAAGGCCGACCCGGTTGGTAAGGGCGTTCGCGCCCGCCGTCAGGCAGCCCGTCAGGCGCGGGAGCAGCGCAACCAGTATTTCCGGGAACAGGCCATCGAAAAGTCCATTGAGCAAAGCCGGGAACGGCAGCAGAGAAAGCAGAAATAACCCGAACGGTGCCACAAAGGAACAGCAGCGGAATTTTTCTTCCGCATTTTGCGGGATAAACAGGTACAGGAGCGGTGCAAATGGAACGAATCGGCATTTACGGTGGAACCTTCAATCCCCCACACGCCGGCCACATTCAGGCGGCGAAGCAGGCGGTCACGGCGCTGAAACTCGATAAGCTCGTGATCGTCCCCACGAGTATTGCGCCCCACAAGGCGATTCCAGAGGATTCACCCAGCCCAAGGCAGCGCCTCGAAATGCTGCGCATTGCCGCGGTGGACTGCCCGAAGGCCGAGGTTTCGGACATCGAGCTGAACCGGGGCGGCGTCAGCTACACCTTCCAGACCATATCGGAGCTGAAGAAGCGCTATCCTGACGCGGAGCTGATTTTGCTGATGGGCAGCGATATGTTCCTGTGCTTCGATCAGTGGAAGCAGCCTGACGACATCCTGAAAAATGCAGAGCTGGGCGTTTTCTACCGGGGCAGCAAGGGGGAAAAGGCTGCCGTCGCGGAGAATCAGGCGAAGCTGGAACGGCGTGGGGCAAAAATCCGGCTGGTGGAAAACGACGTCGTCGATATTTCCTCCACTCAGCTGCGGCGGATGCTGGCGTTTCATTGCGCGGGGCCGTTCCTGTCCCCGGGCGTGGCGGCGTACATTCGGGAACATGGGCTGTACGATGTAAATGCCCAATGGAAAAACCTCCCCATGGCGGAGTTGGAGCGGGTGGTCATCCGGCTGCTGAACCCCAACCGGGTGGCACATGTTTTAGGCTGCCGGGATACGGCGGTGGCACTGGCCAAGCGATGGGGCGCGGACGTGACCGACGCTGCCAGAGCCGGCATTCTCCACGACATTACCAAGGCGCTGGACGGGCCGCTGCAGTTGACAGTCTGTGCCGAATATGGTAAAATATTAGGCGAATTTTCAAGAAAATACCCCAGAACCCTCCACGCCCTCACCGGTTCCATGGTGGCGGAGCGGATTTTTGGGGAAAATGAGGCGGTGGTTTCCGCCATCCGCAGCCACACCACGGGAAAAGCGGACATGAATCTGCTGGAAACCATCATTTATGTGGCAGACTATATGGAGCCGAACCGGAGCTTTCCCGGGGTGGAACGGCTTCGGGAGCTGGCGTTTTCCGACCTGACTGCGGCGCTGAAGCTGGGGCTGGAAATGACGCTGGAACATCTGAAGGAGCAGGGAAACGAGGTCTCGCCGGAGTCCCGGGACGCGCTGGCGTGGCTCAACCGTCAGGAAACACAAACCATGTAGAAAGGAAGAAGTTATGTTAACCCCAAAAGAAATTGCTTACGAGGTTACCAAGGCGCTGGACGCCAAAAAAGGACAGAACATCAGGCTGCTGAAAATTGACCGGGTCAGCTCTCTTGCGGATTACTTTCTGATCTGCACCGGCACCTCCAACACCCACGTCAAGACGCTCTGCGACTATGCCGAGTACACGCTGGAGCAGTTGGGGGAGCAGATGCTCAGCCGGGAAGGCCACCGGGGCAATTCCTGGGAGCTGCTGGATTACGGCAGCATCGTCGTCCACGTTTTTACCGAGGAAGCCCGGAAGTTCTACGATTTGGAGCGCCTGTGGGCGGACGCGGAACTTGTGGATATCCGGGATATCGTCATCGAAGAGAATTAGTATATATCCGGCTGACCGAAGCGCAGCCGGTTTGAGAGGTGTGTTCGGCATGAATTACGATTACGCAGAAATTGAGGCCAAGTGGCACAGGTACTGGCAGGAGCATAATACCTTCTACACCGACGTGTGGGATTTCTCCAAGCCCAAATACTATGTGCTGGATATGTTCCCGTACCCCTCCGGCGTCGGCCTGCACGCAGGTCATCCCGAGGGCTACACGGCGACGGATATCGTCTCCCGTATGAAGCGGATGCAGGGCTACAACGTTCTGCACCCCATGGGTTATGACTCCTTTGGTCTGCCGGCGGAGCAGTACGCCGTGAATACCGGTCATCATCCCAACGGCTTTACCCAGAAGAACATTGAGACCTTCTCCGCACAGCTGAAGGAGCTTGGCTTCGATTACGACTGGTCGAAGATGATCGCCACGTCCGACCCGTCCTTCTATAAGTGGACGCAGTGGATCTTCAAGAAGCTCTATGAGGCGGGCTACGCCAAGCGCATCGAGATGCCCGTGAACTGGTGTGAGGAGCTGGGCACCGTGCTCAGCAACGACGAGGTCATCGACGGCAAGTCCGAGCGGGGCGGCTATCCCGTGGTCAAGAAGAACATGATGCAGTGGGTCATCGACCAGCCCGCCTTTGCGGAGAAGCTGCTGGAAGGTCTCAACGAGATCGACTGGCCGGAATCCACCAAGGAAATCCAGCGCAACTGGATCGGCAAATCCACCGGCGTGGAGGTGGACTTCCAACTGGTGGGCGGCGGCGAATTCTCCATCTACACCACCTGCATCGAGACGATTTACGGCATTACCTTCATGGTGCTTGCCCCCGACGGCAAGATCGTGCAGAGCCTGATGGATCGGGTGCAGAACAAGGAAGCGGTTCAATCGTACATCGACGCGTCCGTGAAGAAGAGCGACATGGATCGTACCGAGCTGAACAAGACCAAGTCCGGCTGCCGCCTGGAGGGCGTCTACGCCATCAACCCCGTCAACGGCAAACAGGTGCCCGTGTTTATCGGCGACTTTGTTCTGGCGAGCTACGGCACCGGCGCGGTCATGGCCGTTCCCAGCCACGACCAGCGTGACTTTGAGTATGCCGAGGTGCATAACATCCCCATGGTCCAGGTCATTGACGGCGCGGACGTGTCCGAGCATGCCTTTGAGAAGCAGGACTATCTGGGCAAGGGCTGCAAGCTCATCAACTCCGAGGAGTTCACCGGCCTGACGGTGGAGGAGGCCAAGGAGGCCATCACCTGCAAGCTGGAAAAGGCCGGCGTGGCCAGAAGAAAGGTCAACTACCATTTCCGGGAGTGGATTTTCGCCCGTCAGAGATACTGGGGCGAGCCGGTTCCCTGCGTATACACGGAAGACGGAAAAATCTATTTTGTGCCGGATGACGAGCTGCCGGTGATTCTGCCGGAGCTGGAGGATTACAAGGGACGCAACGGTCAGGCGCCGCTGGAAAATGCCACCGAGTGGAAGAAGTATGACCGTAATGGCATTCACGGCGTCCGGGAGACCTCCACCATGCCCGGCAGCGCCGGTTCCTCCTGGTATTATTTCCGCTATATCGACCCCAAGAACGACAAGGTGTTCTGCGATCCCGAGCTTGCGAAGCACTGGATGCCCGTTGACCTGTACGTGGGCGGCCCGGAGCACGCCGTGGGTCACCTGATGTATTCGAGAATCTGGAATCGCTTCCTGTACGATCAGGGCTTATCTCCCGTGAAGGAGCCGTTTAAGAAGCTGGTGCATCAGGGCATGATTCTGGGCGAGAACGGCATCAAGATGGGCAAGCGCTTCCCGGAATTCGTGGTGAATCCCAGCGACGTGGTGCGGGAATACGGCGCGGATACCCTGCGGCTGTACGAGATGTTCATGGGACCGCTGGAGGTATCCAAGCCCTGGAGCACCACCGGCGTGGTGGGCGCGAAGAAGTTCATCAACCGCGTCTGGAACTTCTTCACCGAGGAGAAGAACATCACCGATACCGACGACGGCAAGCTTACGAAAATCTATCACCAGACGGTGAAAAAAGTCACCTCCGACTTTGAGGCGCTGGGCTTCAACACGGCCATTGCCCAGATGATGGTGTTCGTCAACGAGGTCTATAAGAACGGCAGCTGCCCCAAGGCTTATGCCGAGGGCTTTATCAAAATGCTTTCCTGCATCACGCCTCACGTGGGCGAGGAAATCTGGCAGCTGCTGGGGCATGACGATACCATTGCCTACGAAAGCTGGCCGACCTATTCCGAGGAAAAGTGCAGGGATTCCGAGGTGAACATTGCGGTGCAGGTCAACGGTAAGATGCGCGGCACCGTGCTGATGGCGGCCGACCTTTCCAACGAGGAAGTGGTGGCAAACGCCGTTGCGGACGAAAAGATTGCCAAGTTCCTGCAAAAGCAGGGCGGGCAGATCGTGAAGACCATTGTGGTCAAGAACAAGCTGGTCAACCTGATCGTCAAGTGATTCCATTTCCCGAATGGGTTCGGATTTTCTTTGGAGTTCGGTATAATTTGTGAATTTTTAGAATTATTCCTTGACAATTCGGGAAAGAACAATTATAATGTATCAAGCCGGTATGGCCCTGAAAGCATCCTGGATTGAGCCGGATGCCATCGGAGGGAGGGAAAACAATGTCTGAAATTCGCGTCAAGGAGAACGAGTCTCTGGAGAGCGCTCTGCGTCGTTTTAAGCGTAGCTGTGCCAAGGAAGGCGTGATCGCTGAGGTTAAGAAGCGCGAGCATTACGTCAGCCCCAGCCTGAAGCGGAAGCAGAAGTCCGAAGCTGCCCGTAAGAACAAGAGAAAGTTCTACTAATCCCTCATGAAAACAGTTAAAACCGCTCTGGGTGACCAGAGCGGTTTTTGCGTAAGAGAAGATGCAAAGTATTTCCCCGCAGCCGATTGGCTGCGGGGAAATACTTTGTTGAATTTAATATGTAATCTCTCCGTCGTGGGTCATCAGAGTGGCGCTTTCTACTGCGGGAATGGCGAGAACCTTTTCCATCAGGGTACTCTCGTCTTTTGCTTTTAACTCTACGATCATGTCAATGCCAGTGCCGGTCATATTCCGGGACTTGATCTTGTAAAACCGGGTGCCGTCTTTCAGCACCTGTTCCAGCTCGGCCTGAAGCTTGGAATCCGTTCCGTTGACCAGCAGGAGCAGCGCGGGCTTCACGTTGGGAACAAAATGGAGAAGCAGCATGACTATGGTGATCAGAATGGAGGCCTCCACAGCGACCTCAAACAGACCGGCGCCGCAGATGATGCCCACAGAGATCGTCCAGAACAAAAACGCCAGATCCATGGGATCCTTTACAGCGGTTCGGAAACGGACGATGGACAGCGCGCCCACCATGCCCAGAGAGATTACAACGCTGGACTGAATGGAGATGATGATGGAGGCGGTGATCATGGAAATTACCGGCAGGGAAATGGCGAAGGACTTGGAATAGAAGGCTTTCCGGCAGACGGCGCGGTAGATCACGAAAATGTACGTGCCGATCAGGGCGGTGAGGATCAGCGTTCCTACGATGGACGTGGTAGAGAGGTCAGAATTGAACTGGTTCAAAAACGATTTTTTCAAAACATCCTGAATACTCATGTTTTTTCTCCTTATACTGTGAATTTTCTACATATATAATATTTTGAGAACGCGGTCTGGGTCAAGCTGCCCAGATTCATGACTTCGTACAGGAAGTCCGGCAGAAACGCATCGTATTTTACTTCCAGAATGTGCTTGCCGGTGGGAAGAACCGGCCGCAGGGGCAGGCGGGGGTCAAAGAAGCCGGAGATGTTCGTAGTGCTTCCAATGTTCCGGTCGAAGGTAATCCGGACATTCCCGGGCGCGTACACGAAGGGGGTGCGCTCGTAGGCAACGATCACGTTCGGCTTCAGATTGTCCTGCTCGTGCAGTAAGAAAAGCTTTCGCAGCAGGTCACTGTCAACGGCGGATTCCGGCAAAGACCCATTCAGAATCATAGTAAGCTGGTCTTTCGTCAGCGGACAGCTGACCTTATTGGTCATGGTATGCTCTTTCCGTTTGCATTCCAGCGTGATGCGGCGATCCGAGGCGTTGTAGATTCGGATACGGAACTTCTCTCTGGGGTCGGTGCCGTTTTCGTTTTCCAAAAAGCAGCGGTTCTGCTCATCGTCAAAGTAGATGCTTCGAATGCTGTATGTCCCTGTCGCCGATGCATGGGAATCCGAAGGACAAATGTGGCGTATTCTTGCGAGGATCAGCTGAAGCTCTCCCTCGGAACAGACGTACTTCAGCTCGTTCCGATAATGTCTGTCCTCGGAAACATCCGAATGGAGTAATTTTTCAAGTTCTTTCATTGTACCTTCGCAAACACGGCTTCCAGAGTAATCCCGCCGTCAACGGATACTGTGACCGTCTCTCCGGCTCCGCCCGTGTCTCCTTTCCATCCCACAAATTTATAACCGTCGTTGGCGGCGGCCGTAACGGTGATGGGATAGTCTGTGAAATACTGCCCCGACCAGCTGCCTGACGACAGGTCGATCCGGGAGGTGTTGACAGTTACACTGCCCATTTCCGGATGCGCAGTCGTGACCGTCACGGTTTCCAGAGAACCGGTCAGGTCGAATTCTTCGGCAAGGTGCTGCACCGCATAGGTAGGCCGCTTCCGGAAGAAGCCGTCCAGCCAGTCCAGCGTGTAGCCGTAGTCGGCCAGCACCTTCTCCACATTTGCGGGGGCAAAGTTGTTGTTAAGCATGTCCATGAAGGACAGGACAAACTGCTGGCGGAATTCCGGATTACGGCTAAAGGAATGAAAGAACACAGTGTCCTCTATCTTGACATCACTATAAGGGAGTTCACAGGAAAATGTGTTCAGTTGCGCTGCATTTTCCAGGTCGTAATTCCCCAATGTGAACAGCAATGCATCAACATCATAAATGCACCATCTCCATCGCTCATCCGCGTAGGGGCTGTCCTCCTGCACGACGCTTCGCCAAAGTAAATGGTTTTTAAAGTCCGAGAAATCCCAGTTGCACAAGTAATAGTTGATCGTTATGTAGTCAACGAAGCTTTGTACATCAACTTCTTTTTTCAACTGAGTCCATTGCGCCGAGTCGGAGAAGTCAGTTCTGGAGACCCAATCCATCAAAGCATAAAAAGCGCCTCTGTTGGTGGATATTTCCTCGCTGATAACACCGTCTTTCACAAGCATGACGTCGTCCACATGAAAGTATTCACGGAAATACTGCTTGTCGTATCTCTCAAGTAAATAAGAGTCATACCAGTATTCACCATTCAGAAAAACGCGGACTGGGACGCTTTTTTGTGCCGAGACGGAGCGATCCGACGTTAAATCATAGATGATTGCATCAACCAAGCTGTCCTTTGTCATCATAGAATGCGTCGAAACACCGGGAAATATATCTACAGGAAAAATTCGGCTTCCGCTAAGCTCTGGATGTGATTCCACAATAAAGCGCTTTTTGTACCAGCCGCGCGCGGAATTACCCTGCAGCCGTAGTTCAACGGGCTGATTCAAAATGTCTTCAGAATTGTCAATGATTTCGGCAATGGCAGTTACTTCCAGATGCTTTTCAAAGTTAGGAGAAGGGGCGTCATCCGATGGAGTTGCTGATAAATACCATTCGTCATACTCCCTGCCGGTGACATAAATCCCGTCCTCGCCGAACAGGTCATCGTAGTCAAAAACAAGCGACAGCGTATAGCCTCTTTCCGGGGGCTGAAGTCCGATAAAGTAGGTCTGCGTCAGGATTTCGCTGGCAATGTCCCGTTCGTTTACGAAGACTGCCCGAATGACCGTTCCTTTTTCCACCGGCCGGGGATCGGGCTTGTAATTTTTCCAGTCAGTCACAACGTTCTGGACGGAATTGTACAGATTCTGTTCGGAAGACCGATTTTTCAGGGGGATTCCATCCTGATACAGCGTAGAATCAGCCGTGGGAGTGCTGCCGTCCGTGGTGTAATAGATACTGCCGTTGGACGGCGCGGTCAGGCGCAGCGTGAAGCCGTTCTCGTAATAGCCGCCTGAGACGGATGGCACAGGCATGGGAGCGGCGTTCCGGGCATTTATCCGGTCAAATATGACGAGACTCAGGATAAGAAGGATACAGGAAAAGACGATCAGGAGAATTCTGCGTCTCATATTGCGGCCTTTCTTACATTTTCTCCGGGGCGGAGAAGCCCAGGATGTGGATGCAGGTTTCCAGAATGTTTTTGGCCAGACCCAGCAGGGCAATGTGCCCGGCTTTCAGGGTTTCGTCCGCTTCCTTGAGGACGGGGGTTTCGTGGTAGAACTTGTTCACCGCACCCGCCAACTCGTAGATGTAGCCGCAGATCAGGTTGGGCGCGGAGGAAGCCAGGGCGGTTTCCAGTGTGGGCTGTAGGCGGGTGATGACGTTCATTAAGTCCTTGGCGAAGGGGTTCGCCGGGGGCTGGATGGGCAGGTGCGCCCAGTCGCCGTATTTCGCCAGAATGGACTTGACACGAACGATGGTGTAGAGAATGTAGGGGCCGGTGTTGCCCTCGAAGGCGGCGAAGCGCTCCAGATCGAAGTTGTAGTCCTTGGTGGGCTGATTGCTGAGATCGCCGTATTTCAGGGCGGCAAGGGCGATTTTCGCGGTGGTGGCGTCCACTTCGGAGGCGTCCACGATCTGGTTCTCCACGACTTTTGCCCGGACGAAGTCCGTCATGTCGGCAATGAGGGTTTCCAGACGGAGCACGCCGCCGTCCCGGGTTTTGAAGGGCTTGCCGTCCTTGCCGTTCATGGTGCCGTGGCCGATATGCTCCAGGGCAGTGGTGTCGGGGACAATGCCGCACTTCCGGGCGGCGCGGAACACCTGCTCAAAGTGCAGCGCCTGCCGTTTGTCGGTGACGTAGAGCATCTTGTCGGGGTGCCAGTCCTGCATCCGCTGAACCATGGTGGCAAGGTCAGTGGTGGCGTAGATGGAGGAACCGTCGGACTTGACCAGAATGCAGGGGGGAACCTCCTTCTTGTCCGTTTCCTCCGCCACGGGAATGACCCACGCGCCATCGGAGAGAACGGCATAGCCCTTTTCCTTCATCTCCGCGACCATGGCGGGGATATAGGGGTCGGCGTCGCTTTCTCCCAGCCACTTCTCAAAGTGGACGTCCAGGCTGTCGTAGATCCGCCGCAGGTCGGGCACGGACACATTCATGATGTGCTGCCAGATGGCGCGGTAGCCCCGGCGACCCTGCTGCAATTCAAAGGTCGCGGTGTGGGCGCGCTGGGCAAAGGCTTCGTCTTCTTTCTTCCGGGCGGAGGCGGCGGGGTAAAGCTCCTCCAGATCCGACAGGGTGAAGGGCGGCTCGGCGGGGTAGTCTCCCGTAAAATCCGGGTCAAAATAGGGAAGGTTCGGCTGACGGTCTTGCAGCTCCGCGATGATCAGACCCATTTGCAGCCCCCAGTCCCCCAGATGCACGTCGCCGATGGTGTTGTAGCCGAAGAAGGCATACAGCCGCTTCATGGCTTCGCCGATGATGGCGGGACGCAGATGGCCGATGTGCAGGGGCTTCGCCACGTTGGCGCCGCCGTAGTCCACCACAATGGTTTTGCCCGCGCCGGTTTTCGCAACGCCAAAGTCGGGGGCGGTGCGCATGGCTTCCAGATAGGTTTCCAGGAACGCCCCGGAGAGCTTCAGGTTGATGAAGCCCGGCATGACGGCCTCCACCAGAGAATAGTCGGCGGCGTCCAGCTTTTCCGCTACCGCTTTCGCAATCTGGATGGGGGCGCAGTGGTACTGCTTGGCGGCGGCCAGAGCGCCGTTGCACTGGTATTCGCACAGGTCGGGGCGGTTGGAGACCGTCACCCGGCCGTAGGAGGCGTCATAGCCCGCGTCGGCAAAGGCGCGCTCCATTTTTTCGGTGATGATATCAAGAATTTTTTCCATATCTTACTCCATGCTCCTGAGATGAAATTAACCTTGCTGCTTCCGCTCGGCCATCCAGGCGAGGTAGTCGTCGTAGGTGCCGTACTTGTCGAGGATGGTGCCGTCCGGCTGGAAGGCAATGACCCGGTTACAGGTAGAGGTCAGCAGCTCGTGGTCGTGGGAGGCCAGCAGCACTACGCCGGGGAATGCCTCCAGACCCTTGTTCACCGCCTGAATGGACTCCATGTCCAGATGGTTGGTGGGCTGGTCGAGAAGCACCACGTTGGCCCCGGAAAGCATCATCCGGCTGAGCATACAGCGCACCTTTTCGCCGCCGGAGAGGACGTTTACGGGCTTGAACACGTCCTCGTTGCTGAACAGCATCCGCCCAAGGAAGCCCCGGAGGTACACGTCGTCCTTCTTGGCGGAATACTGACGCAGCCAGTCCACCAGCTCCATCTGATTCCCGTCAAAGTAGGGGGAATTGTCCTTGGGCAGGTAGCTGCGGATGGTGGACACGCCCCACTTGACGCTGCCCTCGTCCGGCTCCAGCTCGCCCATGAGAATTTTGAACAGGGCGGTCTGCGCCAGCTCGTTTTCGCCTACGAAGGCGATTTTATCTCCCCGGTTCACGGAGAAATACACTTTGTCCAGCAGCTTCACGCCGTCCACGGTGACGGACACGTCCTTCACGGTGAGGACGTCCTTGCCCAGCTCCCGCTCGGCCTGGAAGCCCACGAAGGGATAGCGGCGGGTGGAGCAGGGCATTTCCTCCACGGTCAGCTTGTCCAGGAGCTTGCGGCGGGCGGTGGCCTGCTTGGCTTTGGCCTTGTTGGCGGAGAAGCGCTGGATGAACAGCTGCAATTCTTCGATCTTTTCCTGATTGCGCTTGTTCTTGTTGCGTAGCATGGCCTGCACCATCTGGGAGGACTCGTACCAGAAGTCGTAGTTGCCCACGTACATTTTGATTTTGCCGTAGTCGATGTCCACGGTGTGGGTGCAGACGGTGTTCAGGAAGTGGCGGTCATGGCTCACGGCGATGACCATGCCGGGGAAGTCCAGAAGGAAATCCTCCAGCCAGTTGATGGCTTCGATGTCCAGGTTGTTGGTGGGCTCGTCCAGCATGACGATGTCGGGATTGCCGAACAGCGCCTGAGCCAGCAGAATTTTCACCTTGAGACGGGGGTCAACGGAGGCCATCTGCTCATAGTGCAGCTCCGTGCCGATGCCCAGACCCTGTAAAAGACGGGAGGCGTCGGATTCCGCTTCCCAGCCGCCCAGCTCGGCAAATTCGGCTTCCAGGTCGGCAGCCCGCAGGCCGTCCTCGTCGGTGAAGTCCGGCTTTTCGTAGATGGCGTCCTTCTCCTTCATGACCTCGTACAGATGGGCGTTGCCCATGATGACCGTGTCCATGACGGTGTAATCGTCATAGGCGTTCTGGTTCTGTTTCAGAACGGAGACCCGCTTGGTGGGGTCGATGGTGACGGAGCCGTTGGTGGAGTCCAGCTCCCCTGTGAGGATGCGCAGGAACGTGGATTTGCCCGCGCCGTTGGCGCCGATGATGCCATAGCAGTTGCCGGGGAGAAATTGCAGGTCAACGTGCTGGAACAGCCACTGACCGCCAAACTGCATACCGAGATTGCTTACTGTAATCATTTCTTACTCCTTAAACCTTTCTCATAGCAGCGTACCGCTGCACATAACTATACAGGATAATCATACCACATAATTTGAAATAATCAATCACGATTGCGCCAATTATGAATAAATCGAGAAATTTTTCCGAAAGCCCTTGCTTTTTTCCACAGGTGCGCTATAATATTAGCACTCAAACACCTAGAGTGCTAAACAAACCAAGGATGTGTATTGATTATGGAAAAGCAGCAATTCAAAGCGGAGTCTCAGCGCCTTCTTGACCTGATGATCAACTCCATTTATACCCACAAGGAGATTTTTCTTCGGGAGATCATCTCCAACGCCTCCGACGCCATCGATAAGCTGGCCTATACGGCGCTGACCGACGACAAGGTGGGCATCAACCGGGACGAATTTGCCATCACCATCACCCGCGACCCCGAAAACCGCACCCTGACCGTTTCCGATAACGGCATCGGTATGTCGAAGGACGAAATGATCGAGAACCTCGGTACCATCGCCAAATCCGGCTCTCTGGGCTTCAAGCAGGCCATGGAGAAGAACGAGGACATCGACATCATCGGTCAGTTCGGCGTGGGCTTCTATTCCGCCTTTATGGTGGCTTCCTCCATCACGGTTATCTCCAAGAAGTACGGCGAGGACAAGGCGTGGAAGTGGGTTTCCGACGGCGCGGACGGCTATACCATCGAGGAAACGGAAAAGGACGCCCCCGGCACCGACGTCATCATGACCCTGAAAGCCGATACCGAGGACGAAAAGTATTCCGAGTATCTGGAAGAATACGAAATCCGCAGCCTGATCCGCAAGTATTCCGACTACATCCGCTACCCCATCCGGATGGAGGTCACCAAATCCCGCCCCGTGGAGGAGCCGAAGGACGAGGCTGCCGAGGGCGAGGAAAATAAAGCGCCCAAGTACGAGTCCTACACCGAGATGGAGACTTTGAACTCCATGGTGCCTATCTGGCAGCGGGACAAGAAGGACGTTACGGAGGAAGAGTACGAGACCTTCTACCGGGACAAGTTCTTCGACTACAATAAGCCCCTGCGCACCATCCACTACAACGTGGAGGGCAATGTTTCCTTCAAGGCGTTGCTGTATATCCCCGGTAAAGCGCCCTACGATTTCTACACGAAGGATTACAAGCGGGGATTGCAGCTGTACAGCAGCGGCGTGCTGATCATGGACAACTGTGAAGACCTGCTGCCCGAGCACTTCCGCTTCGTCCGGGGCGTGGTGGACAGCCAGGATCTGTCTCTGAACATCAGCCGTGAAATGCTCCAGCACAACCGTCAGCTGACCATCATCGCCCGGAACATCGAGAAGAAGATCAAGTCCGAGCTGAAGGCCATGCTGGAAAACGACCGGGAGAAGTACGAGGAATTCTACGCCACCTTTGGCCGTCAGCTGAAGTACGGCACCGTCTCCGACTACGGCGCGCACAAGGAAGCGACCCAGGATCTGCTGCTGTTCTACAGCCACAAGGAGGGCAAGCTGATCTCCCTGAAGGAGTATGTGGACGCCATGGCCGAGGGTCAGGAGAAGATTTACTTCGCCCCCGGCGAAAATAAGGAGCGTCTGAGCAAGCTGCCCCAGGTGGAGACCCTGACCAAGCGGGGCTATGACGTGCTGCTGTTCACCGAGGATGTGGACGAGTTCGTTCCTCAGACCCTGATGACCTACATGGAGAAGCCCTTCTGCAACGTTTCCACCGAGGATCTGGGCTTGCAGACCGAGGAGGAAAAGAAACAGGCGGAGGAAAAGGCCGAGGAGATGAAGGGTCTGCTGACCTTCGTGAAAGAGACGCTGGGCGACCGGGTCAAGGAGGTCAAGCTGTCCTCCGAGCTGGGCAGCCACCCCGTGTGTATGACCCCTGCTGAGGGCATGAGCTTCGAGATGGAGAAGTATATGAAGCGGGCGAATCCTGAGTTTGCCTTCCCCGTGGGTCGGGTGCTGGAGCTGAACCCGGAGCATGAGGCGGTGCAGGCCATGCAGAAGGCCATGACCGAGGACCCCGAAAAAGCCAAGGACTACGCAAAGCTTCTGTGCTGCCAGGCGCAGCTCATGGCGGAACTGCCGCTGGACGACCCCTATGCCTACACCGAGCTGGTGTGCAAGCTGATGAAGTAATCCTGACCGGCAAAGAAAAGGATTGCTTTTGCCGTGCTCGTATGATAAAATATCCCCACCGAAAGAAAGGGAGGGTTTTGTATGTCCTACACATATTCGTATATCAGCGACGCCATGGCGAACGGACTCCTGTCCGGGATTTTCAGCGGCGTTCCCACGACGCTGATCGGCATTGCCACCTATGTATTAAGCGCACTGGGACTTTACACCATCGCCAAGCGCCGGGGGCTGAACCACCCGTGGCTGGCCTGGATTCCCGTGGCCAGCGCATGGATCGTGGGTTCGCTCTCCGACCAGTACCGCTATGTGGTCAACGGGGAGAATAAGTCCAAGCGGAAGGTCTTGCTGACGCTGAACATCATTACCACAGTGCTGAGCCTGGTGATGGTCGCGTGCGGAATCGGAATGGTGGCGCAGGCATTGATCGGCGCTGCGGGAGGCATCGACGAGGAGGCCATGGTGCAGGCCGTGATAGGGCCGCTGGTGGGCGTGCTGGGGCTGTGTCTGCCCCTGGTAGGCGTCGCCATTGCCTACGCGGTGATCTATTACATGGCGCTGTACGATATCTTCCGGTCTCTTGACCCCAATAACTGCGTGCTGTTTCTGGTGCTGAGCATCGTGTTCAGCGTGACGGAGCCGTTCTTCCTGTTCTTCAACCGGAACAAGGACGGCGGAATGCCCCCCAGACGCCCCGAGCCGGTCTGTATGCCCCCGGAACCGGACTGGTGCGATAACAGCCAGGACACGGGCAATACGGATTTCCTGTAATAAGACAAAAATCCTGCTTTTCTTCGGAAAGGCAGGATTTTTATGGTGTCGGTGGGATTTTGAATGTCCGCTTTGTGCGGGCAAATGTTTCTGGTGCGGAACCATCTTTTTCCTGCCAGCCGGTTGACAACCGGGAAAATATCCAGTATACTAGGCAATATGCAATAAAAGACGGCTTCATTATTGGAGGAAATGACAAATGGTTATCAAATGGGATGTGACCATCCCCAAGCTGTCCGGGGATACCCCTCGCAGAGCGTACATCTATCTTCCGGAAAGCTACGACGAAGAACCCGACCGGCGGTACCCCGTCATGTACATGTTCGACGGGCATAACGTTTTCTTTGACGAGGACGCGACTTTCGGCAAGTCCTGGGGCATGAACGACTACATGGAGCGCTCCGGAAAGCAGCTCATTATCGTGGGTGTGGAGTGCAACCATCAGGGTAATTGCCGGCTGTCGGAGTATTCCCCCGTGACCTTTGAAAATGCCGAGCTGGGGAAAATCCGGGGCAGGGGCAGCATCACCATGAACTGGATGGTAAATGAGCTGAAGCCCTACATCGACGGGCATTTCCGCACCCTGCCCGACCGGAGAAACACCATTCTCGCGGGTTCCTCCATGGGCGGCCTGATGGCACTGTACGGCGCGGCGGCCTACAATTCCGTTTTCCAGCGGGCGGCCTGTCTGTCCCCCAGCCTTTGGGTCGCGCCGGGAAAGGTGATGGAGCTGATCGCCAAGGCGCGTATCCGTCCGGACACGACCATCTACATGGACTACGGGGAAAACGAGATGGCCAACCATGTGGCAAGCCAGGCGGTCATCCCCTCCGCAGTGTACCTGCTGCTGACCAAGGGGGTCAATCTGGCCTTCCGCATTGTCCCCGGCGGCAATCACTCGGAGGCCAGCTGGGAAAAGCAGATTCCCATTTTTATGGAGTGCCTGGGACTTTAATAGAGAGAGCGAGAGGGGAAAGAAATGGAAATTCGCTACGAAAAGCATTGGAGCGGCTGGCTGAACCGGGACATGGAGTTCAAAATCTACGGCAGCTGCGGCAAGCCTGTGATTTTTATTCCCTGCCAGGCGGGGCGGTTCTGGGATTTTGAATCCTTCCAAATGGTGGACTACTGGGCGCCCTGGATCGAGTCCGGCAAGTGCATGGTCTTCTCCATCGATACCATCGACAATGAAAGCTGGGCGGCCGTGGGCGCGGACAATCGCTGGCGCATTGAAAACCACGAAAAGTGGTACCACTACGTGGTGGACGAGCTGGTGCCTTACATCCGGCACGTCGCCGGTATGGCCAACGGACACGACCAGGGGATTATGACCTTCGGAGCGTCCATGGGCGCCATGCACGCCGCGAACTTTTACTACCGCCGTCCCGACCTGTTCGACAGCTGCTTCGCCATTTCCGGCCTGTACGACAACAAGGAGTTCTTCGGTGACTACTGCGACGAGCTGGTGTACGCCAACTGCCCCTGCCTGTATTTGCAGAACATGCCGGATAACCACTATTACAAGGCCATCTACAACAGCCAGAAGAGCCTGATCGTCTGCGGTCAGGGCGCGTGGGAGGAGCCGCTGCTGGAATCCACCCGCTGGCTGGACACGGTTTGCTGCCAGAAGGGCATCCACACCCGGTTTGAATACTGGGGCTACGACGTTGACCACGACTGGCCGTGGTGGTACAAGATGGTGCAGACTTACCTGCCTTGGTTTTTAGGCTAAAGATATAAGGAGTGAGAAACATGAAGAACTTCATATTCATCTCCCCGAATTTCCCCATGACCTACTGGAAATTCTGCCGGGAGCTGAAAAACAACGGTATGCGGGTCCTGGGCATCGGCGACAGCCCCTATGACGATCTGCTGCAGGAGCTGCGGGACAGTCTGGACGAATATTATAAGGTTTCCAGTCTGGAAAATTACGACGAGGTGTTCAAGGCCGTTGCCTTCTTCACCTACAAATACGGCAAGATCGACTGGCTGGAAAGCAACAACGAATACTGGCTGATGCGGGACGCGGCGCTGCGCACCGAATTCAACATCACCACCGGCCCCAAGCTGGACGAGATGGACAAGATCAAGTTCAAGTCCTGCATGAAGAAGTATTACGCCAAGGCCGGTATCCCCACCGCCCGGTATCATCTGGTGGAGGGGCTGGAGGACGCCCTGGAATTTGCCCACACCGTGGGCTATCCCGTGGTGGTCAAGCCGGACAGCGGCGTGGGTGCCTGCAATACCTACAAGCTGCAATCCGACGAGGATGTCCGGTGGTTCATCAGCAATAAGGACGACGCCGTGTACATCATGGAGGAGTTCGTCAACGGCTATGTCCAGACCTTCGACGGCATCGTGGATTCCAAGGGGCAAATGCTGTTCGAGTCCGGCAACATCACGCCCCTGTCCATCATGGACATCGTGAATACCCAAGGGGATTCCGTATACTATCTGGTGAAGGAGCTTCCGGAGAAGATCCGCAAGGCCGGACTTGCCACCGTGAAAGCCTTCGGCGTGAAAAGCCGCTTTGTCCATCTGGAATTCTTCGTCCTGAACGAAGACCAGGCGGGGCTGGGCAAGGAGGGGGACGTGATCGGTCTGGAGGTCAACATGCGCCCCTCCGGCGGCTACACCCCCGAGATGTACAACTACTCCCAGGAGACCGACGTATACAAGATCTGGGCGGACATGGTGGCCTTTGACTGCAACACCAAGCCCATCGGCGCCCATCACTTCTGCGCCTTCTACGGCCGCCGGGACGGACGGCACTACAAGCTGGACGATTACGAGGTCATGATGAAGTATGGCAGCAAAATGGTCATGTGGGGACGCATTCCCGACGCCCTCTCCGGCGCCATGGCGAACCAGATGTACGTAGCCAATTTCGACACCGAAGAAGAAATGATGGCCTTCTACAAAGACATGGCCGCGACATACGAGGGATAAAAGAGATTAGCAGCCACGGCGGGTTTTCCTGCCGTGGCTGCTGTTGAAATTTATGCAGATATATGGTATAGTGAAGCCCGACAAGAAGGGAGAGTACGACATGAAGAGAATAACATGTATGCTGCTTGTGGGATTGCTTATTTTTGCATTATGCGCGTGTTCACAGAATAAGCAGTCTGCAATGTATATAAAGCCAAGCGATTTTTCGGAGGAAACCCAGGATGTTCTCAGCCTGTTTGATGATGAAATCCAGTTCTTCGACATTTCGTTTGATGAAACTGCGAAATCCTATGCAGTATCGATTTGGGTCTATCGTGACGGCGGATGGTTCGAAGACGGAACAACGGCTGGAAACATTGACCATTTAACCGGGAGAATAGCTGTGAGACTGACGGAAACTGGCTGTGATTTATATACCATCGATGAAAACGGCCATGTCAGGTACAGCTTCCCGACTGTAGACACGCCACTTGACGAATCCACAGGAATTGGCGGGACAAGAATTGACCGGGAGGTGCCGATTGTGCTGAATAAAGAAATCCCTCTTTGGGTCAAAATCGGGACAACCGCGAACAGTATGCGCGTTACGGATGTAACGGACGATTTCAGAAATGCTGAGTGCAATGCGGGAATCGCCGTTACCCTTACGGTATCTGATGTAGAGGTGGACGCAAAATGAGTACAAAGAAAGCCATCGGCGATTCATTTGCTGCAATATTCATTTTACTTATTTCGCAGCTTATCGCCCAGGGCATTGCAGCCGCGTTTGGCCTGATAAAAGTCCCGTCCGGAGTCTGCAATATAATTGCGGGGGCTTTATATGCCGGATTGGCGTATGCTTTCCTGAAAATCTTTGCCGCCAAAATTGTGAAGCTGCCTATGGCGGAGCTGGGGATGCCTGAATTTGCCGTTAAAAAGAGATGGATTCTGACGGCTGTATTATTGCCGTCCCTGGTCAAAGGGAGCTATCTTCTGGCGTTCAGCGGTCAATACGTTTCGTCCAATATGAGCGGAACGCAAATTTTCAATACATTAAGCGCGGGCATTGCGTTTACCGGAATTGCGGCTGGATTTGTTGAAGAAATGGTATTCAGAGGTGTTATTCTGAATGTATTAAAGAAAAAGTGGAACATTCAGGCGGCGGTTATTGTCCCCTCGATATTATTTGGTTTTGTGCATATTCTGGGGATGAATTTTTCGGTAGGCAGTTGCTTGCTGGTCATTCTTGCCGGTACGATGGTCGGTGTTATGTTTTCCTTGATTGCAATCGAAAGCGGCTCCGTCTGGAACAGCGGAGTGGTACATGCCGTCTGGAATATTGTGATGATCGGCGGAGGACTGGCCATCGGGGAAAAAGCGGATGCATATTCCGTAATGACGTACGTTCTTGACTCTAAATTATTTGCCGTTACGGGCGGCGAATTTGGCGTTGAGGCATCCGCCATTTCACTGGTGGGATACATAATTGTGGCCGGTATGGCGCTTGCTATGATCCGGTCAGAAAAGAAAGCAGATCGGGTGCTTTAATGTGAAACCGAACGCCCCGGGCATCTGCCCGGGGCGTTTTGCGCTCATATTACAGCTTATGAAACACCGGCTGCCGGTTTTCGAAGGTACAGACGTACCCGAAAATGTCTTTCAGAATGTCACAGGCGCGGAAGGTGTACTGCCCCACCCGGTTGCAGCGGTGGGCGTCGGATCCAACGGTGACGATCTCGCCCCCCAGCTCCCGGAAGCGCCGGAAAATGTCGGCGGAGGGAAGAAAATCGCCGCAGCGGTCAACGCCGCTGGTGTTCATTTCCAGCCCCTTACCCTTTGCGGCCAGAACCCGGAGAATTTCGTCGATGACCTCCCGGTGGGCGCCGTAGGACAGGGGCGCATGGGTGGGGTGACAGGGGGGCTTGCTGATGTAGGTCAGGTGCGCCAGTACGTCGAAATCCCCGTGAACCTGAACACAGGCCAGGGTTTCCTCCAGATACCGCTGCTCCACCTGATGAACGGTCTTCCCCTGCCAGAACGGCTCAAAATACACGTCAAACCCGTCCACAAAATGGATGGAGCCGAGGACGAAATCAAAGGGACGCCGGGCAAGGTCTTTCCGGAACTGCGCCGGGTTATCCCGGGTAAGGCCAAACTCCACACCCCGCCGGATGGTCAGCCCGGGAAGCGAAAGATGGTCGTATTCTGCGTTGTAGTCCTCCGTGCGGAAGGTCAGGTCGCCCATCTGCCCGGTGGGGTCATAGTCCAGATGGTCGGTGAAGCAGATTTCCTTCAACCCGGCGTCCAGCGCCGCCTGCGCCATAGCGCGGCCGGTGTCGTGACCGTCAAAGGAAACCCGGGAATGCATGTGGAAATCAAACATCTCTCTCTTTCTCCTCCCAAAACAGGCGGAACGCCGTGGGCAGCGCCGCCTGGGCGTCGATCTGCTCCGCCGTGAACCAGGAAAAATTGCCGGACGCTTCGGCAACCTCCAGATAAATTCCCTTCATATTCCACTGAATGTGGGTAAAAATGTGCCTTCTCGAAACTTCCCGCAGGATTTCCCGGGGACGAAGCCCCATCCGCTCCACCTCGGCCAGCGCCTGAGCCGTATCCAGATGCCCGGCCACATTGGGAAACTGCCACAGCCCCGCGAGAAGCCCTTTGTCCGGGCGCTTTTCCAGAGCGTATTTCCCGTCGCATTGCAGGATGAACACGGTTCTGTCCTCCTGTCGCCGCTCCCGCTTGGGGGACTTGACCGGGAGGTCTTCCGCGGTGCCGTGCTGATATCCGAGACAAATCTCCCGGCAGGGGCAGCTGCCGCATTCCGGCTTTCGGTTGGGGCCGCAGAGGGTGGCGCCCAGCTCCATCAGCGCCTGGGTGAAGTCACCGGCCTCTTTCGGGTAAATGGCGGCAAGCCTTTCCCGGACGCCCGCCTTCACGGCGGGCAGATCGATAGGGGCGGGGTCATCCGTCAGCCGGGAGAAGACTCGCAGCACGTTGCCGTCCACCGCCGGGACAGGGAGGTCAAAGGCAATGGAGCAGATGGCGCCCGCAGTATACTCGCCGATCCCGGGCAGCGCCAGAACCGCATCATATTCCCTGGGAAATTGGCCGTTGTAGCGCTCCTGAATGACCTGCGCGGCCTTTTTCAGATTCCGCACCCGGCTGTAATAGCCCAGCCCCTCCCAGAGCTTGTGCAGAGCATCGTCGTCACAGCTTGCCAGAGCCTCCACGGTGGGCAGCGCGGCAAGGAAGCGGGCATAGTATCCCTTGACGGCCTCCACCCGGGTCTGCTGGAGCATGATTTCCGACAGCCAGATGTGGTAAGGCGCCTTGGTTTCCCGCCATGGCAGGCAGCGGTGGTTTTCCCGATACCAGGGAAGCAGCAGCTCGGGGAGCATATGCAAATCCAGATTATTCATATCCAGCGTCTCCTTCTGGTGAACATTTTACACCAGAAGCACCGGCACTGTCAAGGCGGCGTGGAGGGGAAGATAAAAAAGTTGGAAAAAGCGAAAATAGCACTTGCTTTTTTCTAAGAGATGTGGTATTATACTCAGGCATTTGGAAGAAGTGCGTATGCGCCAGTAGCTCAGTTGGATAGAGTGACTGACTACGAATCAGTAGGTCGGGGGTTCGAGTCCCTTCTGGCGTACCAAATTCCAGGGCATTCCGCAAGGAATGCCCTGGAATTTGTTTATGCCGGAAGGGACTCGAAAGGCCGTAAAAAAACATGCCGGTGGCATGTTTTTAGGCCGTGGGAGAGTCCCTCAGGAAGTTTAGGCACATTCCGTAAGGAATGGGAATAAACTTCCTGTTGAGAGGGAATATGAAGTGAAAAATACGAAATCCGCTGCTCTGAAATTAAAAAACTTCTAGGGAAATGCCACCTTTTTAAAAAGTCCTATAAGAGCAACCGTACCAAAGAAGGATAATCCGAACCTGTTCTCGGTGAGAGACAGGTTCGGATTATTGCTTTTTTAGGATTCGAACAATGAGATGCCAATGTCCGGTGGACATTGGATTGACGTCGGCTCGATGGCGCCAACTCGATGGTGTAACGAGTTCCTTCCGGCGTACCAGGTTCTGGGACATTCCTTGCGGAATGCCCCGGAATTTTTGTATCGTGAGGGACTCGAAAGGATGGCTGCCGTATGGCAGCCACTAACAAACAGCCCAAAGAGCTGCTTGTCGGTTCGTGAAAAAGTCCTGCTAATTTGGGACGCATCCTATAAGAATATGGGTGAAAATGGAATAATTTAACACACAACATCATCCGGAGTTCTGCGAGAATGCTTGTAACAAGGAAGAAATGATCCGAACCTGTTCTCAATGAGAGACAGGTTCGGATTATTTGTTTCTAATGGATTAAACGTTCCCACATCTGGAAGTCCTGTTTGGGAGTTGAGCTTGTAATTTCCTATGCTATGTGGAAAAATAAGACTTGCTTGACTGCTGAGATATTTTTAGAATGAAAGCGGAAAGGCGGCAGCGCGTAAGTGCATTTGCGATGTGCAGAAAATCTTTTGCACCATTTGGGTAGGTGCGCATTCGCGAAGATCTACGTGCTTCTGCCCCAAAATGATAAAGGAGAAGACGTTATGGAAACAGAATTCAAACAACTTTTGCAGATCGGCATTATTGTCCGCAGCGTTGACAAAGCAGTGCGCTACTATGAAGAGATGCTGGGCATGGGGCCTTGGGAGGTCAGCTACATGCGCGGGGATCAGCCGCCGACGGATGACCTCAGGATCGACGGCAAGCGTGAGCCGGGAATCGTGAGCAAGCTTGCTTTTCTTAAGGCTTACGGCATGGAGATCGAGCTTATTGAGCCGATAGGAGACAGCGCGTTCAAGACCTGGCTGGAACAGCACGGCCCGGGGATCCACCATATTGCCGCAGTCACCAACACGCCGTATGAAGAGCTTCTGGAAAAATACAAAAAGGAAACGGGGAAAGCACCCTGGATCCGGGGACAGGGCATCGGCGGACTGATGGACTACTCGTTCCTGGATTTCCGGGAAGAAACAGGTCTGATCGTAGAATGCTATAAAAACATCCTTCCGGATCGCCCACGGCTGGATTATTAAGGAAGCTCTGATTAAATCGGCGAGAGCTGACAGCGGGAGATTTTTCACCAGATGAAGGTATCGAAAGTGGAGGAATACTGTATGTATTTCCCACTTTTGATACCGCACAGCTGGGGAAAAAGATCCGCTGTTCAGCCGAAGACGATTTATTCAGAGCTTCCTTAAAGAAGCTCTGTTTGGACGGAAAGCCGCGTCAGATTTCGTGTTCCGCATTTCTATAGGGACGGGTGGATTCCCGGACGACCAGCTCTGTGTCCAGAAGAATGGAACGGGGAAGGGTATCCGGGTTTGCCATACGGCTGGCCAGGGATTCACAGGCCGTAAATCCGATTTGGAAGCACGGCTGACTGATGGTCGTGATGGTGGGGGAGACGATGGCGGTAATGTCAATGTTGTCAAATCCAACGATGCTTAAGTCCTGAGGGACCTTCAGATCGTAGCGCTTCGCGGCACGCAGAGCGGAAATGGCGAAAACGTCGGAGGCCGCGAAGATAGCGTTGGGGCGTGTGGGGCCGCTGAGCAGCTGGCAGATAGAGGCATAGCCTACGTCATAGGATATGCTGGGAAGGGAAAGTTTCCAGCTGCCGGGAATCTCAATACCGTACTTAAATAGACCAGCCTCAAAGCCCCGGAGCCGTTCCTGGGCGTAGTTGAAATCCAGAGGGCCGTTTACAAAAGCGATTTTGTTACGGCCGGAGGTGATCAGATAATTGGTCGCGGAGATGGCGGCGCCAAAGTCATCAATGCCAACATATGGGACATAGGAGCGGCTGTTGTACTCGCAGCACTGAATAACGGGCGCGTAAGAGTCCAGCGTTTCCAGCAGAGACTCGTCCATTTTGGCGCTGAGGGTGATGATGCCGCTGATCTTGGCGGACTGCCGGATTTCGTCCAGAGCCGGCGGTGTGGATTGGGAGACAACCTCCGGCAAAACCAGGATATGAAACCCGCGGGCATGTGCGGCAGAACGGATGCCCTTTAAGATGGGGCCGTAAAAGGGATTGGCGATGGTGGGGAGACAGACCAGAACCAATGGAGCCTGGACTGTCGGAGCAGAGTTGCTTTCATGGCGGAAGCCGTACTGCTTCAGGACATTCCGAACTTTTTCCAACGTATCAGGCCGAACGGTCTCCGGGTGGTTAAGAACCCGGGACACCGTTGCCGGAGAAACGCCCGCAATTTCTGCGATAGAGGAAATGGATGCTCGTTTATTAATCAAGCTGAGACACGCCCCCTTCTCTTATATGAAATTAGTGTACACTATTTGAAAAGAAAAAGCAAGAACTTTTTGAAATGATGAAAAGATTATGAAAACTTTTCAAAATACTGAAAAGTCATATGTTGAAATCACAAGCAAGAAAAAACTGTTTTGTATATAACTACAAATTATAACGCTGATATTAAAATAACATTGACAAAATAAATAGCCAGATGTAAACTAAAGCCAGTTCGAGGGAGAAGAACCAAGAACAAAATATTTTCAGAAAAGAAATAATTCTGAAAAATAAAACAAATAAAGGAGGATTCTGTCCTGATGCTCAAAGGGACGGAGAAAACACAATGAAGAAGATCGTCGCACTGTTACTGGTACTGGCTATGACGCTGGCATTGGCTGCCTGCGGTCAGACTCCGGTCGAAACCACCGCCGCCCCCGCTGCGGACGATGAAACCGCAGCCGCTCCTGCCACGGAGAATGCAGAGGAGACCTACAAGGTCGGCATTTCGATGTTCGTTATGGACGCCGGCATGACTGCATTGTCCGGACTGATGAAGGAGACCCTGGAAAACGCGGATATTCCCATTGAGGTTTATATCACCTCCGCCGACTCCAGCACCGACAAGCAGAACGCGGACGTGGAAGACCTGGTCACCAAGGGCTGTGACCTGATCTGGATCCAGGGCTTCGACCGGGACGCCATCGTCAGCTCTCTGGAATCCGCTTACAATGCGGGCGTGAAGCTGGCTCTGGGTGGCGCGGCAAACTCCGATGCATATACCTACCGTTACTGCAATGCTTCCGATGAGCAGACCGGCTACATGCAGGCCGATTGGTTCGTTGAGAACTACCTGAAGAAGAACCCTGACAGGACCTACAAGATCGCAATGTGCAACGGCGTCATGTCCTCCACCGGTGGCGCCGGACGCCGCAACGGCGTTGTCTGGGGTCTGGAGAACTCCGGCTGCACCAACTACGAGATCGTGGTCGAGCAGGACAACAACTACATCACCGAGACTGCTCAGGCTTGGGCGGAAGGCCTGATGACCTCTCACCCCGAGGTGGATGTGATCTTCTGCGGCAACGACGACATGGCCATGGGCGTTGCCAATGCCATTGACGCGGTAGGCCGCACAGGCGAGATCGTGCTGCTGGGTACCGACGGTCAGGATGTCGGTTTGTCTCTGATGAAGGAAGGCAAGATGGCGGCAACCGTCCGCATGAACGTTATGGAGATCGGTGTAGCAATGGCCAACTCCATGATCGAGTGCCTGAAGGGTACTCTGGAAATTGGCGAGGACAAGATCTCCTACGCGGATGCTTCCAAGATCTACACCATGGTTGACGAGAGCAACTATGAGAGCTTTCTGCAGTAAGTAAACACAATATTCTGCCCTTTGCCGAAAGGCAAGGGGCAGAATATGAAATTTGACCGGTAAGGAGCATGCACATGACAAATGAAGTGATTTTGTCTGTTGAGGGCGTTTCCAAGAGCTTTTTGGGTACAAAGGCTCTGGATAAAGTGTCGCTGGAGGTTTGCAGGGGAGAAGTCCATGGCGTGATCGGAGAAAACGGCGCGGGAAAGTCGACGCTGATGAATACGATCTTTGGCAGTTTACAGCGGGACGAAGGTACGATTCGCTTCATGGGCGAAGAAGTTCATTTCAAATGTCCCGCAGACGCACTGAAGGCCGGGATCTCCATGATCCACCAGGAAACCAATCTGGTGCAGCAGTTCACTGCGTCGGAAAATATCTGGCTTGGCATGGAGGAGCGCTTTATCAAGGGCGGTCATCTGGACAACGCTGCCAGAGACCGGAAGACCCAGGAGCTTTTTGATGAATACGGGATCTCTCTGCGCTACAACGATGTAGCCGGACAAGTCTCCATGGCGGCCTGCCAGATGATCGAGGTCATTCGGGCGGTTGCCTGCGACGCAAAATTGATTATTATGGACGAGCCGACGTCCTCGCTGTCTGTGAATGAGGTAAAGATCCTCTTCCGGATGATCCGCAGACTGACGGAGCAGGGCGTGGCGATCATTTACATATCCCACAAAATCGAGGAGATCATGGAAATTTGTGATCGGCTCTCGGTTTATCGGGACGGCCAATATATTGGAACAAAAGCCATTTCCGAGATTGACCACAACACCATCGTTTCCATGGTGGTCGGGCGGGAGCTGACGAACCTGTTCCCCAAGTCCGAACCGAATATCGGAGAAGTCATTCTGGACGTTCAGAATCTTTCCCGGTACGGAAAGTTCCGGGATGTGAGCTTCCAGCTGCACAAGGGCGAGATCCTGGGCTTTGCGGGCCTGGAAGGCGCGGGGCGCAGCGAGGTCGCTTCCTGTATTTTCGGCATCGATCAGCCGGATGCGGGTGAGATCTATCTGGACGGCAAGAAGGTGACCATTTCGTCTCCTTCCGCAGCGGTAGAGCTGGGAATCGGCATGGTTACGGAGGATCGGCTGCGCCGGGGCATTGTGGCACAGATGTCGGTGAAGGACAATATGACCATTGCCCATCTGAAAAAATTCAGCAGCAAGTTCCTTGGCAGCATCCGCCGAAAGGAAGAAGAGGCTGCCTGCTCCGATATGATCAAAACCATGCAGGTGAAGGTGTCGGATAGGAATCAGAGAATCGATTCCCTGTCCGGCGGCAACCAGCAAAAGGTGATCATCGGGCGCTGGGTCATGACGGCACCGAGAATCCTGATTCTGGACGAGCCGACCAGAGGCATTGACGTTGGTTCTAAGAGTGAGATCCATCGTCTGATGAGCAGCTTCGTGGAGAAGGGAATGTCGATCATTCTGATTTCTTCGGAAATGCCCGAGCTGCTGGGCATGGCAGACCGGATCGTGGTCATGCGGGAAGGAAACGCCGTCTATACCTGCGGACGGGAAGAAGCCACCCAGGAAACGCTGGGTAAGTATGTACTCGGGTGAGAGGAGAAAAAACATGGAACAAAAAAAGAAAATGAGCATGGAGTCGGTCGTCCGCTTTGTGCTGAACAATAAGGCGCTGATTTTGCTGATCGTGCTGTTCATTGCGCTGTCTGTGATCTCTCCCTATTTTCTGACGGTGCGCAATCTCCTGAACGTTCTGCGGCAGACCTGCGGTCTTGCCATCATGGGCATCGGCTTTACGCTGCTGCTTGGCTCCGGCAGTATGGATCTGTCCGTGGGCAACCTGATGGCGCTGTCCGGCGTTATTATGGCGCTGATGGATACCATGCTACATATGAACCCAGTGGTGATCGTCCTGGCCGGTCTCGCGGTTGGCGTTGCGGGCCTGTGCCTGAACACCTGGCTGATTCAGAAGTTCGCCCTGCCCGGCTTTATTCTGACGCTGGCCACGGGCTATGTGTACACCGGCATTATGTGGCTGGTGTCCGGCGGTCAGTCCGTTGCCGGTATCAGCAACTGGATGCGTTTCATCGGACAGGGAACCATTCTGGGAATTCCCTTCCAGATCTATCTGATGATCCTGATCGCGATCGTATTTACTTACCTGATCAAGCGAACCATGTTCGGCCGTCATGCGCTGGCTATGGGCGGCAATGAGAATGCTGCCAGAGTCTGCGGCATCGACATTACCAAGAACAAGTTCCTGATCGCGGTGATCATGGGCACCTGCGTTACGGTCGCTTCTCTGGTCACCACAGGCCGTGCCTCCTCCGCGCAGCTCACTGCCGGTTCGGATACGGCGATGGACACTATTGCGGCTGTGGTCATCGGCGGCACGCCCATGAACGGCGGCGTTGCCAATGTACCGGGAACCGTTATCGGCTGTCTGCTGATTCAGCTGATTTCCAACGGACTGAATCTTTTGGATGTCAATGCTAACTGGCATAAGATCGCCAAGGGCGTCATCATTGTCATTGCCGTCATCCTGGATGTCCAGGGTACGAAAATTATTGACCGTCTGCGTGTAAAGAATCAGGAGAAAAGCAAGTAAGCAGTCGGAACCGAAAGGAGAAAATCAAATGAGAAATGTGAAATCCTTATTTCATATCAATTTTCCCACCCAAAAGTGGGACGAAATGGTAGATTTTTATGTAAATGTCTGCGGATTTGATCAGGCATTTGTGATCTACAGCGCGGACATGAAGAAGATGTTCGGCCAGGAGGTTCTGCCCGGGGACGATAAGCTCCCGCAGATCACCTATATCCGCGTCAGCCCCAATTCCTATATCGAGCTGTGGAACGCGGGCCTGGAAAAGGAGCGGAAGATCCATAAGGAACCCAACTCTCCGTTCCACCATTTCGCTCTGCTGACGGAGGACCTGGAGCGCACCTGCCGGGATCTGGCGGCCAAGGGACATCCGCTGGTGAACAATCCCATTGAGGCAAAGCCCATCTGCCTGGAACCCTTTACCCCCTACATGGGAGAAGACGGCTGCCTGATCGCCTGGATGGAGGATCCGGACGGCCATTACATTGAGGTTATGCAGCTTTCCGGACGCTCCCTGCAGGAGCAGTTTGAAAAAGCCAACCCCATCTGCGACTGAGGAGGTAAAGACGATGCGTGAATTTAGCAAGCTGTTTCATTTGGCATTGCATGTGACCGACATGGAGAAGTCCGTAGCTTTTTACGAGAAGCTGGGCTGCGAGAAGGTCTTCTCCCTGAACCTGCCGGATGGCAGAGTGTGGCTGACCTATGTGCGGGTCACGGAGCTGCAATATCTGGAGCTGTTCCAGATCTATCCGGATCATCCGCTGACCCCCAGAGATCATCTGGATCACGACAAGGACGATTTCTTTGCCCATCTGTCCTTCCTGGTGGGTGACATTTACAAAACGGCGCTGGAGTGGAAGAAGCAGGGCGTTCAGGTGGTTTTTGCGCCCTTTAAGCCCGAGGCCATTCCTCTGGAGGACGACTCCGTGATCCGGGGACGCTACGGCGCGGATCGGAACTATATCTGCTGGGTATCTGACCCTGACGGCAACTGGATCGAAGTGATGGAGGAGCGGGACGACAGCTGGCAGAAGGTTTTTGAAGAGCAGCATCCCTTTTAACGGAATTTAACGAAAAGCTGGTGAAAAGATGTACAAAGCAGCAGTTATCGGCGCCGGTTTTATCGGCGCGGCGCATGTTGAGGCTCTGCGGCGGCTGGGCAATGTCGAAATAGCCGCCCTGTGTGATGCCTTCGGCGCGGAGGAAAAGGCGGAGCAGATGAATATCCCCAGAGCGTATTCCGACTACCGAAAGATGCTCGATGAATTGGAGCTGGACGCCATTCATATTTGCACGCCCAATCACACCCACTATGAAATCGCGAAGTGCGCCATTGAGCACGGCGTCAACTTTATTTGCGAAAAGCCCTTTACCACAACCCTGGAGCAGGCGAAGGAACTGGTTGCTCTGGCGGAAGAGAAGCATGTCAAGGGCATGGTAAACTTCCACAACCGGATTTATCCCATGACAAACCAGATCCACCAAATGGTAAAATCCGGAGAATTGGGACGGATTTTCTCCATTCACGGCGAATACGTGCAGGATTGGCTTCAGTTCGAGACGGACTATTCCTGGCGGCTGGAAAGCAATCAGTGCGGCCCCATTCGTGCGGTGGCGGACATTGGTTCCCACTGGATGGATTTGGCGGAGTTTGTCTCCGGCACCCGGGTGCGGCGGGTCTGCGCGTCCTTCAGCACGGTGTATCCCGTCCGAAAAAAGCCTGCCGGAAAGGTCGAGACCTTTGGCTCCGCCGGTGCGGATGCTTCCTATGTTGACATACCCATCGACACCGAGGATCAGGCCGCGATTCTGTTCGAGTTTGAAAACGGCGCTATTGGCACGCTGATGGTATCCCAGGTGTTTGCCGGAAGGAAGAATACCATGGTAATCAATGTAGCGGGCAGCAAGAAGTCCGCCGTATGGACATCCGAGGATCTGAACAATCTGCTGATCGGTTACCGGGAGAAGCCCAATGAGATCATGGCAAAGGATCCCGGGCTGCTGAGCCGTCCCTCTGCCGCCAATTCTTCCTATCCCGGCGGCCATATCGAGGGCTTCCCGGACGCTTTTAAGCATGCGTTCCGTCAGTTCTACGCCAGCTTGAGCGGCGAAGGCGAGTACGACTATGCCACCTTGAGAGATGGCCTGCGGGAGACGCAGCTGTGCGAGGCTACCCTGCGCAGCGCTCAGACAGGCGGCTGGGTGGATGTTTCTCAGGAGGCATAAAATATGAAGCTTGGATTTATTACCTCGATTTTGCAGGATTATGATTTTGAGCAGACCATTGACTTCGCTTCCAAGGCGGGCTTCCGCTGCATGGAGGTGGCCTGCTGGCCAAGAGGAAAGGCGGAACGCCGCTATGCCGGTGTAAGCCATCTGGATGTGACCAACATGGATGAAGCGGAGGCGGAGCGGATCCGCAGCGTGTGCCGGGAAAAGGGCGTGGAGATCTCCGCTCTTGCCTACTATCCCAACACCATGGATCCGGATCCGGAGAAGCGTGCCGCAGCCATTGCCCATCTGGAAAAGGTGATCGACGCCTCTGCAATGCTGGGGGTCAATATGGTGACGACCTTTATCGGCCGGGATCAGAACAAAACCGTGGAGGAAAACATGGCGCTGTTCCGTCAGATCTGGCCGGGCATCATCCGCAAGGCGGAGGAGAAAAACGTCAAGGTCGCCATTGAGAACTGCCCCATGCTTTTTGGCCCGGATCAGTGGCCCGGCGGACAGAATCTCTTTACTTCACCCGTGCTGTGGAAAGAGATGTTCGCCATCATTGACAGCCCCTGCTTCGGCATCAACTATGACCCGTCTCATTTTGTGTGGCAGATGATGGATTACATTCAGCCGATCTACGATTTTCGGGATAAGATCTTCCATGTCCACGTAAAGGATATCAAGCTCTATAAGCAGAAACTGGCGGCCTGCGGAACCATGGCCTACCCGCTGGACTATATGTCCCCCAAGATTCCCGGTCTGGGAGACGTGGATTGGAGCAAATACATTTCCGCTCTGACGGACATCGGCTATGACGGCTATGTCTGCCTGGAGATCGAAGACCGCTCGTTTGAAAAGAGTCAGCAGGATGTGCTGAATTCGCTGATTCTGTCCAAGCGCTATATGGAGAAGTTTGTGATCTGAGGAAGGCGTGCGATGGAAAAATGGCTTGTTCCCAGAAAATACGTGATCTGTGAAGAAAGCTTTCGCAGAGCCTTTCGGGACGGAAAGCCGATCGGGTTCTCCCTTCGGCTTCGAATCCCGGAATACCGGAGTCTGCCGCTGGCATTGGTGGGCGGCTTCCACATCCAGGTGGACGGTAAGGTATATGAGAACCTGACGGTCACATCGGAGGGACTTACCTTCCGCCCGGAGGAGATGGAGACGGTAACGGACATCTACTGGCTCATCGACCAGCCCATCACCCTGACCGTGGAAACGGACGTGCCGCTGACGCCCGGAAAACACCGGGTAGGAGCCTACGCGGGACTGCGCATCAGCTATATGCCCCGGGTCATGTACTGCGGGGAAGAGCTTGCGCTTACGTTGAAGGAGGAGGCATAAATGGCAATTCGGCTGGGCGCATCCTCTTACAGCTATCAGGATGAATACGCGCTGGGACTTATGACCCTGGAAGATACGATGGCGGCGCTGTCCGCTGCCGGGGGAACCGGATATGAGGCGATCCTTGAGCAAATGCTCCCCGGTGGGAACTTCATGCATCTGTCGGATGAATTTGTGGAGCAGTGGTACGATCTGCTGGAAAAGTACGGCCTGGAGCCTACCTGTGCGGATATTTTCGACGATTTCAATCTGTTCCGCAACCGCACGCTGACAGAGCGGGAGCAGCTCAACCAAATGGAGCATTATCTGTCCGTTGCGAACCGTCTGGGATTTACCACGGCGCGTGTCCTTGCCAATACGCCGCTGGATGTGTTGGAAAAGGCGTTTCCCATGGCGGAGGACTACAATGTGAAGCTGGGGCTGGAGATCCACGCGCCGCTTACCATGAAGTCCCGCTGGGCATTGGACTGGATGGAGCGCATCGACAAGGCGGGGACAAAATACGCAGGGATCATCCCGGACTTCGGGATCTTCGGTCTGCGGCCGCTGACCATCAACGTTGCGGCCGCCCTCCGCGCCGGCGCAGATCCGGAGATCTGCGATTTTATCGTGGAGGAATATAAGAAGAACGCCAAGAAGCGGGCCATGTCCAACGTGATTCTGGAAAACGCATCTCCCGAGGAAATGATGACCCGGGGTGCGGAGGGGTCCGTTGAGTTGGAGGAAAAGGTTCGCAAAATGGGCGGCGGACCCTTGGAGATCGGCCTGGTAAATGCCCGGCTGTCCTACGACAATCCCATGTGGCTGGCGGAGTACATGGACAAGATCGTCCATATCCATGCCAAGTTCTACGAAATGGTGGAGGACGGAGAGGGCGGCTACGCAGACCCCAACATTGACACCGCCGCCGCGGTTCGGGTGCTGCGGGATTACGGCTACAGCGGCTGGATTTCCAGCGAGTACGAAGGCCACGGCTTTTTCCGGGAGCCGGGGCTGGAGATTTACCCTGACGGCCCGGAGCAAGTAAGACGGCATCACGTGATGCTGCGCAAAATTCTCAGCGAACCCTATACGGGCAAGCTGAAGCAATACAATGAAAACAGGAGGAAGCAATATGGAAAATAAGGTTTATTCCCAGGTTTATTCCATTCTGAAGACGTCCAAGGAGGGCGTCCTGGATGCCATTAAGGGACTGGCAGAGATCGGCTTTGACGGAATCGAAGCCATGGGTACCAACACCGGTGGACTGAGCAAGGCGGATTTCCACAAGTTTATCAATGATCTTGGCATTCGCATCATTTCGTTCCACAGCCTGCGGGACGATGAAGACCGCGCTTTTGCCCAGGAATTCGGCGCGCAGTTTACCGACGTCCGTCCCCTGGATCATCTGGTCACCGTGGACGACTGCAAGCGCAGTGCAGAGCAGATGACCCAGATGTGCGAGCATCTTCGGGAGTTCGGACTAACGGGCATTGTACACAACCACGCCTCCGAGTTCCGCCGTGCGGCAGACGATCCCGAGCATACGCTGTATGATCTGCTGCTGAAGTTTACGGATCCCGCCCTTGTAAAGTTTGAGCTGGACGTGGGCTGGGCTGCCCGGGCGGGTGTAAACACCGGCGATCTGATCCGCGCCCATTCCGGCCGGTTCCCCGTGCTGCATGTAAAGGAGTGCAACGCCGTGGCGACCTGCGACGATGATCTGGATCACTTCCCCAAGAAGGTTATGGAGATGATGCAGGTGGCCGCCGCTTCCGCTGACGACAAGAAGTTTGTCAAGGGCGCACCGGTATTCTCTCCCGCGCAGATCGAGATCCTCTGCAATTCCCGCTCCTGGAACAGCGAACTGGGTCAGGGCATCATCGATTGGGAGGACGTGAAGGACGCCGCAGAGGCGCAGCCCGGCGGCTGCGCAGCCTATATCAGCGAACGTGAGTTCTTCGGCTATTATGGCCACGAGGGCAACCCCATGGAGTTTGCCAAACGGGACTACGCATTCCTGCGGGCGCTGTAAAACGAAAAAAGAAGGCTGCCGGAGGGCTGTGGCTGCGATTGGATCCCATTCGCGGCACTGCCCCTTGGCAGCCTTCTTCATCATGATCCTGCGGGCAGAGAACAGACAAATGCCGCAGCCTTACCGAAGAAAGCTGCGGCATTTGCCGATCAATAGGAGGGGGAAATCATAGTTTCATTCCGGCATCTGCCGGGAAAAACGCCAGGGGAGTTATACTGAACTCCAATTAAAATCTTAAAAAATTTTTTTAATTGTCCGAAGGGCAAGGAGTTCATATGAGACTAGTTTTGTGATCTCTTTCCTTGCAAATCACAAAACAGGCAGCGCCAATAGGCGATGCCTTCCTGATTAAAATCAAGGATTTTAATCAGGAAATCGTATTAAACGGCCTGATCCTTGGCGATCAGCGCCTGCATGGCAGCCTCCGCTTCCGGGGACATGGGCTTATAGCAGCCCAGAAGCTTAGCATAGTAGGTAGTCTGTGCCATTTCCTCTGTGTAGATGGCAGCGGCCATGGCGGCTATGATATTCTTGCCGCAGGCGAACATTCCGTGGTTGGACAACAGCGCTGCCCGACCACGGCTTTCCAGTGCCTGAACCACGGCGCCGGCCAGATCGTTGGTGCCTGGCATGGTGAAGGGAACGATGGGTACGGGAGTAAATTCCGCCTGGGGCGGGGTGATGGGACGCAGAGGCTCTCCGGTCATGGCCATCAGGGTGCAGAACATTCCGTGGGTATGTACGGTGGCGTTGATGTCGGGGCGAGCCCGGAGCACCGACGTGTGCATGGGGGTTTCCGAGGAGGGCTTGAATTTCCCCTCCAGCCATTTCCCGTCGGGGTTCACAATGGCAATGTCTTCCTCCGTCATGGTGGCGTAGGCGATGCCGCTGGGGGTGATGGCAATGTTCCCGGACGCGGGATCCCGAACGGCAATGTTGCCGGAGGTGCCGTGGATGAGCCCCAGGGAGACGGCCTCCTGAATGGCCGAGAGAACCTGGTGCCGAATATCATAGTATTCCATAATAACTTTCTCCTTTGCAGTTGGGCGGCGGATTGTCCGAAACCCATGTACACAGCATAGTCTGCCGGGAGCAAAAAAGCAAATGGTGTTTTTCCGCAGAAAAACGGAAAAACACCATTGCCTCAGGGAGTATTCCCTGTGGGCGGAAAGCTCCGCGCCTGGGTAATGCTGTAAAACATGGCATTCACCTTCTGAAAATCCTCCGGCGCCGTTCTGGGGGAGATGGTGACGGCGGGCAGAGGCAGCGTGCGGAAGGAAGCCATATCTGCGGTGGAGATGATAAAATCGCCGGGAAGCGCCTGCCACAGAGCTTTGTTGTATACCGGGAAAGGGCCGATTATCCGAAGCCGTCCGGCGTAGTGCTGACTCAGGCGCATATACAGATATCCGGAAATGGCGCTGGATAGGTGGCATACCAAAATGGCGACGGGCTGAACCTCCGGATGGGCGGCGACATATTCGCTTCTGGCGGTGAGAATTCCGGGAACCAGGATGCGGTGGTCGACGCACAGCCCGGAAATTTCCAAAGACTGTGTGATCGAATCGGTGATGTGCTGGGCAATGGCCGTAATGTCCGGATAGCTTTGGGTAAGCTCCAGCAGCAGATCCTGCCGGTGAAATCTGGGAAAAGCCATGCGGCACCGACACTCCATAATGAATTTTTCCAGAGTTTCGGGGAAGGAGCCTTCGGCAAGATAGGGCGCGGAAAACCGGGCGGCGCAGTCTTGAAGGACGGAAAAAGCCAGCTCATGACAGCGTTCATCCGGCTGAGCCAGCGTGCGCTGGAGAATTTCCCGCAGCCATGGCTCCGCATTTTCCGGCAGAGACGGGGCCGATGCGGCAACGATCTGCGCCACGGCAGCGTTTACGCAGTCGCAGCAAGGATAACCGCCGGGCTGAAAAGGCCGATCCGCCCGGGCAGAGGCCATCCACACGGCCAGGGAGAAGTACAGGAACTGATAGTCGTCCAGGAAAATCCCGTTGGAGCTGAGTGCGTCCCGGAGCCGGGAGCGAAGCGCGCGGATCTCCTCTTCCTGAATGTTCCCACCGGGAACAATGACTGCGGAGCGGGAGTGAAAGTCAATATCGTCGCTGTACATCCGCAGCAGTGTCAGGCGGAACTCCGCCTCGTCCGGCACCAGGGAGATGGTGACCCGTTTGCGGATAAATTGCAGGCGTTCGGTAAGCCAGCTGCTTTGAAGCCAGCGGATGTCTCCTTCCAGTGTTGTACGGCTGACGAACATCTCGTCCTCCAACTGCTCCAGACTCAAAGGCTCCGTTGCCCACAGCAGAGCCACAAGCAGATGCCGGGAGCGATCCTCTCGGGTCAGCAGATTCAGTCCGGTGGAGATATAGCTGTGAAACTGCTCCCGGTCGTGAATCACCAGGCGGTAGCCACTGCCGCGGCTGGCTTGAATCTGGCCGATTTCTGCCGGAATGCGGCGGTTGATCTCCACAATGTCGCTTCGTATGGTTCTGGAGGAGATGTTGAGCCGCTGAGAAAGCTCTGCGCCGGTCATGCAGCCGCCGGATTCGTTGAGATAGCGAAGAATTTTTCGCTGGCGTTCGTGGAGCATAGGTGTTTCCACGGGGATCCCTCCTTTTTTTTATTATTATAGCATATTTCTTAGGATGCGTCAAAGGGCATGACAGAGAAGCGGCCTTTTTCCGCAATCCAGTGGAAAATCTTGGACTTTCATTCAACAGGCGCTTTTGCTAATCTAAAGACAACGAGACCGAGGAGCTGAGTATATGGAATATTTGCTTGGAATGGACATCGGGACGACCAACCAGAAGGCGATCCTGACAAGCCTGGACGGCGCGATCGCCGCCACGGCATCCAGACGGAATGTGACCTTTACAGACGGAAATCAGGCAGAGCAGGATGCCTGGCTCTGGTGGAGCAACACCTTGGAGATCCTGAAAGAATTTGAACGGAAGCTTGGTACCGGCGCGCTGAAAAGGGTACGGGGCATTTGCATCAGCGGCCAAACCGTCAGCCTGCTGCCGGTGGATGCCGAGGGAAATCCCCTGCGCCGAGCCATGATCTGGATGGACAGCCGGTCTGCCCCGGAGTTGGAGCAAATTCTCGAAAAGGTGGGGCATCAGAGATACTGCGCCATTGCCGGCGGTCAGCCAAGCCCCTCCTTTCTGCCCAGCAAGCTTCTGTGGTACCGGAACAATGAACCGGCGCTTTTTGAAAAAACCGCGAAAGTCCTTCAGGCCAACGGCTTCGTGACAGCGAAACTTACGGGAAAGTTTACAATGGATCAGGATCAGGCCGGGAAAAGCCAGTGCCTGGATGTGACGAAGGGAATTTGGAGCCGTGAGATCGGAGACGCCATAGGGGTGGATCTGTTCCGCCTTTTGCCAATACCCCAGAGCTGTGAAAGCATCGCCGGCTTTGTGACTGCCGAGGCGGCGGCACAAACCGGCCTGACAGCGGGAACCCCCGTATGCGCAGGGGGAAGCGACGCCATTGCCGCAATCTGTGCCATGGGACTGTCGGAGTTAGGGCAGGTGGGAGAGTCTGTAGGCACCACGTCACTGGTCTTTGCGGGGGCATCGGAACCAAGCCCTACCACGGGCGGTGTGGTCAGTCATCCCTTCCGCCCGGATTCCATTCCCTATCTGTTTGACGCACCCATCAGCGCCAGCGGCGGGGCGGTAGAATGGTTTTTGAAGAATCTTGCGGGGGAGCAGCTCCTGCGGGAGCGGGATTCCGGCGCGGATGTCTATGAGCGGATGGCCGCTATGGCCGCGCAGTCTCCGCTCGGGAGTCGGGGACTGCTGTTCCTGCCGTATCTGCGGGGAGAGCGGGCGCCGCTGTGGAACTCCTATGCCAGAGGAATGTATGTGGGCTTGACGCTGGAAACTGGTCAGGCTGAGCTGATCCGGGCATTGCTGGAGGGCTGCGCCTTTGCGCTGCGCCATGTGCTGGAGGAAATGACGGTAGCCGGCGGGAAGGTGGAGAGCTTACGCCTTACAGGCGGCGGCGCGAAAAATACGGAATGGGCGAAAATTAAGGCGTCTGTTCTGGGACTGCCCGTGATGATCATGGAGGAACGGGCAGGGGATGTGCCTATGGGGGATGTTTTCATGGCCGCCAGGACGCTGAATATACCCATCGCGGAGGAAAACCGGCCGAGGGCGGCGCAATGTTACCTACCGGACCCGGAGCAGAAAAAGATGTACGATGAACTCTATCAGCTGTACCGCAGAATATACCAAAATTTGGAAACCGAGCAGAAGCAATTGGAAAACATAAGCCTGAGGAGGTTTTAGCGTGGAAGAAGTTAAGAAAATCACAAAAACAGTCCAAATGAACGGGAAACCGGTGGAAATCATCATGACCGAAATGATGCGCCCCAAGACCCAGGAAGAGCTGGACGCCATGACGCCGGAGGAGCGGGATCACTGCAAGTACCTGTCCCCTTTGAACACCCACACCTATGTGGCGGAAGAGGGAATTCTGTGCATGCAGGACACTCCGGTAAAGATGCGCGACGGCGCTACCATTTATGTGGACATTTATTTGCCGGAGAAAAAGGACAGATATCCGCTGATTATTTCCTGGAGCTTTTACGGAAAGCGCCCCTTTGACGGGCAGAGCGAATGGCAGATCATGGGCGTCCCCCCCGGAACGGTTTCCGACATGTCCAAGTTTGAAAGCCCGGATCCCGGCTACTGGTGCCGCAGGGGCTACGCGGTGGCGAATGTGGATCCCAGAGGCATCGGCCACTCCGAGGGAGACTTTATCTGCTTCGGCACCCAGGACGGTCAGGACGGCTACGATTTTATTGAATGGGCGGCACAGCAGGATTGGTGCAATGGTCGCTGCGCCCTCAGCGGCAACAGCTGCGTGGCTATGACCCAGTGGCGGATCGCCTCCCAGTGTCCGCCCCACCTGGCCTGCATGGCGCCCTGGGAATCCACTACAGACATGTATCGGGAATCGCTGGCAGAAGGCGGCATCCCTGCCCAGTCCTTCGTGCAGCTGGTCATGCGGGACGCGGTTGGCCCCAACTATATCGACAATATGCCGCTGAACTATGAGAAGTACCCCTTTATCAATTGCGACTATTGGAAGGATAAGGATCCCGTCTGGAAGAATATCAAGATTCCCGTCTACCAGACGGCTTGCTGGAACCATTTTCATCTGCGCGGCTCCATCAACGCTTTCCGCAAGGTGAAATCCACCAAGAAGTGGCTGCGGGCGCATCGGAATTTCGAGTGGCCGGATGCCTACAATCCCGTAAATCTGGCAGAGCTGGAGCGGTTTTTTGCCCGGTATCTGAAGCTGGAACGCAACGGCTGGGAGCTGACCCCCAAGGTTCGCATTGAGGTTCAGGATGTTTACGATCTGAACTACATGGAAAACCGCCCGGAGGACAGCTTCCCGCTGAAACGAACCCGGTATCAGAAGCTCTACCTGAACGCTGCCGACGGCTCCATGCAGCCGGAGCCTGTAGCCCAGGCCGCCAGTGTCCGCTATGACAGCGCCACTGGGGAAGCGACCTTTGATTACCGTTTTCCGGAGGACACGGAGCTTACCGGCTATATGAAGCTGCGGCTGTACGTCCAGGCTGCGGACTATGACGACATGGATCTGTTTGTCAATGTCCAGAAACTGAGTACCACCGGCGAGTTTCTGCCCATTACCCTGTTCGGGGAGCCGCACCCCGGCGTTTGGGGCAAGCTGCGGGTATCCCGCAGAAGGCTGGATGAAAAGCTGTCCACGGATTACTGCCCGGTTCAGGCGCATGTGGATGAGCAGAAGCTGAAACCCGGTGAGATCGTGCCTGTGGATATTGAGCTGGTGCCTACCAGTCGGTTCTGGCATAAAGGACAGCAGATTCGGGTTCAGGTGGCCGGACGCTACATCCGCAGTGACTGGTTCGAGCCTCTGATCTGGGATACGGATAATCATGGCGATCACATCCTGCATACCGGCGGCGAATACGAAGCATTTCTGCAAATTCCGGTGATCCCGCCCAGATTCCAGGACGGGGACATTATGATTCGATAAACGGAAAGGATAATTGTTATGGATAAGAACGAAATTTTGGAGAAGATCATTCAGCGCGCGGCGCCCATCTGGGGCGTAGCGCCGGAGAGCCTGAACGCCGATACTACCTTTGCTTCCATGAACGCAAAGTCCGCCCACTATTCCATGATCACAACCACCTTGGAGGATGCCTACGATCTGGAGATCCCCTACCTGAAATTCCGCCGCTGCGAGACTTTGGGAGCTGCCGCGGAGTATGTAGCAAGCCTGGAAGAGGAGTAAAAATGCTGCACGGAATCGGCGTGGATCTGCTGAACCGGGAAACCATTCCGGATACGTGCCTGGAGCCGGGGGATCCTTTTTTGGAGAGAACCTTCACCCGGCAGGAGATCGGCCTGGGAATGTCGCGGGAGCATCCGAAGGACTTTTTCCGCGGCAGATTCGCAGCCAAGGAAGCCGTGTTCAAAAGCTTGGGGGCTGCGGAACCGCGCTGGAAGGAAATCGAGGTGCTGGCGCTGGATTCCGGCGCGCCCCGGGTATTCCTTTCCGGCAAAACGGCACAGGAAGCCGGGAAAATGGGAATTTGCCGGATACACGTGTCCATTTCCTGGGATCGGGGGAATTATTTTGCCGCGGCGATCTCGGAAGGAGAAGAAAAATGAACGAATTTATTGAGAAAATGGCGGAGCGAGCCAGACAAACCCCTAAAAAGGTCGGATTTCCGGAGGCATTGAATCCGGACGTTCTGAAGACCGCCGCCATGTGTGTCAGTACCGGCATCGGAATGCCAGTGCTGATCGGAAACGATGCGCAGATCCGCCAGACGGCGGCGGGGGCAGGCATAAGCCTGGAGGGATGCCGGATCTTTGACAATACGGATCCGGCGCTGCTTGCCGAAACGGCTGGGGAATATCTGAAAGCGTTCCCGGACTTTTCCGAAAAAACGGCGCTGCGGAAGCTGAAAAAGCCGCTGACCTGCGCCATGATGCTCCTGCGGCTGGGAACGGTGGACTGTGTCGCGGCGGGCAAGGACTACCCCACCGGCGACGTGGTATTCGAGGCCATCGGCATTGTGGGTCTGCAGCCGGGAGTGGAGAACCCTTCCAGCCTGGGCATTGCGGATATCCCCGGCTTTACCCTGGGGGAAAACGGGATGCTTGCGTTGGCGGACTGCGCCATTACCGCCCAGCCGGACGCAAAAGATCTTGCGGGAATCGCCATTGCCTCCGCCGACACGGTGCGCACGCTCCTGGGCTGGGAGCCGAGGGTCGCCATGCTGGCGTTCTCCACCTGCGGCAGCGCGGAGCATGAGAGCGTTGAAGTGGTTCGACAGGCGGTAGAGCTGGCAAAAAAACTGCGTCCGGAGCTGAAAATCGACGGAGAATTCCAATTGGACGCGGCGATCCTGCCGCAGACCGCCCGGAAGAAGGTGAAGCGGGAAAGCAGCGTGGCCGGGAAGGCCAACGTGCTGATTTTTCCCAATCTTCACGCGGGAAATATTGGCGTCAAGCTGATTCAGATTTTTGGACATGCCAATGCCTATGGCCCTGTGCTGCAGGGCTTTGCGAAGCCGGTATGCGATTTTTCCAGAAGCGCACCCGTGGAGGAGATGCTGGGAAATGTGGCAATGTTGGTGATCCGGGCAGGCAGTGAAGAAAGAGAGGGAATATAATGCGCTTTTTTGCGGGCAGCGATATCGTGTTCGGCTCCGGCAGCATTCAGCAACTGCCGGAGCTGCTGAAGCCTTGGAACGGACAGAAGGTGATGATCGTTTCCGACCCCGGGGTCACGGCGGCGGGAATTGCCGGACGGGTACAGAGAATTTTGGAAGAGGGCGGACTGCAGACACGGCTGTTTTCTGAGGTTAAGGCCAACCCCACCAATGAAAATGTCAACCGGGCGGCTCAGCTGGCAAGAGACTATGCCCCGGATCTGTTTGTAGCCGTGGGCGGCGGCAGCAGCATTGACCTTACCAAGGCGGTCAGTCTGCTGATGACGAACCCCGATCCGATCGAGGCTTACGGCGGCATCGGCAACGTGCCGAAGAAGGGACTGCCCCTTGCGGCGGTACCCACTACCTCTGGTACATCCAGCGAGATCACCAATGTCTGCGCTTTGATTGACACGAAGAAAGTGGTCAAATACGTGATCATCGACAATAAGCTGACTCCGGATCTGGTGGTTGCCGACCCGGAACTGTGCAGGACGGTTCCGGCGGGGGTTACGGCGGCAACGGGCATGGATGCCATTACCCATGCCATTGAGAGCTGCATCTCCCGGGAAGCGACGCCGCTGTCGGAATACCATTCGATGCAGGGATTGAAGATCCTGTATCACAATCTGCCGATTGCCTACGAAAACGGCGGAAATATTGCGGTCAGAGAACAGATGATGCTGGGATGCCTGATCACGGGCTTTGGCTTTTCCAATGCCAACCTGGGACTGGTTCACGGAATCGCGCACACCCTCAGCGCCCATTTCGGGATCGCCCACGGCGCGGCGAACGCGGCGGTTCTGCCCTACGTGCTGGCGTACAACGCGCCGGCGTGCAGCCAGAAGATGATCGATATGGCGTCGCTTCTGGCACTGCCCCTGACAAGGGATCGCAGCAGAGACCAGTATGCCATGGCGAAGGCGATGGAAAAGCTCAATGAGATGCTGAAGATTCCCAAACTGTCCGCCTATGGAATTACGGAAGCGGACTTTGATATGCTGGCGGAGGACGTTCTGCGGGAGCCTGTACTGAATTTTAATCCCCGGCAGGATATTACAAAGGAAGATGTCCGCAACATCCTGAGGCAGGCGCTTTGATGAAGCGGGAGACAAAAATCAAGATTGCCGTTGTGCTGCAGTCGCTGTGCCAGGGACTGCAATATACGGTCAGTCCGGTCTTGAATCAGGTGGGGCAGGCATATCCGACCGTTCCTACAAGCCTGGTACAGATGCTGGTGACGGCTCCGGCGCTGACCTCTATGGCGGTCGCCCTGATGGCCGGCTGGCTGGTAACAAAGATTCCAAAAAAGCGACTGGTTTTGCTGGGGTGCCTGTTGATGGGCGCACTGGGAATCGCCCCGATGGCCGGGGGCGGCTTCGGGATGCTGCTGCTGTCCCGCCTGCTGATGGGCGCCGGTATGGGGCTTTTGATGAGCCTTAGTACCGCCATCATTGCGGACTATTTTGACGGAGCGGAACGGACGGCGGTCATGGGCCTCCAGGGGGCAGGCGCCGGGGGCGGCGTGCTTCTGGCTTCCCTTCTGGGAGGAATGGCAGGAAAGACGGATTTCCGGGGCATTTACCCGCTCCATTTGATAGCCTTTGTCTATCTGGCGGGAATCGCGTTGTGCCTGCCGGAATCGGAGCCGACTCCGCCGCAGCAAGGGGAGAAGCTGACTCTGAACCGGCAGGTGTTTGCCCTGTGCGGGATCACGGCGCTGGAAGCGGTGCTGTTTACCGCTTTTACCACCAATATTTCCATGCACTTGTCCGGCGCGGCGGAAACGGCGACTTTGATTGCCGGAAGACTCACGGCGCTGTTCTCCGTCACCCAGATCGGGGCGGGACTGTGCCTGGGAACCGTGAACCGGTGGACAAAGGGACGGACGCTGCCCCTGGCGGTATTTCAGGCGGCGCTGGGCGGCGCTTGCCTGTGCCTGGGAAACGGTTCGCTGCTGCTGGTGGTTGGAGCGATAGCCTTTGGACTTTCCCAAGGCTTGTTTATCCCCAGCGCGATGGGGGCGGTGACCCATATGGTGCCGCCGTCCAGTGTGACGCTGGCGGCCGCCTGCGTGACCATATCCATCAACGCCGGACAGTTTCTAAGCCCCGTGGTGCTGAACGGCCTGGCAGATGCGCTGCCCGGCACTTCGACCACCGGAACGGTTTTCGGTGTCACGGCAGCTCTGGCGGTGCTGCTGACCGCGGTATTGCTATGGAAAAAGAAAAAGTAATTCAGGAGGATTGTACCTATGGAAAAGAAGAAAATGGTGCTCTGCACCCGAATCCCGGAGAAAGAGCTGGAAAAAATCAAACAGTACTGCGATATCACCGAGGCCGGTGAACTGCTGCACGGCAAGGGAAACTCCACGGAGGAGACTCTGCGGGAGGAATGCATGGGCAAGGAACTGGTGGTGCTGGGAGACGAGCCGGCCGGCGCCGAGACCTTGAAGGCCTGGGCGGCATCCGGCATGAAGTTTCTGGGCGTTGCCAAGGGTACGCCCGTTACCGTATCCTTTGACGCCCTGCGGGAGCTGGGGATCCCGCTGTCCTACACCCCCGGAAGAAACGCCGTGGCGGTGGCGGAGTATACCATTGGCATGATGATCGCCGTGACCAGACATATTGGCATCAGCAGCGCGGGACTTCTCCGGGGAGAGCATCTGGGCGCGCCGGTGGAGGACGTTTATCAGGTACCCGATGTGCGGAACGTGATCTGGGGACCCTTGGATGCCAACCACCCCTTTACGGATTATGGCATCGGCTTTGAGCTGTACGGCAAGACCCTCGGCATTGCGGGCTTCGGCGCCATCGGCAGACAGGTCGCTTCCCGGGCAAAGGCATTTGGCATGGAAGTGCTGGCCTATGACCCCTACTGCCCCGAAAGCGCCATGCTGGAGGCCGGTGTTCAGCCTGCCGGTTTGGAGCAGATGCTGAGCGGCAGTGATATTGTGAGCATTCACCTGTCTGTTCTGCCCAGCACAAAGGCAATCGTGGACAAGAGCTGGTTTGAGAAAATGAAGCCCACGGCGTATCTCATCAACACGGCTCGCGCCGCCGTGATCCACCAGAAGGACTTGGTGGATGCACTGGAAAACGGAACCATTCAGGGGGCTGCCATTGACGTATTCTGGCAGGAGCCGATCCCTGCCAATCATCCCCTGCTGAAAATGCGGAATGTGCTGCTGACACCCCACATGGCAGGCCTGACCACGGATGTGGACAACTGGTCGGGAACCATCATGGCGCAGGACGTTCTGGCCTATCTGGAGGGCAGACCCCGCACCCATCTGTGGAAACTGTGAGGGAAGCACAATGGAAAAGAACGCGTTACCTAGTGCCTGTTACCCGCATCTGTTTGCGCCCATTCGCATCGGAAACCTCCGGCTGAAGAACCGGATCATTGCCGCGCCGACCAGCCCCAGTATGGTCACGACGCAGGGACACATGACGCCCGAAATGCTGGCGTATCTGGAAGAAAAGGCCTGGGGCGGAGCTGCGGTGGTGACCTACGGGGAAGCGATCGTGCATTCGGCAACCGGGAAGTCCCATAATAAGCAGATCCAGCTGGATTCCTTCGGCGTCCGGCAGGGATTGGCGGAGGCGGCCAAGAGAATTCACAACGGCGGCGCCTATGCCAATATCCAGCTGTCCCACGGCGGAAAGTACGGCGGCCTTGCCAGCGTTGGCGGGGAGCAGGATTGCTGCGCCGTGGCCTACGGTCCCAGCGCCGAAACCACCCCCCAGGGTGAGGTGCAGGAGATGCCGGTGTCCATGATCTATGAGATCGTGGATGCCTACGGAGAAGCAGCGAAGCTCTGCAAGGATTGCGGCTTTGATATGGTTCAGGTTCATGCGGCGCATGGGTGGCTGTTCTCCCAGTTTCTTTCCCCGGTTCAGAACCGGCGAAAGGACGCGTTCGGCGGCTGCCTGGAAAATCGGGCGAGGTTTTTGCTGCTGGCGCTGGATGCGGTTCGCGCCGCAGTCGGAAAAGGTTTCCCCATCGAGATCCGGCTGTCCGGTGACGATCTCGGCGAGAACGGCTTGAACCAGGCGGAATGTATTCAGGTGGCGAAGCTGGTCAGCGGCAAGGTGGATCTCATCAATGTTTCCTGCGGAAACCATGAGGATCCGGCGCTGTTTTGCAGGACGCATCCTTCCGCGTTCTATCCCCACGGCGTCAACGTGGGCTTTGCGGCGGCGATACGGAAGGAAGTTAACGTGCCGGTAGCCTGTGTGGGCGCATTGAATGACCCGAAGCAAATGGAGGAAATTATTGCTTCCGGCCAGTCGGACTGTGTGGAGCTGGGACGTGCCTTGCTGGCAGATCCCCGGCTGCCCAATAAGGCGCGCCTGGGCAGGGGAGAGGATATTACCCCGTGCCTGCGCTGCTTTGAATGCTTTGCGGAAACCTCCAAGAGCGAGACGGTGAAATGCACGGTGAACCCCAGAATGGGTGAGCAGCTGTGGGTGCCGGAAGCACTGCCATCTGCGGAACGCCGGAAACGCGTCCTGGTGGTAGGCGGCGGCCCCGCCGGTATGGAAGCGGCCATTGTGGCGGCCGCCAGAGGGCATGAAGTGATTCTCGCGGAGAAGAACGACCATCTGGGCGGGAACCTGGTTCCGGCGGGAGCACCCTATTTTAAGGAAGACCTGCGCAGCTTTTTGGAGCTGATGCGGCGGCGGGTAAAGGCATCCTCTGCAAAGGTTTTGCTGAGTACCCGGGTAACGCCGCAGCTTATCGCCCAGTTCCGGCCGGATGCCCTGGTCGTGGCCATCGGTGCAGAGAGCCTGCGGCCGCCCATTCCCGGGCTGGACAGCCCCAATGTGGTCATGGCTGTGGACGCCGAGCTGCACCCGGAGAAGCTCGGAAAGCGGGTGGTCATTATCGGCGGCGGTCTGGTGGGCGCGGAGCTTGCGGTTTCGCTGGCTGCTGAGGGGCATGGCTGTACCGTGGTGGAAATGCGCAGCGCGGTGGCTATGGATGTCAGTCCCTTCTATCGCGGCGGACTGATGCCCCAGCTGGAGAAGGCCGCGACCCTGCGTACCGGTGCCGCAGTCTGCCGGGTGGAGCAGGACGGCGTGGTGATCCGTACAGAATCCGGCGAGGAGAACCTCCCGGCGGACAGCGTTGTCTGCGCGGCGGGCTTCCGCCCGGATTATGGCCAGGTGGATGTGCTGTGCGCCCAGGTCGCGGAAAGCTACGTGATTGGAGACTGCCAGCGGGTAGGCCAGATTTACCAGGCGATGAATCAGGGATATTTCACTGCCCGCAGAATATAAGGCAATGCCGCTTGTGCGGTGACCATAAGCAAATTCCCCGAGTCTGTAATTCTGCAGGCTCGGGGAATCTTTTGCATCATAAACCCGGAACGGAGTCCGGCGTCCAGGCGGGGCGGCCGGTATACCGCTTTGCCTGCTCCTGGCCGGACAGGACCCGGAGGGCGCCGGCGGCCATGGCCTCCATTTCAAATTCGCCGGGGTATGCGTATACGGGAGCGATCCAGCCGCAGCCCTGCCGGATGGCTTGCACCAGAGCTGGGTTGTGAACCATTCCGCCGCCCAGCAGGATGCCGTCCACATTGCCGTGGAGTACCCCAGCCATAGCGCCGATGCAGCGAATGATCTGATACAGCATGGTGTCCCAGACAAGCTTGGAACGAGCGTCGCCTTCCGCAGCCCGCTGGCTTATGAGCTTTGCGTCGGAGGTACCCAGGTGACTGACGAAGCCGCCGGTTTTGGTCAGAAGCGGACGGATCCCTTCTTCGCCGGATTTCCGGAAAAGCTCCAAAAGCTCCGCTATGGGAACGGCGCCGCAGCGTGTAGGCGCCATGGGGCCTTCGCCGCCGACGATGTCGAATCCGTCGATCATTTTTCCGTGATCATGGGCGGAAATGGAAATGCCGCCGCCGATATGACAGACAATATACCGGCAATCCTCATATTGCCTGCCTTGGGAGACACTGTGGCGAATGGCAGTTTCCTTCAAATTGAGGGCGTGCAGGTGTACATGACGGTAAACGTCCTTGATCCCGGTGAGACGGGCGCAGAGGGTCAGCTCGTCCGTATCGGGAGGATTTACCACAAAGCAGGGTTTCCCGTATGGCTCCGCCAGAGAATAGGCAATGAGGGAACCCAACTGAGCCGGATGCTGCACGCCATTCGCGCCCCTGCGCGCGTGATCCAGCAGCAAAGCGTCCACGGCGTAGGTTCCGCCTTCTACGCTGAGCAACCCTCCGCCCCTGCCGACAAAGGCATCTGCGGTACTGAGATCGATCCCGGACTGTTCCAGTCGGTTCAGAATCACTTCCGTGCGGTACGATAGTTGGTCGGTGATTTTGGGGAATTTGGAAAGCTCCTCCGCGCTGTGCTGGATGTTGGCAGAGAATATTGGTATGTCGCACCGGAAGAAGCCTACCTTAGTAGAAGTGGAGCCGGGGTTGATGGTTAAAATATGATAATCCATTTGCAATCTCCTGTTTCAAGTCGCAGCTTGTGATAGGAATATTATAAAGGGGAGAATTTAAAATGGAAAACCAAGAATTTCCGCAAAGAATCGGAAAAAAACAGTAAAAAAGGAATGTAACATGATTGCTGGCGGTATAATAGGCCGGTCGTTTATGATTCATCAGGCGGCCGATTGCAAAATGAAGTTGGTCACCTGACAAAAAGGAATCCAACTTCATTTTACAATTGGCCTTTGAAAAAATGAGCAGAAAGGAGACGAAGACAATGCCTGGAATCCGGCAGTATGCCGAGCGCTACACTTCCATACAACCTGACAACATTCACACCAGCGATTGCCTCCGGCCCCGCTGCTGTCTGTCCCGAAACGTTTCCGATAAATACAGTAGATTATTTCACATTCATATGGTACAATCATCTTATCAAGCTGAACTTTTGGGGTGGACATATATGAATCTGAATACAAATTCGCATACTTTGCCAACCGCATCTGATTTATCAACTGAAAAACGCAGCATATGTCTCATGAACGACTCCTTCCCTCCGGTGATTGACGGCGTGGCCAATGCGGTCACCAACTATGCCTCCGTCATTCAGCGCAGCTATGGCGACGCTACCGTAGTAACGCCCTACTATCCCGACGCCGACGACGGTATCTACCCCTTTCCGGTGCTGCGCTATCCCAGTATCGATACGACGAAGCTGGTTGGCTACCGGGCAGGTCTGCCCCTGTCCCCGGAGCTCATGGCACAGGTTGAGGGGCGTCACATTGACCTGATCCACAGCCACTGCCCCGTCACCTCCACAATTCTCGCCCGGATGCTGCGGCAGCGTCTGCATGTGCCGCTGGTGTTCACCTACCACACCAAGTTCGACATCGACATTGCCAATGCCATCCATAGCAGGCTGCTGCAGGAGGCCTCCATCAAGCTGCTGGTGGAGAACATCTCCGCCTGCGATGAGGTATGGACAGTCAGCCGCGGCGCAGGAGAAAATCTCCGTTCCCTGGGCTATCAGGGAGACTACATCGTCATGCCCAATGGCGTGGACATTCCGTCCGATCGCTTGCCGGAGGAGACGGTGCGCGCCGTAAGCGAAGGTCTTGACCTGCCGGAGGGTGTGCCGCTGCTGTTGTTCGTGGGACGCATGATGTGGTACAAGGGACTGCGGATCATTCTGGATGCGCTGAAACAGTTGAAAGGCGAGGGGCAGGACTTCCGCATGGTGTTTATAGGCAAGGGTACCGATGGAGAGGCCATCCGTGCCTATGCTGAAGAACTGTGTTTGGGCGACAAGGTATTCTTCCTGCCCCCCTGCTATGACCGGGAAATTATCCGGGCATGGTATTGCCGTGCCGACCTGTTCCTGTTTCCCTCCACTTTCGATACCAACGGTCTGGTCGTGCGCGAGGCGGCGGCCTGCGGCCTTGCCAGCGTGCTGATAGCCGGAAGCTGCGCCGCCGAGGACGTTACCGATGGGCGCAACGGCTTTTTCATTGAAGAAAACGCCGCTTCCCTGGCGGCGATGCTGCGCCGTCTGCTGCCCCGGCGAGAGCTGCTGCGGCAGGTAGGCGAAAATGCCCGGCGGGAAATCTACATCTCATGGGACGCTTCCGTTGCCAATGCCTGCCGTCGCTATGAGGTGGTGCTTGACAACTTCCGCCGAGGGGTCTATCCCCCACGCGACACCCGGGTGGACGAATTGCTGCTGGACACGGCAGAGTCGCTGGACGCCATCAACCGCCTTCGTGCCATCCCCCAGCAGCTGCGCGCTGCCATGGACGAGGATGTCCGCCAGTGGCATGACGAGATACAGGAGAACCGTCTGAATGCCCAGGAAAATCGCCAGAAGTTACAGGAAAAGCTATCGCAATTGCGCCAGCAGATCGACCGATATCTGTAAGGTCGTTTATGGCAGCACCGCATAATTTGGCAAGAAGACTCATACTATTTCTCGATAAAATGGTTAACACCATTTTATCCTGCGGATCCTTCGCAGGCCGCCGGTAGCGGCGAGAAATGTATGGACTTACGTTTTTTTGCGGCTACGCCGCGGGCTGCTGAAACAGCAGCCGAATAAAACGGTTTTTAACCGTTTTATTGAAAACTAGTATCAGCCAGGATTTTTGTCCCAATTCAAAGTTTGGAAAATGGAGGAATCCTGTATTGGTCAATTCCAGAAGGAATCCGGGTAAAAAGGAAAACAGATATTTTTTGAAAAGGCTGCCTCAACGTGATTTTGCAAGATTACGTTGAGGCAGCCCCTTGTCTGTACACAAGAAGAGAATCCCCGCAGGAACTCCCCCGGTTACAGGCTTCGCAAGTTTCCGCGACCCAATCACCGGGTGCAAGCACAATACGAACATCCTGGTTTTGCCGGCCGGTCTTCCGCAATCCGTATTCAGGGTAGACTATGCCGGAATAGTCCCTTCCTATGGCAATACCGCACAAAGAAGCGTCAGAATAGCCAGAATGTGATATAGTAGCATTATGGATAAACTCCGTATTCGGCGATGAACTGCACAGGTGCGGAGGAAGAAAGCCGAAGCAGCAGACCTTTGCCAGATTTCAATTGTTGTGCGGCGTTTCCTTAGAAAGAAAAATCTTCCATTCCCCAGTTTTCTGCGTGTATAAAGGTGAAGACACTAAAAAGGAGGCGGCGACATGGATGACAATGAAATTCTCGATTTGTATTTTGCCCGGTCGGAACAGGCCATTGTTCAGACTGACCAGAAATACGGATTTTATTGTTACAGTATTGCCAAACGTATTTTATCCGACCCTCTGGACGCTGAGGAAAGCGTCAACGACACCTATTACTCCGCGTGGAAGCTGATTCCGCCCCGCAGACCCCAACGGTTTTCCACCTTCTTAGGGAAGATCACTCGGAATCTCGCCATCGACCGCTGGCGGAAGAATACCGCCGAAAAGCGGGGGAAGGGGGAGACGCAGGTGCTGCTGGACGAGCTGGCGGAGTGCGTCGCCGGAAGCGAAAGCCCGGAGACGGAGCTGCTTCGCAAGGAGCTGACCGCCTCGCTGAACCGCTTTCTGCGGAAGCTCCCGGAAAAAGACCGCACCGTCTTTCTGCTCCGGTACTACTATGCCGGTACAAAGGACGATATCGCCCGGAAGACGGGGCTGTCCTCCAATCAGGTGAAGTACATTCTGCAAAAAGTTAGAAAACAGTTGGCCGACACACTCAAAAAGGAGGGTTTACAATGACGGCTTATCAACTTTTCCGGGGACTGACCGGCGTGGACGGGGAACTGCTGGCGGCGGCAGAGCTGGTGGATTCCCGGAAGGGACCCGCCCCAAAGAAACTGCCCGCAAGGAAAATCTGGCTTGTTGCAGCGGTCGTTGCGCTGGCGCTGCTGCTGGCGGGCTGCGGAATCGCCTATGTGCTCAGTCTGAGACAGCTTGAGCTGGGAACCCAGACGATACCCCTGCCCGCGGAAACGTCACAGGACGGCACGGCTCCCACCGAAACCGAAGTGCAGCTGGCGGTATTCTCCCTTCAGGGAATCGAAGGAACGCCCAATTATCAGGCGAATCAGGAGTGGCTGGCGTTCACCCAGAGCTATACCCCCTCCGGCGGCGAATACTGGGACAGCGACCCGGCTTACTGGGCGTACAGCGTTCAGGATCAGACGATGGTGGACAAGCTGGACGAGATCTGCGCCAAATACGGGCTGAAGGTGATCGGAAAGGCGTGGCACGAGCAGATTGACTGCAATAAGTTCCTTCCTCTGCTCGGCATTGACAGCCTGTTGAAGCCCGATACCGACGCAACGCTCTCCATTCCGGCGGGACGCTATTTCCCGGGCGGCTCCTTTACCATTTACGGCACGCTGAATTTGGGAGACGCGGCGGAGATGTTTACCTACCAATGCGTCAAAAAGGACGTTTTCTATGATGTGTTCGGCTACACAAACCCGGATAGCGTTACCGAGAGAAACTATACCACATCGGACGGCGTACCCATCCTGTTTCTGGAATCGGAGCAGAGCGGCATGATTCTGGCAGACCGGGAGGACTGCTTCCTGAGCCTGAGCATCATGCTGGACGGGAACGTCAGTCTCGAGGAAATCGCCGAATGCTTCGACTTTACGATTCAGCCTCAAGCACCCGACGCTGCCGCGGCGGATGCACGGGAGCAGGCTTCCAATGCGGAAATCATCAGCACACAGGACGACCCGAATATTGGCAGGCGTGCCACGTATGCCGAGTATGTAGAAGACTTAATCCTGGGCGACGAGTTCCATACCTCTACCGATCCGGAGTACACACCCCCTGTCAAAACCTATGCGTTTTATGACGCGGACGGTAACGGGACAGACGAGCTGCTCATTTTCTATGGTGACCGCATTGGCAGCATTGTCGGCATGAAGGACGGTGTCACGGATGAAGGAAAGAGCTACACTCTGATACCGTGCGAAGATCATGTTTTCATTGACTGGCCGAGAGACTCGTATGTCCATGGGGAATACTGGTATCACATCTTCCGTTTCGCCAACAATGACGACCCGGTCTTCTCCAACCCGAAGGAACGAAGCATCGTCCGGCTGAAAAAGGACGCGGAGGGGAACTGGTGGCGGACATCCTCCACAGACCATTATGCGGATTTTGACACCAGAATCACGGAGGAAGAAGCGAAAGCCATCTTAGATTCCTATACTCCCATTCAACTGGAAACCCATCCCCTTTCCGAATTCAAAGAGCCATAACGAGCGAAACAGCGCCCCGTTTCCCCACAAGCCGGGAACCGGGGCGCATTTTGCTGTTGATATCCAGAATGGAGCGTGGCATAATAGTTGTACATACAACGATGTATCTACAACGAGTCAGGAGGCTGCCATGGACATTACGGAACGGAAAATCACCAAAATCGCCCAGGAGGCGGAAAAGCTGATTCTGCGCACCATGCGGGAAACCGGTGTCGGCACGGCGGAGATCGACCTGATCCATGCCCTGCGCCACAATCCCGGCTGCACCCAGGCGGCGCTGGCGGAGCTGTTGCACGCGGACAAAGCCGCCATCGCCCGCAGAACAAAAAATCTGGAAGCGAAGGGCTACCTCGTCCGCCGGGACGCCCCAACGACCGGCGCAGTCAGCTGCTGTACCCCACGGAAAAGGCGGAGAGCCTGAAATCCTCCAAAGCGGAGATCGAAGCGGCCTTTTACGAATATCTGATGAACACACTGACCAAGGAGGAAGCCGCCGCTTTTGCCGGGACGCTGAACAAACTCTACGCGGCATCCAAGGCGGAAAGCCGGGCAGGCTTTTCCCACTTTCGGTTCACTGTTCCGGTACAATGCCCGTGAGGGAAAATTCGTAGCGCATGGCCAGTGCCTTGAACAGCTTCTGCATCACCTGTTCGGCAATCGCCCGGATGTCCAGCCCCTCTACGAACCGGATGACCTGCTCCACTTCCTCCTTCGGGACGTTGTACGCCCGCAGGCTCATGGTGAGAAACAGCCGCAGCTTCTTTTCCAGCGTCAGCTCCTCGTCGCAGGGGTGCGCCATGTAGCCCCGCATGATGCTGGCCGAGCCGATCTCCATATCGTAAAAGTCCCGCTCCGTGGCGTCGGGCAGATAGCTGCCAAAAATGCCGTGCAGCTCCTTCGCCGTCTCCCGGAGGATGTATTCGGAGGCTTCCTTCTCCGTGTAGGCTTCGATGTAGATTTCCCGGAGATTTTCGTTCAGCTCCGTCAGCGTCATCTGGATGGCCGTCTCCACCGCGTAAACGTAGACCGGCGGCAGCTTTGCCCCCGTCTCATCCCGCGCCATGGCGAACTGGTTGGAGAACATGAATTCCACCAGCTCCGTCAGGACGCCGTCCTTGGCGCGAAAGATGTTCTGGAAGGTGCTGTAGGAAACATCCGCCTTTTTGATGATCTCTGCCAGCGTCGAACGCTTGTAGCCCTTTTCCAGAAAGAGCCGCACACAGACGGTGAGAATACGCTTTTTTGCAGGCAGACTTGCACTTGTAATAGCCATAGGGGTCACTCCTCTTTTAAAGCGGTAATACCATTAGTTTACCACACCCCGGGGAGAAGCGCAAGCATTTTTCCGGGGGCATGGGGGTCTTTTCCAAAAGGAATCTTAAGAAACGCCGGCATCGGCTTTCCGGGGCGGACGACTACATCACGAAACCCTTTTCTCCGGCGATCCTCCGGGCGCGGGTAAACGCCCGGCTGCGCAGGGAAACGAAATTCTCCTGGGTGGAACTGGACGGCTTCCGGTTCGATTTTGACCGGATGGGGCGGATTTCTGTGGACGAAAACGCCCGGCCCGTCACGGTGAAGCGTCTGCGTGGCAAGCTGGAGGACAACCCCTCCGGCCTCAATACTTAAGGCAACACCGCACAATTGCATCCGCGAGCCTCAGCCGTCTTTTTGTCAAATTATGGGGTGTTGCCCTAAATCAACTTCTTCTTCCCTGACCCTCGCGGCCTGGATTCCGCCCGCTTGACAACGCCGTTCTGAAAATAGGTTTCCTCAAACTTCCCAAAGAAAACGAATAATCCGAACCCATCTCCCATAGGGAAGAACTGGTTCGGATTATATTTGTTTGGTGCCGCTGACCGGGCTCGAACCGGTACTCTGGAAACCAGAACGAGATTTTAAGTGCTATCCCTTATTCCTACAGTAGCGTAAGATAGCAACCTCAAGCTGCCAGTATTTATGACAGTATTTCGCCGCATTCATGGTATTTGATCCGCATTTTTGAGCAAAAATATTTGGATTTCTACGGAAACCAGTTTTGAAAAAGCGTATAGTCGTTTGAAAAGATTTGATGCGGATTTTGATGAGTTGAGGGGATATTTGAGCGGATATGCACTGTCCAGGTCTACCAAACAGGGAGGAAATTTCATGCAGAGCAGAAAATACTATGAAGCCTATTGGAGCCAGTACGATGATGTTGTAACCCTGAACGAGTTTCGCAAGATGCTTGGCGGTTTGGGAGAGGTTCAGGCCAGACGGCTGCTTCAAAACAAAACTGTAAAGAGTTTCAAAATTCGTGGCGAGTACCACATCCCAAAGCAGTGCGTCATCGACTATGTACTGAGCGCACACTATGCAAAGTACCGACAAATTCTGAAAGCTCAGATTCCATAATCCAATACTCTCTTCGAGGGGCGTCGTGTTTTACGACGCCCTTTTACTATTTCAACCATATTCAAGGAGACATACCCATGATTACGAGATCCCCCATCTATAATGTAGCACGATCTCTCACCAGCTCACAATATGAATTCATTGAGCGTGAGTTTGGCTACTCGAAAACCAGCTTTCTGGATTTGCCCGACGAAACGCTGGTGGACATCTGTTATGATCTATGTGACATTGAAGCAACAGCCTTAACGCGGAAAGGCAATTTGACTTCTCGCGGAAAGAAAGCAGCTGAACTGGCTGAGCTTTTCGGTGATGTAATTGCTGTATATGGCAGTTACTACTGGGACGGAGATGACGATTTCAGCGATTACGACGACTACTTTGACCGTGTTGAGAAATACGACCCGGAAGGCGCATACGGGCACTGGGATCGAGACCCTATGTAAATTGAGAAGTGCGAAGTCAACTGGGCACACAAGTTCCGTTCCTTTGCCTCTGATAAACACATCATTCATAATCTGAAAGTAGTTACAACCATGAGTTACAAACCAAATTTTTCTGACGCACCCGAATGGAAGGACTTCACATTGAACAGGAAACAGTCATCCGCAAAGGGAGGCTAAAGGATCTGTTCTGACAAAAATATTTTAAAAATCGCATATTTTCCTGTGCTTTATCCTGGATTTATGGTATAATACTTCCAGGATAAATCTACTTTTCAGGGGCGTGAGTTATGGCCGCAGCGGATAAAAAGTACATACACCGCTGCGGAAGTGGCTGCATTGGAAGATACCATCGCAAAGCAGAAAGCGGAAATTGACGAGTTGAGACGGAAGCTGGAGCACATGAACGAGGTCTTCGCCAATGCTCAGAGGGTCCGGTTCGGTCAGTCCAGCGAGAAAAACAGCTATGTTCTGCACGACCAGGCCAGCTTTTTTAACGAGGCGGAAAAGGAGCAGGCTCCCAAAGCGGAGGAGCCGACCCCGGATACCATTTTGGTTCCTCAGCATGAGCGGAAGAAGAAACGCAGCCAGGCCGAGGTGCTGAACGGCCTCCCGGAAGAGGAAGTCCTTCTGAAACTGCCGGAATACCAACTGGTCTACGGCAAATGCGGCGGGAAAATGAAACCCATTGGCAAGAAATTTCTGCGCCATGAAATGCAGATCATTCCCAAGCAGATAAAGCTGCTGGCTTACTACGCCGTTACTTATGCCTGCGACAGCTGCGAAAAGGATACGGGCTTTGCCCATATCGTGACCGTAAAGCCGCCGGTTCCCCTTATGAAGCATTCCCTGGCCTCGCCCTCGACTGTGGCATCGTTCATGCCTTGGGCACCCTATATCCAGCAGGAATTCGGTGTGAAGAATTCTGATGCTTATGTGAATACGCATCTTGACTAGCAGGCAGACCCGTGGTTGCGGGCCTGCCTGTTTTATTGTCTACCTGCACAGAAAACAAGATTTTTCTTGTATAAACTGACAAATTGACTTCCGTGGAAAAACGTGCTAGTATGACGTTAGGCAAACGGTTGCATGAATTACACGGCGCGTTCTTACGAGAATCCGACAATTTCCATAATATGCTTATTTAATTCGCGTATTTTTACTGTAATTCTGCTTGGAAGTTCGAGAAACAAAAGTAAACCGTTTGCACGGAGGTGCGGTATGGCAGCAACGATCAAGGATGTGGCGCGGCTAGCGGGGGTTTCGCCGTCGACGGTCTCCCGCGTGCTCAATCAAAAGGGCGTCATTTCGGAGGAGACAAAGCAGAAAATCGCGTCCGCAATGCAGCAGCTCAAATACGTCCCCAACGACATCGCCCGCAGCTTTGCCAACGGTTCGGCCCACGCGATTTCCCTGGTGATCGACATCTCGGACGGCACGGCCTACGCCAACAATTTCTTCAACAATACCGTCTTCGGCATCGAGACTGCCGCGCACCGGAACGACTACAATCTCATCATCACCAACGGCGCGGCGGCGTTCGGCGGCATTTCCTCCGTCGAGCGGCTGATCGCCGGGAAAAAGGTCGACGGCGTGGTGCTGCCGATCTCCCTTGTGACGGACGAGCTGCTGCGCAGAATCGAAGACTTAAGCGTGCCGTGTGTGATCCTCGGCCGCTCGGAGGAGGTCGGCGCGGAGGCCAACTGGGTCGATATCAACAATGTGCAGGCTGGCCGCAGAGCCGTCAAGCTCCTGCTGGAGCGGGGATATCAGAAGATCGCCTTCCTTTCGGACGGCGATCAGGAGGTCTTCAATCAGGATCGCATCGCGGGCTATCGCCGCGAGCTTGCCGCAAATCATCTGTCCGTTCCGGACGGCGGCATCCTCCACGGTCTGCCGACCGTCGAGAGCGGCATGGACTGCGTCCGGGCGTTTTTGCAGGGCAGCGACGCGCCAGACGCCGTCATTTGCAGCGACGACCGGTTGGCGCTGGGCGCACTGCGGGCCGCGCGGCAGCTGGGACTGCGGGTGCCGGAGCAGTTCGGCATCATCAGCTGCGACAACACGCCGCTGACGGAGCTGGCCGAGACGTCCATCACCAGCGTGGATGTGGATACGTTTGCCCTGGGTGTGCAGGCGGCGCAGATTCTGATCGAACAGATCGAAGACCCGCAGACCAGCCTGCGGCAGATCCTTCTGTCGACGAAGCTCATCGAGCGCGCCTCGACAATGCGGAGAAAACAAGAAGAAACGGAGGCGATCACCATTTGAATCAGGCGGCCATCATTCACCGCCCCACCTCGGACTACATCTACCCAAGCTCACGCAATACGCTGGAGCTTCAGCTCATCACGGCGCGGGGGGATGCGGACGAGGCGGAGCTATGGTACTGGATGCGCTATGAGACGGATCCGGCGAAGATCCGGCGGCAGCGTCTGCACGTGTCGCTACAGGACGCGCTGCACGACTACTACCGCACGACGGTCTGCACCGGCCAGATCGCGGCATACACCCGGTACTGTTTCCACCTGAGAGCCGGAACGGACGAGCTGTGGCTCGGCGCGAACGGCTTACAGGAGACGGAGCCTGCCATGAACGGGAATTTCTTTGAATTCCTCTGGCCGAACCCGACGGACGGCTTTTCCGCACCCGGGTGGCGGGGCCGGCAGGTGTACTATCAGATATTCCCGGAGCGGTTCAAAAACGGAGACCCCTCCCGCACCCCGGCAGACGCGGACGCCTGGGGTGCCCCGCCGACGCGGGAAAATTTCATGGGCGGCGACCTTGCGGGAATCACGGAGGGGCTTGATTATATCCAGTCTCTCGGCGTGACGTGCCTGTATCTGACGCCGATATTCCGTTCGCCGTCGAATCACAAATACGACACGGCCGATTATTTCGAGATTGACCCGGCCTTCGGCACGAAGGACGACCTGAGGCGGCTGGTGGACGGCGTACATGCCCGCGGAATGCGTATTATCCTCGACGGCGTGTTCAACCACTGCGGCTATTGGTGGGACAAATTTCAGGACGTTGTCAGAAACGGCGAAGCGTCGCCGTACCGCAGCTGGTTCTTTATCCACAGCTATCCCGTGGACGCCGGGCGGCAGAATTACGACTGCGTCGGGCATTACAAATGGATGCCGAAGCTGAACCTGGCGGATCCGGACGCTCGGGACTACTTTCTCTTCATCGGCCGGTACTGGTTGCAGGAATTCCATATCGACGGCTGGCGGCTGGATGTGGCGGACGAACTGCCGACCGCATTCCTGGAGGCCTTCGCCGCGGAGATGCGCGGATGGAAACCCGACTGCATCCTGCTGGGCGAGACATGGGGCGACGCGGGGCGGCTCGTGAATGGGAACCGGCTGGACAGCGCGATGAATTACCTCTTCCGGGACGCGGCTGTGGCGTGGCTGGCGAAGGACGCGCTTCCTGCATCGGAATTCGGCTGCCGCCTCAACAGGGCGCTGGCGCTGTACCCCGGCGAAACAAACCTCCGGATGTACAACCTACTGGACAGCCATGACACGGCGCGCTTCCTCTATGAAGCGGGCGGCGACAAGGCGAGGCTCCGGCTGGCCGTGGCTCTGCAGATGACGTTCCCCGGCTCCCCGGCGATCTTCTACGGC
>ERZ827458.263-NODE-263-length-89123-cov-8.002638_pt1 | contig 89123 bp, 81 predicted proteins | sample MGYA00519706_ERZ827458 | MGnify/ENA primary metagenome ERZ827458 (study PRJEB31778, sample SAMEA3449309) | human gut metagenome | biome: human gut; feature: human-associated habitat; material: faeces | place: United Kingdom | collected 2010/2012 ...
TGTAATTGATGGTGAAGGTTCAAAGGTTATTTGCAAAGACTAATTTGAAAATTCCGGTTTGGCGCTGAAATTCCCTGTGCGAAGAATGTTATCTGACCCACTTCATTAAATTTGTATCCAACGACCGAGGTGTTTCTATGTTATATTACGTTTCCGGCACGGTTGCCGTGCTTGAGCCGGGTCTGGCCGTCATCGACTGCGGCGGCGTGGGCTACGGCTGCCGCATCACCGCTTACACCGCCGGTCAGCTGAAGCTGAACCAGAACGCCCGGCTGTACGTCACCGAGTCCATCCGGGAGGACGCCTTTGACCTGTACGGCTTTATCAGCCGGGAGGAGCAGCGGTGCTTTGAACTGCTGACCTCCGTGAGCGGCGTAGGCCCCAAGGCCGCTATCGCGATTTTGTCCTCCGGCGGGCCGCAGAATTTCACCCTGGCCGTCATGACCGGGGACGAAAAGATGCTCACCGCCGCCCAGGGCGTGGGCAAAAAGCTCGCCCAGCGCATCATTCTGGAATTGAAAGAAAAAATCGGCGGCAGCAGCATGGAGCTGGATTTTTCCGCCGGTGCAGCCCCCGCCGCCCCGGCGCAGACCGGCGGCGCGGCCGCCATGGCGCGAGCCGCCTTGCAGGAGCTGGGCTACTCCCCCGCGGAGATTTCCGCCGCCCTCAAGGGCGTCGATCCGAACGCAAGCACCGAGGAAATGGTGCGTTTCGCCCTGCGCGCCATGGTGATGAAAGGCTGATTTTTTCAAATAATAGCTCTGCTTTTATGTATAGCCTCAATTGAAATCTTAAAAAAGCCTCGCAGAGGAAAGCCGCCCGCAGGCGGCCAAGGCGTGCGCGCAGCAGACTGCAATCCCCTTGTCCAAAAAGGCCGTTGGCCTTTTTGGACAGTTTTTGGAGGTAAACTATGAGTCTCGAATTTTCCCAGGAACTGGATACCCCCATCGTTTCCCCCACCTTCGCGCCCCAGGACGCGGGGGAGATCGGTCTGCGGCCGAAGCTCCTTTCCGACTACACCGGGCAGGAAAAGGCCAAGGGGAACCTGTCCATTTATATTGAAGCCGCCCGGCGGCGGGGGGAGCCTCTGGATCACACCCTGCTCTATGGCCCTCCCGGCCTGGGCAAAACCACCCTGGCGGGCGTCATTGCCAACGAAATGGGCGTAAACATCCGGGTCACCTCCGGCCCCGCCATTGAAAAGCCCGGCGACCTGGCGGCGCTGCTGACCAACCTGAACCCCGGCGACATTCTGTTCATCGACGAAATTCACCGCTTAAACCGGGTGGTAGAGGAGATTCTCTACCCCGCCATGGAGGATTTCGCCATCGATATCATCGTCGGCAAAGGCCCCAGCGCCAACTCCATCCGACTGGATCTGCCGAAATTCACCCTTGTGGGGGCGACCACCCGGGCAGGTCAGCTGTCCGCGCCTTTGCGTGACCGGTTCGGTGTCAACCTGCGTCTGGAGCTGTACACCCCGGAGGAGCTGGCGAAAATCGTCACCCGTTCCGCCGCCATTCTGGGAATGCCCATCGACCCCAAGGGCGCCATGGAGATCGCCTCCCGCAGCCGCGGCACCCCCCGGATTGCCAACCGCTTCCTCCGCCGGGTGCGGGACTTTGCTGAGGTCATGGGCGACGGCACCATTACGAAGGACGCCGCCGACCTGGCGCTGCGCCGTCTGGAGGTGGACAAACTGGGGCTTGACAACATCGACCGCCGGATGCTCACCGCCATCATCCAGAACTACGGCGGCGGCCCCGTGGGCTTAGAAACCCTGGCCGCCACCATCGGCGAGGAAGCCGTGACGTTGGAGGATGTCTACGAGCCGTATCTCATGCAGCTGGGCTTTCTCACCCGCACCCCCCGGGGGCGCTGCGTGACGGCGCTGGCCTACGACCATCTGCACATTCCCTACGAGGGACAGTCCCAGTTCTCCATCTGACCGCGGTTTCCCGGTTTTCTACCGCTACTCCAAGTTGCACAAATCCGCAAAAAATTCAGGAAAATTTTTCATAAAGGATTGACAAAAGGATTTCGTGTGGTATAATCCGATTTGTGGCAGAAGATTGCCGCTAATTAACCGACCCTGCGTTATAACCTTCATCCAGTGGGATTTCACGGGGCAACAACTAACCGAAGAGAGGTATTTTCCAATGTACGAAGACAAGACTTTAGTGTGCAAAGAGTGTGGCAAGGAATTCGTGTTCACCGCCGGTGAGCAGGAGTTCTACGCAGAGCGCGGCTTCCAGAACGAGCCCCAGCGCTGCAAGGCTTGCCGTGACGCTCGCAAGAACGCTACCCGTGGCCCCCGTGAGTTCTTCACCGCTACCTGCGCTCGTTGCGGCGGCGAGGCGAAGGTTCCCTTCCAGCCCAAGTCCGACCGTCCCGTGTACTGCAGCGAGTGCTTCGCTCAGATGCGCGCCAACGGCTGATTGCTGAAATGAGAATGACCGGGAAAGGCAAAAGTCTTTCCCGGTTTCATTTTGTACTTAAGGAGCGGCATCTCTTTGGGGCGGAAAAACGCTGCCCGGTGTAGGCGCTTGCTGACCGCTTGCCGTCGGGTTTCGTGGGTGCTGTACGGAATGTTGGTTCAACAAATCGGAATTTGTTGCTCCATACGCCCTTGACAATAGTCCTTACAATATACTATAATAATATTTACAAATACTATTTGTAAGTGGGGGACTTATGGAAAACAATCATTTTAACGTTGCGTGGGCGAGAAGCACTGCTCTATATACAAAAGCAGCTTCGGTACTTGGCGTCGGATACCCGGAAATGATGGTGCTGTATGCGCTGGAATCCATGGGAGAACTGACGCAAAAGCAGGTCGCAGAGAATTTCGGTATGCAAAAACAGACGGTTCATACGGTCGTGAGCGCACTTCAAAAGAAGGGCTATTTACTGTTGGAGGCCAGCGAGGGCGATAAACGTGAGAAGCGGATCGTCTTGACTGAAAGCGGACAGGTATACGCCCACAGAATGATTGCGCCTTTACGAAAAGCCGAGGAGAAGGTTTATAGAACAATCGGGAACGAACGGCTCCAAGCCATGTGTGAAATTCTTGACCTTTTCAATCTTCTCTTTGAAAGAGAGCTGAGCGGAGGTCTGGGCAGTGAATAACAAGCGGACTTTCTTTCAGTATGTGATTCCGTCCGTGTTATCCTTTGCGCTTTCCGGGGTGTATGCCATCGTTGACGGTTTCTTTGTAGGCAACTCAATCGGGGATGCCGGACTTTCCACAATCAACATTGCATATCCCATCACGGCGGTCCTGCAATCCGTAGGGACAGGAATCGGAATGGGTGGTTCAGTCAAATACTCCATTCTGAAAGCAGCAGGAAATGAGAAAAAAGCACGGGAGTTCGTTGCCGGTGCAACAGGGCTGATGCTTCTTTTCAGCGCTGTCCTGACTGTCACCGTTTTCTTCACTTCAGAGAAAATCCTTTCTGCCCTTGGTGCATCGGGCGAGTTGCTTACTCTGGGAAATGCGTATATCAAGGTAATTGCCCTTGGAGCGATTTTACAGGTGTTCGGCACCGGACTGGTTCCGTTTATGCGTAATTACGGCGGTTCTTTGTGGGCAATGATCGCTATGATCTGCGGCTTTGCTACCAATATTGCTCTTGACTATACTTTTGTGTGGGTTCTTGGACGGGGCATGTACGGTGCGGCATTGGCGACCATTATTGGGCAGGGAGTTACCATGGCGGTTGCACTCGTGTATTGCGCCATCAAAAAGAACCTCACTCTGAAAATCGCACCTGTTGATACCCCGGAAACGGCATTTCAGATATTAAAAATCGGACTTGCTCCATTTGGCTTGACCCTTGCCCCAAATATCTCTCTTGTGATCATCAACCGATTTTCGGTTTCTTATGGCGGACAGGAGGCTATCGCCACCTATGCCTGTATCTCCTATATCATCTGCATTGTTTATCTTCTTTTGCAGGGTGTCGGTGATGGTAGCCAGCCGCTCATGAGTCAGTTCTGCGGAGCAGGCGAAGAAAAATCGCTCAAACAAACCAAAACGCTGGCGTATGAATTTTCCATGGTTTTGGCGGTAATCAGTGCGATTCTGATTTACCTGCTCCGTGGAAAGATTGGACTACTGTTCGGTTCATCTGCCGAGGTAAACGCAGGGGTCATAAAGGTCATGCCGATCTTCCTTGTGTCGGTTCCGTTTGACGCCATCACACGAGTTTCCACGGCGGCTTTCTACGCAACCGAAAAAAGTGTGCTGTCCTATGTTCTGACCTTTATCGAACCCATCATCATGCTGGTGTTGATGCTGATGCTGCCGCCGGTGTTTGGCGGTCAAATCATGATTTGGTGGAGCACCGTATTTGCAAAGGTCATTACCGCATCAGTAAGCATTGTGCTGTCCGTTAGATATAGCGCACAAAGAAATCGATAACTTCCAGTTTGGCGATTTGCCTCTGCGTGGCTTTCATACACAAAACCGGGAAGGGCATTGCCCTTCCCGGTTTTTGCTGATTTTTCCCAGTCAGTTCTCTTTCCGACTCTCCATATGCCCCGACTGGATGACCGGCGGCTTGGGGTCGGCCACTTCCCAGGACAGGGGCTTCTTTTCGTCCTCTTTCACGGCGTTCTCACCTCGCATACAGTATGCGCCGTTTCGTCAAAAAGATGCAAAGCATCCCTTGCCTCTCCCTTTGGGAGAGGTGGACGAGCGCAGCGAGGACGGAGAGGGTAAGTAAGGCCGCAATGCCCTCTCAGTCACCTTCGGTGACAGCTCTCCCAGGGGGAGAGCCAGGGGCGGGTTTCGTTAACTTTCCTCCAGCACCGATTCAAAAACTGCCTTGACCGCTTCGATTCTTCCCGTCCCGAAGGGGCTTTCCAGTCCGGCGCTGTCCAGGAAGGCCAGGAAATAGGTTTCCTGCGTCGTCAGATTCTGCTCGTACAGTTCCAAGCCAGCGCCCCGCTGCTCCTGTTCCAGCTGGTACAGCTGCATGGCCGCGTCGTTGCTGACCACATAGCTGAAAATGTACATGGGGTTCGTGTAGAGGTGGGTCACATCCACAAACTCCCGGCGGTCATAGCCCACGCTTTCAAAGCCGAAGTCCTGCACCACCTGCTCGTACAGCGCGTACAGTCCCTCCGCGGAAAGATCGTCTCCGGTCAGGCCGTACATCTGCCGCTCAAAGCTGGCATATGCCCCCTGCTCCACGTAATTGCCCAGACTGTCCGCCATTTTTGCCCGGGTCAGGTCTTCCCCGCCGTAGCACAGGCTCAGATACTCCATGCCCGTGGAGAAAAATTCCAGCACATCCACCCCGGCGGCGCTGCCGTAGCTGGCATAGTCATTGCAGAAGTGACCGAACTCGTGGGCAAGCACCAGCTTGTCGTAGGCCGTCAGCGTGGCGTTCATGAAGATGAACGGCTCCTGATAGCTGGTCAGGTATTGCTCAAAGGAGGAATTGTACTTGTTCTCCCCGTAGCCGGTGTCGTAGAGCTTGGCCGTCTTCATGAGATCATGGGCTTCTTTTACCGTGCCGCCCATGTCCTCTGCCGCCGCGGCTATGTAGTTGAGGGTCTCCTTCTCCGAAGAATACGCGCCGGTCGCCTCCCAGGCATCGCTGCTCAGCTCCCGGTACAGCGGCACCAGCTCCCGGCGGATGTCCTCCAAGAGCTGCTCCTCCTCCGCGGCGGTGTAGTCCCGGTAGAAGTAAAAGTCCTCGGCAAACTGGGGGTAATCCGGATAGCCGCAATATTCCGCAATCTCCTGACGGACGGCGATCAGCTCCGCCAGGAGGGACGCCATGCCGTCCGCGCAGGCGTCATAGTAGCCTTCCGTATCCTCCGGATAGTCCGCCGCCTGGGCGGACAGCTCATAATACTTTGTTTGCAGCCTGGCTTCTTCCTCCAGCAAGGCGGTGAAGCTCTCATCCCAGAGGGTTTCCTCATTCTCATAGCTGTCGAAAAAGCCCTCGCCGAAGTATTCCTCCAGCTCCTCCCGGGCGGGAGACTGGGCAAGAGCTTGGTAAAGCTCCTGCAAGCCGGCGTCCACCGTAGCCGCGTTCCGGGCGCAGTAGTTGTATTCGTCCTCCCAGTAGGTGTCCGTCAAATCCCCGCAGTAGTGGATATCCGCCAGGGCGTAATAGGTGCTGAACCAGTCATAGGCATCGTAAAAGTCGTACACCCCGTCCAGAATGGCGGAAACGTCGTCCCCCTTCGCCGCCTCGCAGGCGGTGTCCAGGGTCTGCCGGAACCGGGTCATGTCCGGGCGCTCGTAGGTCATGCTCTCGTAGGGGACAATGGCGTTCCCATCCACCAGTGAACGCACAGCGCCGAAATACTCGCCAAAGTCCACCATGCCGCAGCCGGACAGCAGCACCGCCGCCGTCAGCACCAGGGCGATCAGCCGTAAAAACTTCATTTTCATTCTCTCTTCCTCCTATGCCCTTACTTCCGGTTCCATGCCACACTGGGCAATGCGCCTGCGCAGCCAGCCACCGCGAAAATAGACGATCGCAAACACCGTCGCCGCCAGCAGCCAGCTTAAGGGATAGCAAACGGCCAGCAACTCGATTCTGTGCCAGGTTCTCACCACCGTGAAAATCCACACCACCCGGAACACGCACACGCACATGCAGGTGATCACCGTGGGAACCACCGAATAGCCCGTTCCCCGCATGGCTCCGGCGAGCACCTCCACCGGCATGAACAGCACGTTGAACGGCACCGTCCACGCCATGACATACACCCCCAGCCTGATCACCGCCGGGTCGGTGGTGTAAATCCCCAGAATGACGGGACGGAACGCGATGACCAGGGCGCTCATCGCCCCCGTCAGCGCCACGCTCATGCCCATGCAGACCCACACGCTTTGGCGAATCCGGTCATATTTCTGGGCGCCGAAGTTCTGCCCCACGAAGGTGGTCACGGAAACGCCGAAGGCGCCGGAGATCATCCAGGTCAGGCTGTCGGTCTTGACGTACGCCGTCCAGGCCGCCACCGCCACATCCCCGAAGGAGTTGATGCCGGACTGGATGAGCGTATTGGCCAGGTCAAAGGTCACGAATTGCAGCCCCGCCGGCACGCCGACGTAGAGAATGCGTTTCAGAAGCTCGCCCTGGAACCGGATTTTTTTCAAAGAAAGCCGGGTTTCCTCCGGCTGACGGAGCAGCGCCACCGTGACCATCCCCGCGCTGACCACCTGAGAGAAAACCGTTGCAATGGCAGCCCCCGCCACCCCCATTTTCAGCACCACCACGCACACGATATCCAGAACGATGTTGACGCCGCAGGCGGCCATCAGGAAAACGGTCGGCCGCCGGGAATCCCCCATGGCCCGGAGAATGCCCGCGCCCATGTTGTAGAGCATGGAAGCAATCGCGCCGCCAAAGTAGATTTTTATGTACAGGACGGCGTCGTCCAGGCAGCTTTCCGGGGTGTTCATCAGCCCCAGAAGCCTGGGGCCGAAGCAGTAGCCCAGCAGCATCACCACCGCGCCCAGCAGCAGCGACAGCGCCACGCCGGTATGGAGGGCGTCCTGCACACCCTGCTTACTTTTCGCGCCGTAAAACTGAGACAGCAGTACCGTCGCGCCGGTGCTCAGGCCGATGAAGAAGCCGTTCATCAGGTTCAGCAGCGCCGAGGTGGCTCCCACCGCCGCCAGCGCCTGGGTGCCGACAAACCGGCCGACGATGATGGTATCCACGGTATTGTACATCTGCTGGAAAAAGCTTCCCAGCAGAATGGGAAAGAAAAAGAACAGCAGCTGCTTCCAGATCACGCCCTCCGTGATGCGCTGCGACGGCAATTCGCCCTCCATAAAAAAATCCTCCTGCGGGTGTTCTGTGGACGATTCTACCATAGAAGCGGCAAACTGTCCATGGTTTTTTCGGGGAAACATGCCGTAACCAACAGAGGAAGGGCGAAAAAAGAAATAACCCTCGGTCAACTGTCATTACAGCCGCCGAGGGTCATTTCTCTGCGATCTTGATATCTAACATCTGTTGGTTAACCTCTCTTTCTGCGGATTGACGGGCGTTTGCGATCCGTTTGCCTGCTCCGATGCCTTATCCATTCTCCATCTGTCTCTTCCGCGAGACGCGCTTATAAGTCGGAATCGCCGGGGGATCTCCCTGCCCGCCTGTATTGGCTCCATCCTGATTTGAAGCCTTCAAGGGTTTACCTGTACATCGGTATCACCTCTTTGTATTTATAAGATATCATAAATATTGTGGTTGTTCAAGGCGTAATACTATACAATATCGCCAATACCTTATTGTTGAAAACACAGATTTCTCCTCGGCATGGGCGGCCACGGATTGACAACGGGTGAATGCCCTGTTATAATGATTTTGTTCGGCGGCTTTGCAGCCGTCATTTTTTCGTGGTATTTCCCCGGTCGGTGTTCCCGTCTGGGCAAGAAAAAGGAGAAACACAAATGAAATACGATTTTACTTCCATTCTGGATCGCCGGGGAAAGGACGCCGTCGCCGTCGACGCCGTGGGCGCCCCCGGCTCCTCCTATCCCGCCCCCCGGGAGGGCTTTGACGTGATCCCCATGTGGGTCGCGGACATGAATTTCCCCGTGGTTCCCACCGTTCAGCAGGCCATGATCGCCCGGGCGGAGCATCCGGCCTTCGGCTACTTTGACCCCCCGGCGGAATACTACGATTCCATCATCCGCTGGCAGGAAGACCACAACGGCGTCACCGGCCTGAAGCCGGAACACATCGGCTACGAAAACGGCGTACTGGGCGGCGTGATCTCCGCACTGAACGTGCTTTGCTCCAAGGGGGACAACGTGCTGCTCCACAGCCCCACCTACATCGGCTTTACCCACTGCCTGACGGACAACGGCTATCACATTGTCCACTCTCCGCTGACAAAGGACGCGCAGGGTGTCTGGCGGATGGACTTTGCCGACATGGAAAAGAAAATCGTGGAGAATCACATCCACGCCGCCATTTTCTGCTCCCCCCACAACCCCTGCGGCCGGGTCTGGGAGCGCCGGGAAGTCGAGCAGGCCATGGCGCTGTACAAAAAGTACGACGTGATGGTGGTTTCCGACGAGATCTGGAGCGACATTCTGCTGACCGGGTATCGCCACACCCCCACCCAGTCCGTCAGCGAGGACGCGAAAATGCGCACTGTGGCGCTGTACGCCCCCTCCAAGACCTTCAATCTGGCGGGATTGGTGGGCAGCTACCATATCATCTACAATTCCTGGCTCCGGGATCGCTGCAGCAAGGAAGGCTCTCTCAGCCACTACAACGCCATGAACGTCATGAGTATGCACGCGCTGCTGGGCGCCTACAAGCCCGAGGGCTGCGAGTGGGTGGAGGAGCTGCGGCAGGTCATCACCGGCAATGTGGATTTCGCCTGCGACTATATCGCTCAGCACTTTAACGGCGTGGAGGTCAGCCGCCCTCAGGGGACGTATATGCTGTTCCTGGACTGCGAAAAATGGCTGACAGCCCACGGCAAGACCATGGACGAGCTGCTTGCCGCCGGATGGGACGTGGGCGTTGTCTGGCAGGACGGACGGGCGTTCCACGGTCAGACCCACATCCGCATGAACCTCGCGCTGCCCTTAAGCCGGGTGCAGGAGGCCTTCCGGCGGCTGGATACCTATGTTTTCAACGCTTGACATCAATTCCGGGGCGGATTTCCGCCCCGGAGATTTTGCTTTTTGGGGGGTAAATTGCCCCACTTTACATAGATTTTACAAAGTGCCTATTGTAATTCTTACGGTTTTGTCGTACCATCGATGGTGAGATAGGATATGTATTGGGGGAATTCGAGTGATTTACTGCGTAGAGGATGACGACAGCATCCGGGAGCTGATGCTGTATGCCCTGCGGGCATCCGGCTTCGAGGCGGAGGGCTTTCGGGACAGCGTGGGGCTGTTCGACGCCCTGAGCCATGCCCAGCCCCAGCTCATTATGCTGGATATCATGCTGCCCGGGATGGACGGCATTGAAATTCTCAAAGCCCTCCGGGGCAATCCCGCCACCGCCCGCATCCCGGTCATCATCGCGTCCGCCCGGGGAACGGAGTACGATAAAGTGGTGGGGCTGGACTTAGGCGCGGACGATTATCTGGCCAAGCCCTTCGGCATGATGGAGATGGTGTCCCGTATCCGGGCGGTTCTGCGCCGGACGGCTCCTGCGGCCGCCCCCGGGCTGCTGCAAATGGGCAATCTGCGGATGGATTCCGCATCCCATACGGTCTGCGCCGGGGACACCCGGGTGGAGCTGACGCTGAAGGAATTTGAATTGCTAAAGCTCTTTCTGGAGCATCCCGGCCGGGTCTTTACCCGGGATCAGCTGCTGGAGAGGATCTGGAGCACGGATTACGTGGGGGAGACCCGGACGGTGGACGTACACATCGGCACCCTGCGCACGAAGCTGGGGCAGTGCGGCGAATACATCCGCACCGTCCGGGGCGTTGGCTACCGGATGGAGGCGTAGGCCATGACGAAGCGGGTTTTTCGCTCGATTTTTCTGGCGTCCCTGGCAGTGCTGCTGGCCACGCTGGCACTGATTCTGGGGGCGCTGTACACCTACTTTTCCGACGTTCAGGCGGAGCAGCTGCGGCTGCAAACGGCGCTGATTTCCCACGCCCTGGAATCGGAGGGGGTCTCCTATTTTGACGGTCTGGACACCGCCGACCGCCGCATCACCTGGATTGCCGCCGACGGCACGGTGCTGTATGACAGCCGTTCCGATTCCGGCGTGATGGAGAATCATCTGGAGCGGGAAGAGGTAAAGGCCGCGCTGGCCACCGGCTCCGGCACCAGCTTCCGCTATTCCGACACGCTGATGGAGCGCTATATTTACACGGCGCAGCGCTTAAGCGACGGCACGGTGCTCAGGCTTTCCGCGGCGCAGAACACGGTGCCCCATCTGGTGCTGGGGGTGGTAAAGCCGATTCTTCTGGTCATCGGCATTGCCGTCGCCCTGTCGGCGTTGCTTGCCGGGCAGCTGACGAAAAACATTGTGGCGCCGCTGAACGAGCTGAATCTGGACGACCCCCTGTCCAACCGGGAATACGTCGAAATCCAGCCTCTTCTGCGGCGGCTGGACTCCCAGCAGGTTCAGCTCCGGGCGCAGTCTCAGGAGCTGCGGCAGAAGCAGAAGGAATTCAACGCCGTCACCCGCTCCTTAAGCGAGGGTCTGGTGCTGATGAACAGCAGCGGCACGGTGCTGAGCATCAACCCCGCCGCCACGCGGCTGCTGGAAATCACCCCCAACTGCTTAGGGGCGGACTTTGGCGTTGCCAACCGGAACGCGGCCATTTCCGCCCTGGTGGAGAAGGCTCTCACCGGGGAAAAGGCGGAGGAAAACGTGGCTCTGACCGGCGGAGAATATCTCGCCGCCGCCAGCCCGGTCAAATCCGATGGGGCGGTTTCCGGCGTGGTGCTGCTGCTGTTTGACGTGACCCAGAAGCAGAAGGCGGAAGCCCTCCGCCGGGAATTCACCGCCAACGTCTCCCATGAGCTGAAAACCCCGCTCCACGCCATTTCCGGCTACGCCGAGCTGATGAAGGACGGGCTGGTTCCCCCGGAGGACACCCGGCACTTTGGGAAGAAAATCTACAGCGAGGCGCAGCGCATGATCGATCTGGTGGAGGACACCCTGCGCCTGTCCCGGCTGGACGAGGGCGCGGCGGACATGCAGTGGGCGCCCATCGATCTGTACGAAACGGCGAAGTCCGCCATGCAGGAGCTGACCGCCCCGGCGGAGCTGAAAAACGTCAGCATCCGGCTGGAAGGGACGAAAACCGTGATTCAGGGGATTCCTCAGCTGGTTTCCGGGATCGTGTTCAACCTCATGGACAACGCCGTCAAGTACAACAAAGACGGCGGGCTTGTCATTGTGCGGCTCGGGCAGGAAAAAAATCAGGCCGTTCTCACGGTGACGGACACCGGCATCGGCATCAGCCCTGAGCATCAGGAGCGGGTGTTCGAGCGGTTTTACCGGGTGGACAAGAGCCACTCCAAGGAGATTGGCGGCACCGGCCTGGGGCTGTCCATCGTCAAGCACGCGGCGCTGATTCTGGGCGCGGCGATTGAATTGGACAGCACCGTCGGCAAGGGGACGATCGTCACGGTGCGGTTTCCCATGGAAAAAAAGTAGAACGAAGGGAGGGGCGATGCCCCTCCCGTATTTTCTGCCGGGTTTACGCAGATTTTACATTTTTCTGATAATGGATTTGACCTTGCGCTGATAAAATTGAAGTATCAAAAGGGGGAAGCTCTGAACAAATCGATGAGAGCTGGCAGCGAGAGATTTTTTCTCGGACGAAGGTTTGGAAAGTGGAGGAATACTTTGTGTATTTCCCACTTTCTAAACCGCACGGCCGGGGAAAAAGATCCGCTGCTCAGCCGAAGGCGATTTGTTCGGAGTTTCCCCAAACGAGAGGCTGGATTCTATGGATATTTTCAACGTTCTGACCATGATCGGCGGGCTGTGCCTGTTTCTGTTCGGCATGAACCTGATGGGAGACGCGCTGGAACGGCGGGCGGGTTCCTCATTGCGGGTGCTTCTGGGGAAGCTCACCACCAACCGGATGCTGGGCTTTCTGACGGGTCTGGCCGTCACGGGCGTCATTCAGTCCTCCTCCGCCACCACGGTCATGGTGGTGGGCTTCGTCAATTCCGGGCTGCTGACCCTGGGGCAGGCCATCAACGTCATCATGGGCGCGAACGTTGGCACCACCGTCACCGCCTGGATTCTGAGCCTCAGCGGCATTGAAAGCGGGAACGTCTTCGTCCGGCTGCTGAAGCCCAGCTCTTTTACCCCCATTCTTGCGCTGGTGGGCATTGTGTACTACATGTTCATGAAGGACGGCAAGAAAAAGGACACCGGCATGATCTTCCTGGGCTTTGCGACCCTGATGTTCGGCATGGAGACCATGTCCGGTGCGGTCAGCGGTCTCAAAAACGTACCGGAATTTCAGAAGATGTTCCTGATGTTCACGAACCCCATTCTGGGCGTCCTTGTGGGCGCGGTGCTCACCGGAATCATCCAGTCCTCGTCGGCCTCCGTGGGCATTTTGCAGGCGCTGTCCTCCACCGGCTCCGTGACCTACGCCGCCGCCATTCCCATTATCATGGGTCAGAACATCGGCACCTGCGTCACCGCGCTGCTGTCCAGCGTGGGTACCACCAAGAACGCCCGGCGGGCTGCGGTGGTGCATCTGATGTTCAACATCATCGGCACCGCTGTGTGCCTGACTCTCTTTGTGCTGGCGGACGCCCTGTTCTCCCCGGCCATTCTGGGAGAAAGCGCTTCCTATCTGGGCATCGCCATCTGCCACACGGTGTTCAACGTCATCTGCACCACCCTGATGCTGCCCGCCGCCGGGCTGCTGGAAAAGCTGGTGTGCAGAATCGTCCCCGACGGGAAGCAGCCGGAGGCGGTCTGCGAGCTGGACGAGCGTCTGCTGGCCACCCCCTCCATTGCCTTGGAGCGGTGCCGTGTGGTCACCAATGAAATGGCGGACGTGGCCGCCGAAACCCTGCGGAGCGCCGCCGCTGCCATTCAGAACTACACGCCGGAGCTTGCCCAGGCCGTGCGGGAGGGGGAGAGCAAGACCGATCATTATGAGGACATCCTCGGCACCTACCTCGTCAAGCTCAGCGCCCTGAAAATCAGCGAAAGCGACAGCAGCGAAGCCGCCATGCTGCTCAAGACCCTCAGCGATTTTGAGCGCATCGGCGACCACGCTCTGAACATTTTGGAGTCCGCCGAGGAGCTGAAAGGCAAGAATCTGGCGCTGTCCGACGCCGCCCGTCATGAGCTGTCCGTTCTGCTGCGGGCTGTGGAGGAGATCGTGGACATGACCTTCCGGGCGTTCCGGGACGACGATCTGGAAAAGGCCTACCGGGTGGAGCCTCTGGAGCAGGTCATTGACGATCTGAAGGAAAAAATGCGCATCCACCACATTCTGCGGATGCAGCAGGGCAGCTGTAGTATTGAATCCGGTTTTGTCTGGTCGGACTTGCTGACCGCACTGGAACGGGTGGGCGACCACTGCTCCAACATTGCCGGGTGCATCATCGACCTGCACCATCACAACATGAACACCCACGAGGCCATCCGCTCCGCCCGGATGGAGAACGAGAATTTTGACGACGAGTATAAGGCGTATGCCGTGAAATACAGCCTGAAGTAAGGGGAAACGCACAAAAAAGCGCCCGGTAGGAATCCATTTCCTGCCGGGCGCTGCCTTATTTCTTCCATTTTTCGATCAGGCTGACAATCTGCCCCGTGAGCTTGGCGTTGTCCTTGTTGGTATTTCCACGGCGTGTCTTGACCAGCGCGAGGAGCGCCTCCGCCGCCGCGACCATGTCCTCGTAAATCTGCTTCGCCCGCTGAGTACCCTTGAAGGCGGCCGCACGGTCGATCTTCACGCCCTCGGTGTAGGTGGTGAGCTTGCCGGTGATCAGGTCGTACTCCGTGCCGCTGTAGGGGGCGTCGGCGCGGTAGCCCATGGATTTCAGGGTCGCGCAGAAGGCTTTGCAGCTGCTGTCGTCGCCGTGGTTCACGAACACCATCTTGGGCTTTTCCCGAAAGCCTGCCAGCCAGGCAAGCAAGCCCTCTTTGTCCGCGTGGCCGGAGGTGCCGTGGAGCATGGCGATCTCCGCGTTCACCGCAATATCCTCGCCGAAAAGCTTTACGGACTTCGCCCCGTTTTCCAGCTTCCAGCCGAGAGACCCCTCCGCCTGATAGCCTACGAACAGGATGATGTTTTCCCTGCGCCAAAGGTTGTGCTTCAGATGGTGGCGGATTCTGCCCGCCTCGCACATGCCGCTGGCGGAGAGAATGACCTTGGGCTGGGGGTCGGTATTGATGAGCTTGGATTCGTCGGAGGAAACGGCCAGCTTCAATCCGTCAAACCAGATGGGGTTGACGCCCTGTTTCAGAATGGCCCGGGTCTCGTCGTCAAAATCCGCGGGGTCGCATTGCAGGAAAATTCCCGTCGCCTCCACGGCCAGGGGAGAGTCCACGTACACCGGGAAATGGTCGTGTCCCGTCACCAGCCCCCGCTGCTTGATCTCCCGGATGGCATAGAGCATTTCCTGCGTCCGCCCCACGGCGAAGGCGGGGATGACCAGATTGCCGCCCCGGTCCAGCGCCCGCTGGATGCAGGCGGCCAGCTCCCCCACCACGTCGCCCCGCTCCTTGGGGTGCAGACGGTCGCCGTAGGTGGACTCGATGACCAGGTATTCCGTCTCCGCCACGGGCTGGGGATTCCGGAGCAAAGGCTGATTGACATTGCCCACGTCGCCGCTGAACACGATCTTCCGGGTCTGCTTTCCCTCCGTCAGCCACATTTCGATGGCGGCGGAACCCAGCAGATGGCCGATGTCCGTCATGCGGATGATGATGCCCTCCGCAGCCTGAACGGCGGCGTTATACTGGCAGGGGCGCAGAAGGCGCAGCGCCGCCGCCGCGTCGTTGGTGTCGTACACCGGCTCCACGGCCCGTTCCCCGGCACGCTCGGCCTTGCGGGTGCGCCACTGGGCTTCCGACTCCTGAATGTGCGCCGAGTCCATGAGCATGATGCGGCAAAGATTGCAGGTGGCCTCCGTGGCGTAGATCTGCCCCCGGAAACCGTCCTTGCACAGCTTGGGGAGCATACCGGAATGGTCGATATGGGCGTGGGTCAGGAACACCGCTTCAATGGCATTCGCCGGAACGGGCAGCGGGACGTTCTGGAAAATGTCCTCCCCCTGCTCCATGCCGCAGTCCACCAGATAGTACCGGCCGCTTACCTCCAGCAGCGTACAGCTGCCGGTGACTTCATGGGTCGCACCGATGAATTGAACTTTCATGTCTGCACCTCCAAGATTGACGTGACGCCCCGGAAAAACCGGCGGGGTTCTTTGACCATACTATACCACAATTCGCCGCCCAGCGCAAGGTTTTGGCAACCCCGGACACGCAGACACGCCCGACTCTTTGCAGAATCGGGCGTGTTTTGGGGTTTAATACTCAGTGGGCTTGATGTGCCAGATTTCCTCGGCGTACTGACGGATGGTGCGGTCGGAGGAGAACTTGGCGGCGGAGGCCACGTTCATCAGGCACTTGCGGCCGAAGGCAATGCGGTCGGCATAGTCCCGGTTGGCCCGGAGCTTGGTGTCGAAGTAGGAAGCGTAGTCCAGCAGCAGGAAGTAATGGTCGGCCTGATGCCAGTCGGTGCCGTCCAGCAGAGAATGGAACAGCTCCTTCTGGGCGTCGTCCGTGGGCACGGTGCCGTCCACCAGCGTGTTGATGGCGCGGCGCAGGTCGGCGTTGGAGTCGAAAATATCCCTGGCGTGGTAGGTGGGCTTGGCGGCGTTGATCTCATCCACGGTGTGGCCGAAGATATACTCGTTCTCCCGGCCGGCTTCCTGAGCGATCTCCACATTGGCGCCGTCCAGCGTACCCAGGGTCACGGCGCCGTTGAGCATCAGCTTCATGTTGCCGGTGCCGGAAGCCTCCGTGCCGGCGGGGGAAATCTGCTCGGAAATATCGGCGGCGGGGATGATATGCTCGGCGTAGGAGCAGTTGTAGTTCTGAACGAATACCACCTTCAGCTTATCCGCCACGGCGGGGTCGCTGTTGATCAGCTTCGCCACCCGGTTGATATAGCGGATGATGGCCTTTGCCCGGGCGTAGCCGGGGGCGGACTTGGCGCCGAAGAGGTAAACCGTGGGATGGAAGTCCGGCAGGCGGCCTTCCTTCAGACGGAAGTAGATGTCCACGATGGACAGAATGTTCATCAGCTGGCGCTTGTACTCGTGCAGACGCTTGACCTGCACGTCGAAGATGAAGTCGGGGTTCAGTGTCACGCCCTCGTGTTTGGCGATGACGGCGCACAGCTGCTCCTTCTTAAGGTGCTTGATGGCGTTGAACTCCACCACGGTCTCGTCGTAGATCTGATTTTTCAGCTCGCCGATGAGGTCGAGGTTTTTCAGGAAGTCGCCGCCCACCTTTTCCCGCAGCATGGCGGTCAGCTCGGGGTTGCACAGACCCAGCCAGCGGCGGGGGGTGATGCCGTTGGTCTTATTCTGGAACCGCTCGGGGAAGGCGTAGTACCAGTCCTTGAAGCAGTCGTCCTTCAGAATCTGGGTGTGGATCTCCGCCACGCCGTTGATATAGGAGCCGACGTAAATGGACAGGTTCGCCATGTGGGCGGTGTTGTCTTTCACGATGAACAGACCCGGATGCTCCCACTTGAGCTTCTGGTCAATGCGGCAGATGATGTCCACGATCTCGGGAACCACGCTGCGCATCAGATCCAGCGGCCACTTTTCCAGTGCCTCGCCCATGACGGTGTGGTTGGTGTAGGAGAAGGTCTTCTGAGCGACGTTGAAGGCATCGTCAAAGGGCATGCCCTCCGCCATCAGCAGGCGGATCAGCTCGGGGATGGACATGGCGGGATGGGTGTCGTTGAGCTGCACCGCGTAGAACTCGGCGAAGCGGCTCAGATCATCGCCATGGGCCATTTTGAAGGTGCGCAGCATATCCTGCAGGGACGCAGAGGACAGCACATACTGCTGCTTGATGCGCAGGCGCTTGCCCTCCCATGTGGAGTCGTTGGGGTACAGGACGCGGGTGATGTCCTCGGCCTTGTTCTTGGCGTCCAGCGCCCGCAGGTAGTCCTGATTGTTGAAGGCGTTGAAGTCCAGTTCCTCCTCGGCCTCGCACTGCCACAGGCGCAGCGTGCCCACGTTCTCGGTGCCATAGCCGATGACGGGAACGTCGTAGGGAACGGCCAGAACGGTATGGTCGGGGAACTTGACCTTCACGGTGTGGTTATAGCGGCGGAAGGACCAGGGATCGCCGAACTTCGTCCAGTCGTCGGCATTCTCCACCTGGCTGCCGTCGGCGTCAAAGCTCTGCTTGAACAGGCCGAACTTGTAGCGCAGGCCGTAGCCGGACAGGGGAATGTCCGTGGAAGCGGCGCTGTCCAGGAAGCAGGCCGCCAGACGGCCAAGGCCGCCGTTGCCCAGAGCGTCGTCCTCGATGTCCTCGAGAACCGCCAGGTCGACCCCGTGCTCGGCAAACAGCTCCTTCATCTCGTCCAGAATGCCCAGGTTGAACAGGTTGGAATACACCAGACGGCCGATCAGGTACTCGGCGGAGATGTAGTAGGCCTTGCGATTGGGCATACGGGTCTTCTTGGAATGGCTCCAATCGTCGGAAATGGCCATCATAACAGCCTGACCCAGCGCTTCATGCAGCTCCTGAGGGGTGGCCTCCTGCAAAGAAACGTCGTAGGTGTACTTGAGCTGTGCCTCCGTCCATTTCAGGATGTTCAGACAGTTGTTGTTCATGTTAGCTCTCCATTCTTAAAGCGGGTGCGCCGCCATGGCTTATTGATACGGTTCCTTCCAGACAGACTTTTGATAGTATATCATATTCCGATCAGCATGTCCAGTTGAAACCGCCCCGAAAACGGCAAACAGGAAACTTTTTGCCGGTATCCGTCTGAGCGTGGGTTCTCCGGAGGAACTCCGGGGGAAGACGCCCCTGCGGCGGCGGAAAAACGGCAGTTTCGGAAAATTGAAACGTTTCCAATTCTTGCAGATTCCCACTTAGAATAATACCATTTTCCCATTTTGTCAAGTAAAACCGGATGAAAACCGGATGAATATTTTTCCTGGGTTCCCCGGGTTCTATGTTTTACCGCGCCGCTATCCCCTGCCCGCCCCCGGCGGACGGAAATGCCCCGGACAATGTGAAAGGCAACGTTCACATTTCGTCTATTTACTTTTCCCCGGAAGAATGGTATAATGAGAAGCCGTAATGGGAAGGAGGCGGTTATTTGAGCCGGTTTTTTGATGAATTAAAGGATTTTTGGAAAAAAGGCGACATATTTCTGCTGGTTTTGTGCCTGATCGTATCCGGCTTTGGCTGCGTTTTCATTGCCAGCGCCACTTCCGCCGACAAGTTTGGCGGCAATATCAAATATATTATCATTCAGCTGGCGGCTACCGGTCTGGGCGTCATGATGTACGCGCTGGTGTCCTCCGTCGATCTGGACTTTCTTTCGGAACACCGGATGGTGATGGTGGCTTTCAACTGCGCGCTGCTTCTCATGCTGATAAGCCCTCTGGGAACCGACCACGACTCCGGCAACCGAAGCTGGATCGACCTGGGCTTCATCAGCGTTCAGCCCGCCGAGATCTGCAAGATCACCTATGTCGTTATTATGGCGTCGGTCATGTCGGCGCACCAGAACCGGATATCCAGTCTGCCGTCCGTCATACACATGTGCCTTCACCTGGGACTGCTGGTGGGACTGAACATGGTGCTGTCCGGCGACGCGGGTGTTTCCCTGATCTTCGTGTTTATCTTCATCGGCATGGCCTTCGGCGGCGGCGTCAGCCTGTGGTGGTTCGTCCTGGCCATCGGCCTGATCGTGGCGGCGTTCCCGATCCTGTGGCAGTTCCTGGGCGAATACCAGCAGAACCGGTTTCTGATCCTGGTTGACGACACCATCGACCCCATGGGCATCAACGAGCGCTACCACTCCATGATGAACCTGCGTTCCCTCACCGGCGGCGGCCTGACGGGGCAGGGGCTGTTCAACGGCAACCGTACCCAGAGCGGCAGCCTGTTCGCCCAGCACACGGACTATATTTTCTCGTCCATGGGCGAGGAGCTGGGCTTCGTGGGGTGCCTTGCGATCATGATTATGGAAATGGCCATCATCGCCCGGTGCATCTATGTGGGTATGCACTGCCAGGACTATATGCGCCGTCTGGTATGCTACGGCGCCGCGTCCGCGCTGATGTTCCAGGTGATGATCAACACCGGCATGTGCATCGGCGTTATGCCCGTTATCGGCCTGACCCTTCCGCTGATCAGCTACGGCGGCTCCTCGGTGGTTTCGATCTACGCCATGCTCGGCCTTGTCTCCGGCGCCCACGCGCGGCCGCAAAGCCTGAGCCATGAACGATACGTGCAGCCATACAGGTAGCTTTTCCGCGCCCCACCTTTTGGTGGGGCGCAAAAAGAAATAAGGAAATTCCGAAAAAGTGGTTGACTTTCCGGAAAAACGTGGTATAATAACTCCTGCTTCGGTATGGAGGCATAGCTCAGCTGGTTAGAGCGCATGCTTCACACGCATGAGGTCACAGGTTCGAGTCCTGTTGTCTCCACCAGGTATAATATAGAGGATTTGTGTAACGGTAGCACACCGGACTCTGACTCCGTTTGCGGGGGTTCGAATCCCTCATCCTCTGCCATGAAGGTTTTTCCGGGTAATGGCAGCATTACCCGGAAATTCCCGATTTACAAACAAATTGAGAAAATTTGCTTGAAAGACCAAGTAACGATGAACAGCGCGCAGCTGGGTTATCTTTACATCTCCAAACTGTTTGGCAGGGTTGGCCTGCCCCGGAGCGCTTCATTTTTTCGGAAGCTGGTGCTATGCTCCTCGTCTTTCCAATGCACTCCATGGCTGCCTGCTGGCAGTATCAAGACGAATCTTCGCAACGCTGTCCGGATTGCCCTTACCACGAAGTTAGCTGGCAATCTGACACCTAAGCGTTCCCTCTGCGCTATGCAGATCGTCCAGAACCTGCAAAAAAGCATTTGACAAACAACGCTTGTTTGTGTTATAATGCCCGTGCAAGACTTGAACGGTCGTTGTGATGCAAGCTTATCTTCCCGCCGCCTGTGGCAACAGGCGGCGGGAAACTTTTTTATAGCTTGTAGTTTCCCTGTTTCCGCTCAAAAAAAGTGAAATACGGAAACGGCATCGGATTAAGGCTTCAGCCGTCCTCTGTTCGCAGGGCGGGGGGCGGTCATCCAACCGTCGTGTTCTAATCTATCACAAACGGAAGAAAAAGGCAAGGTATTTTTGCAAAGCCGGTGTTTCAAACCTGTAACATCCGTCCGATTTCTCTTTGCTGCTACCGTTCGTAGTGTGTCCACAAACTGACAATGACAATGCTCTTCTGATCTTCTCGTACTTCGTAAACCAGGCGGTGCTGGTGATTGATCCGGCGAGAGTACAGCCCTTGAAGATCTCCGACCAGTCTTTCATAACTCGGCGGATTCTGGTAGGGGTTTTCTTTGATTAAATCAATAAGTCTTCTCGCACGCACGTCTAAATGTGCGGCTTTTAGCTTTGCAATATCCTTTGCCGCTACTTTTGAGTAGAAAATCTTATACATTTACCATTCAACCTCATTTTCGGGAATGCACTCCGACAATGGGGCTTCTTTTCCTTCCGTAAGGATTTTCTTCATGGCCGGATTAGAAAGCAAATCAAGTGTTTCCATAATGCCCCGATAGTCTTCTTCGCTGAGGACAACTGCATTTCCTTCCTTCGTGCTTATGTTGAGCGGTTCGTTGTACTTGATTGTCTGCTCAAGCATAGAAAAGATATTTTTACGGAAACTCGTAATGTTCGTGTTGGTCATAAACTTCACTTCCTTTCATATGTACATTATAGCGTACACCAATAAAAATGTCAATAGGAAACATGCTTATCAGAAATAAAAGTTTTGGCAAGGACGGAGACTTTGATTCACATGGATTTACTTAACTGCTTCTTCCAGTAGTCATAGGCCGCGTTGAGCTGCACCGTGCGGTGGGTACTTTCCTCAACGGAGTATTCTTTGCACACATCTGGGTGCAGCCTCTTTGCATAGTTGCGGTAAAGCTTTTGAAGCTCCTGCTCTGAGGCTGCCTTGCCTAAAATATGTATATATGGATTATCGCTCCGGGTGTTGTCTTCAGGACAATTCTCGGAGTTTTTCTTGCTTTTACAAGAGGCATCGTCAAATCGATCTTGACTGCTTCGATGGTATCTACCCGTATTTCGCCTTGTTTTTTCATATACCTCACCGTATGCGGCGAAGAATTCGTCCAGATATCCCACGGAGTACCTGGATCTTCGGAGTATCTGAACCACTTCATGTCCAAGCCAAATAAACACGCCAATAAAAACTGCAAAAATCAATCCGAAAAGGACGTAGTCTATTGCTTTGAAAGTAGAAAAAGTTTTTTCATCAATAAACAAACGATGAAACGCATAGACTCCTGCCCCGGCAGAAAGCGGGTAAACTAAGATTTGCAGAACATCACAAACTTTCCCGGCAAATTGGTTTATACGATGGATTACAAGGGGAAGCTTAAAAATCCAGTGTCCTGCCTGTTCCGGCGCGTCAGAGTCGAATGTACCCAGATACTTGCGAACTGCGTTTTCAATTTTCACAGGAATGGAAGCCACGATTTTCTCACAGTTCAAAGCGTCCAGTGCAATTAAAAGAGCTGCTTCAACAAATGAATATAAGAAGCAAACAAGCTTATATACCAAGGCCGTGCCTAAAATAAGCGCAATCACATTACCAATGCCAGGATTTCCGGGAGAAAAGCAGCCCAATACAAAAGCACTTTCCAAAAAGATCATGGTTCCCTTAAAGGCAGCAAGTGGTAAATCCAGAGCAAAAGCCAATGTGTTTCGTATCATCTGCCAGACATTGATAAACTCTGCACCAATCATGAGCAATACTGCGGATAAACCAAGATGAAGCTTTTTGATACCTTGAAAGAAACGCATAGTTCTCTCTTCCTTCCTGAGAAAAAACTTCCTTTACCTCTATCCTAGCATAGGTTCAGTCCAATGGGGAGGTACTAATTGTATCTCATGGTGATAGAATGTGTTATTCCACGGGCTTGTGGCCAAGCTGGCCGCAAGTTATGATTTGGCGGCTTACCGCAGCATCCGCCCTATAGCTGGGGGGTAGCATCTCTGATGTGAAAGGTTATCGTTCAATAGGAAAGCTGATTTTTCTGTTCGCGGACGGGATCCGGGAATTTCACAAGGTAATTCTCACCGCTGTATACAAGCTTCCGTTTTTTCTCGGATCCGCCGTAGCTGCTGGGCAGCTCCTGGCACGAGGTAAAGTCGATCATAGCAGAAACCCCCAGAAATAGTCTTCAATTTCATCGCACAGCATCGGAGTAACATAGCCAGTAATAGAGAGAGATTTCAACGTCAATCTGATTTGATAGAGGGCTTCCTTCAGGCTCCAATAGTTATTTGAATCGGAAGGACTAAGATCGTATGCTTCTTTGGCCGCATAGGCCGCTGCCATATCCTCGTTCAAAGGATATGGAAAATCTGCCGGTTCATATTCTCGTTCCATTATATACCTCCATAGCTTCCCGGCAAATTGCCGGAAAGTGGTCTGTTATTCCAGCCGTGTGGGGTAGTCACTTCTTGCGTAGATAACTCTGGCAACTATGACCGTCTTGCGCGGCTCGTCGATCCAGTAAAACACGAGATAGTTCCCGTGGACAAGAAGCTTCCGGTATTCATGCTTCAGAGGCCGCAGAGGCACATGGACTGGGTTCGCATAGGGGAAAGCCGGTATGCTTTCCACGGCTTGAATAAACGTTTCCGACAACCGGGAAGCAGCTGCCGGGTTTTGCAGGACGGTGTTCACATACCGGACGATTTCAACCATGTCCCGAAGAGCAGCAGGCAGATATTCCAGTTTATACACTCTGACTGCCCCCGATAGCGTCCTTCATAGCTCGCAGCACATCCTTGGAAGAATACCGTTGATTTGTAAGCTCAGCTTCCCGCTCGGCCTCCTGAAGCTTGAAATACACCTGACTTTCAAATTGAAGGTTTTCGTATGCCTCCATGCTCATTACGACCATATCACCATAGCCGTTCCTGGTAAGGAACACCGGCTGTGCGGTCTCATGGACAGTCCTGGAGATATCCGCAAAATTGTTCCGCAGGTCTGAAACCGGACGAATCGTGTTCATAGAATCACCTCGGGAATATTTTATCATAATTATGCTAAAATATCAACTGCTCTTTTTCGTCTCATTGGCGATCCGGGCGGATATCTGCTTTCGGATGGAGCCGGGCAGCTCCAGCAGCTGCATGGCACGGTTCGGGCTGCAATGCAGATTTCGGGATAGCGTACAGACAATCTTGTAGTACATGGCAACTTCCCTGTTTTTTGCCGCGACCTGTTCCGGGGTCAGCGGTGTTTTCTCGTTTGTTTCATTCATGATAGCTTTCTCCTTTTTTATTTGCCCGGTGCTGGCCGGGGAGATTTGTTCTAATGTTTCCAGGGTAACCCACAAGGTTTCCCACAGGCTGACGCCTGCCGGTTGACCACAGACTTTCCCACACCCGCAAGGGGTATGGAAAAGTCTATGGACAACCTTGGAAAACCATGTGGATGACCCTTACCTGGTGGCCGCAGGGCTGCGCCCCGCAGGGGAAGATATCCCGCGTCGAGACCTTGTGCTGCACCCTGCTATCCGTGACAGAAATAATTTTTTGTTTTTTCGAAGGGGAAAATGGGCAGAGGATCCCTGCTATGCTGTCAGCTCCTGTTCATCATCCGCGGACACCAGCACGATCCATCCCGTTCCGTCAAAACGTACTTCCGGCTCTGGGTCACCGTAAAAATTGGCAAAAATGCCGAATTGCGCGACACCATATTTTTCTTCTCTCAAAGTAAAATCCTCCGTTATCTGGTTAATAATACTAGGCTTGCTAAAAATCGGACTACCCCCTACCAGGGAAATTTCTTCGGGGGTACTTTCGGTTGCACGACGGCCATCCGAAATGACCATATCCGTGAGGTAATAGCTGTTGGCGGAGTAGCTGCCATCCAGCTTGCAGCAGCGCAGACGCACAACCGCCTGAAGATGGCGCAGCAGCTTCAGGGCGAGGCAGACCGTAGACTTGGCCATATCCAGACCGGTCTTGGCAGCGTTGACCAGCAGACCGGCTATACGCCGCAGGGACGGAAACGCTCTTCCCTGCCGACCGGCGCACCGGTAGATATAAAGGAGATTCGCAAACGCAGCCGGGGTCAGCTCGTAGTCCAGCAGCTCCCGCCGAACGAGGGTGTAGCCGCCGATCCGGGCGATCCACTGATAGCCGTTGGCGTCATAGATCAAATGGTTCTGATCCTTCCCATAGCGATAGCGGCGGGTCTTCATCATGTAACCGGCGGAGATCAATTCCGTCACTGCCTGCTGGGCTGTGGCCGGACTGCAATGGGCAAATCTGGCCAGCTCGGCAAAGGTCACGCTGACGGTGACACGTTTACGGCCAGCCATCAGCAGCAGCGCCAGGGCGACACGCTTGGTGGTATAGTGCAGCTTGGTGTCATCAATCAGGGCGTTGGGAACGGCAGCGACGGGGTGCAGGTATTTCATAGTGATCTCCTTCGATTCTTTTTTAAGGCAATGGAGCCGATAGAAATTTTCCAAATGAACGTTGGTATGTCCCGGAATTTCTGAGCGGCTACAAACGGGCGAAAATCGTACTTTTTTCTCAAAGTTGAAGCTTGGAAAAAGCGCGTTTTGAGACTGGCTTTCAAATATTACGAAATTATGACCATGAGGGAGGACAGGATCCGCCAGTGGCTACCCACTGGGTAGCCACTGACATCCTGTTGAGGGCGAAAGCCCCCAAGCCCCCGGGTCTCCGACCAGCTTTTTCCCGAACATTTTCGGGGAAAAAGGATAGCTGCTTCAACGGGCATTTTCGGCGGATTTCCGGGAGGAATCCCGCAGGTTCTGACGGGCGGAACGCTCCTGCTTTTGGACGGCTCGCAGCTGTGCCGCAAGCTCTTTTTCACGCTGAAGCTTTTCTTCCCGGAGCCGGTAGAACTTGTCGGCCTTGGCCAGCTGCTCGAAATTATTGATCCGCTTCATGGCTGCCCTCTGGCAGTTGTAGGCGATTTGCTCCAGCTTCTTCCGGGAGGCACGGCAATTCATCAGCTGATCCTGGAGCTGAGCTTTCCGTGACATCGTCCATTGCAGTTCCTTTTCCGGAAGCAAAATATCATTGCGGTCATGCCATTTGTCTGCGGCCTGAACCAGACCTTCCCGGACGGATTTGATATGCTCCATTTCCAGCCGGATGATATCCCGCTCATTGCGCAGATCCTGAAGCTCTACAGAAGAATCCGGGTCACACCCGCACCAGCGGACATAGCTGCTGTGACGGCGGCGTTCTGCCTGGGGAATATCCGGATCCGAAGCTTGCCGCCAGCGGTCAAGCAGAGCGTCCAGCTTGTCCGCTTCCGTCTGAAGATCCCGCTCTACATAGGCCGCTTTTTTGAGCAGATAATCCAGTTCCCGGAAGTCGGCGTCCGTGTAAAGCCGCCCTTCTGCATGGAGCTTGTCCTGGATGAGCGCCTGACAAATCGCAATGGTGTCTTCGGTTTTCAGAGCATTTTTCTCCCGGCGCAGACGGAGCCACTGGATGTATTTCCGTTCTTCATCCTGGTGCATTTCCTGTTCCTGTTCGGGCGGGAGATTCCCGCTTTCGGTATACCTTCCATTGTCCAGGAGCCGGTACAGATCCTCGTTGGTCATGCCCAGGGTTCCTAGCCGAACGGGCTTTTTCCTGCCGGGCGGGATAATGCTGATTGTCCGTCCACGGCGCACAAGGCGGATATTATTCTCCTTCAGGAGCTTGTCGCTCAGCTGCTCCAGGTTCCGGCTGTCCCGGGCTGCGCTGCGGATAACCTCTGCCCATTCCCGGCAGCGCCCGTCGAAGCGATTGGCTTTATGCTCGGCGGCTTTCGCGTTATTATCCTCAAGGGTCAGGTTATGTTTCCGGGTATAATCCAGAAGCCAATCCTGACAGTGTTGGATGAAGCGTGCGTCATCATGGTGCTTGTTCCCGGCTCTCGTTGCGCCGGGGAGCACCGCACCGTCCGCGTCTACCCTCATCCAGTCCTGTTCCTCGCAATTCTCCGCCCGGACGGAATTAACGCTGATATGGATATGGTCATTGTCCGTGTCCCGGTGGACGGCCAGTAGCACATCATAGCCCTGGAAAAACTGAGCGGCAAACGCCCTGCCTTCGGTCATCAGATCCTCCATGGTCATTTGTGACCGGTCTGCTTCCGGATGGGAGATGATATACTGGTGGATCTTAACGTCATCGTATTCCTGGTTCTCCTGGAACACCAGATTCGTGCGAATGCAGGCCGACGCCCAATGATTGGGATCCTCGGTATTGCCGTGGCTGTTTATGTAGGTTACAGCATAGTTTTCACGCTCCTGCATATGTCCCAATTCATCCAGCACCGGCTCATACAGGCCGGTCGTTTTGTCCTTGACATGCTTCTTGGTGTAATACTCCAAGACGTCCGTATACCGGGCATTTTTACTCGATTCGTGTTTGATAATAGCCATTGATTTTCTCCAACACGCCGGTGACTGTGATTTGATATTTTTCAAGTATCCTATGCGCCGCGTCAGAAAGAGCTTTCCATTCATCGGGTGTAAATGCACGTTTCCCAAAACCGGGCTGGACAATATCCCGCAGGGCAATTCCCTGGGCGCGAATGGATATCATTGCCTCATCGATGGTCTGACGCAGCGTGTAAAGCTCTGGCGGACTATGGACTGCCTTGGGCGTCAGCTCCAGCTTTTCCCGGAATATCCGGGCGTAGCGCTCCAGGAAGCGAATGAGCTTCTCCACATTGCCCCACCCGGTGGGATCCCGCTGCTGTAGTTCTGCGTTTGACGTCATATTCAGCTTCAGAAGTCCGCCCTGCCGCCCCAGCTCTGCTATCAGATCGTCCAGTGCGGTGGTGAACTCCCGCAGGGCTGCTGTTGTTTCACTGGGCATACGTCTGGGTGGTTCTCCTGTAAGGGCAACCAAACGAATGTACTCACTGAGATTCATCCCGGAACGGGCAACCCGCTTTTTCAACGTCATGGCCTCTGAATCAGAAAACCTCACATGAATGTCGATGGGGCGTCTGCGGTTGGGACGCTTAACCAGGGGCTGCGTGGGTTGCATCACTGGCTCAGGTTCAGGCACAGGCTTTGGCATGGGCGGCGTGGGGTGCTGCAAGTCCTCGCGGATCTCGTTATGGATCTCATTGAAAAGGTCATCAAAGGACGTGGCTTCCGGCATATCCGCTGCCGGTGGTTCGGGAGCCGGAGCTGGTGGCTGAGGCTGCGTTGTGTTTTTGGCATTTTTCCATAACGCCATTGTATCGCCTCCTGAAGATAAGAATCAGCCGCCTGTTTTTCGGGCAGGCGGCTGTGTGAAGGGATGAGATTAACGTTCCCACTCTATAGAGGGGCTGAGAACGGGGGCACTGGTGGGCAACTTCTCCCGTTCAAACTGGATAGATTTGAACATATCGTCGAAGCTCTGATGTTTCTCTACTGGCTCCTGAGATACGGCCTTGTGCCATTGCGCATAGTCCACAATCTTCACCCTGACGGGCGGATCCAGCGACTGGATGAAGCCCAGGGGGATGGTGTGGGAATCCTGATCTCGGTGGGCACGGACAGATATAGGCGTACCACACCAGGCACATTCTCGAATGTCCTTTTCAAACAGCTGGGGATCGATATACGTTACTGTATTGTAGCACTTCCCGTCTATCCCCAAATAGTCGATACATCCAACCGGTTCCGGAAGCAGCGGCGGCTTGTAGGTATCCTTCTGCCACTGGGCATAGTCTAGGATGCACAGGGGTGTGGGCGGCTCAATGTCATTCAGGAAGTCCAGCGGGATCGTTTTTCCCTCCTGATTGCGGTAGGCAACGATCCGGGAAGAAATATCATAATCGTAATTTCTCCAAGCCACAGCCTCAAGCTCTTTTGCTTTTGTGAACTCCCAGCTGGAAGAAACGGTTCCGTCACGGTTCAAGTATTCAATACGCCCAATAGGTTGTTCTGCCATAATTTACACTCCTTTTTATCGTTCCAGCGCCATAGAGGGGGCAAGCACCGGGGCAGCAGCGGGCATCTGTTCCCGTTCGGACTGAATGGAATTGAACATGTCATCGAAACTCTGTCTTGCAGGCTCCTCCATCTCGGCGTGGGTAAGAACGTCAGCGGGATCAGGCACGGCATCGCCCATTTCAAAAAGCGCCGCCTGCCCCTCATGCTCCAGCATAACCGCCTCTGCGTCGGTCAGCACAGGCTCAGAAGCGGGCTGCTCCGGCATGGCGGCATTTTCCGCCGCAAGAGCGGGAGCCTCAGCGGGCAGGACTTCCAGCAGCGGCGCAAATTCGCCCTTTTCTATGAGGTAATCGCTGATTTTTTCGGCGTCACGGATCGCCTGAAACAGAGCTTCCGGAGCTTTCTCGATTGCAGCTGCCCAGGACTGCACATAGGCCATGTGCTGCTCCGTTTCACGCTCCACCTGAGCCGGGGTCAAGGCCAGATCCAGCTCCTGCACCGTAAAGGCGCTGGCGATTTCCGCCCGCAGCTCCTCCTTGGCATAGCTTTCCGGATTGCTGCCATAGCCGTCCATGGGGCGATTCATCCGGCTGGCATGGCCGGTTGCGTGGCCGCACTCATGCAGGAATGTGGCCATATACCCGTAGGTGCTGTCAAAGGTTGCTTCAGGGGGCAGCGTGACGCGGTCTTCCAGCGGGCTGTAATAAGCCTGCTGCCCCTGCTCCCGGTAGGATATCCCCATATTGGCAATCAGGATGTCCCGCTTTGCCCGGATATCTCCGATGTCGGTCTGGCGGGTCTTTTCATACGGTGGAATCCCGTCCATCTGCTGCCCATTGAAGACGGCAAAGACCTTGCTGCTGAGAATCAGGTTCTTTTCGGCATACTGGGGATCCGTGCGCAGAATTTCATTGGCGTCCTTCCAGGAAAGCAGCTTCTTTTTTTCTCGGTCAAAGTACGCCCAATACTCTACATGGGCAGCCTTTTCCCCTTTGCGGATGTGCCAGCCTTTGCCTTCTGCCTGCTTGAAGGTACACCATCGGGGATCCGCATAGCCCTTTGCCTTTGCGATCCAGGACAGCCACAGGGCATTTACGCCATGGTAGCGTGTACCGGAAATGGCATTTTGAGGCCGGGTCTGACTCCAACAGCAGTGCCATGGAAGCTGCCCTTGGGAAAGGGCTTCCTGGAAGCGCTTGGTAAGTTCCTCCCGGACTTTATTCGTCGCTGCCATCGGTTACTTCCTCCGTAATGTCCGTGCCGTCCAGGGCAAAATAGCGGGTTTCCTCGGCGTCGGGCTGATCGTAGCCACTCAGGTCAACGTCCACCTGATCCATGATGGATTGCATTTCTGGGTTCATAGTGATTCCTCCTTGTGATTTGTGGTCAAAAATAGGTATAGAAAAAGCCCTTCCGTTTCCGGAAAGGCTTTGATCAAATGATTGAGTACGTGCTTTTATTGAGATATTCAGCTTTCGTAAATCTCTTTTCTATGGCCAACCGACAATGCAAGAATAACAAGTTTCCATCCTCGTACTGGTATTGTATGCGCTGACCCCTAAAAAATCAAGGATTTAGCCGAAAACGCAGGGGATGACGGCTTTACTGATCCGAGTGGAGTTCTCTCAGCTTTTTTACGAGAAGATAGACAAGCAGTCCCAGAATGGCAGTGACAACCATGGATTTCAGCAGTCCCAGCGCCGTGGTGCCGCCGGATGAAACGATCTCAACGGGAGTCGTTTCCTGGGCGTCGCCGGTAGTGACTGTGACGATCTCACAGTCAGTGCTTTCCTCTGCCGGTTCCGTGGCCTCTGTCACGGGATCCGATGGCAGTTCCGGATAGGTGTAGGTCTCCATCATGGCAAGCCATTCCTCGTCCTCCTTGGGATCCGTGGTCACGGTGAGCTGCAACAGAACGTCGCCGTCTGTATCAATGACCACTTCATCCAAATCTGCCGTCACAATGGCTGAGGCGTCGTTCAGTGCGTAGGCTTTTTTCACAGTGTATGTACCAGGCTCCAGGTACTGTCCGGAAATGTAATACTCATAAGGGGACAGCTGAATGGTGACACTCTTGAAAAAGCCCCGCCGCAGCTCCACGCAAAGGGTTCCTTCAAACCCCACCGGCGTGGTGGCTTCTACCCGAAGATATCCCTCTCCGCTGGTGTCGCTGTCCTCCAACAGCGACTTGGTTTCATCGATCTTGATATCACCCTCAGCGGCAAGTACCGGGCAGCTGACAGAAATCAGCAGCCCCAGAAGAAGGACGGCACAGAAGATCCGTTTTACGAATACTGAAAAATAGTGCATTTCTTTTCCTCCTAGTCATAGGTCGTTAAGTCAGAGCCGGCTTCCCAGCCCCAGGCAAAGCCCCGGTATTTTGTGATCCAGTCGGACAGGGTATCAATGGCAACGCCGCCAACATTGTGGTACACAAGACCGTTGCCGACATAGATACCAACGTGGCCATACTTGGATCCGGAATAGCCGTATACGGCGGCTCCCGGAGGCACGGCGCTGAAATCGGAGCTGACGCCATAGCGCATACCGGAATCATAGGCAGACGCGGAGCCGTCAATCGGAAGACCGGCTGCGGCATAGACGTAGGCTGCCCATGCCTGACAATAGCCCGGGCGGGCTGCAATGCCATAGGAAGCGGAGTTCATGGCAATATGAATGACTTCCCGCTGTTTTTCGGTCAGGTTTCCCTCTGCCATAGTTCCATAGACGAACTTGTTGTAAAAATACTCTGCGTACTGCTGCCGGACGGCTATGGCAGCGGCGCTCTGGTCGAGGGGAGCCTCAAAGCGAAGCATGAAAATCCGGGACGCCTCTTCTACAGAGGACGCATTTTGCAATGCGGACAAGCAGCCGGAAAAACTGCCACGCAGTTCTGTTCCAAAATAGTCCAGCTGGCCGTCGATATCACCGATGGATAATCCCCTGGACTTACAGTAGTTGTACAGCGCCTGCTTGCGGGTGTGCCACGTCCATTGCGCCAGACCATAGCCAGCGGAATCGTTTACAAAATCAGCGACACTGTAAGTTCCGGAATCCACGGCTGTGGTATAGCTGTCATTATTGAAGCCCAGAATCGGCTCATATGTGTCCTGAAGGTTCGTAGGATCCAGGCCGGATTCGCAATGCAGGTTGCCCATAGCACCCGCAGCGCCGTATTCATTGCCGATCAGACCCATCAGGTAGTCCCATATTTTCTGCTCGTACTTGGAGGCGGACACGCCGGTGATACCACCAGCTGAAAGGTACTCCAGTCCCTCGTAGAGTTCCAGCCAATCCATGTTGTAGATCATCTTGCACCAGTCACGGTTGGCCTCTGTCCAGCCATCCCAGGCGGTGGCCGTAGGGTAATGATCCTGGTCAAATATCCCATCAAAGGCAGTGACTGTCACGTTGATCTGAACATCAATATGGCCGGGGCAGTACTTCTCTTTCTCCGTCGAGCCGCCAGGACTGACAATCACACCGGGAGCGGGACTTGTATTACCTGTGGGGCGCTCTTTGCATCCCTCGCAATAATACTTACTTTCGTACACACTGTAGGAATGGCTCTGCCGGAACATATAGCTGATGTAGGACTTGACGTCCGGATTGTTCGTAATATCCAGGGACTGTTGAAGATGGACGGCCATCATGGACAGGATCTCCCGGGCATTGGAAGACACACCGGAATAATTTATCTGCACGTCATCGTAAGTCTCTTTATCACTGTATTTTTTTAGCAGACCAACCACCTGCTGGTCGAACCGTCTGGCCTCGCTGCTGTAAATCTGACAGTACGGGCCGATGTTGATCTTTCCGGAGGTGGACGCCTCGGGCGACATGATCACGCTGCTTGCCCCGGAAGCCGCAATACTGGGCAAGAAGGATGACACGGCACCCAAAATCAGCAAAGCGGCCAGCGCCACAAGCAGCGCTTTCGAAGCAGCGCCCTTTACAGCTGTTCCAATGGCACGCAGAGAAGACGACGCCCAGCGGCCAAAGGATTGCAGTGTGGTAGCCGCGTGACCAAGCCGTGTGTCTGCCAGCCAGCTGGTCGCCCGGAATACCGCATTCTGAATGCCGGTTTTCGCGGTTGCGTAGGTGGAGCGCACCCGCCGTAAGCCGGTTTTCAAACCCTTGGGCATACGATTGGATATACCCTGCGCCATGCCCTGGACAGCCCGGTTCGCCAGGTTCTTAGGGGCAGCGGCTACGGCGTGAGCCGCGCCGGTCACCTTCTCAGCTGCGGCCTCATAGGCTTTCGGCGCGATCCGGTGGGCAAGCTTCAGAGGCTGCCGCAGCGTCCAGCGGGTAGCGCCGCGAGCTGTATGATAAGCAGTATGGGTCAAAGGATCCGACAGAATCCGATTGGCGTAGTATAGGCCTTCCGTGTTGGATTCAGAACCGGCTGCCAGCGGACGCAGAAGAAAGCCTCTGACAAGCATTGCGCCGGAATGGAGTGCCTGTCTGTTCCGCACAGCATTCCGCGTCACAGTCTGCATGCGGCGGGAAACATAGGTCAGATCCTGCTTGGCACGAAGGGTGTTGGTAAGCCCCGCTACATCTTCGCCAATGCGCTTCAGTTCCGCTTGCAGTTTTACAAGCTCCTGCTGATCCGCAGCGGAGAGGATCCCTTTTGCCTTCAGCTGCTTGACCGCAGCCTTTACAGCGGCACCTTGCTTTTTGAGGGCAGTCACTTCATCGTTCAGGGATTTATAGCCGCGCTGCATACGGCTGCTGCCAACCTTTTTCGTCAGGCGAGCCTGATAATCCCTCTGGATCTGCTGAGATTTCAGTTGCAGCCCCTTACTGCCGGTCGGCATTTTCCCTTTTTCATTCCGGAGCATGGAGACCATTTCCATATCCAGCTTTTTCTCATGGGAAAACGTGTTGAAGCGCTGTCGGGCAAATTTGCTGTCCAGGGATGCTTTATAGGTTTGACCAACCGTCCGGCCAGCCGCGTGTTGCAGCGGAGCGGCCGGGTTATGCTGAATCACTGCCCGGGCGGCAAAAGCAGCAGTGCCTATGTAGTGAGCGCTCATGGAGATTCCGGCGAGGGAATCGTCTGCCGACATAATCTTATGGCTGGCATTTATGATAGCGGAACGTGCGGCGCTTTTTCCGAAATTGAACGCGACCTGCCCAACCTTGACGCCATCGATGGCAATGGTGTCAGCAATCCGCTTCAGCTGATACCGCCGGGTTCCGCTGCGTGGCGCTTCCCTGCCCTGCGTTTTTTCTGGCTGCGCCGTGTGCTGTGCGGAATCAGAAGCGGAACCGTGGGTATGCTGTTCCCTCCACTGCGTTCTGGCGGAATCAGGCGGCTGATTGTCATTTTCGGGGGCATGGCCAGGTTGACTGGCATACCGGAAGCGGTTCTGCCAAAACCGCAGTTCTGAAGATGACATACGATGCAGGGTTTCAACGGGGACACCCAGAGCAGCGGCTATTTTCTGTGCAAGATCCGGGGAGATATTTTCCTTGCGGGAGCTTTTTTGTTCGGGACGAGGTTGGCTGCTGGCTTCCGGAGCCTCGGGTTGGTGTGCGGGGCTTTCCGGTTCCCTGCCTGCCCGCTTGGAGCCAAACGACATATCAATATGCGCGGTAGGCTGCTCAAAGTGCTTAGCCTGCTCCTGGCGCTGCTGATAGGCATCCCGGCTGTCCTGTTCCATGCGCCGGTTCTCCGCTTCCCGCCGCTCCTTCTGGCGCTGCTCATCCGCACGGCGGGCTTCCTCCATGCGGATATCCGCTTCAGACCAGGGTCTGTCCGGATTGGATTGCCCGGAAATGGCAGAAGCGGCAGCGCGTCGGGCTTCCTGCCGCTGACGTTCTGCCGCTTCCTGCTGCCGGATATGTTCGAGATAGGCCGCGTGCTGCGCCTCCTGAAGACGCCGTTCCTGTTTCTGGGCTTCCTTTTTCTTTTTGCGTTTTTTCTCCTTTTCGCCCTCAGCATCATCAGAGCCTTCGTCTTCTTCCTCGGGAGCGGTTTCCTCCGCGTCAGGATCCACATCTTCCGGAGCATCAGGTTCTTCAGGTGAATCTTCTTTTTCCTCAGAAGTAAGATCATCCGGTTCGGAAATTCCCGTATCCACGGTCTTTGAAAATTCGTACTGAAGGGAACAGAATCTTCCGTAGAGAACAGATACCTGAGCCTTGCACCGCTGCACATTATCGGAGCATTCCGGGAGCTGCTTCACGAGACGCGCGAAGGCATCAAAGCAGCTCTGAAGCGCATTGATTTCTCCGACGATCCGAAGATACCGGTTCCCGGAGCTGGCGGGATCCGTGTCATCCGAAGGGAGGAATGATGATTCCAGACGATCATACAAGAGCTGGATTTGCGCTGCACAGTCCAAAACGGACTTCTCGTCATTGCTTGTCAAGGTTATCCCCTCCGTTCCTCCTGTTCAGCCGGTGCCGGGGGAGCGATAACCGGAGGTCGGACAGTCCTCTTGCGCTCGTCCTCCCGCGCTTTCGTTTCATCCAGTTTTGTAGTCATTGCCTTGTAACGCATACTGTCCTTGGCAATTTCCATGTTAAAGGCAATGACGCGGCCTCCATAGATCATAATGCCATGACCGGGCAGCGCGTCTTTTACCTTGTCAATATCGGACTGGGAGATATTCAGCAGGCTATTCAGCAGTGCGCAATCAGCAGCCTTTTGTGAGTAGATTTCCATAAATTCCGAGTTGCTGAAAATCGTTTTGGCAATGGGATTTTCTACAATATCAACGATATTCTGCGTGATTCCGGTAGGAATGCCGCCGTATTTTCTCGCCCGCTTAAACATGGTACTGAGAAAGTCCGCGCTGCGGTTATTGCTGAGCATGACGTGGAACTCATCTACGTAAAACCACACATTGTTGCCGCTGCGGCGGCCTGCAATGATCCGATTCCAAACATTGTTCAGGACGATTTGCATTCCGATGTTCTTCATGGAGCTGCCGATTTCCATAATGTCGTACACAACGAACCGTTTATGATATTCAACATTTGTCGGGTAGGCAAAATAATTGAGCGTGCCGGTGGTGTACATTTCCAGACTGTCCGCCAGCTGCATAGCGTCATACCCATCCTGATCCCGCAGCGTGTGGTAAAAATCCATCAGTGTGGGCAGTGCATTGGGATTGTAAGACTTGGTTTCCGGATCGTAGGACTGCAAATACGGTTCGTAGACCAGCTGGACGCACCGGTCAATGATGGACGCCGCTGCCGCTGTCAATCCTGCCCGGTCATCGTCACCGCCGATAATGGTCTGCATTAACGCTTTGATGAAGTCCGACTTCTGAGCAATGGGGTTATCTTCCTCTGTGTCCAGCTCAATATCAAAGGGATTCAGGTGGACGCCGGAGCCGGGGGCAATACGGATGACCTCGCCATCCAGAATATCAGCCAGGGGACGGTACTCTCCCTCGGGATCTACAACGATCACCACATCATTGGGGTGCCGGAGATTGACCTGGATCATCTCGTTTTTTGCAGCCATACTCTTACCGGAGCCGGGAGCACCAATGATAATACCGTTTCCGTTCTTCAGGTGGGTACGGTTAGCCATGACGATATTTTTGGATCCGGCGTTCATTCCGTAGAAAATGCCGCCGTCCGGATCGTACAGCTCCTGATTGTCCAGGGGCATAAACACGGCGGCGGATTCCGTGATGAGAGAGCGTCGGATTTCCAGCTTATTTGCGCACAGCGGGAGGCAGGTGTTCAGGCCATTTTCCTGTTGATGACTCAGAGGCTTAATATCCACCAGATACCCACGGCCAATGCCCTGAATGGTCTTGGTATCGGAATCCAGCTTCTCCTTGGAATCCGCAAAATGGACAATGACAAAGGTCTGGTAGAACAGCTTCTGGCTTTTCTCTGTCAGGTCACTGCGCAGGTTGTTGGCCTCTTCAGCAGCGGATTTTAGTTCTGGATTGATAAGATCCACGCTGTAACCGGACTTGCTGGCAGATTTCTGCTTTTCAATCAGGTTGGCATTGACATTGATGATATCGGATTTGGCCATACGCAGGGCGTCTTCCGGGTTGATAGGATCGTAAATCATGCTAAGCACCAACTTACAATCCACATCAGACAAAGATGTCAGAATGGAATCCCGGAGGCTCTGCGGATATGTACGCATGAAAAGCGCACGGAAATACTGGCTGCCAACCATACCATAATCAGAGCGGAAGGAAAAAGAGCTGGGCGCGATCATATCCTTGGTCGTCAGACCCATGCGGCGGAGGATATCAAAGCTGAAGTTTTCGGTACCGAAGACAAGTCTGCCGTTGGCGTCATAGCGCATATTGTTTCCGAACAGGCCGACAGAATCCGGATTATAGATATCATGCAGCAGCTCCAGGCGTTTGGCGGAGGTCATGGGCTGAGCCACAGCGCCGCCGATCTTCTGGAAATTCCGGACGATCTCACCGTCCAGCCGGGAGAAAGAAGTCAGGGCGGCGTCATAGCTTTCCTCGGTACGGGAAATGAACAGGTACTTATTCTTGATAAGGTTATTTCTGCCCTCACGGATCTTGGTGCGGATTTCCTCGTTGGATTCAATTCGCAGGTCATTATGGCCATCGTCAGCCATAGTCATCATCGTTTCATTTTCAAACTGGGACAGATTCAGATTCTGCTGGCTTATCATGATCTGGAATTTGGTGGAGGGGTCAAATGTGTTCAGGAATTCCGCAAATTTCAAGAACATATCCGTTTGTTCGTCGTCCTTGGCAGAGGTGTAATTGATATCCTGCAAGAGATACCCCCGGGAGAACACGCCGGGGATGGTTTCAATGACGCCGGAGGTGGGATATACGCGGACATAGGGAATTGTTTCTTGAGCGGTTTTCGGAATGACCAGCTTTCTGGCCTTTTTCTTCAGCTGCTTCTCGGACTTCCGGCGCTCTGCCGCTTCCCTCCGTTCCGCTTTCTTTTCCTGCCGGGTCTTGGCAGCCGGTTTATCCATACTCTTTTGCGCAGACAGGGAATCGACCGTATCGCTCATACGCTGGTAATCCGGCAGCGTAGCGTAATCGTTGGATTTCTTGGGCATAACTCAGGCCTCCTTTATCGAATGGCTTCCTTCGAGAATTTGTATTTTTTCTTCCTCTCGGTCCTGACCGTGGGGAGCCGGAGGGAAGTTTTGTATTTTCGGTGCGCCGGTGCTAAAAACATGGAGATGAAAACGGAGCGCAGAAAGCGCTCCATCGGCATTCCATACGGCTTTACCCATCCAAATAGAGCAGCCAGGACAGCAGGGATAAAAACAAGGAAACCGGCGATATCCTTGGAAATAATGGGAGCAAGGTCAAAGTAGATCCACCAGCAGACCGGCGCGGCCAGGGCAATGCAGATATCCTGACGCTTTGTAAACGGCCCGATAAATTTGGCCTCATAGCTGCCCACATCCTTGTTGATCTTGATTTCAATGGACATATTCATACCTCCTATTTCTGCGTAAATTTCTTTGTGCGAACGTCATAGCGCTTATCGTCGGAGCCGTGGCTGCACTTGCCGTAATTGGGGTGATTCTTGATGTTGTACTTCCTGGCATAAAACGGATCCAAGCCACGGAGCAGATAAATGCAGTTTCGGTTGTTCATTGTGCGAAGCTCTGTCGGCGTCATCAGGTCACGTCCCAGCTTGTTATAGGACATACTGTTCCCGGAGCTTTTTCCATAGCTGCGGCTGGAATTGACGCTGCGGATCGTTTCTTTTCCTAACGCCTTGGAGATATATTCCAGAGTGGTGTTATCGGAGCCGCCCAGGAAGATGGTGCTGTCACAGTTCGCCATAAGGACTTCCCAGTCATCTTTGTACAGTGCTTTGATCTGGCTGAGAGCTTGCAGGACGATGGTACATGATATCTCATACTTTCGCATGGTGGCAAGCCGCTGGCAAAAATCCGGAATCGTGCCGATGTTTGCGAACTCGTCCAGGAGGAAGCGCACAGGGCAGGGCAGCCGTTTCCCGGGGCATTCTGTTTCTGCGTGGTAATACAGCAGGCTGAACAGCTGATCGTACATCATAGCGACCAGAAAGTTGAAGGTTGTATCTGCTGTAGGCGTAACGCAGAAAAGAGCCGTTTTCTGATCTCCAATGGATCCCAGATTCAGCGTATCGGTATTGGTGAGTGCCTGGATGGCCGGAAGGTTGAAGTGCTGAAGTCGGCTCTGGGCGGAAATGATAATGGACTGGGCTGTCTTGCCTCCACCGGCGGATTTATAGACTGCATAGGTTTTTACGGCAAGGCTATCCGGGTTCCGCGCCTGAAGCTTTGCAAAGGCAATGTCCAATTCGGAGGGTTTATTATCAGGCGCGGCTGCCTTTTGGAGCAGTTTCATGACTGTACCAAAATTCTGGTTTTCGGGGGTCAGCGTTTCCACGCAGAATAAGCAGCAGGCGGCCACAATGGAGGTTTCCGCCTTTTCCCAGAATGGGTCACTGGGGCGGCTACCGGCAGGGGTTGTGTTCTTTATCAGCGTATTCACCATCGTCAGCACATCCTCCTGCTTCCGCAGATACCGGAATGGGTTGTAGCAGTCGGAATGCTCCTTATCGACCAGATTAAAGATCTTTATTTCGTACCCCTGCTCTTGCAGAAACGTCCCCATGGATTCCAGCAGCTCCCCAGAGGGATCCGTAATGACCATGGAGCAGTTGGCTTGCAGGATATTGGGTTTAATGAGACTGTAGCTTTTGCCCGTACCGGCACCGCCGATACACACCACATTGCTGTTCCTCCCCGTCTTGCGACCGTTCATGGACAGATAGATCCCGTCTGCCATAATCATATTATCGGCAGCGGCTCCCAGAATCGGCTTGCGGCGGAGAAAAGCGGGAATTGTGGATATGGGGTACACAAGGTTCCTGTAAAAGAATCCGTCTTTCTTTGGCTGCGGCAGGGCTGTCATGGTTGTGTAGGCTTTGCAAAAGCCCTTCAGGTCTTCGTTCCATTTGGCAGATCCGCTTTCCACGCCCTGACGGAGATCCTTTTTTCGGGCATAGGATGAAGAGATTGTAAGCGGGGCAAACAGGCCGACGATTGCACCGTAAATGAGGTAGACACTCTGGTTTGGCCACAGCTGCAACGGGCGGTATACCATGTGATTCAGCACGGCCTGAATCGTATCAGGGCTGATTGGAGTACCGGGCTGGGATGTAAGCACGTAGCCGATATGTGCAAAGCAGAAGAGAATCAGCAGATAGGAGCCAATAGACAACGCGGTATATCGCCGTCGAAACTCCTTGCGACTGAACGGTTTACTCATTTTCTGTCTCCCTAGCTGACGCCCACCAGTTCCTTGGACAGAGGCAGGGACTTGAACATCAGCATGACGGCGGACGCATATATGATGATATATTTGCCCAGGAAAAGCAGCAGGTTATCCGTCTGATCCAGGATAAGCCCCTTGAAGAGTGCAGAATAGATCATGCCGATCACCAGGATCAGCGCCCCTTGCAAGGCCACGGCCAAAAAACTCTTGAGGTATCGCCAACCGGATCCGTGGAGGCCGGAGTGAAAAAAATCACTCAAAGCAATAGGAGCAAATGTTGCCCGGACGTAAATCTCGATCACCCGGGAATAGCAGATGATGGACACGCACAGACCCATGATCCAGGAGAGCAGCCAGGGAATCAGCAGATACAGCATCATAATGAGTTCGCCGATGATAGCGAAGAACCCTGTAAATGAGCCGGTAAACTTGTCAATGATTGCAGCGGCGTCAACTGCTGTTTCCGATACGGAAGGATCTCCCAGAGCGCTTACCCGGGCAGCAGTCGCCATACCGATATTAAATATTATCTCCAGGAGCTGAAAGCCATTTTCCATGATGTACTTGGCCGCCAGAAGCAGGGCGAATTGCCGCCAGAGTGTTTCCCACGTAAAGGTATCGCTGGATAGCTTATCGACCAGAGCTACAATGAAGTAAACAAACAGCAGCATGACGCCAATGCTCATGATGGTATTGTATATGGCATGGACAACGTTATAGGCAGTGCCAAAAGCACCGCCGGAAGAGAAAAGGTTGACGGAGAGTGTTTCGTATATGCTCGAGAACAGATTTGCGCCGCAAATCTGATTTAACATACTTTCCAGTATATCTTTCATAGATTCCTCCATTCACGCGGTGTGGGGACACGGTGTACCCGTGTCCCCACCGGGGATATCAGTTGATGAGTCCAGCGGTCTGGAGCAGGACACGCAGGCCGATGAGCGCACCGCCGACGACGATAATGCGGACGGCTCTGGACTGACCTTCAGCATTTTCGTCCTTGTAGGCCAGCACCAGAGAGAAGACGCCGCCGACAGCCAGGGCAATGCCGACGTACATGGCGATCTTGATGATGATATCAACAATACCGCCGAAAAGGCTATCGAGATCCAGGTTGGTGTTGATGGTGGTAGAGAGTACGGTAAGATAATAATTCATTTTGTTTCCTCCTAGTGATTATGTGGATGTAATCTATATTGAAGCAAGGTATCATTCCAATCCTTGCCGAACTCCGGAATTACGGTTTCTACCGTATATTTTTCAAGCGCTGCCTGGAAGCGTGCTGCGGCTTCCTGTCCGGCAGAATCGTTGTCAAGCATGAGTTTTACACGTTTGATCTGCGGGTGGCGCAGGAGATAGTTGGATAGCGGCGTCATGCCCAATCCGCCCAATGCCAGATAATCCCGGCCAGCCAGGGGATTTTGTCCTTGCATAAGCAGCAGCGTGGCATAAGATGCAGCGTCAATGCAAGCCTCAAATACGCACACTTCATCAACATCAGTACCCCGCAGTTTCCAGCCCCAGCGTTTGTCTCCGCCCTCTGCCTCCTGTTTGAAAGGCTTGCCGTTGCTGCTCAGGCCACGCAGGAAAGCGCTGCATGGGCGGTTATCCAGGCCGTAGGAAACGAAGCAGGCGTTGTGTGCCAAATATCCATTGGGGGTCTTTCTGACAGATTCATAGAGTACCTTCTGGCTAAGCATCGTCTGTACGATCTGAAGGCTGATTCCCCGTGTCTGGCAGAGATACGCAATGAGGCGGCGGCTATCCGAGGCTCGCTGCGGCAGGTGGAACGAGGCTCTATTTGTGGGTGGCGCGGACGTGCTTTCGGCAAAAGATTCCGCCCTGGGCTTGCAGCAGGTTTGACCGCAGGATGTATCTGCTCCGGCCAGAATAAGAATCGCCTGAACCAGATTATCCGGGGAGGAACCGCCCAGCTCGTAATGAGCAATGAATTCAACTGCTCTGCCCGAGAGACTGCGGCTATTCCAGTACCACCGGCCATCCTGGGTAAAGACCATGCTGTCATGCTCCTGCATCCGGTAGCTTTGGCCGTTCCGGACAAGCTGATATCCGCGAGAAAGCGCGTAATCAAGAGCGTGATTATTCCGCATGGCCGCGTCGTGCTGCTCCTGGGTGTAATGTAATTTTTTCATATAACTATCTCCTGAAAATGAAAAAGCTCCCGGTAATCGGGAGCCTTACAGTATGGGGGGTGATCTGATAGCTGTCATATTGTTTAATCCACCGGATGGGCGTCAAAAGGAAGGGCGTTATCTTCTCTTTGATTTTCCCGGGCTTTCTTCGAGGCACTGCTTTCTCCAAAATAGAACGTGTCGGCGGAAATTTCAGCTCTTTCGTGGGGACTGCCATTTTCGTCCTTCCACCGGGACATTTGCAGCCGCCCACAGACCAGAATAGCGGATCCTTTCTGGAAGTAGCCGCTCAAAAACCGTGCCAGTTGGTTCCAGGCGACGCAATGGATAAAATCCACCCCGCGTTCACCATCCTTCCCGGGAATATCCCGTTCAACGGCAATGGTAAATTTCCCAACGACAGAGTTTTCGCCTGCCTGACGGATCTCAGGATCTGCGGTAAGGCGGCCAAAGAACGTGCAGTGATTTAACATGGAAATTCCTCCTTTTTTCTGACTGTATGCAAAAAGCAGGGTTCTGTTCGGAACCCTGCGGATTGCTGATAATGCTGTCCGGGCTGCACGAAGCGCAGCGGCAACGGACAAGATTTAACTTCTGTTCAATTTGAACAGAAGTTGCTGTTACTTCGCCAGCCCCCCGCATGGATCTAACTTCGTCTCAATTTGAGACGAAGTTGGGCATTCGTGCTGTAGATATGAAAAAGCCCGTGGGGGAAAACCACGGGCTGGGTATCAACGTTCTCGTTCTTCATGGGAAGTGCGTTCTTGGGAGGTATAAGCTTCCATGCAGCGCTCAAAATTGTAAAGCCTCTCAAGGGAGAAATCCAGAATCCGCTCTTTCCGCATGGTCAGCATGGTCGTAAAAAATTGCCTTTGCAAATCAGAAAGATTTGGGGTCTCATCAATGATCTGCCGGATCTTTTCCATATCAAGGCGAGGGGCAATCCGTTTCAGGGCAGCATTGCAATCCGGATTGTCCAGAGAAGAGATAAAATCAAAGTAGTTGATTTTTTTCCCATTTTGAGTAATTGCAGAAAGCGGTTGATTGAAAATCCGCTGATTCATGGCGTTTTTGCTGGACAGGATATCCCGCATTAAAGCTTCATCTGCCTGTGGGAACAAACTGCTTCCGCAGTCGAAAACCGGCGCAAGTGTCAGCTCGTCCGTTTCCGTGTTATACAGGAATCCCCAGTTCCCGTTATGCCGATCCCAGTTACCAATCAGAGCGTCTACTATGAACATATCCCAAAACCGCTCCTTCAGGACGGCACTGTCCATGGATGTCTGCTGCTCAAAGGTGTCAAGGATATCAGACAGTTCCGTTCCGTAACCGTTGCGGACAGAATCAACGATTTGGTTTTTCATGGACGCAAAGTCCTGGAGCACAATTCCGGGAGACGTGAAGTCTTTACAGGCGACTACAGTCTTCAGGGAACCTTTTGGCGTGCGGTATTCCCCCAGAAGGACTTCCTGCACCGGGATTCCCACACTTTCATAGACCTTACAGCCCAGGTATTCGGATATACAGCTGTTGGTGTAGCTCAAGGCCGGGTTCCTGGTGGGCAGTGCTGGAAATTTGAGCATATAAAGTTCACCCTGATAGACAACGGATATCTTGCTTCCGTTTGCGCCGGAGTACGTTTTTTTCCGCACAGGCAGCCCAGTAAAATCAATCATCAATATCCCCCGGCTTTCTCATGTACAGGTACTTTTCGCGCAAATACCATGCCTGTTCTGACGTAATCAGGTTCTCAACCTCGGCCATGTTTATGCTGCTTTGCAAGTCGCAGTAATCACAGTCCCAGTTCAGGTAATGCCCGGTCTCTTTCTTCACCCAGGCTTCCTTCATGTTCTCCAGAGATTCCGTTAAAAAGGGAGGCAGGTTTTCTTCAAGGTAACTTTTATCAAGAGGCTTTCCGGTTTCGGGATCGTAATCGGTATCATACATACGGAGTTCCCTCCTTTCCACGGGAATATTGTACTCAAACTTGGCAGATTTATCAAGGGTGGAATTGTGCTGTTGAAGTATGAAAACGGCAGACTTTGGGCGGTCTGCCAGCGCCTGATCCGGAAAGACAGGGTGCATGACACCCTTTTTGCAGGAGATGAGAGCGTACTGCCCGCCAGCTGGCTCTTGCAGCGATCTTCCCGGATTATCCAGGACGGGGAGGAATCGAACCCCCAGGGACACCCGGAGAAACACATAATCAGGGGCTGTTCGCCATTACGAACACCGTCCTATATTCAAGCTCACCCTTCAGACCGTTCGCAGATGACCAGGCAGCGAAGTTTCAGGCCGTCCGTGCCATAGTCGCAGGTCATCAGGGTTATCAGATCCTGTCCCGGGCGGATAAGCAGGGCGTCTGAATCGCTGGAATAGATATCCCTGACCTCTATGACCTGGTAGTGCAGTGTTTCCCACAGGTTGGTAATTTGAACTTCATCCCCCGGGCGCAGGCTGGGAATGAATTTGAAGTAAGCAGCGCCACGCCATCCTCTGTGTCCGGCAATGACACAGTTGGTGGATTCCCCGCCAATAGGAAGGCTTGTCTGCCCCAGGTGCGCGGCTCCCAGAGCAAGATTTTCCGGACTGGCTCCAAGATACACGGGCATGTCCAGATCCAGCTGTGGAATTTGAATCACAGCGAAAATTTCACTGTCATAGCCGTAATCCGCAAGCTGAAAGCAGGGCGTTTCATATGCCGTTTTTCCGTTGAAGGATTGCTGCTTTTCGGCGTAGATGGTGCGGTTATATTCCTCGGCGGCCAAACGAAGAGGATCCGCGTCTGCTTCCTGCAAAGGTTCCCCGGAAGTGGTGGGAACTGTTTCCAGGAAAGTCTCTATGTCATCATTCAGGGTCTGTGTCAAAAGGTAACCGTGCCAGACCGGAAACGTCGCACTCGCCAGTCCCGCCAAAAACAGGAGGCTGCACAGCACAAGCGCAATTCTCTTATGGTTCATTTTTTCTACCCTTGCCGTTCCGCTTTTTCACAAGCAGGAATATTCCCATTGCAGCCAGCAGTCCGCAAGCTGCAATCAATCCAATCAGAATTCCGTTTATATACTGCGAAAGCCAATAGGATCCGGTTCTCTGGGAACCCAGTTCTTCAGCTGCTGCTTTCTCTTCCTCAACGTAAGGGATTCTGGAGCCTCGCACAAGCAGCCGGTGGGTATTGATGCCAAAGGGGGTGCAGGTGACCAGCGTGCAGAGATCTTCCCCGGGAATGACAGATAGATAGGTTGTGTCGGACGGCAGCACCGTCTTGATTTGATCCACCTGATATGCCAGGGTTTCGCCCAGGACTTCAAGGTAAAAAACATCTCCGATTTTCAGTTCCGGAAGATCGGAAAGCATTCTGTTTCCGGCCATGCCGCTATGACCGGAGAGGACGGCGTGTGTGCTTTCGCCGCCTACCGGGAGAGAGCTTCCAAGCAGGTGGCCGACGCCAATTTCCAGTGTTGCGTCTTCTGTACCATGGTAGATCGGCAGGACTGCCTCGAGCTTTGGGATATCCAGATACCCCATCAGTCCGTTGCCGGAAAGATTCAGCAGATCCTCGTATTTTTCGGAAGCTGCCTGGAGGGCGGCGCTTGAGTACGCGGTCACATTCATCGTTCCCGGAACCAGGGATGCATTATACGCGGCAGCTTCAGACTTTGCAGTGTCAATCATGGACGTGTCCAGCTCTATGATGGATTCTTTGTAATCCGTATAGACAGAAGAGGCGTGACGCTGGGCATAATAGTTTGATATTAAGGGATAGAGCGTCAGGCCAAATGCGGCGAGCAGCGATACCACAGCTATTCCGGCAGCGATTTTCTTTTTGCGGTTCACGTCTTGAATCACTCCTTATTGTCATTTTTTCAAAGGCAGGGGGCGGAGGCGGTATGCCTCCGCCCCCATTGATCATTTATCAGGCGGCTTTATCGTCTTTTTTACGGAGAATCACAAAGATTGCAACGGCAGCCACTGCCATTGCGACAACGCCAAAGACGCCGTACATCCAGTTTCCGGTTTCGCCGGTCTGCGGAAGATCGAAGCCCTTGGTATTGACCACGGTCAGGGGTACCTCTGCATTGGCAGAGCCGTTGTCCTCCTTCATGGGTACGTCGTTCTTGTCAACGGTCGCGGTTGCGGTCAGCAGGTTATGCGCCAGCTGCTTCTGCGGAATATTGGCAAGGGCTGTGTCAGCGGAGCCGTAAGCGTAGCGGGGATCGTTCTGGAGCAGGCCGAGGACGTCCTGAGCGTAGATGTCGCAGGGGGTGTTCTTGTTTTTCTCAATCCGGATACTCACACGGATGCTGTCCTTGAGGAGGGTGTAGCCATTGGCGGTTTCGGTTTCGGTGATGACATATGTGTCATCCTCCATGCCCCGGATGAAGATCTTACCGGGCTTGCCGTTTGCGGTAACAGGGTAGAAAGTAGTAGCCTCGGTTTCTGCCTTGGCGTGGCCGGTGACATAGTAGATGCCCTCGGCGTCGTTCCGGGTTGCGGTCAGCCAGTAGCCATCGGTTTCGTTATAAATCTTGAATTTGACGTCTTTGAACAGCTTTTCATTGGCGGCTGCGTCAGAGGTCATGTCAGAGAAAACCTTGGTCAGGTCCATGCCGAAGCTATGAACGTGGCAGTCATCGACCAGGGTATCGTAGTAGTCGCCGGAGCTGCGCTTCCAGGTCAGAACTACCTTGTTATCATTGCCGTTGTCGCCGCAGACAAAGCTTGCGTCGGAGTTGATGATCGCGCTGTAGGTCACACGCACGGTATAGTTGGAGTAACCGGCGTACAGGGTTCCGTTGGCATTGGCGGAGCTGCCGTTAATTTCTTCCAGACCGGAAGAGGTCACATCCACGGTCATATGACGGTCATCATCGGAATAGCGTACAGAAAACTTGCCGGAACCTGCATCCCAAGAGGCGACCTTGTTTGTGCAGCCATCGTCAGTGAAGAACTCCACTAGGACACCGGCGGCCTTGTTGTAGCTCAGACCTTCGGAGATGGAATCGTAGAAGTTGTAGGTGGTCAGTGCGGTGGCCTGAGAGGTGATGGTGGGCAGGGTGGAGATAAACTGGTACTCCATGACATCGCCAGCGGAGCCGGTAGCAGTGTGGGCGAAGCCATCGGTGATGACGTTGGAACCGTTATTCTTGCCGGTGTCAGCCTTGGCTTCCCGGACGGTCTTCTCCAGAGAGGGGATACCGGTCAGATTCTTCGGGTAAACGACTACATCATAGAGCCATTCCTGGCCGCCGTTGTGGGATACGGAGTTGTCGTTGCCGTCTACAGTGGTCATGGGCAGAGATACGAAGAAGGGGTTTACGGTGCTGGTGACCATTTCGGGAACCTTGGTTTCTACCAACAGATACAGACCTACGGGCAGATTGGAGACAGTGGTGTAGCCCTTGCTGTCAGTCAGGGGCATTTTCTGGCCGCCGTTTGCGGAAATATAAACCTCCAGAGCGTTCTTTACAGTGGTGGAGTTTGCATCCAGCGCGTCCGCCAGTGCCTTGATCAGCACATCGCTGGTGTAGTAATATTTGTCTGCGGAGAGCTTATCGCTGGTGTCAGCGGCAGTGTACCGGTTTGCGCCGCCGCCCAGGCCGATTGCTGCCAGCAGATCGGCAGCAGCGGTTTTGTCGAAGCCGTATAGGACAACGGTGGTATTGACGCCATCGGCGCTTTCGGTGAAGGTGCTGATGTCTGCTACATTCAGGTATGTAAACTCCACGCCCTTGATGGCATAGCCGTTGGAGGTTTCACCATTGCCCAGGACTGCGTCATTACCGCCGAGGGTAGTATTGACATAGCTTTCATACACACCGGTAGAGGTAAAGGAATCGGCAGTCCATACGCCATCCTTCAGGGCGTTGGTAAAATCGTATTTATAAATGGACAGGGAACACATGGCGTTGGGGTCAATGGTTGCGTCCGCCGTGGTAGCGGCGGATACGGATAACGGGAGGGACAGGCACAGGACAAGTGCCAGAATCAAAACGAGCGCTTTTACAAACTGTTTTTTCATGTTCAATTCTCCTTCGTATTTTGTGAAATTCTTGATGCGGTTGTTTGTGGCAGGGCAAGGGGGAATCTCTTGAATGCGACAGACGCATGGGAGCATCATCCTTTCCTTATCTCAGTTTTCCTTTTTCTTCCAGTAGGCCAGAGCGATCATACCGACAGCCAAGGCCAGGGCAATCCCGACAGAGAGCAGCGGCATATCCGCTGCTCCGGTTTTGGGCAGCGCGAACACATGACCGTCCACAACCTTGTAGCTGACTTCATACCCCTGCTCATAAGTTGGGGTATCTACGATGATCGGATCCGACAGCAGCGAGTACCCGTTGGGAGTTGCCGCTTCAATGATCCGATAGGTAAGCAGCGGGTACAGACCGGCAAATTCGATTTTACCGGATTCGTCCGTAACAAGGCTTCCGTCCTCTGCAAGATCCGGGCTGGAGCAGCTGCCTTTGGCAATCTGCGTATCATGGGCAACCGGCTGCCAGGTTTGTCCGTCTTCGCTCCATTCCAGGATAAATCTGGCTCCTTCCAGGGCTGCGCCTTCGGCGTTGACCTTCTCCACACGGATGGTAACGGGAATCTGGGTATTGACGCATTCGGCGGCAAACTCGGTCTTCCCTTCCACGACGGAAAAGCTGTAAGACCACGCTTCATTCACGGAGTAGTAATCATTGCCTTTTGTCTCCTTGACTTCGTAGGAGCCAACAGGAAAGATATTCCCGGTAGAAACCGTGCCGGAGGCGTCTACAGTCAGGGTGCAGCACACCTCTCCCGGCTGGGCAATCGGATTGTCGCCAATTTTCACCGCACCCGCCGAGCGGTTATAGACTGTGAATTCACATCCGGCGAAGCTGACGCCTTCCGGAATTTCAGTACCCAAATCTTTATCCGCCTTCCGGATGGACAGAGATCCGAAGGAATCTTCATCCTGGGGTTCCGGAACAGACACGCCGTCCGCAATTTCCGTCAGGTATGCAATGGATTCTTTGCTCCATTTCCAGATTGCAATCTCCCCGTTGTTTTCCTGGGTGATGGTGGCCGTAAGCACCGGCATAACATCATAGCCAAGAGGGGCGGAAATCTCGGTGATTTTTACGGAACCAAGAGGAAGTTCGTAAACCCCGGTTTCATAGTTCCGGTACAGCTCATCGCTGGGATATTCCGCACTATCCGCAAAATATTGAGGGTTGCACCGGTGCCTGCCGGTACTGTCCGCAGCAAAATACCAGGTACGGGTGGGTGTTCCGGTGCAAGTGGTATTGTCGTAATAGTCCCAACGGAAGACAGCTCCCTCAAAGGTAGCATTGCCTGCGGGTGTACCGGTAACAGCATCAACCTTCTTGATTGATACAAGACCGGGGTCAAACGTCGGGGCGTCGCTGACTTCTACAACGTATTCGTCGCTTCCGGCAGGAATCGTAAACGGGACAGGCGTTGCGTCAAGCACGTAACCGGAGGGAGCAGTGATCTCTACCAGTGTTCCGGTTGTCCCAATCGGATAGGCTTCCTTGGACACCGCCTTGCCGGTGTCATCCGTGACCAGTGTTTCGACGATGCTGCCATCTACAACGACGTTGTATTCAGCGCCTGCCAGGGAGTACATAGCATTCCCTTCCAGCTGAGCAGCCGTTTCCTGATCACACTGCGCCGCCTTCTGAATGGTGAGCCGTTTTCCGTAGGCATTCACTGCGGTATAGCCGTCGCCGTTCAGAGCGTCTACAGTGCTGCCAGCGGTCACGACAACCGTTACCGGTGTATTATCCTGTGACCACATGCTCTTATCTTTCCGGGACTGGTTTTCCACCGGGGCTTCCCTGACGTAGTAAGTACCGGGATCCAGCTTTGCGGAAACCGCATATCCATCCGCACCGGTGGTGACGGAAGAGAGAATGGTACTGAAATCTTCTGAGGCAGAGATCTGGAAGATCCAACCCTGAAGCTTATCGGCAGTCTGATCTGCACCGGCAACGCCCTTCCGGATCCGGATCATGCCTTTCTCTACGTTTACGGCGGTGGCGTCAGCGGTATGCAGAGCTGCCTTTGTCTCACCGGCTTGCAGCGTGACTGTAACGACAGTATCGGTATCTAAAATATAGTCGTTTTTATCGCTGCGTGTCTGGCTGGCAAGGGGAGCTTCCCGGACGTAATAAGTGCCGGGGGACAGCACCTTGCCGGTGGAAGCAAAACCGTTTTTGTCGGTGGTGAGGGTTTTTATTATGCCGGAGAACTTGGCGTCACTGGCAATCTGGAATACCCAATTTTCCAGCTTGCCGGAGGGATCCACGGAACTGACGGTCTTTTTGATTGTGATAGCGCTCAGCTCAATATTATTGGCAGTTACGCCGGTTCCATTGTCGGCCAGCACGGTTTCTGATCCCTTGATGGTTACGGTAACAACATTTTTGTCCAGTGTGAAGTTGTTCTTATCACCGCGCGTCTGATTGGCCAGGGGAGCTTCCCGGACATAATACGTACCCGGGGAAAGCACCTTCCTGGTAGATCCTTCGCCCTTGGCGTCAGTTGTAATGGTTGATACAACAGAGGAGAAGCTGGCATTCCTGGACACTTGGAATATCCAGCCACTGAGCTTACCGCTGGGAGAAGCAGAGGCAAGCCCTTTTTTTACAGTGATTGCGCCAACGGGCGCTGTGTTGGTTATGGTTCCGGCACTTGTCGTGGAGCCAGCGGAGATCTTTCCGGATTTGACTTCTGTAGAGAGTGTCCATCCGGTAACGTTTACACGATCCTGCCGGGAGGCGGGAGCTTCCCGGACATAGTAAGTACCGGTATTCAAATCCTTGAAGGTTGCAACGCCCTTGGCATCTGTATAAGCAGAGGCAATATACCCGGCGCCGCGGTTTGCAGCGGCCTGAGAGGTATACAGTTCCATTCTCCAGCCTGCGAGACTGCCGCTGCCCTTTACGGCCTTGGTTACGGTCAGGGCACCGGTGGAATCTTTATACTCTACACCCCACAGGGCAATCAGCGTCTGCCCCCATACATAGCTCCCGTTATAAAGCTTTTGGGAATTCGGCCAGATAACGTAAACGGAAGATTTTTCAGGGTCAACATGATCCGGATTGTTTTGGACGTAGGATCTCATTCCATCAGCAATGCTCTGAACCGTTTCATTGTAACGGGAGGTATAGGTTCCCTCATCGACACGGTTGATCCATTCCCAGGCAACCAGCTGCATAGCTGCAAAAGCATTGCCGCCCTGGATATCCCTGTATTTACCAACGGGAGACCACTCGCTTAGTCCGTAAGCGCATAGCAGCACAAGTTTGTCTCTGGTACTCTTGGATAAATCCTTCCAGGACGATGTCGGCCCTTCATCATCATTGGTACTGCTGGAGGTACACCATCCAAAGTGCCACGAGCCATCCCCCGATCCGAAAAGGCGATCACTGTCCAGGCAGATAGCGGGTTTGGCCGGGGAATAATTGCCGTTGGCATCCCAGCAGTGATAGGTCAATGCGCCGTCAGCGTCACCGATACCGGGGTACCGACCGTAGGATGCACTGACCCTGTATTGACTGCTGTAATTTGCAAATCCGCCGCCAGAGTTGGATTCTACAGCCGGGCTGTCCTCTGAAATGCAGATCAGTCTTACTGCGTGGCTGAAACCGTCAAAAGAGGCAGTGATGCTTGTTATATTCTTTTCAGGGCTGATACGAACGTCAGCGGGCAATTTAGCGATTTGGTCATTGCCGCTGACCAGGAACAATGCAACTCCAGCCGGAGAAACCGCCTTCAGGTAGGGAGTGCGGAAGGCAATGTCTGCCCGCAAAGAACCTGTAATATCCATATCCGCAGCCAGATCCCAAACGAAGTAGTCCAGGACGTTCTGAATATTGAACTGGCTCATGATTGCCTGCATCTGGGCATCAACCGGCGATCCTTCCACGGTCGTCAGTTCGGTGTTGGCGGGTACGTCGGAGGGCAGGGTGAAGCGAATCGATACATTCCGCTCTGCAATACCGGACACCAGCTCGTTTACAACAGGGATGTTTTTCTCCGTGGATCCCGTGGCTTCTGCCGCAGGCTCTGTAGCTTCTGTAGTTTCCAATACCGGATCCGTGGCCTCAGTGGTTTCGGCCACCGGCTCTGTGGAAACGGTAGGTTCCACGGGAACACTTGTGGGAGCTGTTGTTTCTGCGGTTGCTGCTGTGGTTGATGTTGGATCGGTAGTGGTCAGCGCCGATGCTCTGGCAGCCATCGGGAAGCACGACAACATCAGCGTCAGCACAAGCAGCATTGCAGTTACACGCTTGATTGTTTGCATAGTTTCCTCCTAAAAATGTATTTGTTTCGGCTGCTTTGAAAAACAGCCGGAAACATCAGGTGTTTTACCGCTCGATTTCTTCTCTTAAAATGGAAATCTGGGGTGCTGCTTGCTGTGGGGAAGTATCCGGGAGCTTTTTACACATGGCGCAGATACCCCTACTAACTGCCTCATCCCAATGCTCGACCAATGCGGCTTCATCCGCAGTAAGGTCATCACGCCATTCCTGGGTTTCCGGATCGTTCGTCTCGAACCAAAATGCCCGGTTAAGATATTTTTCCTGTTCGGGTGTTACCGGCGAAATTGAGACTTCGCCGCTGGTGCTGCAAAGCACATTTGCATGTTCTCCGGATGGATAGGTAATCCGTACAAGCCCAGGCGCATTCAATTCGACCTCAGAGATCTCCTCTCGGGTCACACCATTGGCACTCAGCCATTCGGCAATCTTTTTCTGCCGGATCGTTTTGGTTTTGAACAGAGGCTCGGCCTCATGCTGGGGAACATGGGTTGCCATTCTTCTCATTCCTCCATGTACAAAAATAACCTCACTTCGTTTCGGATGAAGTGAGGTTTCAGATTGCAATATTTTGCGGGCTGCGGAGATTGGGAGGAAGCCCCTCGGCAAAGATTTGCTGAGGGGCTTCCAGAGCGGATTTATTTGGTTGCGCCGCAGACGCTGCACTCGTCCCAGTCCTTGGCAGGTTCAATGACGATCGTGTCAACATGGGAACTGTAGCTATGGGTAACATCACCCTGATTCCACATCTCTGTGGCATGGGCTTCCCATTCCGCTTCAGACGAGAACCGCAGGCCACAGTTGCACAGCAGATATGGAGCCGACTTTTCGGTTACTGCCGGAGTGTGATGGTGCTCCCACTTGTGAGCGGCAGGAATCGTTTTCGTGTAGCTGTCGCCGCAGACACTGCACTGATAAGTACGGAAGCCATCTTCTGTGCAGGTAGGATCCTTGGACGATACCACCGCATACTTATGGCCGGGAGCCGGATCATAGGAATTTTTGGTTTCGGAGGCGGAGCAGGTCTTGCAGCGACGGATATAATAGCCGTTCTCGGTACAGGTATGGGGAACAGTTTCCCAAAGCGTCCAATCGTGTACATGCTCTGTAGGCTTGTTATCGTCCAGCTTCGGCAAAACCTTTGTCTCGGAGGTGTTGCAGCGAGAGCAGATCCGGAGTGCAGAGCCGGTGGCGCTGGTTGTGGGTTCCTTGGTGGTGATCCATTCGCCAAAGGCATGACCCAGGGCAGCAACCTGGGAATCCGTATAGGTATTGCCGCAGAGCTTACAGGTATGCGTGGTGTAGCCAGCAGTGCTGCACGTGGGCTGGATGACCTGGGTAGAATAATCGTGGGACTTCTGGGGGGTGTAATTGTCTACATAGGATTTCTTGCAGACGGTACAGGTATGGGTGGTGTAGCCCCTGGACGTACAGGTGGGGGCGGTTACGGTATCTTTATAGGTGTGTGCCAGACGGTCAATGCTTTCCGTGTAGCTGCTGCCGCAGGTACAGGTGTAGGTTTTGATGCCAGTTGCTGCGCAGGTGGGTTCTCTGGTAATCTTAAAGGTATACTTATGGGTATGTCCTTCTATGAGCTTGTCCAGTTCCTTCTCCTCCGTTGCGCCGCAAATTGCGCAGGAACGCTTGGACAAGCCCTTGGCAGAAGTGGTAGGCTCTTTCGTTACAACCCAATCACTCCAGGTGTGGCCGGTCGTGGGACGGAAATCATCTTCATAGCTATCGCCGCAGGCACAGGTGTAGGTGGTGTAGCCCTGAGTAGTGCAGGTGGGGTATGTAGTCTGTTTGGTATACTTGTGGACGTGGTTCAGGGAAACATACTCCATATTGACCCAGCCTTCGGCAATGCGTCCCCAGACAGTTCCGTCAACGGCGGTTTGTTCAAGCACCTCAATGACGCTGCCGCGCTTCAACTTGGACACGATATCGTAATTTGTACCGGCTCCTTTACGGACGTTAAGGGAATCCGTGTTGTACACGACGCCCGGGACGCCTACGGGAGCGGTTTCCACTGTCGGTTCGGTAGTCGGTTCAGTGGTAGGCTCTGTGGTCGCCTCCGTTGTTGCTTCGGTGGTGGCTTCTGTAGTTGGTACGGTGGTAGGCTCTTCCACACGGCGTCTTCCGCAGCCATATAAGCCAAGTGCCAGGATCAGAGCGAGGGTCAAGCAAATCAGTTTTTTCATTTTGGGTTCTCCTTCCTAAATTTATCCATGTATTCCATGGCAGTTTCCTTCGCTGACCGTTGAATGAAAAAGTGAAGGTAAGATAAGTAGCACAGCACAGCTTCATTCACGTCTCACAGCCAGAACTGGGCCGTCAGAGCAACGTATATTCACTCAAAAGGCCCGTTTTCTTATTGTTGGGCCTAGATTTCTGCATAGCAAAGCAGACGAGACAACACAGTTCTTTGCAAAAGTGAACGTCACCTCGCCAATTGTATGAAATGGGTTACGTTCTGCTCTGTTATGTTGTCTGTAACCTGGTCGCCACCCTTGACTGAACCTGAAAGAAACGCTGTTGGAGTGTTGCCGACGGCGAGGAACTCAGGAACAGTTCCCACGGTGCCGCCAGCATTTTAAGCGTAGCGTTTCTTCCAGAACCCGTCAAGGGCAAGTCCCTTCGGGATGGCTGGCGCTGCCTCTGGCTCAGAATCTAGGAACAGCTGTGGTTTCAGAATTCCTGCCTGTGCAGCAGCCTGGGATCAAGTACAATGTCGTCTGCCGGAATTCCTTCAATCCCCAAAACCTGTTTCAGTTTCTCGAATTCGGGACCGGAAGCCAGCTCGAAGGGAGACTTCCCATTATGTTTGCTCCGCTTCGTACTGTTGATATGACTCATTAATACCGCCATATCCTTCTGGTTGTAGGGATTGAGAGATTTTCCCTTTCGGATTACATACCGAATGAACTCATGGTTCTTTTCGATATGTGGTTTCTGCCATGAAGCCTGAGGGTCGCAGTAGAAAATCTGCGTCCTGTGCTGGCCATCCCAGGTCTGTTCCAAATCCTGAACCCGCTTGAATTCAGAACCGTTGTCAGTCAGAATGGCCGGGAACAGCGCCCGGAAAGTTTCGAGTCCCAGTGCACTGGTAAGCCAGTCAAAAACATCCAATACCGAGTCCGCAGTCCCATCCGGCATAAGGAACAGCAGCATAAGATCATTCTGCGTGAAGATCATGGTCAGCATACGCTTCCCCTGTTCCCGGGCACCTTTGACGGTATCCATTTCCACATAGGGAAGGTTGGGGTTTTCAGCCAGATGCTGCTCAAAATGCTGGTAGGTTCGTTCTTTGCGGAACTGGGGATTCTCAAATGCTTCTGTAGGTCCCTTCTTTTTCTTTCTGGGCCGGTATCCAACCTTTCGCCGTAAATCCAGATTTCCTACAGACAGATGTCCATTTTCAATGTAGTTGTACAAAGTACGCTGAGAAATGGGAATCTCCGTGCTGTGGGAGGAAAAGATGTGGGTTAACGGCTGACCTTTCAGGATGAGAGGCGAAACAAGCGCATCCAGGGCTGCGATTTCTTCTTTGTCCAGCTGTGGACCTCTGCGGCTGTCGGAGTACCGCCGTTTTGCAACCGCGTCTGCCTGTGCAGCAATGTAGTATGCCCGGTCTGCTTTGCAGACTCTGCGGGAAGTACACACATTGCACACATATGGCGGCTTGCTCAGCTGCTTACACGGGCTGTTGCTAAACCTTTTGCAGAGGGTACGACAGTCAACAGTTTTGCAGTGGACACAATTTCTTTCGCAGTTCTGTTCGCCGCACAGATGCTTTCGCTTGCAATTGAAAGCAAAATGGCAGTCGTTTCCGTGAGGGTGGATACCACGAACTTGGGTGCAGTTCTTGCGGATCTCCCGGGATACAGCGATTGTAGTTTTACCGATTTTTGCTGCAATCTCGGTCAGGGACTGTCTTGCGTAGATGCCGGCTTCAATGGCAGTTCGATCTGATAATGTAATTCGAGTCATATTGCACCTGCTTTCCGCAGGACGTAACCGAATTCATATTATCATGTTGCTATTGCAAAAGTGAACTTCAGGTATTTCTCTAAAAAAATCGTCTCAAACCTGACGCTCACTTTTTCAATCTAGGTTCCTTCGCTGACAAGTGTATCACTTCATGTGTCCAATAAAACGGACTAATTCCGCTTTTTTGATTCCCGGCGCAAAATTTTACACTGGGAGTATCTTATGCCCGGATCCGGACTATCCGTCCGGACAAGCTGGTTATGCTTTCCATTCCGACGAGATACCACCCCCGGTCACCATAGAAATCCTGGGCAGGATCGTCATAGCGAGAATCATACTCAATACGAGTAGGTGTCCAGCCGTGTTCTGCGGTGAGAATCTGCAATGTTTGGCCGCAGTGGAGGCCGCCATAAGTATGGTATTCGTTATCGTGGAATTCCCTTTTATCAAATGCAATGTCGAAACGTCTGACCGAATAGTCGAAGAACAGGTGCCCCTTTTTCATTGTGTTCTCCTCCTTTCTGTATTTGGCAGCGGTTATGCGTCCGATAAGCCAGACATAGCGCTGTTCGCGCCGGATTCACTATGGCGCAAACGGTACTCCGTAAGTGCTGCCATCAGCACATCGGCCATTTCTGCCGGTGACGTATCAGCCGGGAAAAAGCGCTGCAACTGTTCCGTGGGCAGCTGAATCATTTTGGGCATAGGCGACGATTCCGGGAAAAGAATACGTTTGACTTGATCCTCGCTCCAATATCCGCTGTCTGACGCTTTGCGGAGTGCTTTTGCCTGGGAGGTATTGGGCTTCTTCTCCGTTTCGGCCATGACCTTCAGGAGCAGCTGCTGCCTCTCTTCAGACAGATAGCTGAGTTCCACAGCTGCGGCAAATCCGGGCTTTCCCGCATCCACCATATCCAGCAGCGGAGGAATAAGGTTGGTAAGGCGGATATAACGCTGGATGGAGCTTGCACTTTCACCCATTTCAGCGGCAACCGCTTCCCGTGAGGTCAACTTCTGTTCAATTTGAACAGAAGTGAGATCCGTCCGCTGTCCCTGCCGTTTCAGGCAGTCCAGGCGGAGCTTGTAGGCAAATGCCTTTTCACTGGGTAGCAGGACATCCCGATGCTGAAGGTTGCTGTCTACCAGCATTAAGGCCGCCTGGGTATCATCCAGCGTCTGCACATTTGCCGGAACCGTCCGCAATCCGGCAATTCTGGCAGCTGCGACACGATTATGTCCGGCGACGATTTCAAACCGGCTGTCCGGCTTCAGACGAACGCAGATCGGTTCAATAACACCATGCTGCCGGATGGATTCGGCCAGCTCGTTTAATTTTTCCTCGGAGTACAGCCGGAAGGGCTGGTGTTCTCCGTTCGCGCCCTGCCAAGCGTCCAGGATATCCAGCGGGAGCTGCGTCAGCTGCGCCTGGGGTTGCTGCCCGAAATCCCCGTAGGCGGCTGCCCATTCTTCATGCCGTGTCATTGGGTCATGCCTCCATGCGTTCCAGCAACTCAGCAGCAGCGCTTTTGTATTGTGCCGCCAGCTTACCTTTGCTGCCGACCATGGGCGTTTTCTGCTGCGTGGATCGTGCCGCCTCGACACTCCGGCTGATGGTGGTCTTCATCGTCATTTCCGGATAGTGGTTATGCAGATCCTCCAGAACGCTTTTGGAAACGCCATTGTTGCCTACCATGGTAGGCAGCAAGCCGATGACGTGGAGCTGGGGATTGGCTCCACGGCGAATCAGGTCGATAAGCTCCAGCATATCATCCAGACCACCCAGGGCAAACTCTTCTGCCTGGACAGGAATCAGGATATCGGTTGCGGCAACCAGGACGTTGCTCAGGAGCAGACCCATGGAAGGATTACAATCGATAATCACAAGATCATAGTCAGCTGGGACAAGTATATCCAGAATATCCTTCAGCAGCCGTTCCCGGAAAAGCGCCTGGGCAAGCGCACAGTCCGCTTTTGCCAGTCCGATGGATGCCGGAATGTAATCCAGGCCGCAGGAAGCGGTGCGGATAGTGCCCTCAGCAGGGGGCAGGGGCGCAAATGAGGCTTTCGCCAGAAGAAAGTCCGTAATGGTGGGCTTCCCGTCCGGCGCATGTCCCAGGTACTTTGCCAGGTTACACTGGGGATCAAAGTCCAGCAGCAGTACTCGCTTGCCGGACTGCTGCATGGCAGCTGCCAGGTTGACCGCCGATGTTGTTTTGCCGACGCCGCCCTTCTGGTTTGCAATCGCAATGATTTTCATAGTGTGTTTCTCCTTTGCTCTTTTGATTTTATTTTTATTTATGGGGTAACTGTTTCATTGTCACAGTCTTCCGCATAGCAAAAGACATGACCGCCGATCTGCCCCCAAACTTTGTCGGTTCGGGGGGTTGTGGCAAAATACACGACATCAATAGGCAGCACGGATACGCCGTTCAAAGCATTTTCCAGTGCCTCGTACTGCGCCTGCCCCGGATCCGCGTCGTCCAGAAATTTTGCGGAGTTGAATTGACCTTCCGCAAAAATCACTTTGGACAGCGTGTCGGGAAAATCATCAGATACCATTCGATTCAGGACAACCTCGGCAACGGCCTGTTGCCCTTCCGGGCATTCGCCACGGGCTTCTACCCAAATCACTTTGGCTAGAAGCGTTTGCTCTTCCATGGTCAAATCGATATCCGGATATCTGGTAGGGACAACTTCTTTCCTGTCGGTATAAATAAAAGGATCTTCCGGCATGGCGCTTACATCGTAGATCCAGCCGCCGCTGAATCCGCAAAGAATGTCGCCTTCGGAAAATCCTTCTTGGAATGCTCTTTTAAGAACCCAATTCTGATAGTTCGGTTCATAGGGGTCGTTGACCATTATTTTACCGTCCTCATTAAGTCCGGTAAGGACAATAAAATGCTGAGAAGACGTGAAAATGGAACTGGAAGACATAAGGGCTATAACAATATCGCCATCGTTTAGGGCTGCTGTCACGTCCCAAAAGTCTTTGGCCTTACGCCATGGCAGTTGAAGCGTATCAGATCCATACTCAAGCCGCTGAATGTTGTTTTCTGCGCGGCCGCCAAAGTAATGCGCAAGCTCATCCGGATAATAATCATGGCCGGTGAGGTAGGTTGCGACCATTGCCAGGGAAGTAATGCCGCAGCCGCTGGTTGCAACGGTTCCGTGGCCATACCTGGTGTCTGGATAGTCCGTCTGAAAATAAAGGGGTACATAGTGTCCTGCTATGGAAATGCTGTCGGAGGCCTCTGTTCCCGCACATGGGGTGTCGATTTCTGCCGCAGCTACACAGGTTATCGTAAGGTAGATTGTCAGGAGTACAGATAGGATTTTAGGGAAAATGGTCATTTTGCAGGAACCTCTTTTCTCTTTCAGTTTTGTGTGTTTCATAGAAAATGGTTGAACCAACAATAAATTTGCAATATAATGGGAATCCAGACAGGGGGGAAAAGGCTTGAGAACACCAAAGGCAAGAAAACTGCCGTCCGGATCATGGTTCTGCCGTGTTCGAGTGGACGGGAAAGATGTACCTATTACGAAGCCCACGGAAGCAGAAGCCATTGCCGAAGCTGTGGCAGTTAAGCTTGGCCTAACCGACGCTGCACAGGCAGCCAAGCATGAAGCGCATGACATTACGCTGGAACAGGCTATCAGCAACTACATATCGGCCAGGCAAAATGTGGCGTCACCCTCAACAATTCGCGGGTACAGGATCGTCCAAAAGTATCGCTTTCAGAAAGCCTCAAATCGCCGGTTGGCTGATATCACGGATCAACAATGGCAACAAATTGTCAACGCCGAAAGTAGAGTGCGTTCAGCCAAAACTGTGAAAAATGCGTGGGGGCTGGTTAGCTCCGTTATTACGGAAACAACAGGTCGAAAAGTAAAGGTTCGGCTGCCCCAAACCGTAGAAAAAGATCGGCCTTTTTTGGATCCAGATCAAATTACCATTTTTGTAAAAGCCATCAGGGGATCCGAAATTGAGATACCGGCTCTTCTCGGGCTTTCCAGTTTGCGGAAGTCCGAAATTCTGGCACTTGATTGGAAACACATAGATTTGGCAAAAGGCGTAATACGGGTCGAAGGTGCAGCCGTATTGGATGAGCATAATAATTTGGTCTTTAAGAAGACGAACAAGAACAAAAAATCCCGGCGAAAGATTCCAATCATACAACCCTTGAAGGAAGCACTGGAAAATCAGCCGGTAAAATCGGGACTTATCGTCAAGACCTATCATAACGATCTTTACAAGCAAATCAATAAAGTCTGTAGAGAATGGGGACTGCCGGAGGTGGGGGTGCATGGCCTACGGCGCAGCTTTGCAAGTCTGGCCTATCACCTTGGCTTCAGCGAAGAAATGACAATGAAGATCGGCGGTTGGTCTGATATCTACACAATGCGAAGGATTTACACCAAACTGGCCGAACGCGATATTGCCGAGAAAAGTTCGGTTTTTACCAGCTTTTTTCAGCAGGACTCAGTCGGATTGGCAACGCCGAATGGCAATGAATCAGAGAATAGTACGGTGTCCCTATAAGAAATCGTTCTTTGTGATGGGGGTTCGAATCCCTCATCCTCTGCCAGGTCCACTGTAGTCGTGAGATTACAGTGGATTTTTTTTGCATCAAGGGCGCTCCGCTTTCATCGGAGCGCCCTTGATGCTTATTTGATTGCCGCGCTGTTGTTCAGCAGCAGCGTGCTGTAGAGAAACAGCACGTCCTGGCCGTGGAAGTCCAGGAACCTGCCCAGATAGTCGCTTCGGATGTACCGAAGGTCTACCAGCGTCACCTTGGCGTAGTCGTTTACCAGCAGCGGAACCATGCTGCTTCCGAAGGAATCCCGGAATACAATCAGCTCCCGGTCAGTGGCCGCGTTGGGGTTTTCGATGGTCAGCAGACTCCGGGCACCGGAGAGATACACGTCGTACAGGTCTTTGCTGTCTAACTTGGTCATGTTGTAGACGGCGGCGGTCTCCCCCGTTTCGTAGTCGTATACCCGGCATTCGTCCAGCAGCTTGCTTTTCAGCAGGTACATGGTGTCCGGCTGCATGGGCAGCGCCGCCTGACCGTAATACACGCCGTAGAAGGGCTTGTCCACCGGGGTGACGGTGTAATCCTCCTGCCGGGGAGGCGACACTCCCAGTGCCTGACACAGCGTCTGCGCCGCCGGGAGCAGACGTTCCTGCCGCCAATGGGTATCGGTGCGGTAATAGTCCTGAATGGACAGACTGTCCGTCAGACTCACGGGAGCCGCCCACGGCATCCCGTCCTCCACCATGGCAAAGAGCCGGTCATAGTCCAGGGACAGCTGCCCGGCGGACTGTGCCAGATAGAAGCCCTTGTCCGGGACGATGGCAAGGTAAATTTTGGAATCGGTGGAGGAAAGATAGGTTTCGTATACGCTGCTGAACCGTTCCAGCGCGTGGCCGATTGAGGCCTCGCTCAGGGGGTATTCCTGGGCTGCGGCGAAACCCCGGGCGATATAAATGCCGCTTTTGTCGCTTTGCCGCAGAACAAAGCGGTGAAACAGAGACTTGGCCTCGCGGAAGGTGTCCCGCAAGGGGAACTGATCCAGGCTGGCATCCTCAAAATCCGTCATAAAGCTGCCGTCCAGCAGCGTCTTTGTCTGAATGGCGGGCTTCTGCACCAACTGACGGCGCTCCGCGACGGAAATGTCCCGGCTGGGCGCCAGCCATGCCCACGCAGCCAGCACCGCCCAGACGGCCGCAACCATGATTGCGCAAATTCGATTCTTCATACCTTCGCCCCCTCAAAACCGGAAATACAGGAACGGGCTGAAGGAGCCGTCCACCAGATAGGCCGTGCAGACGATCAGCAGCGCCAGCATTGCCGCGGCCTCCAGCACAGCGCCCGCCTTCGTCCCGTCCATGCGCCGCGCCGCGTTTTTCACCACCGGCGTGGAGCCGAGAATGCCCAGCGCGAACAGGACGGCGTAGCTTTTGAGATAATACAGCGTCTCGGCGGAGGTCAGGCTTAAGCCCCCGAAGCCAAAGAGTCCGGCAAAGTCCTGCCCCGCCTGGGCAAGACTGTCCGCGTTGAACAGCACAAAGCTGAGAACCACCGCCAGCAGCACATACCCATGGCGCAGGACGCCCGGCAGCCTTTGCAGGGCGGGAATCCACTTTTCCGCCAGCAGCAGCCCGGCAAACAGCAGCCCCCACAGCACAAAATTCCACGCCGCGCCGTGCCACAGTCCCGTAAGCATCCACACGGTGAGGATGTTAAGCACCCACCGCCAACGGCTGACCCGGCTGCCGCCCATGGGGATATATACATAGTCCCGAAACCAGCTGCCAAGGCTGATATGCCACCGCCGCCAGAACTCCGTGACGCTTCCCGAGAGGTAGGGGTAGTTGAAATTCTCCACAAAATGAAACCCCAGCACCCGCCCCAGGCCGATGGCCATGTCGGAATAGCCGGAAAAGTCGAAGTAAATGTTCAGGGCAAAGGCCACGGCGTACATCCAGTAAAACAGGACGGACGGTTCCCCGCTCTGACGGAACAGCCGGATCAGCAGGGCAAAATTGTCCGCGAGGATGACCTTTTTCCCCAGCCCCACCAGAAACCGCCGCAGTCCCGCCGCCGCGTTGTCCCAGCTGTGCTCCCGGTGTTCCAGCTCCCGGGCGATGTCCGCATAGCGGACGATGGGTCCCGCAATCAGCTGGGGAAACAGGGCGACATACGCGCCGAAGTTGATAAGGCTTTTCTGCGCCGGGACGCTGCCGCGGTAGACGTCGATGGTGTAGCTCAGGCACTGGAAGGTGTAAAAGCTGATGCCGACGGGCAGCGCCAAATGGAGCAGGGGAATTTTCAGGCCGGTGACGGCGTTCAGACTGCCGATGAAGAAGTCCGCGTATTTGAAAACCCCCAGCAGCCCCACGCTGATGACGATGGACGCCAGCAGCCAGAGCTTTTTCCGGTTCCGGGAGCGCTCGATGCCCAGGCCGCAGACATAGCACAGCAGGATGGTGAACACCATCAGGGGCAGCAGCCGCAGCTCCCCCCAGCCGTAAAAAATCAGGCTGGCAAGGAGCAGAACGGCGTTTTTCCCCTTCCGGGGCGTGAGAAAATACACCGCCAGCACCGCCGGGAGGAAATAATATAGGAAGGGAATACTTGAAAAAACCATAGGCGTGTTCGCTCCTGATGTGCAGTTCTCTTAGAAAAGTGGCAGCGATTCCATCGCTGCCACTTTTGTTAAATCACAAATTCGGGTTCGCCGACGACCTTGCCGAAGGCGTCCACAAAGGACTGGGCGGTGAGGTCGTAGCTGGTGTCCAGCATAATGAGCATCACCACGTCGCGATATCCGGTGACCAGCATGTCGTCCGCTTCCACACAGACCCACTTGCGGGGGTTGATGCCGGACTTCATGGCTTCGGCGACGGACTTGATATCCTCACCCGGGGCGACCCGCACCATGACCATGGAAAAGGCGATGGAGCCGATCATCGGCTCGAACACCGCGGCCTCCGTCAGCACGCCGGCGTTATCCAGACCGGTGCTGCTCTTGATGGCCCACTGCCCCTCCTCGCTGGTGTCGGTGAGGTCGATGGTCTCGACGCCGCCGTCGAACTCCACCGGCTGCTGGGCAACGATTTCGTTCAGCAGCTCCTCCACGGTTCCCTCCACCTGATCGGGGGAAGTGGTTTCCGTGGGCTTGGATCCGGCACAGCCGGAAAACAGGGACAGCGCCATGGCTGCCGCCAGAATTACAGTTAAAACTTTTTTCATGTTTCATTTCCTCCTGAATTTCTTCGGGTAAATCGTCTCTTCCAATAAGCATGCCCCAAAAACAGCAGGAGCATACCGGCGGCCGCGCCGCAGCTGTCAATGCACACGTCCCGGATGCCGGGGCTGCGGCCGGGGACGAAGACCTGGATGGTCTCGTCGATGCAGGCAGCGGCCACGCCCAGGGCAAACGCCGGAAGCCGCTTTTTCCCCAGCATCCCGAACAGCCACCCAAGCAGCAGTCCCAACGCGCCGAATTCGGCAAAATGGGCGCACTTTCGCAGCAGGCCGTCGCCGCCGGAGGGAACCGCTTCGCCGGGGGTGAACACGCCGTCCAGCAGCGCCTTCAGCGTGCCGCTGATCTGCCCGGAGACTTCCGCCGGGAGCAGGGAATTGCCCCAGATGAAAACCAGATTGCAGATAAGCAGCACCGTACACACCGTCATGCGGCGTTTTATGCGCTTCATGTCGGAACCCCCAGATGCTCCAGCAGAATTTTCACACCCAGCAGGATCAGAATAACGCCGCCGGCAAGCTCTGCCTTTTTCTCATACCGGCTGCCGAATACGTTGCCGATCTTCACGCCCAGAGCGGACAGCAGGCAGGTGCAGATGCCGATGAAGGCCGCCGCCAGCCAGATGTTGACGCTGCCGACCATGGCAAGGGAAATCCCCACCGCCAGTGCGTCGATGGAGGTCGCCACGGCCATGAGAAACATGGTCTTGACGGACAGGTCGGCGTCCTTTTCCGGGTCGTCGCCGGATTCGTCTTCCTTCTCCAGCGCTTCCTTCAGCATGTTGATGCCGATGATGACCAGCAGACCGAAGGCAACCCAGTGGTCGAACGCTTCAATGGCTTCGGCAAACAGCGAGCCAAGGAAAAAGCCGGTCACGGGCATCAGCATCTGGAAGCCGCCGAACCAGAGGCCGCAGGTCGCCTCCGCCTTCAGCGTTGCCCTTTTCATGGCAAGACCCTTGCATACGGATACCGCGAAGGCGTCCATACTCAGCCCCACCGCCAGCAAGAATAGTTCTCCGATTCCCATAAAAAATCCTCCGTACCGAATACAGGGCAGCACAGAAGACGCGAAGAGACTGTGCCGGCCTGCAAAAGTCTCGTCATTTCAGGCTGAACCGGGGTTTCCCCAGTATGTCGATTCAGTCCCGCGCTGCGCGCCGACTACTCCCTCTTCACGGCGCATTATAGCAAGGATTCCCCCGCTCGTCAAGGCGAAGCGGAGGAATACACAGTTATTTTACAAATGGGTCATCGCCCATTCCACAATCAGCACCGCGGCGCTGCTGCTTAAGGCAACCACGATCAGGCTCTTGCCCCGGTAGGCCAGAACCACCGCCACCGCCAGCGCCGCCGCGCCGCTTAAGATAGAAGCGGTGCTGCTGAGAATGGAGGGAAACGTCATGGCCGTCAGGCAGCAGTATGGAACGTAGTACAAAAACGAGCGCAGGAAGCGGCTCTTGATAGGCTTGCGGAAAATCGTCATGGGCAGGACGCGGATGAGATAGGTCGTCAGCGCCATGGCGAGGATGTACAGATACATGTTCATGCCGCTTTCCTCTCTTCCTTCACCGGGAACAGCGCGGCGCAGATGGCGGCAGCCGCCACGGTGCAGACCACGATGGACAGTCCCGGGGAAACGGTTTTCAGCCCGGGCGTCCAGGAAAACAGGCTGCTGAAAATCAGCGCCAGCACCACCGCCACGAAAACATCCCGGTTCTTCTTCGCGGGAGGCACCACGATGGCGACGAACATGCCGTAGAGCATGACCCCCAGCGCCGTCCGGATGGAGAGCGGCAGAATCGACCCGGCCAGTGCGCCGCACAGCGTCCCCAGCGTCCAGCCGATAAAGGGCAGCGTCCCCAGCCCCAGCAGGAACGGCACCGTCAGGGGCGCTTCCCGCGCCATGGCCAGGGCGAAAATTTCGTCCGTATTGAAAAACGCAATCAGCAGCCGGGGCAGCAGACCGATCTTTTCTCCCATCCGCTGGCTCAGCGCCAGGCTCATCAGGGCGTAGCGGCTGTTGATGACCAGCTGGGTCAGCACCATTTCCCACAATGTGGCGGCGGCGACGATGAGGGTCAGCCCCGCGAACTGCCCCGCGCTGGTCAGATTCGTGGCGGAAATCAGCACCGCGTCCAGCGTTTTTACGCCCTGGGACACGGCCATGGCGCCGAAGCCGAAGCTCACCGAAAAATATCCCATTCCCACGGGCAGTCCCCGGTTGACGCCTACGCGGTATTCATTTTTGTCCATAAATAACACTTCTCTATGTCTCTTTTTTCCGGCGAAGGCCGCCGGACGGTCAGCTGCGGACGCCCTGATATTCCATCAGCTCCAGAACGTCCTGTCCGCGCTTGGTCAGCGCCATGCTGCCCCGGACGGGGCTGGCGTCGTAGGCGGGGGTATGGTAATCCTTCAGGGGCTTGTCATAGTCCAGGGAGATGAGGCCTTTTTTCTCCAGGCATTGCAGCAGAAGCTCTTTTCCCGGCTCCTCCGGGAAAACCGGCGCTTCCGCTTCCCGGATCACCGGCAAAAAGGCGCATTCGCCCAGTCGGCGCAGAAAGCCGATCTCTTCTTCCGTAAGCTCCAGCTCCAGGCCGCACCCGGAGCAGCCGCCGCAGCCCCCGCTGCATCCGCCGCAGGATTCCCATTTGCTCATATTGGCGTCCTCCCGTTTCTTTCAGGGTATCATAGCAGATGGGCGGCAAAATGTCAAATTGCGACCCGTCTGAAAATTTCTGCCCATTCGACGCAAAATGCGTTTTCCCTTGCGCTTTTTCCGAAATTAGGGTATACTAGAGGCACAGAAAAATACCAAGGAGGAATTGTTATGTCCGTCATGCACATTACGAAGGCCAATTACGACGAGCTGGTGAAAAACAGCGATAAGCCCGTGCTGCTGGATTTCTGGGCGCCCTGGTGCGGCCCGTGCCGGATGGTCGGCCCCATTGTGGAGGAGATCGCCCAGGAGCGGGAGGACATCGCCGTGGGCAAGGTCAACGTGGACGAGGAAGTGGAGCTTGCCATGGAATTCGGCGTTGCCAGCATCCCCACGCTGGTGGTCGTGGAACACGGCAAGGTCATGAACAAGGCCATCGGCTACATGCCGAAGGCGGAGATCGAGGAACTGCTGGGATAAAAGAACGCAGGCGGCGCTTGAAAGCGCCGCCTGGACTTTTACGTTTTGTGCTGGTAATAGTACTGCTTGATGGCCTGGAAGGACTCGTCGCTGATGACGTGCTCGATCCGGCACGCGTCGTCGGTGGCGGTCTTTTCGTCCACGCCCAGACGGATCAGCAGCTCCGAGAGCACCGTGTGGCGCTCGTAGATGGTTTCCGCCAGCTTTTTTCCGGAATCCGTCAGCGTGATGGCGCCGTCTTTTTCCACCAGGATATACCCGCCCTCCCGGAGAATGCCCATCGCACGGGAAACGCTGGGCTTGGAATATCCCAGATATTCGCTGACGTCAATGGAGCGGACATACCCGCTTTTCTTCGCCAGCACCAGTATGGCCTCAAGATACATTTCACCCGATTCCCGGACAGTCATTCGGCTCATCTCCTTTTGATAAGGATATCACACTTTCCCGCCGAATGCAAGCGGCGGATTTCCGGGAAAAGGGAAGTCCCATGGGACGTTCGGGGCGAACTGTGAAATGTTCACAAATTTTCGCAGGTTTTTTCTACGTTTTGCCCAGGTGCTTCTGCGGATTTTCGGTTGATGGCCAGCAGGACGGCGCCAAAATACCTGCGTTTGCGGAGGAACTCCGCAAGGCTGCTGCCGTAATTGTCCGCGCCGGTGGAGTTGCGGTAGGTGTTGTAGCCGATGAAGCCTTCCTCCGTGTGGTGCAGCGCTGCGAAATGGGCGCCCAGGCGGCATTTGCTCCGCCAGTGGTAGAACAGGATGCAGGCGTCCGCGTTTTTGGCCGCTTCGTCAAAGCGGCGGACGTCCACGACGGTCTTCACCGGGAAACCCCATTTCCGGAAGCACACGGCAGGCCCCCAGAAGGAGGTGCCGGTATTGCCGTGGATCAGGGGCAGCTGCCATTCGTAATAGCGGATCAGCGCCGGGATATCCGTTTTGTACCCCAGAATTTGCAGGGCATTCCAGGTGGCGACCCATCCGCAGCCCACGTCCGCCGAGGCGCGCAGGCCGTAGCGGTACCGCTCCTTGGGAATATCGTGCTGGTTGTAGATGAAATCGTTCATAGCCGCTCCATATCCGGCTTTGTCGGCGTGCCGACCGGATGCTCCGCAATGTAATCGTCCAGAATGCCCGCCGCCGTCATGACCATCCGGACGCAGGGGCGGGTTTTGTAAAATTCCGCCGTGCGGGGCGTGGGGTTGGGGTCGGAGGGCGGGTTGCTCAGAATTTCCCGGCAGATAATGCTGCCGATCTCCTCCCGGAACTGCCCTGCCAGGGTCTGCACCAGCCGGTAATGGGCTTTTTTGTTCACGTCGTTCTCGCCGGGGTCGTCGTAGCCGTACAGGAGCCCCGCCACCATCAGCATCCCGCTGACCGCGCCGCAGACCTCCCGCATCCGCCCCATGCCGCCGCCAAAGGAGGAGGCAAGCTTCGCCGCGAGGCTCTTCTCAAGCCCCGTTACGTCGCCGAAGGCCTCCAGCACCGCCTGGGCGCAGTTGCTGTCGGATAAAAAGAGTTCCGCTGCCAATTCCCTATGATCCATCGCTGTTTCCTCCGTAAATTTGATAGAACCAGTTTACCGGGAGAAGGAGCAAATGTCAAGCCGGGATTCGCGCACAGATGGGCGACATGTGCCGGATTCGCCGAAACGATGCCGTGATATCGCCATCCATTTTGGAAGATTATACAAAAAACCCGGATGCACCGAAAAAGCTATTGACAACCGGAAACCGCAATGCTAGGATACACTCAAAATTGAATCGCTTGATAGAGGCGCGGTACTCATCAGTATCCTCCGGCAAGGTCGTGCAGCCGCCGAAGGGGAAAGGGATCACCGCCGAAGTGTGGGAAATCTGCCCGGGTTTTTCATGCTGGGTCGTCAGAGAACATCTGCCGGACTGTCACAAAAATCTTTGTGAAGCGCTATCATTGGCTGTTCGGATCATCCTTTTTCTTGTTTGGGTTTTCCGCATTTCCATGGACCGCTTTCCAAAGCGGTTCATTTTTTATCCCAAAATGCGAAAAGAAAGGTTGATCTCAAAATGAAGAAGCTCGTATCCGTTATCCTGTCCCTGCTCATGATTCTGTCCATGACCGCCTGCGCAAGCTCCGGTTCCACTGCCCCCGCCGCGTCTGACGCTCCCACCTCGGCTCCGGCTGCGGCGCTCACCGGTGTGGAGGACGGCGTGCTCACCGTGGGCATGGAATGTGCCTACGCCCCCTACAACTGGACCCAGATGGACGACTCCAACGGCGCCGTCCCCATCGCCAACAACCCCGGCGCTTATGCCAACGGCTATGACGTCATGATCGCCAAGAAGATCTGCGAGGCCAACGGCTGGGAGCTGGAGATCATGGCCATCGGCTGGGACGGTCTGGTTCCCGCCCTGAATGCCGGTCAGCTGGACGCCGTCATCGCCGGTCAGTCCATGACCGAGACGCGGCTCCAGGAAGTTGACATGGCCGGCCCCTATTTCTACGCTTCCATCGTCTGCGTCACCCGGAAGGATAGCCCCCTGGCGTCCGCCACCGGCATTTCCCAGCTTTCCGGCTCCTGCACCGCGCAGACCGGCACCATCTGGTATGACAGCTGCCTGCCCCAGATCGAGGGCGCTCAGCTGATGCCCGCGTCCGAGACGGCTCCCGCCATGGTCATGGCCGTCACCTCCGGCACCGTGGACTTTATCTGCACCGACATGCCCACCGCCATGGGCGCCTGCGCCACCTACGACAATCTGGTGATTCTGGACTTCTCCGGCAGCGAGGACAATTTTAAGGTGGACGCCGGTGAGATCAACATCGGCATCTCCGTGGTCAAGGGCAACACCACTCTGCTGGACGCCATGAACGCGGTTTTAAGCGAAATGACCGTGGAGGACATGAACCAGATCATGAATGACGCGATTGCCATTCAGCCCGCAATCTGAGGTGCCTCATGGATAAGCTTGCAAAGCTGACAGCCGACATCGGCAGGCTCTGGGAAACCTACTCCGGCGCTTATTTTACCGGCATCCGGAACACGCTGGTGCTGGCGGTGGTTGCCACGCTGATCGGCTGCGTGATCGGCCTGATGTGCGGCATTCTCAACACCATTCCCTACACCCGGCAGGATCCGCCGGTCAAGCGCTTCTTTCTGAAGCTGCTGCGGGCGCTGATCCGGATTTATGTGGAGGTGTTCCGGGGAACGCCCATGGTGCTGCAGGCGGTGTTCATTTTCTACGGTCTGCCTTACTTCACCGACGGCGCGGTGGCCTTCAGGGGGATGAGCGGCATCTGGGTGGCGGCCATCATCGTGGTGTCCATCAACACCGGCGCGTACATGGCCGAATCCGTCCGGGGCGGCATCATCTCCATTGACCCCGGCCAGACCGAGGGCGCGAAGGCCATCGGTATGACCCATGTGCAGACCATGGTGAACGTCATCATGCCCCAGGCACTGCGGAACATCATCCCCCAGATCGGCAACAACTTTATTATCAATATCAAGGACACCTCCGTGATGTTCGTCATCGGCTTTGTGGAATTTTTCGCCACCCACCGGAACATTGTGGGCGTCAATCTGCTGTATTTTCCCTCGGCGGTCATTGAGATGGCAGGGTATCTGATGCTGACGCTGGCGGCATCCTTCCTGCTGCGCTGGCTGGAAAAACGGCTGGACGGCAGCGACAATTACGAGCTGGTCAGCACAGACTCTCTGGCCATGAGCGCCGGCACCTATTCCCATCCCAGCCGCAAGACGCCCTTCGATGAGCGCAGCGGCGAGTTTGGTTCCGGAAGACCAAAAGGAGATTACTAATATGGAAGACGTGATTTTACAGGTCAACCACCTTTCCAAGTCTTTCGGAAGCCATGAGGTTCTCCGGGACATCGACTTTACCGTTAATAAAGGCGACGTGACCTCCATCATCGGCGCCTCCGGCTCCGGAAAGAGCACGCTGCTGCGGTGCATCAATCTGCTGGAAACCCCTACCTCCGGCGAGGTCTGCTACCACGGCAAAAACGTGGCGGGACGGGGCGTCAACGCGGCGGCCTACCGCGCCCATGTGGGCATGGTGTTTCAGTCCTTTAACCTGTTCAACAATATGACGGTGCTGGAAAATTGCATGGTCGGCCAAATAAAGGTGCTGAAGCGGAGCCGGGAGGAAGCCCGGGCTCACGCCATGACCTATCTGGAAAAGGTAGGCATGGCGCCCTACATCAACGCAAAGCCCCGGCAGATCTCCGGCGGTCAGAAGCAGCGGGTAGCCATTGCCCGGGCGCTGGCCATGGATCCGGAGGTGCTGCTGTTTGACGAACCCACCTCCGCGCTGGACCCGGAGATGGTGGGCGAGGTGCTGAACGTCATGCGGTCTTTGGCGCGGGAAGGGATGACCATGCTGGTGGTGACCCACGAGATGGCCTTCGCCCGGGACGTAAGCAACCACGTGGTATTTATGAGCCAGGGCGTTATATGCGAGGAGGGTGTCCCTTCCGAAGTGTTCGGAAATCCGCAGAGGCAGGAAACGAAGGATTTCCTCGCCCGTTTCCGCAGCGCCTGATGCTGAAAAATAAGCTTATCCGCCGGGGCAAATTGCCCCGGCGGTATTTTGTTGGAAAAAGGACGGGCAATGGGGAATACAGTGGCAGTGGAGGTGGCGAACATGTTGGCAGCGGCCTGGCTGATGCTCAGTTCATTATTTTATTCACTGCAGCTGTCCTCGGGCAGCTTCCCCCGTCCGCTGACGGAGGAAGAGGAACGGTACTATCTGGATCTGGCCGGGAAGGGGGATTTAGAAGCAAGGAACGTTCTGATAGAGCGGAACCTGAGGCTGGTGGCGCATATTATGAAGAACTGATGAAGCCCGCAGCAACCCCGTGTGGCGGACGGATGGGGTGTACCTGTCTGCGTATTGTGACCACAGCGCGAAAATTTACTGGAATGTGGTGCTGAACTGAAAACGAATGACCCCGGCAGGCGAAGGTTGCTTGCCGGGGTTTGTCTATGGGTGGGGGACAGAAAGCTGGGAGGCTGCCACCTGAATATTTGAAAAGTGGGATTTTGGGGCCGATATATTTGCTGAAAAGTCTTGAAAAATAAGTCGAAAAGGTATTGAAAAGTCGGTTTACAAAGGAAGAGAAGAACGCTGGCTAGAGGGGGAGAAAGCGTAGCAATTGGAAAGTGCAATGGAAAAAGAATAGGGCGGTTATCGGATAAAAGCCCATCCATTCTCTACTGGGGTAATTTGCTGGGTAGGCTAGACGATTGTCCGTATCAGCAAAATTGAGCTGTCATTTATATTTCTGCCGTACCAAAACCGTTTCACAAACCCGGTCGGCAATCAGCTCCCGGTCACGGGTGGGGTAGTATTCCAACAGTGGCTTCACCATCTGCGCAAGCTGTTCCCGGGTAAATGAAGGGATTTCCAGCTGCTTTCCGTACAGATTTTCCATAGTGTGGATCTGTCGGTTAAAGGTGGTTTGAAAAGGTCGCGCTTTTGCCTGAGAAATCAGGGATTTTGGGACGATTTCAAGGGGACTGTACATCACATTGGAAAGCAGCCCTGCGCCCTGGTCAAAGATGGGGCAGTAGTCAAAGGCGCCATCCCTGGCGAGAACCGCAATATTGTTCAGGTGGCGGTCGTCATTGAGGACAAGGCCATCGATTTCAAACAGCAGCGTCAGGTACTGGGGGAACAGGGAAAGTCCTGTGATGCTTGCCGTTTCCTCTGCCAGATAGGCCATTCGCGTTTTGTCACTGGTCAGCCGGTTCAGCGTTTCGGAGAGGGGCTTTCCTGTGTATTGCAGGAACAGATGGGCCAGCGTTATGATCGACTCACCATCTCGCAGAAAATTCCGGCTGCTGCAGCCGGTTCGCTCCCGACCGTGCACCTGCAAACGCTCCATTTGATAGCGCACGAAAGTGAAGGGAAAGGCCACTTCCATGTTGCTGTACTCCAATAATTGAGAGGTAAAGACCTCCGCCAGTGCCTCGTAGCCAAATTGGTCCAGCTTGTACCAGATGCCGCTGTCCAGCCATTTTTCCTGATTGCCCTTGGAGGAGGTTTCCGCGATTTTTTGATTGGATACCAAGTGTACAGTCATTTTATTTCCTCCACGGTAAGCCAAAGATCATCCTCGGCCATTCGTCCTTGTGTTTTCCGGATAATTTCCAGTGGGTCGTAGTGGTCTACGCCAATGGTTTCCAGATATTCCCGGAGCCCCGCCCTGGTTCGCGGAATACAGCGGCTTTCCAAAAAATGAAGATAATCCTCCCAACTGGGATTCTGGTTGTTCCCAAAGGGCAGCTTCAGGAAATCGGAAACGAGATTTTCTACGCGAATTTTCTTTGTGGTTTCGTCTGCGGCGATTCTGGCACAGATGAGGGAAACGGAATGGCAGGAGACAAGAAGAAGCTTGTGGCCGGTTTGACGATTGGTTTCCAGAAATTCGGAAAAGGAAAGCTGCCTGGTAATCGTAATGGATGTGCTGTCAAAGTTCAATTCCATTTGACGATTCTCGGCATCTAGCCCCATTTTCTGTACCCAAGTGGATGGCAGGGAGATTTTATAATTGTTGGCGATTCCGCCGGCAGTGCCGCCGGAAGTGCTGATGATTAAATTTCCTGTTCGTGTTTCCAAAGGATTCACCTCGCAGATAGTATACACTATTCGGTACGAATAATCAATATAATTTTTCTTGCGTTCGACTTGATTGAAGAAGTTTAGCTGGAGGAACAAAAAGCATATCTATTGAAAGGTGCATTGTGATAGGAGCGTTTTGTCTATTTTATGAATTTGCTCATTTAAAGTATAGTTAAAAAGTTATCCACAGCCTCGATGCCCCAAAAACGCAGACCCTTTCTGGTTCCAGAGAGGATCTGCGTTTTTCTGGGGAGGGCTTTTTTAACAGCTCCAGCGTAAAATATTTCATCTCAGACTATCTTTTTTCCATTCTGCTTCGTTATACTAATTGAAAGCGCTTTTAATCCACAGGAGAGGAGGGGAAACATGGACGGCGATTTCCTGCTCCTGCACAGAATGCAAAATGGCGATGATCAGGCCATCGAATCCTTTGTGCGGAAGTATTACCCAAAGATATTGCGTTACTGCCACCTACATATCAAGGACTCCGGCTTTGCAGAAGACTTAACCCAGGAAACCTTTGCCCGGTTCTTCCGCACTCTCCATCAGTACCAGCACTATGGGAAGGCTGCAAATTATCTGTATGTGATTGCAGGCAATCTGTGCCGGGATTATTACAGAAAGTCGGAAGAACTGCCGATGGAGGAACTGCCGGAGCATCCTGTCTGCCTGATGGAGTCCCTGGATTTACGGATGGATGTCCATATGGCTCTGGAACGTCTTCCACAGGAACTGCGGGAAGTAACCATCCTGTATTTCTTTCAGGAAGTCCGGCAAAAGGAAATTGCCAGAATTTTGGGTATCGGTCTACCGCTGGTGAAGTACCGGATCAAACGTGCAAAAGAATTATTGACGATCTATTTAGGGAAGGAGGATTTTGAATGAAGGAACTCTTTCGTTTTGATGTGACCTGCGATGAATCCAAAATACAGAAAACCATTGCTGTTTCCAAGGAAGCATTTCTTTCTGAGGAATCGGAGCAAACCGTATCCCACATAGAATTTCTGTATCAGCAGTGTAAGTTTATCAAGAAACGCTGGTGGCTGATGCAAGGGCTGCTGCTTGCCTTTGTATGTTTCTTGCTTAACAACTCAGAAACCGACTTCACCGTGCGCCGTATTCTGGGGCTTACCGGATCGCTGTTTGTAATTCTGATTTATCCGGAAATCTGGAAAAACCGAAGTTGCGATGCTTTGGAAATCGAATGTACAACATTTTATACCCTTCGTTCCATCTATGCGGCACGGCTGACCCTCTTTGCCGGGGTAGATATGGTGCTGCTGTCAGCCTTCTATGCCGGAACATCCCTGCTTTGCAGAATTACGCTCTGGGAAATGCTTACACAGTTTATGCTCCCCTTCAATGTGACCTGCTGTGTCTGCTTCAGAACCCTTTACAGCAAGCGGATCAATTCTCAGGCACTTTCCCTGCTTCTGTGTGTCCTTTGGGCTGGAGTCTGGTCAGTGCTCATTCTGAATGATGCTGTTTTCAATGCCATTTCTGTTCCTGCGTGGGTATCTTTGCTGGCTGCATCTGTTTTCTTCATGGGATATACCCTCTATCGCGGACAGAGGGTATGGCAAAACATTATGGAGGTGAAACCTTTATGGATTTGAAAATTAGAGGCTTAACAAAAGAATTTGGCGACTTCAAAGCTGTCGATCATTTCAGCTATGATTTACGCTGCGGCGTCTATGGTTTGCTTGGCGTCAACGGCGCTGGTAAAACCACCCTGATGCGGATGCTTACTACCTTGATGAAACCCACATCCGGGCAAATTAGCTGGGATGGAGAAGACATTTTCGCCATGGACGGCAGATACCGGAATCTGTTGGGATATCTTCCTCAGGATTTTGGGTACTATCCAGACTTTTCCATCTACGACTACCTGATGTACATTGCCACCCTCAAAGGTATACGCCCTGCGGTGGCAAAGCAGCGGGTCAAGGAACTGCTGAAGCAAGTTGGTCTGGTGAAAGCCCGGTACAAGAAAATGAAAACCCTTTCTGGCGGCATGAAGCGCCGGGCAGGTATTGCCCAGGCAATGCTGAACGACCCCAAGATTCTAATTCTGGACGAGCCTACCGCCGGTCTGGATCCCAGCGAGCGGATTCGGTTTCGGAATCTGATCAGCGAGCTTTCAGAGGATCGAATCGTGCTGCTGTCCACACATATTGTATCGGATATTGAGTATATCGCGAGTGACATTCTGCTGATGAAGGACGGCTGCCTTGCCATTTCCGGCACTGCTGAGGAACTCATTGACTCCATGCCAGAACCGGTTTGGAGCTGTACTGTGCCCAAAAGCAGGATCGATGCCTGCCTGAAGGCATACAAAGTTGCAAACGTGAAGACGATTCCTGGAGGCGCGGAGCTGCGAATCGTTTCCAAGGGACGACCGGCAGAAGATGCCGTCAGGGTAGAACCAACTTTGGAGGATGTTTTCCTCTGTTATTTTGGAGAAAGGACAGGTGATAGCGATGGTACGGTATGAACTAAAAAAGGTGTTTGGTTCCGTTGGTGGTAAGATCGCCCTGATATTGTACATTGCCGTCTTGGCGCTGTCCTGTTGGCTATCATCGACTGGCGCATTGAATGTGGAGGTAAAGTGGGTGAATGAGCAGGGGGAGAGCGAATATGGCCCATCTGCTGTCAAGAAACTGCGCGAAGCCCAGAAGGAATGGGAAGGCTGGGTTGATCAGAACAAGTTGAGCAGAGTGATTCAGGAAAATCAAAGGATCAATGCAACACCCGAAGCAAAGTCAGATATTGTGCAGCAGAGTGAAATCGCGTATAGCTGGAAACAGGGTTTCGCACCCATCCGAAAAATTCTGAATGAGTCCTATTCAAATGGCTTCCGGGAGTACGATTATTACACCGCTGACGGGATCACTGCCATCGATGAAGATACCTTTTACGCCAACCGTGAGAAATTACTGAAAAATTGGCTTTATGATGAAACCGATGGCGCTTACTCCAAGTATTCCGAATCGGAGAAGCAGTATATCATTGGGCAGTACAAAGAATTAGAGATTCCCTTCTACTTTACATACCACGAAGGCTGGCATCAGCTGCTGGAAAACGCCGGATATATTCCTTCGCTGGGAATTCTGATTCTGTGTTTCCTGCTGGCTGGCATCTTCTCTAACGAATTCAAATGGAAAGCGGATGCGGTGTATTTTTCCACCCTTTGTGGCAGGAATAAAGCTACCTCTGCCAAGATCAAGGCAGGTTTTCTGCTGGTAACAGTCCTGTACTGGGGAGCCATGCTGGTCTATAGCCTGTTCACCTTGTGCTATCTCGGCTTCGAGGGCGCAAGCTGCGTCATCCAGTGGCAGCTCTGGAAAAGTATCTATAATCTTAATATGTGGCAAGCTTGGATGCTGGCTCTCATATCCGGCTACATCGGCAACCTTTTCTTGGCGTTCCTGACCATGTGGATTTCCGCCAAGACAAAGTCTACTGTCTTTGCGGTGACAACCCCATTTATTCTGATATTCCTCCCCTCTTTCCTGGAGGGAATGGCAAACTGGTTGGATAAAATTCTGAGCCTCATGCCGTCGCACTTGCTGGAACTCTATCAAAATCTGGGTTCCTTCAATATTCTCACCATCTTTGGTAAAGTTTTCCGTACTTTAGATGTCAGTATTCCGCTATATCTTACGCTGTCTGTCATATTGATCCCCATGATGTATCTGGAATATCACAGGAAGAGAGCATAATCATTACCGTTCCATGTGTGATAAGCGCGAAATCAAAAAGGAGGTTTTACACCATGTATCGAAAAGTCCTTGTCTTTCTTCTGACCGTCCTTGTCGCGATGTAACCGCTCAATAATTCCCAGTCCCCACCAAAAGACAGCAGGCCCCACACCCAGGGCCTGCTGTTACTCAAGATATGTATTTGTATAAGCATCGGAGTTTGGAATCTTACGATCCTCTTGGATGTCGGGTGTCCAGGGCATGAAAGCCTCCAATCCTTCATGGGAGGGCGACTTTCCCAGGTATGGAAGCTCCACCAGCACACGCTGTAGACAGGCAATTGGTTCTACTCCGTTTGCCTTTGCGCTTTCCACCATGGAGTATATGAAACAAAAACCGGAAGGAAAAGAAGGCGGAAAAGCGTTGTAGGCGTGATTCACGGCCCTAAGGATACATCCACAGGCATTGTGGACATTGCTATGGCGGGTTCGTTGTGTAAAAAAGGGGTGTTCCATCCAAGGCTTCGGGAGTATGGTATGATCCTTGTAGACGAGTGCCACCACAGTGCCTCGGAGACGCTGCGTTCCGTATTGCAAGAAGTTCACGCCACATATGTTTACGGCGTGACGGCAACGCCTTTTCGTGGAGATGGGCTGGAAAAGATCAACGAAATGCTTCTTGGCCCGGTGCGCTTTCAATATTCTGCCAAGGAAAAAGCGGCAGAGCAGGGAATCGACCACTACCTCGTGCCAAGATTTACAAGAACGGTGCTGCCCTTCGGTCAGGAAAAGCTTCCTGTGACCCATGCCTATGAGTGTTTGCGGAGGAACGAAAACCGCAATGGCTTGATTGTAGCAGATGTGAAAAAAGCATTGGAGGCAGGAAGAACGCCGGTGATTTTGACCCGATTTACGGATCAGGCGGCGATCCTCTATGAAATGCTGAAGGATTCTGCGCAGAAGCCGTTTCTTCTGACAGGTGAAATGCCTAAAAAGGAGCGGGAAGCGGCGATACGGCAAATGGCAGAGGTTATGCCGCAGGAATCCATGCTGCTGGTGGCGACAGGCCAGCTCGTTGGTGAGGGCTTTGACTACCCTAGATTGGATACGCTGTTTCTGGCAACCCCGGTTTCCTGGAAAGGTGTGGTGGAGCAATACGCCGGACGGCTCCACCGGGACTACCCCGGCAAGAACGATGTGTTTATCTACGACTATGTGGACAGCCATATCCCGGTGTTTGACAAAATGTACGCCAAGCGTTTGAAAACCTATAAGCGTATTGGCTACACCCTCTACGCACCGGATACCCCGAAGAAGCAGGCTGCCAACGCAATTTTCGACTCGGACACCTACCGCCCGGTTTTTGAACAGGATCTCCGGGAAGCTGTGGAAACAGTCCTGATTTCCAGCCCCACGCTGAGCAGAAAACGGGTAGAGAACTTGGTAGAACTTTTACTTCCAGCCCAGGAACAAGGCTTAAAAGCAGCAGTTATCACCTGGCATCCGGATGTGTATCGCTATGGAAATGACGAAAACCGGCTTTTATTATTGGAAAGCCTTCGGACGGCAGGGTTTGAAATTCAATATGCCGAAGAAACCTGCCAGCATTTTGCTGCGATCGATGAGAAAATCGTCTGGTACGGCAGTATGAACCTCCTTTCCCGGGACGATGTGGAGGATAACATTATGCGTTTGGAAAGCCGGGAGGTGGCGGAGGAGCTACTGGGGATGATGCATTTTTGCGAATAACAGCGAAAAACTTCCGCATTCTTTCCCACTGCTCACAAACGCAAACAATGGTTCTTTACAGATGGCGGCGAAGCAGCCGGTCTGTGCGGATTCATAGAAAGACTACCACCCGCTATGCGGGTGCGCCGGAAAAAGTTCAACTTATGCGTAGAAAAGAAAAACCTCCAGTGATAGAGTAGTAGCAGGTTCGCCAACCGCTACAAAACAAAATCAATGGAGGTTATCCAAATGGACAACAATAGTTTAGCACACACGAAGTGGAATTGCAAATACCATATCGTTTTCACGCCCAAATACCGCAGGCAGATCATCTACAGGCAGATTTCAGCGGATATCGGTCAGATTATCAGATCGCTATGCGCCAGAAAGGGAATAACGATCATAGAAGCGGCAGCCCTTCCGGATCATATTCATCTATACGTAGAGATTCCGCCTAAGTACAGCGTGTCAGAAATCGTAGGATATCTCAAAGGAAAAAGCAGCTTAATGATATTCGACCGACATGCAAATCTAAAGTACAAGTATGGAAACCGGCACTTCTGGTGCAGGGGGTACTATGTAGATACAGTAGGGCGTAACGAAAAGACGATAAAAGAATATGTACGCAACCATCTTCAGGAGGACATCGCAAGTGACCAGATGTGTCTCAAGGAATTCAAAGACCCGTTTACGGGTGAGCCGGTAGTCAAAGGCAAATAAAGAGGGGCTGTTAAATAACCCCAAAAGGAAATCGCAGACTCTTTCCCGAAATGGAAAGGGTCTGCTTTTTCTTACCCATCAAGGCTGTGGATAACTTTTCTCTCAAAAATGTGTACACCAACCACAACCGGAGAAAAATTGTTTTTCTTCGGCATTTTTTTTGAGGATATTCAGCCAGCAGCCTTGGCCGGATTGGCCTTCGCTAATTTGCTCAAATGGTACTTGTGCAGGTTAAAACCGCAGCTTATCAGGGCAATCTCCAAAATTACTTTGTTTATGCCCCTTCTTCGGAACCGTTCGTATCCTCGGTTTGCCTTTATTTCGCCATAAGTCCCTTCGGATTGTATGGATCGGTTCATTCGGAGCAGCGCGCCATGAATGCTGTTCAGGTTGTCGAGAACTTCCTTGTGGAAGGAAGTCAGTTCATAGTTCAGCCGAATGATTCGGTCAAATCTGCTTTTGTGACATTTAGATCGATGTGGGCAGCCGCTGCAATCCTCGCACTGGTGAAGCTCTACGGTTCTCCCATATTGGTTGCCCTTTACCGGTTCTGTCCGTAGGAAAAGAAATTCTTTGCCGTTTGGACAAACCAGTCGTCCGGCTTCATTTACTCGGAAATTCACAGCACGATATGGATCGTCACGATATTTCTTGTCCTTGGTTTCCTCGTACATAGGGAACTTCATGTATTTTTCCATTCCATGCTCTTGGCAGTACAAAGTATTTTTTCAGATCAATATGGGACACCACTTCATTGAAAGTATATACCGAATCATTTATTTCAATAATTCTTTCCATATCCACTTGTGATTTCAGTTGGATTGGTGTATAATTTATTTCTATAGTTTTCATTTTGGGTGGTACTTTAATGATACTACAAAACGGCTGCAACCTCAACTGGCTGCAGCCGTTTCTTAATACTTTTTGTAGCCAGCGCCGGGTGGCACTGGCTACTGTGCTGATAGGGAGAGTTTTCTAACAGCCCCTGAAATCATTATTTTCCCAGGTGCCAGATGTCCCGGTCGTATTCCGCTATGGTGCGGTCGGAGGAGAACAGGCCTGCATTGGCGATGTTTATCAGGCACCGTCTGCGCCAATCCAGAGGGTTGGCGGTATAGTCTGCCAGTGCCTGCCCCTTGCGTACCACATAGGCACTGAAATCCGGCAGAGTCTGGAACCAGTCCTTGTTCTTCAGTTCCGTCTGCAGGCGGCTCAGCAGCTCAGAAGAGCCGGCGGCGGTCATTTCGGGGCCGGTGAGGAAGTCGATGGCCCGGCGCAGGTTGGGGTCGCCCTCGTACCATTCGGAGGCCTTGTAGTCCCCGGCGGCGTAGCGGCGGATCACCTGATTGGAGGTCTGACCGAAGATATAGATATTTTCGTTTCCGACCTGCTGGCTGATCTCCACATTGGCACCGTCCATAGTACCTAAGGTAAGCGCACCATTGAGCATGAATTTCATGTTGCCGGTGCCGGAGGCCTCCTTGGAAGCAAGGCTGATCTGCTCGGACAGGTCACAGGCGGGAATCATCTTCTCGGCAGCGGTGACGTTGTAGTTTTCCACAAACACGATCTGGAGCCACGGGGATACCACAGGATCTGCGGCAATGACCTTGGACAGGGTCAGCAGTGCGTGGATGATGTCCTTGGCGATGATGTAGGCAGGGGCTGCCTTGGCACCGAAGATGGATACCAGGGGCACCGGGGGCAGGTGTCCGGCCTTGATCTCGAAGTACTGGTGGATGAGGTACAGCAGGTTCAGCTGCTGCCGCTTGTACTCATGCAGCCGCTTGGACTGGATGTCGAACATGGCGTCCGGGTTCACGGTGATGCCCTGCTCCTGCTTCAGCCACCGGCACAGCTCCCGCTTGTTCTCCTTTTTGATGGCGGCCAGCTGTTCCAGCACGGAGGTATCATTCTCATAGGCCAAAAGCTTTGTAAGCTGGGCTGCGTCCTTGTGGAAGCCGGTGCCGATGAGGTTCTCGATCTGGCCGGTCAGCAGGGGATTGCACTTCATGAGCCACCGGCGGAAGGTAATGCCGTTGGTCTTGTTGTTGAACTTCTCAGGATACAGCTTGTAGAAACCGTTCAGCTCGGAATCCATCAAAATCTGGGTGTGCAAGGCGGCGACACCGTTGGTGGAGTGGGTGAAGTGAATGTCCATGTGGGCCATGTGCACCTTGCCGTCCTTGTCGATGATGGCAAGACTCTTGTCCTTGGTGCGCTTTGCAACCACTGCGTCCAGCTTTTCGATAATGGGCATCGGCTGGGGTACAACGACTTCCAGATAGGTCCGGGGCCACTTTTCCAGCGCCTCCGCCAGAATAGTGTGATTGGTATAGGCGCAGGTTTTGGTGACGATTTCCACGGCTTCCTCAAAGGCGATGCCTTTTTCGCCCAGCAGGCGGATCAATTCGGGAATCACCATGCTGGGGTGGGTGTCGTTGATCTGGATGGCAGCGTAGTCCGCCAGGTTGTGATAGTCGCAGCCCCGGGCGGCGCACTCCGCCAGAATCAGCTGGGCACCGGCGGAGACCATCAGGTACTGCTGATAAATCCGCAACTGACGGCCTGCCTCGTCGGAGTCATCGGGGTACAGGAACAGGGTCAGGTTTTTGTCGATGGCAGTCTTGTCGAAGGAAATGCCCTCCCGGACGATGCTTTCATCCACGGTGTCGATATCGAACAGGTTCAGGGTGTTGGTGCGGCCCTCATAGCCCGTCACCGCCAGCTTGTAAAGCCTTGCGGTGAATTTCTTCCCGCCCAGCTTGACAGGGTAGGTGATGTCTGTCTTTTCCGCCCAGCTGTTTTCTGTCAGCCAGGGGTCGGGCAGCTCCTTTTGCACGCCGCTGGACAGAGACTGGTGGAACAGGCCGAAATGATACCGCAGGCCAATACCGTCACCCGGCAGATTCAGGGTAGCCAGGGAATCCAGGAAGCAGGCCGCCAGACGGCCCAGACCGCCGTTGCCAAGAGAAGGCTCCGGTTCCACCTCTTCAATGTCGGAAAGCTTCTTTCCGGCGGACTGCAAGGCAGAGCGTACTTCGTCATACAGCCCCAGATTGATCAGGTTATTAGACAGCAGCTTACCGATGAGAAATTCCGCACTGATATAATATAGCTTCCGGCCCTGTGCCGGGCGGATCTGCTGGGCGGCCTTCTCGTTTACCAGCTTCAGAAGGGAAAGGTACAGCTCGCTGTTGGTGCATTCACCAAGGGGTTTTCCTGTCAATGCGGTGAGCGTGTCTGTCATGGTCATGAAAGGGTTCCTCCTATTTTCTATTTGTATACCCATACTATACCACGAATATTCTACAATATCTTGTACTTAACAATCAATTTGTGATACAATACTAGCATAGGAGCGTGATTCTATGTCAGATACAGCGTCATTGCAGGAGAATAAGCACCACGGCGAAAAGTGGTTCCCCTTTGACATTTATCCCTGCACCATCCCAAGGGATTTCCCGCAGGTGGCTTTGCATTGGCAAAACAGCGTGGAACTGGTTTTTGTCAAGAAGGGAATGGGTACCGTTCAGGTAGGATTGGAGCCGATGACGGCCATGGCGGGGGATATCTTTGTGTTTGCCCCCGGTGTTCTTCACGGACTGGGGCAGGTCCCCGGAGAGACTATGGAATATGAAAACATTATTTATGAGGTGGATCTGCTGGGCGGCTCCGGAGATTTGTGCTATCGGAGGTATTTGCTGCCTCTGCAAAGCGGACGGCTTTCTCTGCCGCACCGGCTGACCCAGGGCCACCCCTGCTATTGTGCGGTTTTGGAATGCCTGCGCCGGCTGGAAACGGTGAACCGGGACCGGGTACTGGGGTATGAGCTGCAAATCAAGGGATTGCTGCTGTGCCTGCTGTCGGTGCTGGTTGCTCAAAGCGATGGCCTGCCCCCCAGCGAAAATGCGGATACCCGACGTCTAAAAACGGTGCTGCAATATGTGACCGCCCATTTTGCAGACAATTTGCCCGTGGCGGAAGTTGCCGCTGTCTGCCAGTGCAGTCCCAGTCATTTTATGCGCTGGTTTAAGCAGATGACCGGGCAGCGCTTCACGGAGTACCTGAACATTTACCGTTTGAACGCTGCGGCAGAAGCATTGCGAACTACCGATGATACCGTGCTGACTGTGGCGGAACGGTGCGGATTTAAGAACCTGTCCTATTTCAACCGGGCGTTCAAGGCCAGCTTTGGGCTGACACCAAGAGAGTATCGGCTCAGGTAGAGATGATACACCACAATATGTTCATTCCTGGAGATTCCAGAGTACTCAAGCAAATTAGATGGGGTCGGTTGGAGCATCTGGCAACAACAGAGGATGAAACAAAGATATCATAAGGCAGAATTATCATAATCGCATTACAAGTCTATACAGAAAAGTCCTTTTGCTTCCCGTTTGAAGTCAAGAAGGGCTTTTCTTGAAAATACCGGGGCGCACACAGTTTTCATTAATAGCTATTTTCAATTATCTACTGTTTTATTTTCAAACTGACTGTTATCCGATCATTATTGATAACTCTGCATCCCTCGCATTGATCTCTCAAATAAAGTATCTATGAATGACTTATCGTGCAATGTGCGGCTCTAAAGTGCTTTTCCTTATAAAGAAGCCCGCTGGTATTGAAGAACTTTTTTAGTGGAAGGCCGCTTTTTTGATGCCACTGCCGGAGTTCGGCCACGGTTGGGTTTTGCTCCTTGATGTGGCGGGGTGCGTATGGAATCCCTTTGGCGTCAAGCCATTTCTGGGCCTTTTGGCAGGTGGTGCATTTGGGGTAGCAAAGAAAAATCATGGTGGGATGCCTCCTGTGGTTCGATATTTGGTGCGTTTCGTATACGCCATTGCTGTATGGAAAACAATGGGTTTTGCAGCGATTCCGCGTTCATCTGCATTTCTGCCGCAGCAAAACCGTTTCGCAGACCCGGTTGGCAATCAGTTCCCGGTCACGGGCGGGGTAGTATTCCAACAGCGGCTCCACCATTTGCGCAAGCTGTTCCCGGGTAAAAGAGGGGATTTCCAGCTGCTTTCCGTACAGATTTTCCATGGTGTGGATCTGCCGGTTAAAGGTGGTTTGAAAGGGCCGTGCTTTGGCCTGAGAAATCAAAGATTTGGGGACGATTTCAAAGGAACTGTACATCACATTGGAAAGCAGTCCTGCACCCTGGTCGAAGATGGGGCAATAGTCAAAACAGCTGTCTCTGGCAATGACCGCAATGTTGTTGAGATGCCGGTCGTCGTTGAGGACAAGACCGTCAATTTCAAACAGCAACGTCAGGTATTGGGGGAACAGGGACAGGCCGGTGATGCTTGCCGTTTCCTCTGCCAGATAGGCCATTCGCTTTTTGTCACTGGTCAGCCGGTTCAGCGTTTCGGAGAGCGGCTTTCCTGTATATTGCTGGAATAGGTGTGCAAGGGTAATAATGGACTCGCCCGCTTTCAAGAAATTCGGACTGCTGCACCCGGTCCGCTCCCGGCCATGAACCAAAAGACGCTCCATACGGTAGCGTACAAAGGTGAAGGGGAAATCCGCTTCGGTATTGCTGTATTCCAGCAATTGGGAGGTAAACACCTCTGCCAGAGCTTCGTAGCCGAACTGGTCCAGCTTGTACCAGATGTTGCCGTCCTGCCATTTTTCCTGGTTGCCCTTGGAGGATGTTTCCGCGATTTTCTGATCAGATACCAATTGAACGGTCATTTCAATTCCTCCACGGTCAGCCACAGATCATCCCCTGCCATGCGCCCCTGGGTTTTGCGGATAATTTCCAACGGCTCGTACCTGTCCACTCCAATTGCTTCCAGATACTCCTGTAGTCCGGCTCTGGTTTTCGGAATGCAGCGGTCCTCCAGAAAGTGCTGGTAATCCGCCCAACTGGGACTTGGGTTATTTCCAAAGGGAAGTTTCAGACAATCCGCAGCGAGATTTTCAACGCATACCTTTTTCTTGGTTTCGTCAGCGGCAATCCGGGCGCAGAGGGCATCCCCGGAATAGCAGGAGAGCAGTAACGTTTTGTGTTCAGCGTGGCGGCTGGCTTCCAGAAATTCCGCAAAGGGCAACTTCTTGGTAATCGTGATGGAAGTACCGTCAAAGCGAAGCTCCACCTGCCGCTGCTCCGGGGTCAGCCCCATTTCCTTTATCCAGGTGGAGGGAAGAGCGAGTTTATAGTTTGTGGCATTCTTGCCGGCAGTGCCGCCGGAGGTGCCGACAATCAGATTTGCGGTTCGTGTGTTCATGGGGTATCACCTCACGGATAATATATACTATTCGTTACGAATAATCAATATACTTCTTTAGGATAAGGGAATTGTATTCGAGATGTCAGGTAAACAGCAGCCTCAAATAGGCAAAAACGATGAATACGATCCGGACGCTATGATTTTTATTGCTTGCCTGATATAATGGTGCTAAGCTAAAGATATGAAAACTTGGTTTATAGGATAAAGGAGCTGAGATACGGATGGAATGGTCAGACGGAAAGAAACGCTGCTGCTGGGCAAACCCAAAAAATGAACGGTACATCCGTTACCATGATGAGGAATGGGGCGTTCCTGTTCACGATGATGGGATGCTGTTTGAGATGCTGGTGCTGGAATGCTTTCAGGCCGGGCTGTCCTGGGAATGTGTTCTGAATAAGCGGGAGGCGTTTCGGGAAGCATTCGATGGCTTTGACCTGGATACGGTCTGTGCATACGGAGCAGACAAGCTGGAAGCCCTAAGGAATGACCCCGGAATCATCCGGAATCGGCTGAAAATACAGGCATCCGTTACCAATGCCCGGGTGTTTCGTGAAATACAGGGGGAATATGGCAGTTTTTCCGGGTATCTCTGGCACTGGACTGCCGGAAAAGTGGTCTGCGAAAGTGGGCTGACACATTCGGAGCTTTCAGACCGCATCTCAAAGGATCTAAAGAAACGGGGCATGAAATTCGTTGGGACGACGGTGATCTACGCATATTTGCAGGCAGTCGGCGTGATTTACTCTCACGATGGGGGCTGCTTTTTGGAACACAAGACGGTGGTATAGAGAGGCAGTAACAGAAGTCAATAAAGTTTGGCAGCAGGTGCGGACGCTTGCGCCGGCTGCCTTGAAACAAGAAAAGCGAAAGGAGCCGTCCTTATGATGAAAGTAGGCGTTATTTCAGATACCCACTGCATGCTCCGGCAGGAGGTCCTGGAAATTCTACGCAGCTGCGACTGCATCCTCCACGCCGGGGACATCAACAATCAGGGCATTTTGGAGGAACTGGGCCGAATTGCGCCGGTCTATGTGGTTCAGGGAAACAACGACAAAGAATGGGCCGAGCACCTGCCCCATGATCTGACGGTGCAGCTGGAGGGCCTGAAAATCTTCATGGTGCATAACAAGAAGGAAATTCAGAATCTGCCGCCTGATGCGGATATGGTTATTTTCGGCCACTCCCACAAGTATTTTGAGCAGGTGATCGATGGGAAACTCTGGCTCAACCCCGGCAGCTGCGGAAAGCGGCGGTTCGGGCAGGAGATCAGCCTTGCGGTTTTGACGATTGAAGGGGGAAATTATCGGGTGCAGAAGAACGTTTTGCCGCAGGGATAGGGGATGAACAGATTCTACAAATGTTGGGGCGAGCGATAAGTCTACCCTCTTTGTTATGGAAAGTTTACTTTGAGCAAAAAGAGCAAAATTGCTGCCGAGGCATATAAACGCTCTGGGTACGAGATTCTTAAATACGATTTTTTTAGAATTAGTGCGTTTTGCAATGTGACGTGAGGCCCCTCTTGCTTTGTAATCAAGAAAGATGTATAATAAAAACAATATTTGTAGACGGCAGTCGAACAGGAGCGGCTATTTCATATAAAAAATTCGAAAACTGCTCGCTGATAAGAAGGAGAGTAAGGCCTTCAATCGACCGAGCATTTGACGAAAACTGAATTTGAGATTTTCTGACGATCGAAGAAATTGAGGATTTTACGATGCTACATCCCGGTCTATACGAACAAGTCATCAACAATGCCCTGACGGGCGAGCTTGCGGAGATTCCGGAGGCCCGCAAGTCTGTTGCGCCCATTGACAAGGCGGAGGCCTCCAAGGTGCTGGCGCAGTATCTGGCAGATGTGGTTCAAAAGGGCTTGGACAACGTACTGGACAACGGCGGGGATATTTCTGCTCAGATCGGGCTGACCAACCAGATCGTTGATCTCATTCAAAATACAACGAAAGAAGCTGACTTTGCCGCGCTGGGCGTTGACCGGCGGGCAGAACAGCTTCTTGCGCTTTTGCGAGAAACCGATCCACGGTTGGCGGTGGGAAAAACAGCGGCGGACATAGAGCGCCCAGAGACCTCCATCGCACAAAGCTCGCTTTTCACCGGCGCGGTGCATGAGCCGCAGATGTTTACAGAGCTCAAAAAGGAAATCGTCTCGGCCGACCGGATCGACATGCTGGTGTCCTTCATCAAATGGAGCGGTCTGCGGCTCATCATGGACGAGCTGTGGGAATTCACGCAAAACGGCGGCGAGCTCCGCATCATCACCACCTCCTACATGGGCGCTACTGACGTGAAAGCCATTGAGGAGCTTCGAAAGCTGCCCAATACACACATCAAGGTCAGCTACAACACCAAGACGACCCGCCTCCACGCCAAGGTATATATCTTTTACCGCGAAACCGGCTTCACGACGGCCTATGTTGGCTCGTCCAACCTGTCCAATGCCGCACTGACCAGCGGCCTTGAATGGAACACCAAGGTAACGAAACGCGACTTGTCAGAAACTATAGATAAGATTTCAGCAACCTTTGAGTATTACTGGAATGACCGTGAATTTGAGTACTATGACGAAGGGCAGAAAGAGCGTCTGACCCGTGCGCTGAAAGCAGAAAAATACTTTGATACCAACGATGCCGAACTCTATACCATGGACATCCATCCGTATTCTTATCAACAGGAGATTCTGGACAAGCTGGAGGCAGAGCGCACTGTCCGTGGCTATACGCGCAATCTGGTGGTGGCGGCCACCGGTACCGGCAAGACGGTCA